>JAESFI010000025.1_pt1 | contig 334762 bp, 324 predicted proteins | sample 9269361 | NCBI WGS metagenome assembly JAESFI01 (sample SAMN14504119, study PRJNA617095) | algae metagenome | isolation source: Brasilonema angustatum HA4187-MV1 and co-occurring heterotrophs from moss... | place: USA: Manoa Valley, Honolulu, Hawaii | collected 2009-07-20 | reverse complement strand
CGCGCAGCAGCGTGTCCTGGAAGGTCGAGCGGGTGCCGAACAGCGGCAGGAATTGCTTGGGGCGCACCTCGCGCGAGGCCGGCCACAGCCGCGTGCCGGCGCCGCCGCACATGATCAGGGGGATAATTTTCTGAGACACCTGCGAGCTACTCATATTTAAGGACATCATAAGCGGTGATACTTCCGATACCATTCGACGAAACGGCCAAGGCCGTCCGCGATGGGTGTCGACGGCGAGAAGCCGACGTCGCGCTGGAGCGCGGAGATGTCGGCGCGCGTCTCCAGGACATCGCCCGCTTGCATCGGCAGGAGCTTGCGGATCGCCGACTTGCCGATGATCTTCTCGAGCGTCTCGACGAACTCCAGCAGGTTGACCGAGCGGTTATTGCCGATGTTGTAGACGCGATACGGCGCATAGCTCGACGAATTTTCCGGCACTTCCGCGTTCCACGCAGGATTCGGCGCCGCGGGCCGGTCGAGGGTTCGGATCACGCCTTCGACGATGTCGTCGACATAGGTGAAGTCACGCCACATATCGCCGTTATTGAAGATCTTGATCGGCTCATTGGCAAAGATGGCGCGCGTGAACAGCCAGGCGGCCATATCGGGCCGGCCCCACGGACCGTAGACGGTGAAGAAGCGAAGACCGGTCACCGGCAGCTTGTGAACATGCGCGAAAGTGTGCGCCATCAGCTCGTTGGCCTTCTTGCTCGCGGCATAAAGGCTGACCGGATGGTTCACCGATTGCTCGGTCGAATACGGCAGGGTGCGATTGGCGCCATAGACCGAACTCGACGAGGCGTAAACGAGATGGGCGAGGCCATGGCGCCGGCCAGCCTCGAGCACGGTGACAAAACCGTCGCAATTGGCGCGGATGCTGGTGATGGGATCATCGATCGAGGCGCGCACGCCAGGCTGCGCCGCGAGGTGGACGACCCGATCGGGCGAGACCTCGTCGAAGACGCGCGTCACCGGGGCGAAGTCTGCGAGGTCGATTTCATGAAATCTGAAACCTTGACGGTGCTCGAGCGTTGCGAGGCGCGCGTGCTTCAGCGCAGGATCGTAATATGAAGTGAATGAATCGATGCCAACAACCTCCTCGCCACGAGCCAACAGCCGATCACAAACGTGCATCCCGATAAAGCCGGCAGCACCGGTCACGATTACTGGCCGCAAAGTTGTCATCTCCTTCGTTCCGCTAAAGGCCCAGATCAGCACGGGTGAGGCAGGAAAAGCAAGCATGACAATTCACGCAGCTACATCGTTCCAAGAAAAAGCAGACGGCCATGCGTCTTGACCTAAAAAACTCAACGGGCTCGACAGTCCGGCCGATGTTTTTTTTCCGTAGGATTGCAGGCTCCGTTAAGCGTGGTCGAACATCGCATGACGACAGCGCGGAATTGTGTTGACACATTGCCGCCGATCCAATGCAAATTCGCTGAAGTGGGCTCTCGACATCTGCAGGCCTCAACAATCTGCTCCTCATGAACCTTCGCGGCCTTCCGGCTTAAGCGATGAAGCCGCAGCTCCTGCGATTCTCGCGCTGCTCAACAAAGCGGCATTTGCCTACAGCGTGTCGGATATTGGAAAAGTATCGGCTAGCCCAAATTGACCTGCGACCACTCGCCCAACGCGTCAGCTCAACCTCGCCCCAATACGGCCTTAATTGTGCAGCTTGCGTAAAGTGACGGGCTTCGACGCAGCGCATGATACGCCGCCAATGATCAATTCGAACACCGCCAACATTTCCCGCGCCTCCGATCAATCACGCCATCCTCGCCTTGGGCCAGCGGACGACGTTTTCGTCGAGTTGCTTAGCGAGCGGGCACAACGCGCGCCATCCCGAAGGATCACTTGATCCAGTCCACACGCCTCGCCAGTGGGCAACACGTCCCAAGGAACAGAGAGACGATCTTGATCTCTCGAAAAAACGAAGCAACCTCGGCGACCGGACACAATTTCAGCGACCCCGATCACCTCGCAAGCGGTTCCTTCCTTTCCAATTAGTCGATGCAACATGGTGCGCCGCAGATCTCGCTTCAACCGATAGCAAAGGAGCTCTGAGACTCGGCGGCAAAGGCGTCGCTAATCACGACTCCACATCGGGTGAAGACGCCTCCTCAACGAACGGCCCTTCGAGAGCCGCGAACCGCAAACTGTCACCGACTACCGAGATGGGTCTCGAAAGCGAACGCCCGCGCCACCACCGTTTGGGTCGATGAACTCCACGCCAGCTGTCTCGAATGCTCGCCGCACAACATTCAGCGTTGCACGACGAGGCTGACTAGCACCGGCCTCGAATTGATGGACAGCGACCGTGCCAATGCCGGCCTGCTCAGCAAGCTGCTGTTGCGTCCAACCGACAAGACCTCGTGCAGCACGACATTGCGCTGGGGTGATGCTCATCTTCCGGCATATGCAGCAAGCAAAGAAAATCTTCAATTCCCCTCTTGAAAACTATAAGCATATAAATAATATGCTTTCATATAAATTATTTCAACGGAGGACGATATGCACGCTGACCGCCGCACACTCATCGGAGGATCCGATGCTCGGATCATCATGGGAGACGACCAGGACAAGCTGATCAGGCTTTGGCGTGAGAAGCGTGGGGAGGCCTTGCCCTTGGACCTCAGCAACGACCTGATCGTCCAACTCGGCAGCATCACCGAGGACCTCAACCGGAGCTGGTACGAGCGCACAAGCGGCCACACCGTCAGCGACGTCCAGCGCAAGGTAAGGCATCCGGTTCACAAATGGATGGGCGCGACTCTGGACGGCCGCGTTCAGCAGACTGGTGCTGTGTATGAGGCCAAGTTCATGCTGCCCTGGAACTTCTCCGAGGAAGCAGCAGCCGAAAAACATATGGCGCAGCTTCAGCATAACATGTGGGTGGTGTCGGCACGCTCGGGAGTGCTTTCGATCATCACGGGGGGCGGCAAGTGGGTGGAGATCACTGTTTACGCCGACCCACTGTATCAACACCTCCTCCTAACCGCAGAAAAGAAATTCTGGCGTTGCGTGCAGACCGGCGAGCCGCCTGCGCTATTCAACGTCGAGACGCCTCGACCGCGGCTTGAGGCCGTCAAGGTGGTCGATATGGCAGCCTCGAACTCCTGGGCGGAGTTGGCCGCAACTTATCTGCGCACGCGGGACGCCCATGGCGAGCATGAACTTGCCAAAGCGGACTTGAAGAAGCTGGTGCCGGAGGATGTCAAGGAAGCAACCGGCCACGGCATTAAGGCTAAGCGCTCCAAATCTGGAGCTATCAGCTTCGAAGTGTTCTCGACGGAGATTGCCCATGCACCAGTCCAGTGAACGCATTGGTGCCATCGCTGCGGCCCTGGCCAGGGCCCAGGCGGCTCTGACCAACCCTGCGAAGACCCTCACGGCTGTTATCCGGTCCCCCTTTCCTCGGGAGGAAGACCGGACTTTCCGCTACGCCTCGCTAGCGTCGGGCCTCGACATCGTCCGCAAGACACTCAGCCAGCAGGAAATCGCAACGGTCCAGACCACCCGGATGGAGCAGGGTCAGATCCACCTCACTACCCTGCTCGCCCACGCTTCGGGCGAATGGATCTCATCCGACCTGCCAGTCTGCGCCTCTAAAGAGGTAGAGGCGCCGCACCGGATGGGCGCAGCCCTGACTTACGCCCGCCGGTACGCCCTATTCGCTTTGGTCGGTATTGCCGGCGAGGACGATTTGGATGCGCCTGACGTCTTGACAGAGCCTCCGGTCGCCACCGAGCCTAAAACTATCCCGCGGCCGCAAGGAAAGCCGTCCAAAGGCGTCCTAAACCGCGCTCCGGTCCTGCCGCCTGAACGTTCCGCCGAGCTCCTCGATCGCCTGCTGGACGAACTCGCGCGCCAGGAAGGTGATGATGAGCTGCTTGCCTGGACCACGCTCAGCTTACCACTAAAAAATAGGCTTGTGGAGGCGGACGCCCGCGTCCTCGAGGCCGCATACCGGAAGAGGTTCGAGGAAGCGAGTGTTCCGGACACCGAAAGAGATGCGCGGCAGCTCCAGTCAGAGGTCGCGTCGTCTGTGCCCGAGAAAGATGTTTCGGAGCCCTACAGCGGCCTTCTCGCGGCCGCAGAGGATTCTCGCGCAGAGCAGGCTAGGCTCGCATTTCCGAAAGAGCCTCCGAGGAGGCGAAGCAAAGATCATCTCGCCTTCGTCCGCAGCCAGGCTTGTCTCGTCTGCCAAAAGACACCCGTGGACGCGCATCACCTGAAGTTCGCGCAAGCTCGAACATTGGCTCGCAAGGTGAGCGACGAATTCACCGTGCCGCTCTGCCGATCACACCATCAAGCTCTGCACCGCCACGGCAACGAGAAAGCTTGGTGGGCAAATCTGCAAATTTCTCCGCTGCCAATCGCCAAGGAGCTTTGGGATGGGAGTCCCGCTCATCAAACACAAGAAGCGAACCTCTCTTCCACTCAGAATTCGCCCTCGCAGGTGCAGCCTCCATGAATGCTCGAATCGAGCAGGCCTCAAGCCTAAGATTTATCATCAAGAGCGTGCTCGATGACATTCACGGAAATCCAAAGAAGTGCATCAAAGCGGCCCAGGCCTGTGCCGACCCAAGGAGCATCGGATCAGCGGCCGCGCAGCTTCGCCACGCTGGTCACGATCGTCAGCGACACCGAACAATCGGGGGCTGAAATTTGCCTAGGCCGCATTAGTCAAAAACGACGATACGGCTAGATCTTCCCGCCAACGAACGGACTGGCCCGTTGAGCCATCGTTATTTTCTACTCAAGGTCGTCGTAGCGATCGCATCGCGCATCCCCGCGCTTGATATCGGAATCGATCTCGTTGAGCGGAGGATTGCAGCGCAACAACGAAAATCTGTCGTTATACGGCGCAGGTTGTCGGCGGCAGATGCTGCCGCCGATTGGGATCTTGATGACTTGCTTTGCAAGATCATAGAAGCAATTGTCCGGCTTCTGATCGGTGTTCTTTTCCTGCCCCTGCGCAAGCGCCGGAACCAGCGCCGCGGCTACAATCAAAGAAGCCTTCCACATGACGGCTCTCCGTTCGGACCGAATGGCTGAACATATTACATGCGGCGCAAATCCTGTCCAATCCGGAAGGAAAAACCCTCCAACTTGAACCGTTTGAAGGGCATATCACTTGGGCGGGCCACCACGTCCGACGCTCTCATAAGTGAAGCCGGCCGCACGCATGTCGTCGGGAAGGTAGATGTTGCGGAGGTCGACCACGATCGGCTGCGCCATGATGCTCTTCAGCCGGTCGAGATCCAGCGCGCGGAATTGCACCCATTCGGTGACGATGACGACCGCGTCGGCGCCTTGCGCGCAGGCATAGGCGTCCTCACAATAGGTGATGCTTGGCAGCTCATTCTTCGCCTGCTCCATGCCGACGGGATCGAAGGCCTTCACCTTCGCACCCATGTCGATCAGACCGGTCACCAGCGGGATCGACGGCGCATCGCGCATGTCGTCGGTATCCGGCTTGAAGGTGAGGCCGAGCACCGCGATGGTCTTGCCGCGTAGCGAGCCACCGAACGCCTGGCTCACCTTGCGCGCCATCGCGCGCTTGCGGTTCTCGTTGACGGCGAGCACCGATTCGACGATGCGCAAGCTCACATCGTAGTCCTGCGCGATCTTGATCAGCGCCTTGGTGTCCTTCGGGAAGCACGAGCCGCCGAAGCCAGGACCGGCATGCAGGAACTTGGTGCCGATGCGGTTGTCCAGGCCAATGCCGCGCGCGACTTCCTGCACGTTGGCGCCGACCTTCTCGGAGAGGTCCGCGATCTCGTTGATGAAGGTGATCTTGGTCGCGAGGAAGGCATTCGCGGCGTATTTGATCATCTCCGCGGTGCGGCGCGCGGTGAACATCAGCGGCGCCTGGTTCAGCGACAGCGGGCGATAGATGTCGCCCATCACCTTGCGGCCGCGCTCGTCGGAGGTGCCGACCACGACGCGATCAGGAAACTTGAAGTCGCGGATCGCCGCGCCCTCGCGCAGGAACTCGGGATTGGAGGCAACAACAACATCGGCCTTCGGATTGGCCTCGCGAATGATGCGCTCGACCTCGTCGCCGGTGCCGACCGGCACGGTCGACTTCGTCACCACCACGGTGAAGCCGGTGAGCGACTGCGCGATCTCCTTCGCCGCGGCGTAGACATAGGACAGATCGGCGTGGCCGTCACCGCGACGCGAGGGCGTGCCGACCGCGATGAACACGGCGTCCGCATCCGCGACCGGCTTCGACAGGTCGGTGGTGAAGTCGAGCCGCTTGGCCTTCACATTGGTCGCGACCAGTTCGTCGAGGCCGGGCTCGTAGATCGGGATCTCGCCGCGATGAAGTGCCGCGATCTTCTTCTCGTCCTTGTCGACGCAGGTGACGTCGTGACCGAAATCCGCAAAGCAGGCTCCGGATACCAGTCCCACATAGCCCGTTCCGATCATTGCGATGCGCATGAAAAATTCTTCCCGTTAAGACGGATGTTCCACTGAACACCCTAGACCATTTCTCTATCCGATCGCGCGCCCAACATTAAGGCAGGTTGCAGCGTGACCCGAACAAATCTTAGCCGATCCGCATGACAAGAACGGCGGGCATTTCGTGAAACACGCGACATGCGACCGGCGCATTCTACATATGCGACAGTGTGGCCGCGTAGGCACGCGTCAGGCCATCGTAAAGGTGCTGTCGACCGCAGGATCAGAGGCCGTGGTACTTTCGATACCATTCGACGAAGCGGGCGAGGCCGTCCGCGATCGTCGTCGACGGCGCAAAACCGACGTCGCGCTGGAGCGCGGAAATGTCGGCGCGCGTCTCGAGCACGTCGCCGGCCTGCATCGGCATCAGCCGGCGGATCGCGGGCTTGCCGATGATCTTCTCCAGCGTCTCGACGAACTCGATCAGATTGACCGAGCGGTTGTTGCCGATGTTGTAGACGCGATAGGGCGCATAGCTCGACGAATTCTCCGGCCGCTCGGCGTTCCACTCCGGATTCGGCGCCGCGGGCCGATCGAGGGTGCGGATCACGCCTTCGACGATGTCGTCGACATAGGTGAAGTCGCGCCACATGTCGCCATTATTGAAAATCCTGATCGGCTCATTCGCGAAGATCGCACGCGTGAACAGCCAGGCGGCCATGTCGGGCCGTCCCCACGGGCCGTAGACGGTGAAGAAACGAAGACCGGTCACCGGCAGCTTGTGGACATGCGCGAAGGTGTGCGCGATCAGCTCGTTGGCCTTCTTGCTCGCGGCATACAGGCTGACCGGATGATTCACCGAATGCTCGGTGGAATATGGCAAGGTGCGGTTGGCGCCGTATACCGAGCTCGACGACGCGTAGACCAGATGCGCCAGACCATGGCGCCGCCCGGCTTCGAGCACGGTGACAAAGCCGTCACAATTGGCGCGGATGCTGGCAATGGGATCGTCGATCGACGCCCGCACGCCGGGCTGGGCCGCCAGATGCACGACACGATCGGGCGAGACGTCGTCGAACACGCGCGTCACCGCGGCGAAGTCCGCGAGATCGATCTCGTAGAATTTGAAACCTGGACGGTGCGCGAGCGTTGCGAGGCGCGCACGCTTCAGCGCGGGATCATAATACGGAGTGAATGAATCGATGCCAACGACCTGCTCGCCGCGTGCCAACAGCCGTTCACAAACGTGCATTCCGATGAAGCCGGCTGCACCGGTCACGATCACTTGCCGCAGAGTAGTCACCTCGTTGATTCCGCGAATGCAATGCCAGACCGGGACATGAGAGGCAAGATTTGGAAGATCGCGACAATCATCAAATCAGGCGGATCCAAGCACATCGAACCAATGCCCTAGTAACAGGGAATTGTGCAGGGAAATTGCCTCGGCAAAGCGGCCTCAGCCGTCGCGAAACATACGGGAAACACTTACGAATCCCGGCTTTTCGTCGGCGGAGAACGAAGACATAACAGGGAAGTTTGGGAAGTGATTCAGGGATCGGCACGCCCCTGACCGGGGAAACCTCCGAGGCCGCTCAATGGAGAAGCACTGCCGCTGCAAAGATCTAGCCTTCACCAAAATCAGTCTCGGCGTGCGGTTGAGCCTAAACAGAGGGGCAGCATGATTGAGGCAAGGCCGATCTCAGCAGGTCAGGAGAACAGCCATGCGACGAGCTGCCGGCTGACCCAGCCTATGGCAGCAATCCACGCAGTCATGACAAACCCGGCCACGCCAATAAATACGCTCGTGACAAAGAGATCGCCAGCGGGCCGACGATCACCCTCCGCGGCCGCTCGCTCGTGGCTCTTATCAAGCATTTCGTTCCCTGCCTCGGAGCAGGGACATAGCCGGTCACGGCAGCGGCCGACAATCTTTTGTTGAAATAAACCTAACAACTCAACCTTTCGACTCCCTTGGGGCGCCCTACGGGCTCGTCAACGTCAAGCGTTCCTGCACCGCACAAGGTTCGTGCTCGACCGCGGTCGGAGGGTCTCTTCGTCCAATCCGGCCACCAGTCGCTACGGCGAACAGCGCGAAAGCTGCGGACTCCTCGGGGCCGAAGTAATCCGAAAGATCATCGAACTCACCGAACGGGCCAATTGTGGACCTGCAGAAATCGTGGAGCATCGCCTGTCATGAGGCAATGGCCCAGCCATCTTCGGATTGTAAAGGAGCGTAATAGGGAGTCCTCTCCTCAATGGGAGCCATCTCTATTTCGCGGCTGCATGATCGGAGCGCCGATCGGTCTCATGCTGTGGGCTCTCATTTTGTGGCCTTGGTTGGGTTAAGCGACCAACTTGTAGCCATTCACTACCTCAGGAACTCTCTGCCAACGCCGGAGGCAAAAATGCGCGTCTTTTCCGTCTCATTCTTCGCATTAGCTTCGCTGGTCCACGCTCATGCACAAGGGACGGCCCAAGGCACGGCTGGGACGGACAGAAAGTCAGAACCTAGCCTCGGCGATGTCTGCCACTACACGATACGTGGGTATTCACACGAAGTTCCGGCGGGCGTGAACCTCTGTTGGCGGGCGCCGTATCCGTATTTGTCGGAGTACGGTCTATTGCACTGTGACCCGAAAAACAATTTGCAGGAGATCACTCAGGTGAAGCGCGGCGATCCTCGCTGCGACAGATACGAGATCCGTCAATAGGGAATGCAGCGTGTTGAAATCGGAGATGCCGTGGACGCCGAGCACCGCGGCCTCGCCGTCAATGGCGAAATTCTTCTGGCGGCTCTTCAGCGCAGCCCCAGCGATCCATGGATAGCGCTTGGTCCAGTCGTTGCCGTTGCGCAGAGCAGGCGCACGCCCTTGTCGGCCATGTTCGGGATCGAGACGCCGCGGCCGTGATTGGCCGCCGTTAAGGTCGTCGACATGACCCAGGCATAGGCGTCCTCACAATAGGTGATGCTTGGCAGCTCATTCTTCGCCTGCTCCATGCCGACGGGATCGAAGGCCTTCACCTTCGCACCCATGTCGATCAGACCGGTCACCAGCGGGATCGACGGCGCATCGCGCATGTCGTCGGTATCCGGCTTGAAGGTGAGGCCGAGCACCGCGATTGGGGCGCCTGCGCGGTGCAAACCCGCCGCGGGCGGCTCCAGTGATGAATATGGCGGCAATTACTGGGGATAGCCGACCGCGCTCACCACCATCGATGCATCCGGCTTCCGGATCGTGACCTCGACCGTGGAGGCTCCTTCGTCGTGGCGGTTCTTGCCGACGACCACCAGGGTGAACTTGTCAGTGCCGGAAAAATCGGGTTTGGCGAAGTAACGGAAGCCCGGACCGACCAACACCAGCTCCCCGTTGATCGGTTTTTCAGAAATCGAGACGCTGTAGATCTGCATCGTCGACCAGCGCAGCCCTTGGATGCAGTCCGCACCCGGCGCGATCGTCATCGACCATTCCATGGTGTCGCCCGCAAGCTTGTAGGGCTTGATGTCGCGCATGCAGTTTGGCGTGGCATGGGCTTCGAAGGCTGATGCCAGGATCATCAGCGAAGCGATGGATGCTAAGCGGCCGGTGTGTGACATGATGGTACCCCTCTCGTGTTCGACGGGGCGACAATGCAAGCGGCAGCCTGAAAATTTGATAAGAGATGATGTCACCTTAACGCTGTGCTTAACACCGCGCTAAGCGCTTCCAAACGCATGACGCCCCACAGGCGTCCGCGACGTGCACAAGGCCGCCACTTGCGGCCTGTTCGAGGCCGAGGGGTGCATTTGCAGAAAGTAAATATCCCTCGGTTCCAGCCAGTCAGCCATTGACGTTCCGAAATGGATAGCCATGTCGAAAAGCATGAGACATGCAACGCACATGCTGCTTGCTTGCGCCTGCCTAACACTCGCTAGCAATCAGGTGATGGCCCAGGGAACACAGCAACCACCGTACAGTGGTGCCCCCAGCGGCTATGTGGTCGTGCCGGGCCCGACCGTATCGACCAGGCCCCAGAGCACGCCGAACCGACCCACGAACTATTTCTCGCCGGCCGATCCGTCCTTCGTGGGCCCTAATGCCACGGGCTGCTGCGGTTCCGTCAGACGGACCGGCCGACGCTAGCCTTCGGGAAACTTGTCACCCAGACGCGGCGGCCATCTTGCGGGCGGGTCCCTCTTTTGAGACAAGGGGGATATCGTTAACGTGGAGTATCGCGTGGCAGGCTTGATCTTGATTTTGGCAGTAGCCGGTCTTTCGTTCGCCGCCGGTTATACAACCAGGGAGTTCATCTCGCGCCGGCGCAGGGAAAGATCCCTCAGATTCAGAGCTTATTTGCCGCCCGCCGAGCTGAGACAGCCCCCCGCCTTCTTGCTGCGAAATAGCAATCTGGCGTCGAGATCCGCGCGGCAAGGCGCCGCGAGCAGCGCACCTTAGCCTGTCTTCCAGTGTGTTCTTCGATGAGGTGGCAGGAGATGTTTAGGGCTGCGGCGATCGCCGCTCTCGTGATGGTCGCGAGCGCGATCGACGCCGTGGCCGCCCCGAGTGCCGAAACCGCCAGGAAGTGCATGCACTATTCCTACATCGCGTTCCCGTACAAGCGACCGGGCGCCGTCCGCATGAGCGGCGATCGGCAGGCCTATTTCAAGGATTGCGTTGCCAAGGATGGCAATGTACCGGAGCCTACCGCCGTCAAGGAGCAGTGACAGACTGTCGGTTCAGACTATTTGCTGCCGTCGTCCATCTTGCCGTTGTTGGCGACGCATTTGTTGAAATAGGCGATTTGGTCGCGTCCAGAGCCCTTGGCGCTGCCGGCCGCGGGGTTGGCAATCTCGCGGGGTGGGAATTGCTTCGTCGTAAGCGCCCTGCAGGTCCTGGCTAATTCCGCCGTGATCGCCGAGGCCTGATCGGGCGCGACGACGGCATGAACGTAAAGCACTCCAATTGCGCCAGCCACGACCTTCCATTCAAGTACCATTGTTCTCCATCTCCCGCCACGCGGAGCCGACGACCTTAGCTTCCGATATCTCCCTTTGAGGGCGGGCCGGCAAGTGTCATGGCCCAATTTTTTATGATTTACTCGCTTTCGCCGTGCATTCGCGAAATCGGTGCCCAGGATGTCTAGCGGGCGTCTCCGCCCGCTGGGCCATCGATTTCGGCCGCCAACATCGGCGTGACCGGATCGTGTCGATGCCCTACCCGGCCTGCTCGACGACGGTCTAGCGGCTGTCCCACAGGTAGTAGGTGTCGTCGCCGAGACCTCCGATGAGAACATCGCCGCCGGCGTCGCTGAGCGCGTCGTTACCGGACGTACCGACCTGGGTCTCCGCCCCCGCCGTATTGATCGCCCATCGGGTCGTCGTCCCCGATATGGACAAAGTTAGTCCATTCGCAGCGCTGTAGGTAGTCATGCGCCCCCCTAAGCGCATGAAAACATTCATTTCCAAATATCCGGGGGCGAGATTGCAGCTAATCGTTCGGACCTGATTGAGATTCTAGTAAGATTGTCAGAAAATGAACAAAGATCCTGGAAGGCGTTGGAGGCCCTTCAACCGCCATATTCCACTGAGAAGCAAGCCTCGACGTGAAAACCAACGAAATACATGTCAGAGGCGGTCGATGAGAAGCGCGGCGATTATCGTCTTGTTAGTCTTGTTCAGCTCCGGACCGAGCGCGGCCGAACGGTTGTTCTCGTCGCCGCTGCGGGATGCGGCGGTCAATCATGATCTTGCGAAGGTCAAGAAGACGCAGGCAAACATCTCGACCCGCGCGGAAGCGGATTCCATGCCCGCGTCCGTAAACGGCGACAGCTTGCAGATCCAGCCGCGCACTGCCGTGCGATAGCCGGAGACTTCGCTCACCGGTAATCTACGAAGACCGAGTTCACCAGGAACGAGCCTGTTCCCTGCGCAGGCTCAACGCCGAGCGAGTGGCCGTTGTAGTATTCATCACCGGTCAGAATTCCCTTGGACTTCAGGAAGAGATGCATCGCCTGGAGATCGATCGAACCTTTGGCGATATCGGCGTGGTTGGCGGGAATGAAAAGGATATCGGGGACCTTCGGCCGTCTATCGATCGCCACCTTCCATTGCACCCCGGCATGGTCGAACGTTCCGATCGGCGTCGCCGTGTTGAAGTATTTCACCGAATATTCGGGTGTGCGGAGAAACACCTCGATTTCAAACAGGCGCGATGTCCAGCCACGGGGAGCCTTGGTGAGAAAGTAGTCATAGATAACGTCGAAGCCGTTGTGTGTCCCGGAAAAGGTCAGATCGTGCGAGACAGACAGTTGCTGGATGTCATTGATCCGGGAAGGCCGGATTTGCCGCTGCGGCACGGTGTTGAAATAGTCGCCATACGCCGCGGCCTGGAGGAAGCCGACGATGAATTTCGGATCGCGGATCGGCCAATTCCAGTTGATGGTCGTCCCGACCGGAAAATTGTCGGGATCCACGGTGAAGCTCTGGTCGAAGTCCTTTCCCGCGACATATTCCCGCTTATTGAAGGGATCCATGAACGCCGAAAATGGCCCCTTGGTGAACAGTTGATGATCGCCGAAGCGGCGCAGTTCCGCTGCGCCGACCAGGTCGACGGTCAGCAGGAAAGCGGAAGCGAAGACGAAGGCTCGCGGGACTGGACGCATATCAATTCCTTCTCGATCCGGCACCTGTCGTCGCAACTATCGCCCCGACCTCAAAATGTCGGCCGAGCGAGGCAGGTTTACGACCAAATACGGACAATCTTCACACGCCAGCCGGCATCCATTCCAGGCCGAAGGAACGGACGACTACTTGTCGCAGCTGCTCTTCCACTGGCAATGCCCGTAGGCATCGCAGTCCTTGACCGGAGCGCATTGCGATCGTCCTCCTTCGCCGATGCGCATCGGCGTCTGCCGGACGGTCGTCGAGCACGAACGAGCCGGACAAATCGGCGCGATGTCGAACTGACCGCTGCAGATGGCCCGGAAGGCACCATCGACGCATTGGCAGAAGCATCCCGCCTGAGCCGTCGATGGCATCGCGCCGATGGCGAAAAAACCGATCAGCAGGGCAGCTTTCACCAGACTTCCAATATGAAAATTCATCCAGAGCCTCAGTGACCTCGTTGCGATGCCCGCCGAATCTTGCACGAAAACGGTTGAAGGAAGCAAGTCAGCCGTCCTGCTTCCAAAGGTCTCACGACATTACGTTCTCGTAACAAAGACGCGGACATTCTGCCGCGACACAGCGGCTAGTTGAAATACTCGCGAAACTCGAACCTGAAATCCTTCGCATCCGGCACGATGCCAAAAATCTCGCGACGCTTGGTGTAGGCTCCGACGGCGATGTCATTGCACTTGTCGGTCCCCAGATAGCAGGCTCGCAGCTTGACCGGAATGCCGCACGAATTGTTGACGATCAGGATGTGATCGTAGAGCTTCGGATTGACGACCTGCGACTTCGCCTCCCCAAGCACGTAGATGCAGGGGCGGCCCGAGGAATCCATATGACGCTGCGGCGTCCGGGACGAACCGAACCTCATGGACGATGCGCCGGAATCCACGCTGACGCCAGGCGTCGAGCCGACGACCGAGCCCCCGGTCAGTCCCGGCTTGTCGACCTGCGCATGCGCCCCATCGTGAGCCGCCAGCACGGCGACAAAGCCGATAGCCACCGCACAGGCGAATGATCGAATCTTCGACATTGCGAAACTCCAGCTCAATTCCAGTATCGCTGCGGGCGCGGCGCGGCATCGGGAATGTCGACTCGAATTCCCTGATCCTCGAGGAGCCTCGCGAATAGTTCGCGATTGTACCGCCCGACGTCCGTAAGTCGCGCGAGCAGCTGCTCCCGCACCAACCACCCCGGACCCGCAAGGTTGGCCGCGGCCAGATCGACGAAGCCCGCGTCCACCAGCTCTGAAAATTCGGTCAGCACCTTTTTCTGCAACTCGCTACCAAGCGACGGAAACACAGCAAGCGCAAACCGGTTCCGACGAAGAGCGATCCAGCCTTCATTCGGACCGGTCTCGTAGGACATCTCCAGATAGCGGAGAGCCTTCTCGGATACGCCGGAGCTGGATACCTCGATCCAGTATCTCACGAACCAGAAGAACGGGTCGTACGGAGAGCAACTGATGGACTTGCGGATCGCACCGCGCAGATCGCTGGAGAGCTTGTTTAACGCGAGGCGATCGGTCTCGCCGCCCTTGATCTCGTACAACTGAACTTTCACGAACACGGCGCTGCGGATCGCAGGGGTGTTGCAGTCCGCAGCAGCAATCGCCCGGTCCGCATCAGGCTCGACCCCTTCCAATACGCTCGTCTGGAAAGTCTCCCCGAGCGAAATCCGCGACCCAACGGCTTCGAGGTCCCTGAATGGAAAAACGCGCTGATATGTGCTCACGCTCCAACAGATTGTGAGCACACCGGCCGCGACGAACAGCAGCTTCAGAAAGACGCGGGCTATCGCCACGTCTCAATCCACGTAGCCGTATCTCGAATAATAGGAATTCCCGTAATATTCGGAGTGCCGCAGATCGTAGCGGCTCACGGCCTTCATGTTGGCCTTGTTGAGCACGCAGCCGATCGTCCTTTCGGTGACGTTCGGAGCATCGTTCAGCGCCATCTGCACGACGTCGATCTTGGTCTTGCCCCACTCGACGATCAGGAGATAGGAATCGACCAGACGGTTGGTCGCGCGCACGTCGACGATCGGAGCCATCGGCGGCAGATCCACGATGATCCTGTCGTACGAAGCGCGCAGGCCCGCGAACAACTTCTCGGTCGATTGCCAGAGCATGATCTCGTGGCTGTGGGGCAGCCACTGATCGATCACGACCGGAAGAAAATCGAGCCCGGTCTCGGGATCGGTCCAGAGCGCGTCCTGCAACGCCACGTCGCCGGAGATGACGTCCACCAGGCCGGCTTTGGCCCCCGGCGTAAGCTGCTTGGTCAACGACGGATTGCGCAGGTCGCCGTCAATGAGCAGCGTGCGCGTGCCGCCATGCGCGATGACGCGGGCGAGCGAAGCCGCCGTGCTCGACTTTCCTTCGTTGGGAAGCGCCGATGTGATGCCGAGGACGTTGTTGGTCCTGCTCGAGCCGTGCAGGTCGGCAGCAAGCTTGATCGCGCGCAATCCCTCGGCGAACCTCGAGAACGGCGCTTCCATCACGTAGCGCATCGGGCTCGGACGGAACACCAGGGGACGGTCGATGGCCGCCAGCCGCTCGTCTTCGCGCGGCGGGCGACTTGCCGGCCTTGGCTGCGACGCCGTGCGAGCCGCGCCATCCGCAGGTTGCTTACCCAAGGCGCGGGCAACCATGCCACGCACGCCACCAGGAGATTTTGCCCCGTCGAACGACAGTTTCGGCAGCACAGCGATGCAATCGAGCCCGAGCTCGCGCTGCACCCTCGAGGCGGTCCGGAACGCGCGGTCCGACATGTCCCTGAAGACCGCGAGACCGAATGCCAGCGCAATTCCGCCGACCAGAGCGCCCGGCATCACGATCAGCATGTTCGGAAATGACGGCTTCAGCGGCGGCGTCGCCTGTGTGATCAGGCGGGATTCAGTGATCGGGAACGACTGCTGCTGCACCGAAACCATGTAGAGCTGCAGGAAGTTGTCGGCGAGTGCGCGATAGCTCTGCGCATTGCTTTCGAGCTCTCGCAGCGCGATCTGGGCCTGGCTCGTGTCGTTCGAGGCCTTGACCGTCTGATCCAGGGTCTTCTGGGTGCTCTCCTCCTTGGAGGAGGAGATCTCAAGATCGCTCTTGTAGGTTTCGGCGATTCGCCTGAGCTCGTCGCCGATCGACCGGCGGATTTCGCGCATCTGATCGCGCAGATTCTTGACCGCGAGATGCTGGGGCCCGTAGCGATTGGACCAATCGGCTTCGCGGTTCGAAAGATCGAGATATTGCTGGCGAAGCCGCGTGATCACGTCATTGTGGAGCGAATCGGCGACGGCTCCAACTTCGGTGATGATCGTGCCGTCACCACTGTCCTTCTGAAGAATGCCGTTGATGCGATCGAGGCGCGCCTGGGCTTCGGCCTTCTGGGCCCGCGCGATCGTCAGCGCGCTGTTGATTTCGGCCAGCTGCTGCTCGTTGAGAAGGCGACCGCCCGTATCGACGATGTTGTTGTCCGCCTTGTACTGCACGACGGCGCGCTCGGCCGCGGAGGCCTGGGTCCGGAGATCCTTCAGACGGTCCTGCAGCCAGATGGCCGCGCGGCGGGACGCCTGATACTTCGATTCGAGCTGGTCGTTGATGTAGGCTTCAGCCACCGCATTGGCGATCTTCGCCGCGCGGTCAGGATTCTCGGACTGGTAGTCGATCTGAATGACGTACGATAGTCCCAGCCGTTTGACGGAGAGCCGCTTCTGAAACTTCTCGAGCGCCTTGCGGGTCAGCTCGAAATCCGAGCGCGGGCCATCGGACAGCAGAGACCTGATGGCACCGAGGATCGCACCGGGAATACCGCCGCCGGGACCAACGAACTCGTCGAGTTCGGTCAGCCGAAGCTGCTTGATGACGTTCAGCGCGATCGTTTCGGACTGAAGGATTTCGACCTGGCTGTCGACGGTTCCGGTATCCAGCGGAGATTCGGTTCCGAGCGGAGCCTGCTGCTGAATGGTCTGCACCTTCTTCGTGTCGATGATGAGCAGGCCAGTCGCGGTGAAGCGCGCCGGGGTCGTCAGCATGATGACGCCGCCCAGAAGAACGCAAACGAGCACCACCGTGACAAGAAGGGCCACGTGTCGCCCGATCAGGCCCTTCAATGACTGAAGGGTCTGTTCTGCCGATGTGTACTCTTGGGTAACGGACGAAATGGCGGTGGTAGGCTTGGTAATATTGAGCATCAGTCCAACTCGTCCATCTTTGCCTTGGCAGCGAGTGCTGGCCCTACGGGCTCGTCGTCTGCGCCGCTGTCGTCGTTGTCGAAGTGACGCCCGAAATTCCCGTCACCCCGCCGCTGAAGTAATTGAGTCCGTTGCCGCGAACGCTCTCAGCCGAGAACGTGAACGTCGATCCCGTAGCGTTGCCCGTAGTCGTCGCTGGGTTGGTTCCGCCCCCAACGCCTCCCGGCGAAATTCCAGCGCCAGAAGCGTTCGTCGCCAGTGTTCTGTTCTTGTCGTCGCCGGTGATCGCCGCGTACGCGGTCTTTGCCGGGGCAGACTGGCTGTTGTTCACTCGATCCTGAATCTCTGCGGCGAAATTAGGGTCCGTACGCAAACAAAGCACAGATGCGGCCTGACCGAGGCCGGACCCGATCGCACTTTGCTGATCGCCCGAAGCGCCTTGCAGCAGGGCCAGGACCGGAGACAGCGTCGAGGAATCCGACGCCACCAGATCCCTTACGGTTTGCGCGAGGTCTGCCGCCCCCAGGATCGAGCTCGGATTTGCAACGAAGTTGTTGATGGTGGCAGCTGGCAACCTCTGATCGCCGGATAGACACGCGGCGGACACAACCTGAACGGACCCCAGAGAGATTGTCCCAGCGATCACAAGACGTCCAAGCATCGAACCTATATATTCCTTAAACACAGCTTTCTCCCACCAACCGAGGCAGTTAACGCAGTCCTCCTATAGCATGCTCCTGCAATTTAAAGGCAAACATCCTCGTTTGGATGACAGTAAGTTTAACGGCGGCTACGCTGCGTTCATCTACGCCGTTCCCGATTCCGAGTTAGCCACGCTACGCCTGACGTGGCTCGACGCAGACGGCGAAGCTAGTGCTTGAGCAAGTCCCGTGCCAACTATCGCGGCCACCGTTAACGCATATCCGGGGATCTGAAGCGAAAAATCAACCAGCGAGTGCAGCCCGGCGAGGAGCCAGGCCGCCAGTGCCGCCGAAATGGGCAGAGGATCGCGCGTCGGGCGACGCATGATCGCCCAGATCAGCAAAAAGAGAATCGCCAGATACCAGGCCAGCACTCCGCCTGCGACGAAAACACCGGTTTCCGAAGCTATCTCCAGCAGAACGTCGTGTGCCCGATTCCACGTGCCGGAGATCGATATATCGCCTGGCCGATACGCCTGGAAAATCGCAACAAAGCTTCCCAACCCCGTACCAAGTTCGGGGAATTCACGCGCAATCTCGATGGTCGTCCGGTAAACAGGCCATCGCCCCTCGTCGCTAAATCCCTGGATGCTGAAGCGATGCCCGACATTGCCCCCGACGGTCAGCATGAAGCCGGCCGCCACCAATGAGCCGATCGCGCCTACGGCGACCACGGCTTTCCAATGGGCAAACTCGCGCCGGAAATAAGCCAGAAACGCAACCAGCAGCACCATCAGCGTCAGAACGGAACCGGCTCGCGATCCGGTCATGAAGACGGCACACAGCGTGGTGACGAGAATCGCCAGAGTGAACAGACTGCGATTGGTAGGATGCGCGACGAGTCGCTGGAATGCGCCACGAAGCGACAGGGAGCGTCGCTCCCGCATGTCGCGCAACTCTTCGCACCAGAAGAGAAACCACAGGACCGAAGCCTGCCCGAAAAACACCGCAGCCGTGTTCCGGTTGGTGAACGTTCCCGTGAGATTCGCCAGATGATCCGTCTTGTTCTTCCAGAACAGGATCTTGCCTGGATCAACCGCGAAAGTGACAATCCCGAGCAATGCGTAGGCCGCTCCGACGAATGCGACAACGCGAAGCAGCCTAAGGCCGTCGCGCCGGTCCGAGGCGATCGCGAAAGATACAAGCAGCATCAGCACGAAGGCCAGTTCGGCTCCAATCGCGATGAGCGGGACGTCCCTGACGACCGATACGATGGGAGGAAAATCTTCGCCCAGCACCGCACCCGCACGGGCCCAGATCGGATGAACCAGGCCGCCAGAAAACCATGGCCGCAGCGATATCTGTTCATGAATCACGACCAGATAGGCGCCAAGGCTCACGAAAGCCGCCAATAGAAAGGCTATCGATTTACCGGAAAGCTTTCCCGGCATGCTGCAAATCGCGGCCAGCCCCAGCAACAGGCTCCATGCCGCCACGTAGCTAGCGGCCGTCGAGCCGAGCGGAAACGGCGAAAGGCACACGACTGCGGCGACGCATGCGAATGCCGCCTGGGTGACGACCAGACGCACGACACCACGACGCTTCCTGTTGGGATTTCTTACCGCTTGGCCGCGCTCGACTCGTTCCGGCGCCATGGCAGTGTCCAGACCCTAGAGCTTGGTCTCTCTTCTTCGATGAAGGCGCGAAGCCGGGATACGAACCCCTCCGGAGCCTTCCGGGAAACGCCCTGGGAGGCAACCATATCGCTGAGATGATTCAACCGGTCGAAGAGTTCGGCTTCGTCCCTCACCACGTAGAGACCTGGTGTATTCTCGAAACGCGCGGCGGTTGCAGCCTGATGCTCGTTCCTGTGCTCGCCGCGCGTGTGATCACGCGGCATGATGATGATCGGCTTCCTGAACTCGAGCGCCGTCAGAATCGAGCCCATGCCGGCGTGGGCGACAATCAGCTCGGCCTCGGCCTGGAGCTTGCGAAACTTGTCCGGGCTCATCATAGCAAAGCACTTGAGCGCCCGCGGCGTGTAACCCGACGGTCCCGTCTGCGCCATCACGTCGGTCCTACCGTTCTCGACCGCCCACATGTCCACGGTGCTGATGAGGCGATCAAAGGGGAATTGAGTGCCAACAGAAACCAGAATCACAGTACCGCCCCGAAAGAGGAAAGGTTGGGGTATTTTTCCACGAGATGAGGCCATTGCGTAAGCCACAGATCTGCATAGCGTCTCGCGAGCTTTCCCGATAGCGACATACGTTCCGAATTCGCCAAACTGTCGATCCAGACGGTTCGCGCCCCCAGCACCTTGCCTACCTGAATTGCGACCAGTCCGGGAGCCGCCCCTGTCGTCACGATCACGTCGGGACGAAATTTCACGATAATCCAGATCATCTGGGCGAACAGCACCGCAAAGCTCGCAGGATGGCTCCGCGAGGCGTCGGTCACGACGGCCACAGGGTTGGCGCCGGACGGAGCTTCAGCTCCCTCCATCGTGGTCACGTAGAGGCTCCTGTGCCCCTCGAAGGCAGGACTAAGGCGCGACAGTTGGACCCAATGTCCACCACCGGACGCGACCAGCATGAGTCGTTTTACGGCCATATCCGTTTTCCCCAACGGCTTGCCCGGCCGAGCGCTTCCCCGGTCACACGAGCGATAAACACAGGTATCCCTAGTAGGTAGCGGCGCCACAGACGAAGGGGCTCATAGAGTAACCTAAACAACCATTCCAGGCTGAGTGCCCGCAGCACGGCGGGCGCGCGAGGCACCTCCCCTGAGACGAAGTCGAACAGTCCACCGACGGCAAAGGCGCGAAGGCATGCATAGGGAATGTGTTTCGCAATCCAGAGTTCCTGCCTTGGGTTTCCAAGCCCTACCAGCACAAGATCAGGGTTTGATGATTTGATCCGTTCGACGATCTCGTCTTCCTGGACTTGTTCGTAGTAACCATCCTGACACCCCACGACGGCGTGCCGCGGCCACATCGCCGCGATGACCTCCGACGCCCGTTGAACGGAGGACGGCTTAGATCCCACGAGAAATATACGCAACCGGTGCGTCGTCATCGAAAGAACCGCCGGAATGAGATCCGTTCCGTTCATGTTCGCAGGGAAAACCGCCCCTTTGAGGATCACGCTAGCAAGATTCAATCCAACTCCGTCGTTGAGGACGGTGAAATCCCGCAGGATGTCGAGAACGACGGGATCGGAGCGCGTGAAGTTAAACAGGTTGGCGTTCAGGAACGCGACCTTCATCGGCTGCTGAGCCGCCATCGACGCGTCAAATCGCGCCACGAACTCTCCAACGTCCGAGGAAAGCACGCTGACACCGCCGATGTCGACCAACTGTCCTACACGGTGGGGCATCAAATGGTTTCGCAAGCTCTCATAAACAGAAACGGGCCCATCCGGTCTCAATCTTGTTCGATGCAGTTTTCGAGCAAGCGGACGCAGGTGCCCCAGTCATAGTCATCCAAGACTTTATTTCTGGCTGTGTCGGCCTCGCCCCTCGCGACTTCCAAGTCGCCCTGGCAAAGAATGTCAACAGTTGCCTGAACAGCGCCCTTCGGAGAGACGACCCGCCCACAGTAATCTTGCGTCATCTTCCGGGCGCCGGGCAAATCTATGCAAATCGGATAGGCGCCCGCTGCGAGCGCCTCGAGAACGATCAAAGGGAACGAATCCAGTATCGAGAGGTGAATCAGGAAATCCGCCGCAGCGAGCCTTTTCATCAGTTCCTCTTCTCCCATCGCGGGAAGAAGCGCGACATTCTCCTTGATGCCATACTCGACAATCCGCTCGCTCAGCGCGCGCCGCGTCAGGTCATCGCAGCCCCCAATCACCTCCGCAGTGAAGGCGACGTTACGCTGCTTCAGCCTGGCGCAGACCTCGAGGAACAGGAAGCTGCCCTTCTCGCGGGAAAGCCGGCCTGCATGGATCAGCCTGAGACCCTGGCGACCTGCCCTCCTCTCGACAACGAGTTGTCGTGTGCCGACCGAACGTGGCAGAAAAGTGTGAATGCGGCATCGTGGTACGCCGGCAGGCAACGTCAGCTCCTGCAGCTGGGTCTCGGACAAATAGGCAAACTTGCTCGACAAACCAAGCAGCGCGCGGCTCAACGTGCGAAGCATGGCAATCCGCGTGGATTTCCAATTGACCCCGAGATGTGGCGTGACCACGACCTTGAAACCCATCGCTCTCGCTGCGAGAAGAAAAGCCAGATCCGCCAGATTTACGTATTGGAGCCATATCGCGCTCCAGCCTTCGTTACGCCGCCGCCAGAGGGTACGAAGTGATTGCCAGGCTCGCACAGAAGTTGCAGGCCTCAGATAGGCCGTATTTACCGGCAGCCAGTCGACCTGGAGCCGCGCGTCCAAAGTCATCGCATCGTGGGCACGACCACAAAAGGCCTCGACACCACCTGGGTGCGCAGGGCTACCTCCAAGGATAAGAACCTTCATCAACAAAGAACCTTCGAACAATGTTCGGCCACTGACGATTTGCACGTATATGACACCTTAGCCAGCCGGTTTAATCCAGAACGGGATAATCAAGACCAAAGTTAGCCGGAACAGCCGACCATGACCTCTTTCGACGATGCCATTCCTATGCCACGGAGCGCTAAAGGCGGGCGGAAACGGGGCCGAGAGTCCCTTTTTCTTTTCAGCGGACCATGGTACGGATCAAACCACTCAAATTTTTCGAGAATATGTGTGCGGCGGACTCGTAAAGGCTTATGCAGGTGATCTGACGAGACTCCGACACCTAGCCAGCGGTTTGCCAAATGAACGCGCAGTCGATCGTTTTTCTCCTCTCTCACTCGTCCGCTGGCGGCGTTCAGGAAATCTGGGCCAATCTGGCCGAAGGTTTCCGTGTCCGAGGCTTCGACGTGCGGTTGATGGCGCTCTACCCCTATCGCGCACAGGTCCGCGAGACCTCTCCCCATCTGCCCTGGCAATACGTCATCTCCCACCGGCCGACGGCGATCGGCGCGCAGATCAAGATGCTGATATCGCTGGTGACCATGCTGCGCAAGAATGCGCCGGACATGATTTTCACGGCGATGCCGGCGGCCAATGTCCTTGCTCCGATCGCGGCAAGGCTCGCGGGCGCATCGACGCGAATAGTCATCTCGCATCACTCTCCCGTGGGCACTCACAGCCGGATACTCAACACAATCGACGGCTGGGTCGGCTCGTGGCCGAACGTACAGACGGTCGTGACCGTCTCGGATGCAGTCGGAGCATCGCTTAGCGGCAAGCCGAGCGCCTATGTCGCCAAGCGGCGAACCATCCACAACGCGCTCCCGCCGGAGATCGAAACGCTGCTCACGACGCTTTCCACCGTACGCGAGCGCAAGGTGGCGCGCGGACGGCGCGTCGTGGCAACGGGACGCCTGTTTCCACAAAAGAATTATCCCGTGCTAGTGCGTGCAGCCGCGTACATGCCGGACGTCAAGATCGTCATTGTCGGCACCGGTCCCGAGGAGGCCATGCTGAAGTCGCTCGCAGCCGAGCTCGGTGTGACGGACCGCATCGATTTTGTCGGGCATCGCTCCCGAAAGGAAGCGCTCGAATTGCTCTCGGAAGGCGATGTCTTCGTGCAGCCGAGCTGGTTCGAAGGACACAGCCTCGGATTGATCGAGGCCGCGAAGCTACAATTGCCATTGGTCGTTTCCAACGTTCCCGTTCAGATCGAGGGCATCACTGCCGCGGACGGAACGGCGTGCGGCATTGCCGTCGATCCCAGCGACGACAAGGCACTCGCCCGGGAGATCCTGCGACTGCTCGACGAGCCGGCTCATTATTCGGCGTGGACCGATCGCGCACGCCATCTCGCTAACGCGATCACTTATGAAGGCATGATTTTAAAGTACGAGGAGTTAGTACATGACGATAGCGATCAGGGGGGTAAGACCGGCTGACGCCGCCGCGTCCAAGCCCAGAACGACAATTCTTTCGGTTCAAGTGATGCGCGGCCTGGCTGCGGTAGCAGTTGCGATATTTCACGCACAGGTAATTCTGGCACGCTCCGAATACGGCAGTTTCACCGTCCTGCCAAGCATCGCCACAAAGGGCTGGCTCGGCGTGAACTTCTTCTTCGTCCTCAGCGGCTTCATCATCATGTTTGCACACGCAAACGATGTGGGCCGACCGGATCGCATAGCCAATTACGTCTGGAAGAGATTCTCCCGGGTCTATCCTGTCTATTGGATATTCCTGACCTTCTTCCTGGCCGCCGCGTATCGGGGAATAGGCCATCCCAATTTCTCATGGGATCACGCCAACATTTTGACTGCGTATGCGCTCATGAAGCTTAGCGATCAGTTCAGCCTTCCGCTCCAGGTTGCATGGACGCTGTTCTACGAAGTGACGTTCTACGCGGTGTTCATCGTGCTGTTGGTGAACCGCACGGTCGGCATCGCGGTGCTGTCGGCGTGGATGCTCTGCGTCACGTTCAGCAGTCTGGTTCTCGGAAACGTCGAATGGGGGCTCCTGAACATCTGGAATGCCTATTTTGTGGTCGGCATGCTCACTTATCTGCTCTATCGCAAGATGGGCGGACGCTGGGCGCTACCGCTCCTGATCATGGGCACGCTGTTGCTGCTCGTGATGCTTCGCGGCTATATCGAGGACATGGGGTACGCACAGATGCATCCGTGGATGATGATCTCGATTGCGCTACCGTTCGCAATGATCCTACTTGGGTGCGTTCTGGCGGAGCAGCGCTATGGCTGGAAGCCTCCGCGCTTGCTGCTTAATCTCGGAGACGCGACCTATGCCATCTATTTGGTACATTCTCCCGCTATCACGATGCTCGCTTTGCTGAACTACAAGTTCACAGCAGGGGTGATACCGCCGATGGCGCTGTTTGTATTCACGTGCGTGGGTTCCGTCGCCGCCGGCGTCCTGGCGCACGTCTTCGTGGAACGCCCGATTCTCGGGTTCTTGAAGGGCCTCGAGACGCGCGACGTCGGCACGAAGGTTGCAGCAATGGGCAGATGGCTGGGCGCAGCGGCGGTCCAGTCCGCTCGAGGCCTCGCGCAGAGCCGTTACATCGCGCGCGGGCATCATGTCGAACTTGGAACCGCCGGCATATCCCGTTCCGACTTGATCAAGCCGGCGTGACAGGAGTGGAATTTTGACGCCAGAAGAGTCTGCCGGAAGTGACAAACCGTTGCATCCGGCAAGGAAGTCGCTCCAGTCCGTACAGGTCATGCGCGGGCTGGCGGCTGTCGCCGTTGCAATTTATCATACGCATCTGATCCTGACGCAACCCGAACATGGCAGTGTCAGCCTGTTCGGCGCCGTGGCTTCGAAGGGATGGCTGGGCGTCAACTTCTTCTTCGTCCTGAGCGGGTTCATCATCATGTTTGCTCACGTCAAGGACGTGGGCAAACCCGCCAGACTCGGAAACTATCTATGGAAGAGATTTGTACGGGTTTATCCGGTCTACTGGATATTCCTCACTCTCTTCCTGATCGCCGCCTACCGCGGCATCGGACATCCCAGCTTCTCGTGGAATGCGGCAAACCTGCTCTCGGCCTATGCGCTCGTTGAACTCGCCGAGCCGCTCAGCCTGCCGCTGCAAGTGGCATGGACGCTGTTCTATGAAATGGCGTTCTATGCCGTTTTCTGCACGCTGATCCTGAACAGGCTGCTGGGCACCGTGGTGCTCGTCGCCTGGGCCGTTTCGATTCTGGTCAACAGCCTCGTCCTGGGCCACGAGCCAGGATTGCTCCAGATGTGGAACGACATGTGGTGCGCCTATTTTCTCATCGGCGTCTGCACCTATTTCGCGTTTACCGTCATGGACGAAGGGTGGGGCGCGCCGCTGCTGACCCTGGGTCTGGCGCTTCTGGTCCTGACTGCCTCGACCCTGGCCGGTGGCCGGATCGGCGCCACCCAGAAGGATCCGCTTGTCCTGCTGGCACTTGCGGCGCCCTTTGCCCTGATCTTGCTGGGCGGCGCCCTGGGCGAGCGGAAGCATAACTGGAGCTTCTCGCCGATCCTGCTCAAGATCGGCGACGCGACCTATTCCATCTATCTGGTGCACTCACCCGTGATCACTGTCGTCGCGCTGCTCAATGCTCGCTTTACGTCGCACTGGATACCCTCGATTCCACTTTTTCTGTCGACCGCAATCATCTCAGTCATCGCCGGTGTGCTCGCCCACATTTTCGTCGAGAAACCGGTGCTTCGTGCTCTGCGAGACCTTCGCGCTGGCCGTCGCGCCTTGAGCCAGGCCGCAGAGTAGGATCATGAGCGCAAAAGCAAGATATTTTCCCGGCATCGACGGGCTCCGGGCCGTCGCCGTCCTCTCGGTGCTTCTCTATCACCTGCACGAAAGCTTTCTGCCGGGTGGCTATTTCGGCGTCGACATCTTCTTCGTCATCTCGGGCTTCGTCGTCACTGGATCGGTCGCCGGGGCGCGGTTCGACAGCTTGTTCCAATTCCAGGGGTATTTCTACGCGCGACGCATTGTGCGCATCATGCCGGCGCTGGCGTTCTGCCTGGTCGTCACCGCCGTTGTGGGAACGCTGTTCATTCCCTCGTCGTGGCTAAGCAACATGCTGGCCAAGACCGGTCTCGCCGCCTTCTTCGGCGGCAGCAATATCGTGCTTGCGCTGAACAACGACGAGTATTTCTCACCCAGGGCGGCCTTCAACCCGTTCGTCCATACATGGTCTCTCGGGGTCGAAGAGCAATTCTATCTCCTGTTTCCGATCCTGATCTACTTCTTCCATCACGAGCGGCCCGGTGCCAGGTCAACGCGCGCGGTCGCGGTGATATCGGCCCTCTCGGTCATTTCGTTCGCCTTGTGCGGACTAATGACGTGGTATCGCTGGGAGTACGCGTTCTACCTCATCCCGGCGCGCTTCTGGGAGTTGGGCGCCGGCGTCGTGCTATATTTGTCGATGAACGCGTGGGCGCCGCACATCAGGGCGCTGAGCCCGCAGAAATACAATTTCGGGTTTATCACCGGATTGCTGCTGGTCGCCGTTTCTTTCGCAATTCCGGCCACGATATTCTCGCCGTTTCCGGCGGCCCTCGTTCCCGTTGCTGGCACGGCCTGCCTGATTGCGTTCATCGTAGCGCAACCCGAGCGTGCATTGGCGGTGCGGTTTGCCAAGCCTGCTCCCGTCTTCGTCGGAAAGATCTCCTATTCGCTCTACCTGTGGCACTGGCCGACCTTCGTCCTATTTCGTTGGACGGTCGGACTGGACCAGATCCAGACCTGTCTCGCGGCCGTCGCGATCGCCGTGGCTCTGGCGGTCGCCTCCTACGAGATCATCGAGCAACCCGCACGAAAATTTCAATGGCAAAGGCGCCTGTCCGTCGCGAAGTTCATTCCCGCCTCGCTTGCCGTCGTTCTGGTGATCACGGGAGCGACGGCCGCGGTATTCAAGTATAAATCGAAGCTGACGCTCAGCGTCACCGGCAATACCGACGTCTGGTATCCGCTGGCCCGCAAGAGCGTGGTCTCCGCGAAGGACTGCAGGATCGTTCGATCCGACGTCGTAGAAGGCGGCGTCCCGCTGACGGTCTGGAAACCGACCGAGTGTCAAGGAGCGACCTCGACCGGCATCGTCTATGTCGTTGGCGACTCCCATGCCAGCGCCTACACCACGATGGTACGTCAATTCGCGCTCGATACCGGCACCGCCGTCAAGGTCTACTCACACGAGGGCTGCGCCTTCATTCCGCTGGACCGGCCGATCGCCGAACACGACAGCGGTTGCAGGAAGTCTCATCAGGCAATCGCGCAATATCTGAAGGATGCGATCAAGCCGCACGACCTCGTCTTCCTTCCCAGCCTGCGGCTCCCGCGGTTCGGCAATCAGTGGGGCGATATCGATGGTGAGAGCAAGCCATCCACCCCGGCTGCCCAGAACCGGGCAGCGGTCGTGGCGGAAGCGATGCAGCTCCTGGCTCCGATTACCCAACTCGGCGCGCGCGTTGAATTCGAGGCGCCCAAGCCGATCTTCCGCAGCCCTCCATTCCGTTGTTCCGATTGGTTCAACCGGGACAATGCCGTCTGCGCGCCAGGCTTCAATATGAGCCGTCAGGATCTCGAGAAGCTGCGGACACCGATTCTGGCTGCGATGACCGAGCTCGCCGCCAAGAATTCGAAGATATCGGTCTGGGATCCCTTCCCGTTGCTGTGCCCTGATCAGACCTGCACATCTTTCCGCGACGGAAAGCCGCTATTCTTCGATGCGGATCATCTCAGCGGCTTCGGCAACGACCTGTTGTATGGAAACTTTTCCAAGAACACGCTTGCCTTGATGGGCTCGACCCAGAGCGCCAACGCGGAACCCTCGAAGTAGGAACTATCAATGCGCTACCGGCTCCCAGCGGCGCTCCCGGGTCGGCGCATCGCTGACCTGAACCGTGGCTTCGATCGTCGTCTCCCCGGGGACACGGAGTGCGCTTCCCTTCACCAGCAACTGGAAGGTGTCGGATTCCTTCGAAGGGCCGGCAATGTAGTGAAATGACGGACCATTGATCGCGATGCGGCCGAATTTCGGCTGACTCATGACTACAACTTGATCAATGAGAAGAGTCGACCAACGCAGTCCCTGGACGCATTCCGCGCCAGGGCGCAGTTCAATGGCCCAGTTTACAACGTCCGAGCGAAGCCGGATCGGCTCCGGACGGAGGATGCAGGTGCCACCCGCCTGCGCAGGTGCCCGACCGGTAAGCATTATGAACAGGATGACCAGGAGAACGAAGCGAGCAGTCTGGCTGGGCATGGTAAAGGCCACTTGGCGGAGCCCCCCAAAGGCAACGCGTAAACTGTAGCGGCAACCATATTAGTGCCGACATTGCACCGCAACAAACATCGCGGTAGTATCGATTAAAGCTGCCCGCCTTACGCACGGTTGCGACGATCAGGCGGCCTTCGCTTTCAATATTGCCAGTCCACACGCGAACCAACCTCCGGCAGGAATGACCATTCAATCCGTACGAAGCGCTTCGATTGCTCTTCACCGCAGACCTGCGCCGCCCTCGGTGCCGATCGCCAGCCTGACGATGTACACGCTGCTCGGTTTGATGGTGGCCGGTCCATACCTGACGCTGAAGACTCTCCCCTACACGGGTGAGGGAAGCGTTCTCAGACAACTTGCCTTCAGCGGTGTCTATGTCGCGGCCATGGTCGCGGCGCGCGTCGCGGCCAATCCGCGCCGCCTCTTCCCGCTCCCGTTGAGCCTCGGACTGACGCTGCTGTGGTTTTGGTTGAGCCTGACCTGGGCGGTCGATCCCGACATCGCCATGCGCCGCCTCCTGCTCACGACGATGATCGTGCTCACCGTCTTCAGCATGGTCGACATATTGGGTTATGCGAGGACCATTCTCATCTTCCGGGAGATGATGATTGTGATTCTCATCATCAATTTCCTGTCCGTCATTCTGTTGCCGTCGGTCGGTATTCACCAGCAGCTGGACGTCGAGGGATTTGGTCTCGATCCGGAACTGGTCGGAAACTGGAAGGGAGTTCTGACGCAGAAGAACTTCGCGGGCGCGGTCTGTGCGCTCACCATCACGGTATTCCTGTTTGACGCTCGTTCGATCAAGACCTGGGTTCGCTGGGCTGTCATCCTGGGCAGCGCGTTTTTCCTGTACAAGACGCATGCAAAAACCTCGATGGGCATGATCATCATGTCCCTTGCAGCCGGGTGGGCGTTCCAGGCCTACAATCCGAGATTTCGACCGCTGCTCCTGCCGGCCTTGCTGGGTACGCTCCTGGTGATCGTCGGCTTGGCGATTGCATATTGGAGCAACATCCAAGCGATATTCAGCCGACCGGACGCATTTACGGGACGTGTGCATATCTGGTCGACGCTGCTCGCGTATTGGAAAGACCATTGGCTCCTGGGCTCGGGTTATGGATCGTTCTGGAATATCGGCGGCAACAGAAGTCCCCTGTACCATTATGTCAGAGAGACCGACTGGGTCGCGCTCGTCGCGATCGGACACAACGGCTTCATCGACCTGCTCTGCCAGACCGGACTTCCGGGACTCGTCCTGGTGATCCTGTCGACTGTGATCATTCCGCTCGCAAACCTGGGGGGCGGATCAATCCCCCGCAGCCAGCGCGGCCTGCTCGCATGCTTCTTGATCTTCTGCGTCGGTCACAATCTTACGGAAACGAGCGTGCTGGATCGTGACTCCATCGTGGGAATCCTCCTGATGTTCACGATCGCATTGATTCTGGCCTCCGCACGCGCCGCGCAGCCCGCCCCCGGGGCTGCGGCGCCCAGCCTGCATGGTTGATCGACTTTTGAGCGAGGGCAGCAGACAACACTCCGGACTTGAAAAGGCGCTCCGGTACGGCCTGGCAGCGGTCGGACCGATCGCGACGGCCGGCAGCCAGTTCATTCTTTCGCTGCAGCTTCTGCATGTGCTCGACATCAAGTCGTTCGGCAGTTTCGCCTTCCTGCTGGTCACGTCCCAGTTCAGCAGCGGGGTCTGGAGCGCATTGTTCTGCGCGCCGCTTCCCGTGCTGGTCACACAGGGCTCCGCGGAGCAACGGCAAACGATGTTGCGTTGCCTTTTCGCGACCAACCTCGTGCTTGCAGCGGCTGCGTTCTTGGTATTCTGGGCCCTGGGCGAGGCGCTTGGCGTCGCGCATGGTGCGGCCGCGCTGTTCGCCGGATATGGCGCTTTCGCGCTCCTGCGCTGGTTCGGCCGGGCCTACGCATACGTTACCGGACGGCAGATCAGGGCGACCATGTCGGATCTGCTGTACAGCCTCGCGCTGCTCGCGGGCCTCGGGGCCATCTACCTCACGAAATCGTCCGACCTTTATCTGCCGAACGCAGCGCTTATGGTCAGCGCCATATTGAGCCTGATTCCATTTGGAAGCTCCTATCTGGTCCAGCAATTCGTCAAACTCTCCTTCCGCGACATTCCCCACTATCGCGAAGTCTGGCGCCGGCATTCGAGCTGGTCGCTGACCGGCGTGGTGACCACAGAGGCCACGGCCAATGCGCACGCCTATATCGTCACCTTCTTTCTCGGTCCGACTGCGTTCGCTCCCTTGTCGGCGAGCGCATTGCTGATCCGTCCGATCAGCGTCGTCATGAATGCGCTGACCGACTTCGAACGTCCGCAGATGGCGCGTCAGCTCGACGCCGGCCGCTTCGACGGTGCGTTGCATTCTCTGCGCACTTTCCGCGTTGCCATGATCGGAATCTGGGCGTTGACCGCACTGGCCGCCGCAACTCTCATCGCGTTCGCTCCGCGCCTGGTCTTTCCGGAGCGCTATGCGATCAACTACCTGGCCGTCGCGACCACGTTGTGGATGGCAGTCGCGGGCATGCGATCGTTGCGAACCGCCGACAGCGTCCTGCTCCAGGCGGGCGGCGTATTTCGGCAGCTCGCCTACGCGAGCATGATCTCGTCAGGCGTATCGGTGCTTGCGGTCGTCGCACTGCTGGTCTGGGGCGGGCCTCTCTGGTCGATCGCGGGAATTCTGATCGGCGAGGCGGTTTATGCCGCCTGGATCTGGCGCGAGGCAGCTATCTGGCGACGTCGCCAGCTCGCCGCCAGCTCCGATTCCGCCGCCCCGATCGCAACTTCGTCCGATGCCGCTCGAACACAACAACGCGACCGTGTCGAGGAGGAGCAGGCTTCATGAAGGTCTCCGTCGGCATCAAGGCCCTGAATGAGGAAAGCCACATCGCCGCATCGGTAGCGAGCGCTGTCGAAGCCGTTCGGCCTTTCGGCGGCGAGGTCATCCTGGCCGACAGCGGCTCGACTGACCGCACGATAGAGATTGCAAAGCAGTTTCCCGTAAGGATCTATCAACTCGCAACTCCGTCGGAGCGCTCGTGCGGCATCGGCGCGCAGCTCGCCTTTCAGCATGCCGAAGGTGATTATTTCTACCTGCTGGACGGAGACATGGTGCTCGATCCGGCATTCCTCCCCGCAGGGATCTCCTTTCTTGAATCCAATTCCGGATTCGCGGCAGTCGGCGGTCGCGTTCGCGAAGTCAACACCGATACCGAGGAATACAGAATCCGCGCCAACACGGTGCAGGCCGACGCCAACTGGCGGCCGGGAACGGTCGATCGGCTGGATTGTGGTGGCCTCTACCGCATGTCCGCGCTCAAGGAGCTCGGCTACTTCGCTGACCGCAATCTGCACGCCTTCGAGGAATTCGAGCTCGGCGCGCGATTGCGCGAGCGAGGCTGGCAACTCGCCCGGATCGATGTTCCGGCCGTCGATCACCACGGTCATACGATGGGAAGCTTCAAGCTGCTGTGGCGGCGGTTGAAATCAGGCTACGCGGCGGCGCATGGCGAGGTCTTGCGCGGCGCGATCGGCAAGCCGCATCTGTCCCTGGTCGTCCGGCACCTTAGCCATATCAGGAACAGCATCGCCGTGATCGCCTGGTGGGCCGCGCTGATTATACTCGGCTTCCTGTATCCGCTCCTCGCCCTGCTCCTCCTCGTCCTGCCTTTGCTGCTGCTGGTCGTGCGCAGAAAGTCGCTTCGGCTCGGTCTCTACTCGTTCACGATGTGGAACACCTATGCCTGGGGGCTTCTTGCCGGACTGTTCAGCTCCCGCACGCCGCCCGAGCGGAAGATCGATTCGGTCGAGCTTGCGGCACAACTTCCCGAGAAGGCGCAGGCCGCCCACCAGCGATGACAACTCGCTTCCGACGTTTGCAAATGATTTCCAGCAGAGCAGCTCGATGAAACGCATATCGGTGATTGCGCCGCATTTCCAGGAGTACTCGCTGCTCTTTGCCAACGCGCTGTCGCGTCATGCTCCCGTCATGCTGTTTATCGATCTGAAGCGACTGAAGAGCGAATTCAGCGACCGCCAGATGCCCGTCGCCGCCAACGTCACCATACAGCACGTCGGGCTTAATTCGATCCTCGATGTATTCCGAATTCTGTTCGGGATGCTTCGATCCCGCCCCAACGAATTGTTCGTTCAAGAAGCTTCCGGCCTGCTCAAGTCGATCATCTGCGCCTGCGTGGTCACCGTCGCCAGGCCGTTCTGCAAGATTGTCCTGACTGTGCATGATCCGGTGCCGCATTCGGGACGCGATGCGGCGATCGCTGGCCGGCTTGATCGCTTTCGTCGCTATGTCCGCGGGCGGGCTCATGTCGTTCTGGTGCACGGACGATATTGTTACGACGAGTACGTCGCGAACCACAGCTTTCCCGGACAGAAGGTTCATATCACGGAGCATGGCGTCATCCTGTCCGACGGGGATGCCACCAAGATTCCTTCCGCTCCATTCAGCATCCTGTTCTTCGGCCGCATGGAAGAATACAAGGGCGTGGATGTGCTGTGCGAGGCCACCGAGATCCTGAGGGACGAGAAAGTCGACTTCAGGCTCCGGATCGCCGGCCGGGGACCCGAGATCGATCGTTTCCAGCAACGCTACGAGAGCATTCCCGGCGTCGAAGTGCTCAACACGTTCGTTCCTGCAAAGGGACTGGTCGAAGCGATCGTTGATGCCGATTGCGTCGTCTTGCCGTATTTGAGCGCGACGCAGAGCGGCGTTCTGGCGGGCGCCTTCGCCAATGGCCGCTTCGTGATTGCGAGCCGGGTTGGCGGTATTCCCGACATCGTCACGCACATGGAGGACGGAATTCTCGTGCCGCCGAACGATGCTCGGGCATTGGCGGACGCGCTGAAGCTCGCCGCATCCGACCGGGAACTCCGCCAGCGTTTGAAAGCCGGCGCGCGTCACACCACTGACACACGGCTTCGCTGGGACAGGATCGTCGATAACCTGCGCTCGGTCTGTTGATGTCGTCGTCCGAGGTCCGCTACCGCCCAGACATCGACGGCCTGCGGGCCGTCGCCGTCGTTGGCGTGCTGATCTTTCACGTTGCCCAATCGTTTCTTCGCGGAGGCTATGTCGGCGTCGACGTCTTTTTCGTGATTTCCGGCTATCTGATCAGCTCGAACATCCTTGCGCAGGCCGAGCAGGGAAAGTTCAGCATCGCGCGATTCTACGAGCACCGGCTGCGACGGATATTTCCGGCCTATGCCGTCGTGCTGGCTTTCACCACCGCGGCGGTCGTCTGGAAATTCGTCCCAAGCGAGATCAGCGCCTATGCGAAGGCGCTTGGGGCTGCGATCGCATCCATCACAAATATCTACTTCTGGGCCACATCGGACTATTTCGCGGTTACAGCCGAAGAACTGCCCCTGCTGCACACCTGGTCGCTTGCGGTCGAAGAGCAGTTCTATCTTCTGTTTCCATTTCTGGTCGTTGCCATCCATCGATGGTGTCCCGGACGGCACGCCGTGGCCGTGCTCGCGATCTTTCTCGTCTCATTGGCCGTCAGCATATGGGGCGCCTACGCCGCTCCGATCGCCACCTTTTATCTTCTTCCGACGCGCGCCTGGGAGCTTCTCCTCGGGACTTTACTTGCGCTCAAGATCGGACCATCGCCTCGAACCGAACTGCAGCGAAACCTGACGGCCGGCGCGGGGCTCGCGCTGATCGCGCTGCCCATGATTCTGTATTGGCCGTACACGCGCTTTCCGGGACTGGCAGCTGTTCCCCCCTGTCTGGGCGCCGCCCTGATCATGCTGGCCGGCGAGACCGGCGGCAGCCTGGTCGGACGGCTATTGTCGATGCGTCCCGTCGTGTTCGTCGGGCTGATCTCATACTCGCTCTATCTGTGGCACTGGCCTCTCATGGTGCTTCAGCGCACCGACTTCCTGCTGGTCCATAGCGACTCCCGTCTCGTCACCCGCGGAGCCGTCTTCGTCGCATCGTTTATCTGCGCTTTTCTGTCCTGGTGGATCGTCGAACGGAGTACGCGAAATCGCCGGCTCGTTTCTTCCAAAACCATCGTCCTGGGTTCCGGTGTTGCAGCATTGGCACTGCTGCTGGCAGCCGGGGTGCTGGGCTATACCGGCGGCCTCCAGCAGCGTCTCTCGCCCGAAGCTTTGGCCGTCGCGCGTTATCTCGACTACGATGAAAAGAAGCAGTTTCGCGAGGGCAGCTGTTTTCTGGACCGCGACACGCCGTTTCAGCGCTTCGACCGGACGGCCTGTCTTCCAGACGTTCCGGGCCGCCCGAACTATCTCCTGATCGGCGACAGCCATGCTGCCGCCCTCTCCTCCGGACTGCGTCAGGCTTTTTCCGACGCGAACGTCCTTCAGCTCTCGGGCGTCGGCTGTCCGCCGACGATCAAGCTTCAGCCTGCTGCGAGCGAGGCGTGCAGCGGACTGAATCGTCTTGCTTTCGAGGAGATCCCAAACACGCGCAAGATCACCAAGGCCTGGCTGGTGGCGCGATGGAACGTCGGACGACTCGGCCAAGGGCCCGGCTGGAACAGCGATTGGCTGGCGGATCTGCTGCAGACCGTGGAGGAGCTGCGGCGGCATGGGATCAATCCCATCGTCATCGGTCCGATGCCCGAATATGCGGCGCGCTTGCCGAGGTTGCTGGCGAAGTCTATCGAGGCCCGCGACCCCGGTCTTGTCGCCCGTTCCGTGGCGTCCGACTCGCTCGCGCTGGATCGCCAGATGGCCGACTTCTCCCGCCAGCATGGCATCGCCTATGTATCTCTGGCCGAAGCCGTTTGCTCCGGCTCCGACAGAAGCTGCATGACCTACGCAGCCCCCGGAGTGCCGCTTCTGTTCGATAGCGACCATCTGACGGACATCGGCGCAGCGCTTGTCGCGGAGAAGATCTCACCGCAGCTTCGGTGATTGCACATGACCATCCGCTGCATCCGCGTCGCGTCATGACGTATCACGATCGGCATCTCACGGGCGCTCTCCCGTATTACTACGGAAATCGAAAACAGAATAAGACCGTCTCGCTCGTAGTTTCTTCATCTCGTTCGATGAAAACGTGAATCAGCTGATCGAGAGAAAACGCGTCTCGATAGCGGGTCCACCGCATATTTTTTTGGCGGACAGCCGACGCGTCTTCGTGTCGCGGCTCTCAATCGCCTCATTCAAACGAACGAGGCTGCAGCGGAACACATTCCGCGATCATCCGATCGATCAACGCGCGAAACTCCCCATTTTCGCGAGAAAACGCGGCATTATCTCCAGTCGCACCGACAAGAATGCGGAATCGCAAGCTGCTTGCGCGACAGCTTTGTGACGAAACGTTTCATTCACCGTGTTGTCTGCGCGAGCGACATGCTCATTATTTGCGCCTGCAAGAACCGTCGACGCCAAATTCTGAACAGATTATTGACCGAAGTAGCGCCTACCAAGGTTGAGCGCGACGATTCATATTTGGACTATTTGTTGTAAATCTTGAGGGTCACACGAAGCTGAAATTTGCAAATGAGTGGCTTTTTGCGCCGAGGAATTCAAGGAGAGGCGCATGGCTACCTACGTTACTGCGAACGGATTGGTGCTCCCAATCTCTCAGACGCCAGACAACTGGCCCGCAGGCACGACAGCTTCGGAAACGCAAATCGGCACTTCCGGAAATGATCAGTTCCAAGGCGCGGGCGGCGATCTTCTGATCGGCGGCGCTGGCGACGACACGTATTTTCTCTGGGATTCGGTATCCTCGATCACGGAGCAGGCTGGCCAGGGAGTAGACACCGTCTACGCCGAATATTGGGGTGCGGCCACCCTTTCCGACAATGTCGAAAATCTGTTCCTGATGTCCGACGGTTCGACTTCGGGAACAGGCAACGCATTGAACAACATCATCGTGGCTGGCGCGATTGGTGCAACGCTAGACGGCGGCGTAGGCGATGACGTTCTGGTTGGCGGCGCAGGAGCCGATATCTTCAAGGTCACAGCAGGCAACGGCTCTGATGCGATCGTGAATTTCAAGCCGAGCAGCGACGTCGTCAAACTGAACGGCTACGGCATATCGAGCTTCGATCAATTGATGTCGCTCGCGACGCAGAACGGTTCCGACGTGCAATTTTCCTTCGCCAATGGCGAGAAGCTCGTCCTGCGCGACGTCAACCTTTCCGATTTGAGCGCCTACGACTTCGGTCTGCCCGCCCCGGTCTCGGCGCTGCAGCCCGGCTATAGCCAGTTGGTCGGATCGGGCGAGATCGCCGTCGCGAACGGCTGGGTGATCTTCAACAATGTCTGGAATCCGGGGAACCTCGGATCCACGGACTATTCGATCACCGGCTCCTACAAGGCCGCCGACCTCACCGACCACACGACGTTCACCTGGTCGTTTCCGCTCGTCACCGAAGCCGTCTCGACCGTTCGCGCCTATCCCGAAATCAGCTTCGGACCGAACCCTCTCAGCGACGTTCAGACCCCGGCCCCCGGCGCCGTCTTCCCGGTCCAACTGAGCGCCCTGTCCGGTCTCACCGCGAGTTTCGACCTTTCCTACCAGGGAAACATGGACGGCTTCGACGTCTCCTTTGACGTCTGGCTGACCAGCGTACCGAACGGTGGAGTATCGACCATTACAAACGAGGTGATGGTCTGGCTGCACAAGGGCGACGTCAAGCCGTACGGCGATCTGATCGGGACCTATCAGGACGGCACCATCTCCGCCAAGATCTATCATGGCGACAACAATGGTCGCCCCTACACCGCCGTCGTCCTCGATACGGACCTGCCCGCAGGCAGCATCGACTTCGGCGCGATTCTGAACAAGCTCCAGAGCCTTGGCATCGTATCTTCCAGCGAATATCTGGCTTCGATCGAACTTGGTGCCGAGGTCGTTTCCGGCGCGGGCTCGCTGACCATCAACGATCTCAATTTCGCCGTCAAAACCAAAGACGCGCTCGGAGCCGTAACGTCGACCACGATTACCGGCACCGACGTCTCAAGCACCGTGACTTCGCCCGGCACGACCTCGGTGCCGGTAATCGGCTCGTTCTCACCCGACACCAACGTGGTCGGGGACGGCCTCACCAGCGCCAACAAGATCACCTTGAACGGAGGCGCAGCGGTCGTCGGCAGCACCATCGAGATCTATGATGGCGGCACCAAGATCGGAACGGCGATCACGGGAGCGGATAATTCCTGGTCGTTCACGACTTCGACGCTGTCGGATGGCACCCACGTCTTCACCAGCAAGATGGTCGACTCCGCTGGCAACGTCAGCGCGTCTTCGACAGCGCTGAACGTGACGGTTGACACGACTGCGCCAAATGCGCCGACCTTGCTATCGATCACTCCGGACAGCAACATCGTGGGCGACGGCATCACCAGCGCCAATCAGATCACCCTGCACGGCGCGGCAGCGGCCGGCATTACCGTGCAGATATACGAGAGTGGCAACCTCATCGGGAGTGCCGTTGCAGGCAGCGACGGTCTGTGGTCGTTCGCGACAGCGACGCTGTCGGACGGCAAGTACAGCTTCAGCAGCAAGGCGATCGACGCGGCGGGCAATGTCAGCGCAACGTCCGCCTCGTACGGCGTGACGGTCGATACTGTCGCACCGAACAAGCCTGCGTTCTCCGGGACCGCGCCTGACGGACACGTGGTGACCAATGGAGCCACCAATGTCAATCACATCACGCTGAACGGAGCTGCGCTGCCGAACAGCACGATCAAGATTTTCGACGGGAGCACCCAGATCGGAACCGCCACCGTCGACGGCAACGGTATCTGGACTTTCGTCACTGCGGCCCTGGCCGACGGCAGTCACACGCTGACCGCCAAGACCATGGACGCAGCAGGCAATCTCAGCGCCGCATCGACCGCCCTGAGCATCACGGTGGATACCGTTGCGCCCGATGCGCCGGTCCTGTTGTCGTTCTCGCCTGACAGCAATGTCGCCGGCGACGGCATCACCAGCGCCAACCACATCACGCTGAACGGCGCCGCAGCGACCGGCAGTACCATAAAGATCTATGATGGCGGCACCTTGATCGGTACTGCCGTCGCCGACAGCAGCGGGCTCTGGTCATATGCGACCAGCACGCTGTCGGACGGTACTCATTCGTTCACCAGCAAAGTGGTCGATACGGCCGGCAATTTCAGCGCGGCGTCCTCCGCGATGAAAGTGACAATCGATACGGTGGCGCCGAACAAGCCCGGCTTCTCCGCATTTGCTCCCGATGGCCACCTCGTTACCAGTGGTGCCGTTAACGTCAACCACATCACCATGAACGGCGGCGCAGCGGCCAACACCACCGTCAAGATATTCGACGGAACCACGCAAATCGGAACCGCGTCGGTAGACAGCACCGGCGTATGGTCCTTTACGACCGCCACACTGGCCGACGGCAACCACACTCTCACCGCCAAAACCATGGATGCGGCGGGCAATCTCAGCGCGGCATCAACCGCCCTGAGCATCACGGTGGACATCGTTGCGCCCGATGCACCCGCCCTGCAGTCGTTCTCTCCCGACAGCAACGTCGTCGGTGACGGCATCACGAGCGCCAATCAGATTACCCTGAATGGCGCGGCAGCAGTCGGCGCGACCATCAAGATCTACGACGGCAGCATTCTGATCGGCACCGCCGTCGCGGACAGCAGCGGGCTCTGGTCATACGCGACGGCCGCGCTGTCGGACGGCTCGCACACCTTCACCAGCAAGGCAGTCGATACGGCGGGCAATTACAGCGTGACGTCCTCGGCCCTGAAGGTCACGGTCGACACCGTGGCTCCCAACAAGCCGGGTTTCTCCGCCTTCGCGCCCGACGGCCACCTTATCACCAGCGGAGCCACGAATGCCAACCACATCATGCTCGACGGTGGCGCTGCGGCCAACAGCACCGTCAAGATCTATGACGGAACCACGCAGATCGGAACCGCATCGGTCGACGGCAACGGCGTATGGTCGTTCACGACCGCAACGCTGACCGACGGCAATCACACGCTCACCGCCAAGGCCATGGACGCGGCCGGCAATCTCAGCGCAGCCTCGACTGCTCTGAACGTCGCGGTCGATACCGTTGCGCCCGATGCACCGGCCGTGCTGTCGTTCTCCCCTGACAGCAATGTCGTTGGCGACGGCATTACGAATGCCAAACAGATCACGCTGACAGGCGCGGCGACAGCAGGTCTCACCGTCAAGATCTATGACGGCACCACGCAGATCGGCAGCACGACCGCGGGAAGCGATGGCGCCTGGTCCTTTGCCACGGCGGCACTGTCCGACGGCACCCATAACTTCACGAGCAAGGCGGTCGACACAGCCGGCAATGTCAGTGCGGCTTCTTCTGCCCTGAAGGTAATCGTCGACACGGTCGCGCCGAACGCGCCCAACTTCACGACCTACGACACGAGTGGCCATGCGATTAGCAACGGCGCGTCGACCAATGTCGATCAGTTCACCCTGAAGGGCGGTGCCGCAGCCAACATGACGATCGAGATATTCGACGGCTCGACACGGATCGGCACGACGACGACCAATAGCAGCGGCGCCTGGTCGTTTACGACCGCCGCCCTCAGCGACGGCAGTCACGCGATTACCGGAGATGCAGTGGACGCCGCCGGGAATCACAGCGCGGTGTCGGCCGCGCTGAACGTGACAGTCTGGCACGACCTCGTCGTCTAGAGCATGTTGTTTTTGACTGGAATCGGGATTCCCAGCAAGTGGGATTTCTGATTCAACATCCATGCTGGAGGGCGAAGGCCAGCATGGATGATGCGACCCTATTCTGAAGACATCCGTGAACGAGCTTTGGCGCGAGCTGACGCGGGCGAGACGGTTCGTTCGATTGCAGAGGCGCTACAGATCAGCCCCTCCTGCGTGACGAAGTGAAAGAATCTGAGACGGGATACCGGAGGCCTGTCACCCGGTCAGATCGGCGGCCACAAGAAGCGGGTTCTGTCGGATGCCAACGCCGACTGGCTGCGCAAGCGCATTCGCTCGGGGCCAATCACCTTGCGCAAGCTGACGTAGAAACTGGCTGCACGCGGGATTAAGACAGACGTGCGGGCGGTGTGGACTTTTGTTCACACTGAGGGGCTCAGCTTCAAAAAAACACTTCTACCAGCCGAGCAGGATCGCCCCGACGTCGCCCGTAAGCGGCCCGCTGGAAAGCCCATCAAGGCAGGATCGATGTCGCGTGGTTGATTTTTATCGGCGAGACGTGGATTAAAACCGATATGGCGCCGTTACGCGGCTGGGGACCCTGTGGGCAGCGCCTCCAGGCCTCTGCGCCCACTGGAAGACCATGACCTTTATCGCAGCGCTGCGTCACGATCGGATCAGCGCACCTTGGGTGATTGATGGTCCTATCAAAGGCGAGCTCTTCACGCTGTATGTCGAAAAGGTGCTGGCACCCACCCTTGCACCGGGCGAGATCTTCATTCTCGACAATCTTGGCAGTCACAAGGGCAAAGCGGCTCGCCAAGCCATTCGCGCCAGAGGCGACCTTCCTGCCGGCCTATAGCCCCGACCTCCATCCGATCGAGTAGGTCTTCGCCAAACTCAAACACCTCATGCCAGCTGCAGAACCTCGTGACGTGGAGCCAACCTGGCGAAAGGTCGGTGAACTCCTCGATCTCTTCTCCGAGGAGGAGTGCACCAACTACTTCAAAAACTCAGGCTATGTTTCCGTGTAAAAACAGCATGCTCTAGCTGTGGAGCACGCGGACCGACCGGGCGACCCAAGCTGCTGGAAGCAGCCTGGGTCGCCCGGCCGGTCCGCCGGTGGCGGTCTTCGCCGATAGAGGATGCCCCGGCCAGAGACGGTCTTGGCACGACGCTGCACCGGCACTCCGAACAGCCCACCGGCTCAGGCTGCAGCCTCCCAAACCGAAGCAAATTTCTTTTCGCTGATAACGAATCCCGCACGTCTGAAAGCCGACGATATCGCACGCACAGCGCATATCACCGTCCGCCAAGACCGCGCTTGTTGGCCGCACGGTTCATATCCTGCAACGAGCGCAGAGCTTAGACCTTGACCAACTCGCCGACCGACGTCGAACGACTGAGCACGGTCAAACCGTGCTCAGTCCGCGATTTAGTTGGTGTTCAGGGCGGTCCCGTTCTTGAGGTTAAGCCTCAGGATATTGGCATTGTTGGTCGTGACGATCGTGTCGTCTGCCGTAGCGACCACAGTCCGGACGAACTGCAGGAATTTCGCCGTGTCCACCGTCGCTGCGTTGGCCGCAAAGAGTACGTCCTTGTCGCGCATGTCGAACTTGGTCGCGAGGAAATATCCGGCCGGATCGCGGAAGTCCACGTTGTAGACGATCGGGACGAGAGGCCCGACGTACTTCGAACCGTCGACACCAAGACGTTCGGCGAGCTCGCGCGGCTCACGGCGGTAGACATAGACGCCGGCCGGCTCGGCCTGGGCGTCAAGCAGACCGCCCGCCTTGGCCATCGCCTGCGCCATCGTGATCTTCCACATATCGAACGGAAATTGTCCCTGTTGCCCCGAGGCGCCGAAAGCCAGGAAGACCTGAGGCTCGCGGTAGACATAGATGGTGTCGCCCGGATGCACCCACACGTTGTTCATCGGCGAGAAGACCAGCGCACCAAACGGCACGGTCGCACGCTTGCCGTTTCGTTCAAGAGTGACCCACGTCTCCCAACCCGGCCCCTTCGGACCACCTGCTCGCGTGATCGCGTCCAGAACGTGCTCACCCGCGGCATTCGCCGGGAAACGGTTCGGCTGATTGACCTCGCCAAGAACGCTGATCAGAGACGTATTCTGAGTGATCAACGCAACCACAACCTGCGGTTCGATGGCGCGATTTCCGATGGACTTGACGATATCCTGCTGCACCTCGGCCGGCGTACGGCCGACTGTGCGTACCGCGCCAGCATAGGGCACGGTGATATTGCCGGCGGAATCGACATTCTGGTTGGGCAGCGACACGAAGTTACCGGGGCGCACACCAGCCTCGGCCGGAATGAACAGGCCGCCCGCAGCCGCCTCGAAAATGGTCACAGACACCACGTCGCCGATGCCGAACTTGATGGTGTCCGGCCGCCTCTTGTCGGGGAACGATCCCGCCAAGGCGCCCGGGCCGTATTCCTGAAGGATGCCGACAACCTCCGGCGTCAACTTCACCAAGGCATAACGTGGACCGGAGTTGGTCTGCTCGGACTTGACCTGGAAGTCTTGGGGACCAGAACTCGGCATGATCGAACAACCTGCGCAAAACAGCAGGAGGCCGGCTAGCGCGGCGCGCTGAAAATACTCAAACTTCAAGCTTACCATCCCCAATTGACGATGCACGATTGCGGGAAAACCGTAGCTGAGTCAATCAGCCTCTGGGCCTTCGCGCCGTTTTGCGAAGCATGTTGCGCGTCCGCTACACGCTGGCGGCCATATGACAAATAAAAGGCACCGGCGACGTCATGCGTTCCCGCATGCGTCACCGATGCCGTTCGGTTGTGAACGTGCGTTAGTAAACGTTCCTGTTATGAACGACCTCGAAGCAGGTCATCATGATGATCTTGATATCCAGGGTGAGCGTCCAGTTATTGATATACCAGATGTCGCAGTCGACCCTGCCCTTCATTTGCTCGACCTTGGCCGTCTCACCTCGATAACCCTTGACCTGGGCCCAACCGGTGATTCCAGGCTTCACATGATGCCGGAACGCGTACTCGGAAAGCAGGTCACCGTAGTGATCGTCGTGCGCGAGAGCGTGGGGGCGCGGGCCGACAAGCGACATATCGCCCAGAAGCACGTTCAAGAGCTGCGGGATCTCATCAATGCTGGAGCGACGAAGAACCCTGCCGACCCGCGTCACGCGCGGATCGAACCGCTGCGCCTGCGTGACCACCGCGCCATCTTCCATGACGGTCATGGAGCGGAATTTGAAGATCGAGAACTGCTTCGCGTTGAAACCGTTTCTCTTCTGACGGAAGAAAACCGGCCCCGGCGAGTCGAGTTTGACAGCCACGGCGGTGAGAATCATCAGCGGAGCCAGAATGAGCAGGCCAATGCTGGCCCCGATGACATCGACGACGCGCTTGGCGAACTGCTCCCACTGCGAGAGAGGCCCTCTCTGAACTTCGACGGACAGAGACTTTCCCAAACGGTAAGACGGATTCGAAGCGACGGAGCGGATACGCCGGTCCGGCAAAAGACGAACCGGCAATGGAGAGACCCTGAGGCGATCCCGGATCAATTCCAGCTTGCGCGTATCATTCCAAGGAAGAGCCAGCACGATTTCATCGACCCCGCGATCACGCGCGATCGACAACGCGTTTTCCAGGGCGGTCTCTTCGTCTTCGGTCATTGAAAAACCGCCGACGCCTTCGGAGGACAACGTCACACGATCAAGCTCGGCAAGGCCGAAACGCTCGAGCATTTCATCCTGCCCCAAAGCGGCGAGCTCGGAGCGCGTGCCGAGCAACACGGTCGCCCGCCCCTGGACGCGTCCCTCGCTGACGGCGCTCAGGACCAGCCGCTTGGAGAAACGTCGAGAGATGATCAGCAAGAAAAACGCGAGCGTTCCGTAGCACAGCACGGACCCCCGCGAAAAAGACGCACCCACCTTCATCAGGAACGCGAGTTGAGACAGTAGAAGGATGACGAGCGACCACTGCAGGAAGATCCGGGCAGCATCCTTGCGCTTCGAGAACACCGCTCGCAAATCGTAGAAGCCGCTGGAATGTCCCAGCAACACATAGATCAGCGCGGACATGATGCCGGCGCCAAGCAACTGCTCTGGACTCTTGAAATCGCCGTTCGCAGCAAGTTGATACAGCGCGCCCCCAGCAACGCTAGAGAACGCGATCACCGCCGCATCCACCGACATCAGCAGATACTGGAGCGCTGCGTACGGGAATTTCCGCCCTAGCGCCGGCAAGAGCCAGGATCCGTTCTTGGGCGTTTCATGAACTTGCGAACCACGAAGTCCTTTGTCCGGCAGAGCCAAGGCGTCGGTGATCGACTCCTGAGGTACCATTAATCACCTCGTATGTTCGGCAAAGCCAACAAACTTAACGGGTACTAAAATACGATCTTGCACTGCATTACAATAAATTTGCGCATCGCAATAGATCAAATTTTATGGCAGCTAATGCCAAAGAATTAATCATCTCGTCAAGACGAAATTCCACGAATTTGCAATGACAAGGCAGCAACAATGCAATACAGAATTGTTCTCCTCGCGATGCTCGGGGTTTGGTTTGTCCATGCAAGCCTGGCCACCGCTCAAGATTGTCCGAATTGCGGCAATCCCCTCGCGCAATCCCAATTCAGCCAGAGCACTACGCTCGCGGATGGATGGCGATTGGTGAAGAGCCGCAATCCGGGCGGTGGGGGCGAAATCGTCTCGGTCATGCATGCGGTCGATACAGCGAAGTCCGACGTGGGACTTGCGGGCATGAGCCTGCGATGTGGCGCAATCGGTCCAGAAGTGATTCTGATTTTACTGGATCCGGTGCAATCGGCAGGACACCCCGTGGTGACCCTGAAGGCCGGTTCGATAAAGACCCAGTTCGAAGCATCGGTGCTGCAGGACGGACGCGCCATCTTGCTGCCCGTCGCTGCAACGGCCGTCTCGAACGCGGCCAAGAGAGGAGCCACCGAGGTCTCGATAACCATCGACACGCAACCTCAGAAAATTAACGGAGTCGTACCGCTTGCCGGTCTTTCGAGTGCTTTGACTTCACTGTCTGTACACTGTTCAGGGAAGTAACCTCGCCTCGAGGAGCGATTCGACGGAGGTCTGAAGCGGAATTCACTGTCTCTTAAGTGGCGGAAAAGAAGGTGCAATCGGGGAGCTTGCTCATGTTTGCGATTGCCATCTTCTTGTTTCTTGTCTGCGCGGTGCTGGCGTGGAGCTTTCGGGTCTGGATACTCGTTCCGATCTCGGGACTCGCTGTAGCCACGCAGGTGATCTCGGATCTGATCGGCGGAGCAAGCATCGGGACGATGCTGGGGTCAGCGCTCGTCATGGCGCTCGTCCCGCAACTCGGCTTTATGCTGGGCTTGTTTACGCGCTACGTCCTGTTCGCACTGCGCGCCCCCCTGCCCTCCGGACATCCGCAGAGCACGATCGCAAAACTTTACAAGCAGAACTCGGCTTCATAAAGTGTGACCAAAGTACGTCGTGGCTCCGACACCTTGTAGGCTGCTCCACTGACGCGATAGCTCACGGCCTACTCTGCAGATCGGCAAATACTGCTGCAGTTGATGTGCCGCCCGCGAGAGGTTAGCAGGATTGTCGGCACCACTAATCTGCTTGATTCTGCTGATAACCGCGATGCCCGCCTTTGCGATAAGCAATCAAGCTCTCGGCCGGGATATCAGCCTGACCGCAGCGGCGATCATTTTGGTTTTAGTCGCGCGCGAGGCGCCCGAAAAACTCAGCTTCGTCTTGCAGCGGCTGAAATTGTTCTGGCTCGCCGCCGCCTTGCCCCTGGCGTGGCTGGCGTTTCAACTCCTTCCACTCCCGGAGGGATCGCTGACCAACCCCTTATGGTCAGCCGCACCGCCCGCACTGGCCGGGCATTGGACCAGCGGGCACATCACGATAGACATCGACGCTACGTTTCGCAGCATGATCTCCTATCTCGGTGTGCTGGCGCTGACGATTGCCGCGGCGGTCATCGGGCGCGATCGTTCTCATGCCAAGGATCTGCTGACCGCCCTCAGTGTCGGATCGACGCTCACGGCGATCCTGCTGTTGATCGCCCGGTCCAGTCCCAACATCGGCCTGCCGGCGCCGGACAGCACCGGCGGAAGCGCCATGACCGCGATGACCGCGATGGCGATCGTCGCGAACGGCGCCATCCTGGTCATGACCGCGGCTCAGAGCGACACCGGCTGGTCGTTCGACCGCCTGGGATTTACTGCCTTCGCCGCCTTTGGAATCGCGATTTCATTCGTCGCATTGGAGGTCGCCGAATCCTTCGCCCTGTCCGCTGCAGCGCTGGCCGCACTCGCCGTCCAGGGCTTTTTCGTGCTCGTACGCCGCCTCAAATTCCGGTCATGGCAGGCTTTTTCGCTCGCTCTCGTGCTGGCCGCGCTAGCGATCAGCGTCGTAGCCGCCCGAAATCCGAGCCTGATCGATCTTGCCGATCGCGCTCGTCCGGAAGATTTTGCGGACGTTCAAAGGGCCCTCTCCGAGGCGCCATGGCCGGGCTCCGGAGTTGGCACGTTCGGCTATGCCATGCAGATGTACCGAAGCTTCGGTCTGCCGCCCATGTTGATCGCACCGTCAACGGCCATCGCGGTCTCGGTTGAATGGGGGCGCGCCGCATCATGGCTCATGATCGCGTCGGTGACACTGCTCTGCTTTGCGCTGTTCTGGGCGACCTTGCGGCGGTCCCGTGACACCTATTTTCCCCTGTTCGCCGCGACAGTCCTGCTCGTGACGCTATGGGAAGCCTTCCTCGACCCGAGCCTTCGGAGCAGCGTCGTTCAGACGACCATTGCAATAGCAATCGGGGTTGGCCTGTCGCAAAAAGTGAGCGAAGGCCGCCGTTCCGGCCGAGACTGATCTCAAACCCTGCGGTCCGCGATCGTCGTCCACAGCTTGCTGCTGTTCGGCAATTGCATGCGAACCCACCGATAGGGCGCCCGGGACCACGGCCGTAGCTGTGCATTGAGATTGTCCAGGACAACGTCGCCCTCGTTGGTTCGGACCACCAACACGAGGTGGTGTTCGCCGCTGGGCACGACCACTTCGCTCAGCAAGAGCACCCGGGCCGGCCAGCCGCGCTTCAGCAGTTCGTGGCGCTTGCTGACCGCATAGTCGTTACAATCGCCCCGCGCCGGGTTGAGAACCCAGGCCTCCTCGGCCTCGTTGTCAAGCCGAGCGGCCACGATATCGCGATTGACCGCCTCGTTGACCTGCTTCAGATCCTTGAGCCGCTCGGGCGTGAGCTGGACCGGCCCTCCGCGAAACAGCGGACGGCTGCGGCATTCCGCCTCGTAGCGGTGACAGAAGCGGTTGAAGGCCATGGGGGGCAATGCAGGCGCGTCGAACTTGATGCGCTGAAGCAGGGGCCGAAGACCCATGGTGGATCCGAGCAGTCCCGCGGCCGCGGGCGCGGCAAGGCACCACGAGGCGATTGCAACGGCCAAACTTGCCGATATTCTGCGCATGTCTCTGCTCCCCACTTTCGGGAGAAGCTAAGTCGGACAGTTTGAGATTCTGGCCGCGAGTTGCGGCGAAATTGGTTCAAAAAGCAGACGTTCTATTTCGAACTTGTTAACTATACGTGGCCGACAACGTTTGGAAGTACGCTCCTGTGATTGGTTCCTCCCTTCCGGGCGGCAAGGAGCCTTGGGCTCGAAGATGTTAAGATCGCCTCGCGTCAAGAATTCGGCACCTAAACCCAGGTTGCCGGACGGTATCCGCATCTATGCGATCAGCGACGTCCACGGCTGTTCCGATTTGCTCAGAACCATGTTTGCGATCATCGATCGCGATTTGATGACAATCGGCCGGCGGCGGGCGCTTCACGTCTTCCTCGGCGACTATATCGACCGCGGGCCGGACTCCTCGGGCACGATCGACCTTCTGATCGACCGGGCCCGGCGCCACGAGTCGATCTTCCTCAAGGGCAATCATGAGGAGTTCCTGTTCGAGGTCCTGAGAGATCCCGAAATGCTGCATAACTGGAGACAATATGGCGGCCTCCAGACTCTGAGCTCCTATGGCATTCAGCCGCCGCTGAATCCGACCGCCGAGGAGCAAAAGGAGCTGATCGATCAGCTTGCATTGGCGATTCCGATGCATCACCGCATGTTCTTCCAAAGGCTCCGAACCAGTTTCACATGCGGGGATTTCTTCTTCGTCCATGCAGGCATCAAGCCGGGACGACCGCTGGCCAGTCAAACTGAGGAAGATCTTCTCTGGATTCGGGACGAATTCTTGCTCAGCGAGAAGAAGCATGAGAAATACATCATCCACGGACATACTCCGGTCCGGGAACCGGACATTCGGCCGAACCGTGCCAACATCGACACGGGCGCCTACGCTACCGGCAACCTGACGCTGCTCACGATCCAGGGCCACCGGCTGCTGGCCCTCTAACGCGACCTGCCGTTCCGAATGGTTTCAGATCCCCTGTTCCGCGTGACCCTGATCATCCTTGCCGCCGTGATCGGCTACGAGGGAATCAGCGCGATGATTTCCGATGTCGCCGACATGCGCACGTCGGTTGCAGCCAAGACCAATGCCGTCACAAGGGCGCAGCCCGACGGGCTCCCCACGCGCTCCCGATATGACCGCGAGACGGACCGCGCCGTCGCTGATGCCTTGGAAATGCTACGCCGCCCTGCTACCGGTTCGCTCCCAAGTGAGGACGTCGATCGCCTTGGAGACGCGCTCCGCCCGGCACTAGCGCGCGCGCCCCATGACGCATTTCTCTGGCTCGGCCTGGCCGCCCTGGAGACCGGTCGCGCCGCCAACAGCTCCGCCGGCGCAGAACCGCTCAAGATGGCCTATTTCACAGCCCCGAACGACGCCCAGTTGATGCCGGTGAGGCTTGAAATCGCAACGCGAATGAGCGGCCTCATCGACGTCCAACTCAAACAGCTGGCCGAGGGCGACGTGCGGCTCATGCTGATGCGTCAGCCTGACCAACGCGCAGCCGTGATTTCCGCCTATCGACGGGCGTCAAGTCAGGGGAAGACATTCCTCGAGGACGCTGTGCGAGCCACGGACCCATCATTTCTGAAGCTCTTGCGCGGTTAGGCCCCGTTTCCTCAGTGGGATATTGATCCTGCGCTGCCCAAAGACTAAGATCGCCCTCAGATCATTTAGGAAGTCTGCCATGCGATTTGGATTGGGGTTGTGTTTGGTGTCGTTTCTGACGGCATGCGCGGGCTCTGCGCTTGCTGCGGATTATGCGGTTCCCACCGAACGGCGCGTCGCGCAGATTTCCACGATCGACCGTGGACCGAATCCTTACTGCGGACCCAGATACGGCTGTCCGATCACGGTCCGAGTCAGGCACCGCAGCCTTGGCATGGGTTATCCCTCGAGCTTCGATCCCCGCACCCGGGGTGAGCCGAACTACTTCTACGGGCCGATGCGGACCTACGTGGAGTTCGTCGACCCGCTGTATCCCGAACGGGTCTCGGCCTACTGACAATCGGCGTTGGGGCGCGCGGGCGCACCTCCGCAAATTGACCGGGGCCGGGATTCCGGCCGGGCTCTTTGAGTCTCGCGGTGGGTGTTGATCTGCCTTGAGATGCCAACCTGATCGAATGGCAGCCAATCTCAGTCATTCATTCAATTGGTTGCCTGACCGGACCGATATTCCGGAAAACGGCTCAGCATCGCCGCCTTCAGGAACTTGAAGTGTGCGATCGAGGCGCCCAGCTCCTTGAGCCGGCGCTGACCATTCAGGATCTCCTTGTCGAACAGATCCTGGTGATGATTGTCGAGCGCCTCGCGCTCGAGATATTCATCATCGCCGTTGCCGATGGTCACCGCCGCGCGCGCGAGCACGTCTTCCACCCGGCGGTTGAGACCCGACTGCTCCCGCTCCGCCGCGTGAAGAGCGTCCTCGATCGCGGTCATGATGGCTTCGATGCGCGTGCGATCGGTTTCAGCGTCGCGCTCGGGCGAACGCGCGCGAAACGTCTGCTCGCCCCCGAAGCGGTCTTTCAGGAAGTTATGGGTGCGGGCCCGCAGGAAGAGCTGAAACATGCGTGCATTTTCCGGTTCGAGGCGCCAGACCAGAAAATGGGCCAAGGATGGTTAATAAACGTTAAAGGCAGCAGAAGGTTGTGCTCCGCGGCGTCCCCCGTGAGCCGCCCCAAGACGTTCAGATTGGACGTTCAGATCGTCGCCCTGAGGGCATCCAGCTCGCGATCGAGCGCCTGCTGCCAGCTCGGCGGCGTAATGCCGAACCGCTCGCGCAGCCGCGAGAGATCAAGGCGGGAATTGAACGGCCGCTTCGCCTTGACGGGAAATTCCTCCGAACGGATTGGAACAATTTCCTTCACGGCGAATTTGACGCCCCGCGATTGCAAGCCGGAAACGATCGCGGTCGCAAAGCCGTGCCAGCTGGTCTCGCCCGTGCAGACCAGATTGACGACGCCGCCTTGCTGCTCAAAAGGCTTGCGAAGGTCGTCATCGCTCCGCGGCAGCATCGCAACCACCGCTTGTGAAATCGTATTTGCTGTCGTCGGCGCGCCCATCTGGTCGGCGACGATGCGCAGCTGCTCGCGCTCTCCGGCGAGCCGCACGATCGTTTTGAGAAAATTCGCGCCGGTTGCAGCGTACACCCAGGACGTGCGCGCGATCACATGCAGGGCACCCGCCTCGGCAATGGCTTGGTCGCCCGCGAGCTTGCTTTGGCCGTACACCGAGAGAGGCGCCGGCGTGCTGTCCTCGCGCCACGGACGATCGCCCGAGCCGTCGAAGACATAATCTGTCGAAAAGTGCACCAGCGGCACGCCACGGGGCGCAGCCCATTGGGCGATCACCCTGGGAGCTTCCGCGTTGATCCGAAACGCGAGTTCTCGCTCGTCTTCCGCGCGATCGACAGCGGTGTAGGCCGCGGGGTTGATGATCAGATCCGGCTTGATCGAATCCAGCCTGCCGGCGAGCTCATCAGGCCGCGACAGATCGAAATCTTCCAGTGCCGGCGCAACGATATCGGCGCGTCCACGAAGCAGCGGAAGCAGAGCTCCGCCCACCTGCCCCGCAGAGCCCGTCAGAAGAACTTTCATGTCAGATCTCCCCGTAACGCGGGAGATTCTTCACGTCCGCGAGCAACGGCGCGTCGGCATCTTTCGGCGACAGCGAGGGTTCCGCGAGGCCCCAGTCGATGCCGATCGCCGGGTCGTTCCACCGAATGGAGATCTCATCCTTCGGGCTGTAGAGCGCGTCGCACTTATAGAAGAAATCAGCCGTCTCGGAGAGAACGGCAAAACCATGCGCGAAACCGCGAGGAACCCACAATTGCCTGCGGTTGTCCTCACTCAATTCGACAGCAATGTGACGTCCAAAATTCGGGCTGCCGATGCGCACATCGACGGCAACGTCCAAGACGCGGCCTCGAAGCGCAGTGACCAGCTTGCCCTGCGTAAGCGGATTTTGCAGGTGCAGCCCGCGCAACACTCCGTAACGCGAGCGTGACAGGTTGTCCTGAACGAACGGCTGCGCAACCCCGCTCTGCGCGTAGCGCTCGAATTGGTAGGTCTCCAAGAAAAAGCCGCGTTGATCACCAAATAGCTTCGGCTCGATGATCAAAACCTCGGGCAGATCTGTCTTGATAACGTTCATTCCCGCAACTTGTGCAGCGCACACTATCTGATATTTTCGAATTGGTAAACTAGAGGACCTATGAAGGGAATTATACTCGCCAGCAGAACAGGCTCGCGCCTTTTTCCTGTCACGTCAACTCACCCGAGCAATATGGCGTGGTCGATCTCGATAGTGACGGACGTGCTCGCTCGATCGAAGAGAAGCCCAAGCAGCCGAAGTCGAATGTGGCCGTGACCGGCCTCTATTTCTATGACAACAGCGTGGTCGATATCGCTGCGGGGATCAAACCTTCGGCGCGGGGCGAAATCGAGATCACCGACGTGAACAACGCCTACCTCGCCCGTGGCGACCTGTTCGTCGAAGTGCTCGGGCGCGGATTTGCCTGGCTCGACACCGGCACGCACGCTTCGCTGGTCGAAGCCAGCCACTTCGTCCAGATCCTGGAACAGCGCCAGGGCTTGCGCATCGCCTGTCCCGAGGAAATCGCCTTGCGGCGCGGATACATTTCTCTCGAAGCCTTCAAGAAGGTCGCAGAGAGGACCGCCAAGAGCAGCTACGGCGAGTATCTGCAATCGGTTGCCCGTTCCTTCGCCGCTCAAGACTGAGGCAGATCACATATGCGTTTCGAAGGCTCCACGATTTTCGTCACGGGCGGTGCGGGTTTCATCGGCTCCGCCGTCGTCCGTCATCTCCTCCGCGACACGCAGGCACGCGTCGTCAACATCGACAAGCTGACTTATGCGGCGAACCTCGATTCGATTCCCGACGCCGAAGCAAACCCGCGTTATGCATTCGAAAAGCAATGCATTTGCGAGGCTGCCTCGCTTCGCAAATTGTTCGAGAAGTACCAGCCGGCTGCGGTGATGAACCTGGCTGCCGAGAGCCATGTTGATCGCTCGATCGACGGCCCCGGCGAATTCATCCAGACCAACATCGTGGGCACCTTCACGCTGCTGCAGGAAGCGCTGCGGTACTGGAGGGCTCTGACCCCGGACCGCCGTTCGCAATTCCGCTTCCTCCACATCTCCACCGACGAGGTGTTCGGGTCGCTCGGCAAGGACGGTTATTTCACCGAGACCACGCCCTATTCACCGAACTCGCCCTATTCGGCGAGCAAGGCGTCGTCCGACCATCTGGTCCGCGCCTGGCGTGAGACCTACGACCTTCCGACGATGGTGACAAACTGCTCGAACAACTACGGGCCCTATCACTTCCCCGAAAAGCTCATTCCGCACATCATCATCAAAGGGCTGGCCCAGGAGGCGCTTCCCGTCTATGGCGACGGACAGAACATTCGCGACTGGCTCTACGTCGAAGATCACGCCAAGGCACTTGCGCTCGTGCTCGAGCGGGGCATGGTCGGCGAGACCTACAACGTCGGCGGACGAAACGAACGCACCAACCTCCACGTCGTGAAAAGCATTTGCGATCTGCTGGACGAACTTTCACCCAGCGGAACGGGCTCCCGGCGGAGCCTGATTTCTTTTGTTGCCGACCGCCCTGGGCACGATCGCCGCTACGCGATTGATGCTTCAAAGCTGGAGCGCGAGCTCGGATGGCGTGCCGACGAGAATTTCGAAAGTGGCTTGACCAAGACCGTTCGGTGGTTCTTCGACAATCGGATGTGGTGGGAGGCCATTCTTGATCGCGGCTATCAGCAGAAACGTATCGGCCTCGGCTAAAGCGCGATGAGATTTGGATGAATCGTCATCGCGCTTTAGGTCGTTGTTCGAGCATGATCTTTTCGGAAAACCGCTGCGCACTTTTCCGGATCATGCTTTAGCCGGCCGAGTTGGCTTTCTTCCCGACAATCTGACGATATCGACTTGCGTCGCTTTGGGAGCGGACTTGTCGCATCGAATGCGAAAGGGAATTGACGCGAAAAATGGACGAATACTACTTCGTGTGGATTCGTGGCTTCGACGGCCGCCCTAAGCCACAGATTTGGGCTGCGGATCAATTCGAGGGCCCTGATTGGAGATCTAGCCAAGTTGTTGCGCGACGCGTTCTCGATGCTGCAGAACGCGGGATGGGCCTGGATCGCCTCGCGAAGCTGTTTCCAGCACCGTCTGGTCAAGATGAGGCCAGCTAAAGCATGATCCGGAAAAGTGTGCAGCGGTTTTCCGAAAAGATCATGCTCAAACAATAACCTAAAGCGCGATGACGATTCATCCAAATCTCATCGCGATTTAGTCTGTCCCTACGACAGGGTTGCCGCTCAACGCTGATTTCGCCTCCCGCCAGCTAAGCGTCGGATGAAGTTACCCGGAGCGGTCGAATCAAGTTCTGATCTCTGCTCGGCTCCGTGCCATCCAAGCTTTCCAGGCGCCGTCGTGTTTCTCGTAGAGTTCCAGCAAGCGCTGCTCGCCGGTGGCCGGCCAAAAACCATGGGCACTCCGCGTAGCCTGCCTGCCCTCCTGAGCGGACGCCTGCTCGCTATCGAGCCGCTCGAACTCGAAGGTTTCCTCCAGCGTCAGACCGATCAGGACGCGCCGGCCCAGCGCATCCACGAAATAGCGCCGCGGCGCATTGTTCGCCGAGCTAGTCAAGGTGCCCCCTCCCCGGCGATCCACCGACCGCGCAACGGATCGAGACGGCGGCCGCAGGAACCGACAAGACGCAGAGCCTCACGAGCGGAACGATCAAGACCAGCCAGACCATCGACCACAGTCCTCAAATCCGACAACATGACAGGGGCCCATCAACGCGGGGAAGACCAGCTGACGGCCTGCAAGATCCATGCGCGATCCCGCGATCGGGAGCCAGCCGGAAGTCTCCTTAACCTAGGCAGACATGGTTACGCCGCCACCGTGTCCGGAACGCGCCGCGGCAAGACAATCGGCATCCGCCACCAAGTTGTAAATCATCAGAATACACGTATCGCCCTCGCTAACGACGCATTCTGCCGGGATACGGAGGAGCCGTAAGGCTGATAGAGCGGATGACGTACTCTGCGCCTGCGCGATCGCCACGCGCGCGTCGCATAGCCAGCACCAAAGCCCGCGAAGATCGAGATTAGAATCGCGACTACCATCATTCGGAACTCTTCCAATTGTAGGCGTGTTGTCTTTGTGATGCGCTAGTCTCATCTTCGAGTTGTGTCGAGAACATGATGAGCGCCGCTGATTTTCTTGTCATGTCAGGGATTTTTTGGGCAGCACCGTGCTTGCGATGTGGTCGGCCACGCGTTCACCCGAAGAACCACAGGAACAATCTCACCAGCAACAGCGTGATGAAATACACCCACCCTGCCATCGCAATCAGCGCAACGCCGAAAAATGCGCCTTCGAACGCCCGCTCTCTGATCTTCGTGAGAGGAAATGCCACTCGCGCTTTCTGAAGCATCTCGGCCTTCTTCTTGTTTTGTTGATTTTGATTTGTTCGTGGTCGTTTGCGCTAGACCATAGCCGAACGAATTCGACGATCTCGTGACGGCTCGTCTGAGAGACGCGCAATGCTGCTCATCGCGATCCCCGATGCAGGCATCGCGATTGAATCTATTCTCGTTCGAATCTGTTGCGATCAAGCCAAGCCGCGATTCAATTGAAATTGATCCCTCGAATCTGCGTCGTGATATCGCGACAAGTAGTTCCGGATCGCACGCAAGTGATGACGCGGGACGAAGCATTCGGCTTTGCGATGTCCGCCACGGGACGATGAGGCGCGTGGCGCCTCGCCCCGGCGACCGAGCTTCTCCGGCTCAATGTCGCCGACCACACCGAGCCGCTGCAACTGATGCTCGAGCACGGCGGGACCGGCGAGACCGACAACATCGGCGCGCGCTGCGAATGGACCAATCTCGACGTGGTCGAGCGCATCTGCGATCTACTCGATGAGATCCCACCCGGCGCCGCTGAGCGCCGCGGCCTGATCAGCTTCGTGGCCGATCGGCCCGGCCACGATCTTCGCTGCGCCATGGTCCCGGCAAGATCGAACGCGAGCTCGGCTGGCGCCCACGCGAGAGCTTCGAAAGCAGGCTTGCGAAGACCGTCCGCTGGTTCTGCGACAACCGGACGTGGTGGCAGAATATCCTCGATCGCGGCCACCAGCGCACGAATCGGCCTCGGCCAGCGAAAAACTCCGTGGTTATACGGAGCGCCGCGCACTGATTTTATCCCGGTAAGGTTGAGCGGTTAGCTTAATCCGCGTTGTGTGTTGCGAACGCCGAGGGATCGCATATCCATCTCGTCACCGGGCTCCCCCAAGCCCGGCCCCACCCAAGCAAAGCCGTCGAGCGAACGTGGGTCCGCTTGGCGGCTTTGTCGTTGTGTCGACGAGAGGATGGTTTCGGTTATGGCGCGCAGGCCCTGGTCGTTCAAGGAAGACCGCCGGCTGATGGAATTGGCCAAGTCTTCGACTTCGCTTGAAGAAGCGGCAAAAGCTCTCGGCCGCTCGCCCGATGCGGTCAAACGCATGGCCTTGCGCCTCGGGCTGTCGCTGAAATCCAAGGGCTCCAAGAAGAACTAGCGTCCGTCGCACCGGCCGCGCACGACTGCTCGTGGACGGGCGCGTCCTCCTCATCAATCGGTGATTGGAAGATGCCAATCGACGCAGCCCGATCGCCTTCAAGGCTATGCCATGCGCGTGGCTTCATGCCTGACGAAGTCGGCTTGATTCGTCGATGACGAGAATTTGGGCAGGGACTGTCGCCTGCCCATTCGCCTGAAGGCGGAACTCCCAGTTCGCCCGTGAACATGGGTTCACGCCTGTTTATGAACCTTAACGATGTTCTTGGCTTTCGAAAGCGGCGAGCCGGCCGACAGGCTATGTTGGCACCATGCGCCGCAATCATCTCATCGCCGCCGCGGGTATCTGCCTCGCGCTCATCATCTACGCCACCTTCGCCAAGCTCGCGGGCAGGCCGGCGCTGATGGGCCACGCGGAGGACTACTGGGTCGTCGTCATCGAGCGCTTCAGTGCCTACGGGCTATTGGGCTTCCTGCTGTCTTTCCTGCTGCCGGGCCGCGTCAAACTGGCCTGCGCCTTTGTGGTGGCCGTAGCCGTCGGGCTCGAGGTCTTGCAGGCGGTGACGCTGGATCGCGATCCCCGTCTCATGGATGTGTTGCAGAAGGCGGCCGGCGGCACCGTCGGCGTCCTCCTTGCCCAGACCATCCTGGCTTTCCTGCCGAGACCACCGTCCTGAAGCGCGATCGGATTGGGCTGAATCGTCTTCGCGCGTCAGGCTGATGCTTGCGCGTGATGTTTCCGGAAAACCGCTGCACGGCTTTCCGGATCATGCTCTGTGGCTGCGGCTTACGCCACGCTGCGCGAGAGGCGGGCCTGCCCGGTCGTGAGACCCCCCGACATCTGCCGATGGGCATCGCGCAGTGCCGTGATCGCCTCGTCGAGGTCGAATTCGCTCTCGCGAACGGTCTCGAAGAACCGGGCCATCAAGGCGACGTTGAGCTTGACGCGGGTGTTCCCGTCGCGGCTCTTGCGGCGATCGAGCGACAGATGCATCGCCTGCATCCTGGCATCGGCAGCACTGCAGCCGCTGAGCGTCGCGAGTTCGTCATAAGTCATCCAGATTTGAGGCATGTTCCCTGTCCGCCTTTTGTTGTGGGCGTCAACCTAGATTTCACCTCTAAAGGCCGGGTTGCCGTAGTGCCGTCGCGCCCCGTTTTCGCGACAACAGCGTCAATGCAAACCTAAGACGCCCGCGTTCTAGGACAGCGGCGCCTTGGGCGGCGTGAACGGATGGCGGGGCCGGGAACGGCCGTCGAGGCCCTTGGGCAGCTTATCGGCATTGAGCTTGACGACCGCGCATTTGGCGTCAGCCACCCGCGCATCTTCCTGGCTGTAGATCAGCGTCGCCTCAAAATTCACGTCGGGCGCTTCCTTGGCCGTTCCCGAGCAGGTCGCCACCAGGCCGTTGCACACACCCGAGAGCTTGACCTCGACCTGGTCCAGCCCGAACACGCTCGGCGGGCCGTCGGCATACCGGTTCACGGTCAGGACGGCCGAAAAGTGTCGCTCATCGACGCGGTAGGAGCCGCCATAGGTGAAGAAGCTGTCGCTCCCCGAGATCCGGCCGTCGGTCAGATCCACGACGCCAGTGCCCTGGCCGCGCGGAGTCCTGAACCAGGCAGCGTATGTACCGTCTCTCAACATGGGAAATTTCCCGACGTGAAAATTGACCTGTATTTGCGACCAACTCTGGGGCGCGACAATGGCTGAACTGCCGACCCTGCTGGGCAAGGTTAACGCCCCGAAAACTCAAACCGTCGAATTGCCGCCGTCGCCGGCGGCCACGTCAAAATAATTCTATGCCGTCATCCGCGGCCTCGACCGCCTCGACGCGCCGCGTAGCGGCGATCGAGGCAAGGCCAAGCGTCTGCAAAAATTCTCGATGGACATCGCGTTCGCGCTCCATCGTGTAGCGCGCGAAGAGATCGTCGAGCATCGCCTGGTCCTGCGTCTCGGGCCGAGGTCTTCCCGCGCCTGCGCTCGCGGTCTCGAGCCGCGCGGCAACCGCAGGCAAGGTCGCGGAGCTTTCGCCGAGCGAGGTCATCAGGCCTTGCGCCGAATTCATCAGGCCCTCGAATTCTGCACCCTCATCGACCAGCCGGCTCATCAGCTTGCCGAGCCGTTCGTTGCCGACCTCAACCTCGCGGAGCGCCTGCAGGATCTGCGGCTCGAGCTTGGCAAGCTGCGTGGGATCGCCCTGCACGCGGAGCTGCTTCAGCTCCTGCGCCGAGCGTTCGATGCCGTCGAGCACGGGCTTCAGGCGCCCTGCGCCAGCGGAGACCTGATCGGCGGTGGCCTTCAGCTCGTTGGCGATCACCACGAAGGCACTGCCGCGGCTGCCGAGATGGCTCGCCTTGAGCCCGGCATTCATACCGATCAGCGTGATGTCGACAGTCGCTTCTGCTAGCCCGGCAATCGCCTGGCGAAATTTCGCCAGGGTGTCCTCGACGATGGCCAGCGCCTCGTCGACCGCGCGGCCGGCGCTCTCGCAGGTCGCGATCAAGGTCGAGGCGTGCGCCAGCGTCTGCTTGATGCGCGACAGGAACGACGCGGAGCCGCCCTCCTCCCCGCCGAACAGCGTACGGCCGTGCCCGACGACGCTGCCTGCATCCTGCAGGATTGCCGTCAGCGCACGCACGATCTGACCGATGTCACTGCCGAACTCACGCTGGGCGTCCCTGAGCAGGGCCGCCTGCAACTGGCAGATCGCGCGCGCGCCGTCGTCGCTCGCAACCGGTCCGGGAACGAGGCTCGGCGAAGATTCCGACGCGAGGCCGAGACCATGGCAGACATGCTCGAGGCGCTGGCGCGTGCTGTCACCGGCCTGAAGCGAGACGATGGCGCCGCCGACCGCCTCGGCAATCTTTCTGGTGCTGGCACTCGCGAGGTCGGCGAGATCGCGGCTCTTGCTGCGCTGGTCGCGCAATCCGGAATAGGCTTCGCCAAGCTCGGCACTCTCGGACACGAGCTGCTTCGCGTAGCGGCTCTCGAATTCCTTCTGGCGGCCGGAGGCGGTGGCGACGGCGTCCGACAGGCGCTGTTGATCCCGTGCGCAGCCCTCGATCGAGCCCTGCACCGCCTTGCCGAGATCGTAGGCCTCCTGGGTGAAGGCGAGGAATCCCTCGCGATCGCCATCGAGCGAGGCCGCTTCGATCCGTGCGCTCCGCGCGATGATGGTGATCATCCCGATGTGCTTGAACAGCGGCTTAAGCAGCGCAGAGGCTTCCGACGTGCTGTTGCCGATCGTGGCAAGCAGCGCGCTCTCGGCCGGCAGCGCCTTCGCAAGCTCGCTGAGCCGCGCGGAAATCTCCTGCAATGCGGTCGCGGCGCCCTCGATCTCGGCGCCGGAGAGCTCTTCCGAGAGCGTCGCGAGGCCGTGGTTCAGCTCCTTGAAGATGAGATGGCCGCGGCCGAGCTCCTGGCCGACCCGCGCGAAGACGTCCTCGATCCGCGACGAGACATCCTCGATCGCTGCGGTCGCTTCAGTCAGTGTGTGAGCCGGAATGGCGGACATTTGCGATCAGCCCACTGCCGCCACATGCCCGGCCTGATACCAGAGCATGATCTCGCGCGGGATATGGTGCAGCGACACCACCTTCTCGACACCGCCATGGGCAATGGCTTCCTTCGGCATGCCGAACACCACGCAGCTTTCCTCGTCCTGCGCCCGCGTCGAGCCGCCGAGCTTGCGCATCTCCAGCATGCCGCGCGCGCCGTCGTCGCCCATTCCGGTCATGATGACGCCGAGAGCGTTGGCACCGGCATGCTGGGCGGCCGAGCGGAACAGCACGTCGACCGAGGGGCGATGCCGCGACACCGGCGGGCCATCCTTGATCGCGATCTGGTAGCGCAGCCCGATGCGCTGGAGCAGCATGTGACGGGCGCCCGGCGCGATATAAGCACAGCCCGGCAGCACCGGCTCGCCGTCCTCGGCCTCCTTGACCCGGATCTGGCAGACGCTGTCGAGCCGCCTGGCAAAGGCCGCGGTGAAGCCGGCCGGCATGTGCTGGACGATGACGATCGGCGGACAATGCACCGGCAGCATCTCGAGCACATCGTTGAGCGCCTCGGTCCCGCCCGTCGAGGCACCGATGCAGACGATGCGTTCAGTGGTCGGCCGGACCCTGCCCTGCACCGGCGGCGGGATGATCGCATCGGCCGTGAGCTTCTTCTCGATCGCGCGACGCTCGGCTCGCGGACGCACGCGCGCGCGCGCCGCCGACTTCACGGCCTCGCGCAGCCGCGTCGAGCATTCGAGCAGCGCCTGCCGCGTGTCGATCTTCGGCTTGGGTACGATATCGACCGCGCCCGCCTCGAACGCCTCGAACATGACGTTCGAGCCTTCTTCCGTGAGCGAGGAGCAGATGATCACCGGGATCGGCCGCTGCGCCATGATCTTGCGCAGGAACGTCAAGCCGTCCATGCGCGGCATTTCCAGATCGAGGATCATGACGTCGGGGATTTCGTTCTGGAGACGCCGCGCCGCGACGAACGGATCGGACGCCGTGGCCATCACCTCGATATCGGGATCGTCGTTGAGGATCGTTTGCAGGATTTGGCGCACCGACGCCGAATCGTCCACGATCAGTACGCGAACTTTCTCCCTCGGCATCTCGCGTGGCTCCAATCAGACCTGGAAAATCGTTGGCTGAACTTGCTTCAGATCCGGGACGGAACTGTGAATCATGGATTCCGAATGTCCGACCAGCAGATACCCTCCCGGCCGCAAATGGTTGCAGAGCTGCTGGACGACCTTGCGCTGGGTCGGCTTGTCGAAATAGATCAGCACGTTGCGGCAGAAGATGATGTCGACGTCCCGGTCCACCGGATAGGCTGCGTCCATCAGGTTCATCCGCATGAAATGCGTCATGCGCCGCAGTTCCGGCACCACCCGCACCTCGCCGCGCGACCTGTCCCGCGAGGACAGGAAATAGCGCTTCACGAACGGCTCCGGCACCGGCGAAAGCACGTCGCGGGTGTAGATCGCGGTCCTGGCGAGGCGGAGCACCGCGGTCGAGATGTCGGTGCCGAGGATGCGGTACTGGAAGCGCGAGCCGTTCCGCGTCATGTCGTCCAGCACCATGGCGGTGGTGTAGGCTTCCATGCCGGTGGAGCTCGCCGAGCTCCAGATCTTCAGGTTCGCGTTCCTGCGTCCATGCGACTTCAGAAGCGCGGGGACCGCGACGTCGCGCATGAAGGTGAAGTGCTGCGGCTCGCGGAAGAAATCGGTCTTGTTGGTCGTCACCACATCGATGAGATGGGTAAGCTCGGTGTCGAAATGCTCGGCCTCGAACAGGTTGTCGACATATTCGTTGAGGTCGGAGAAGTTCAGCGCGCGCACGCGCTTGTGCAGCCGCCCCTCCAGCATCAGCCGCTTGCCTTGCGGCAGCTTGATGCCGACCTGGCCCTCGATCAGTTCGGCGATGGTCCGGAAGTGGCGGTCCGACAGATGGACGGCGGTATCCTGCAAGGCAGGCATCATGGCTGAATGCCCCCAAGCGTGATGGCCGCCTGCACTGAATGTCGGGCCGAACGGGCCATCTTGAGTCCTACGCGTTTACGCTGATTGCTGAAGACGGATTGGCCCGCCGATGAGGGGCGGGCCGATCCCTAAACGGTCTTAGCGCTGGAACTCGGCGTCCCGATCGTCCTCGCCGTCGTTCATGTCGAACGCAAAGCCGCCGCCACCTGCAGCCTTCACGGCACGCGCCGGCTTGGCCTGCGGCTTCTTGGCCGGACGCTCGACGGCCGCCATGGTCGCCGCCTTGGCGCGGAGTTGATTGACGGCGCGATCGATCGGCGCGGCCGCCTGGGCACGGCCCTGCTCGATGCGGAAATAGGCGATGGTCGACTGAAGCTGCTCGGCCTGCGAGGCGAGCTCTTCCGAGGTCGAGGACACCTGCTCGGACGCGCTGGCGTTCTGCTGGCCGACCTTGTCGAGCTGCTGGATCGCCTGGTTGATCTGGGCCGAACCGACGTCCTGCTCGCGGCAGGCCGCCGTGATCTCCTCGACCAGCTCCGCCGTCCGCTTGATGTCGGGGACGAGCTTGGAGAGCATTGAGCCTGCTTCCTGCGCAACCTTGACGGTGTCGGCCGACAGCGTGCCGATCTCGGCCGCAGCCGCCTGGCTGCGCTCGGCGAGCTTGCGCACTTCGGAGGCGACCACCGCAAAACCCTTGCCGTGCTCGCCGGCGCGCGCGGCCTCGACCGCGGCATTGAGCGCGAGCAGGTCGGTCTGGCGGGCGATCTCCTGCACGATCGTGATCTTCTCGGCGATGGTCTGCATCGCGTTGACAGCACGGCCAACCGCGGCACCGCTGGCCTCGGCGTCCTTGGCCGACTGCGCCGCGATCTTCTCGGTCTGGTTGGCATTGTCGGCGTTCTGCTTCACATTCGAAGCCATCTCCTCCATCGAGGAGGACGCTTCTTCGGCGGACGAAGCCTGCTCGGTCGCGCCCTGCGAGAGCTGCTCGGCGCTGGCGGAGAGCTCCTGGCTGCCGGCCGAGACATTCTGCGCCGCGGTCAGGGCTTCCGACACGATCTGGCGCAGCTTCTCGACCATGCGCTCCAGCGCAAGGCCCAGCGTATCCTTGTCCGACAGCGGCTTGGCCTCGACGGTGAGATCGCCCTGCGCGATCTGGTTGGCGAGCGCCGCCGTCGCATTCAGGTTCACCGTCATCGCATTCAGCGACTTGATGAGGTCGCCGATCTCGTCGTTGCTGGAGGAGTTGATCTTGTGGCTGAGATCGCCGATCGCCACTGCGTCGGCAAGGCCCACGGCCTGCGCCAGCGCGCGGCTGATGCTCATGGCGATCCAGGTCGCCGCGGCCGCGGCGATCAGCAGCGAAGCAATCACCAGGCTCATCAGGATCAGTTCGGCGCGGGCGCCATCCTGCTTGGCCTGTTCGGCCTGCTCGGCCATGTTCTTCTTGACGTTCTTGATGTAACCGTCGGCCGCTTCGATCGCGTCCGCGACGACCTTGCGGCCGTCATGCATGGTGCGATCCAGCGCCTTCGGCTTGTCGGTCTTCGCGAGCTGGACCGTCTCGTCCTGATAGGCATTCAGCTTGGCGAACGCGACGTTGAAGACATCCATCAGCTTCTTGCCGCCTTCAGTGGCCGCTGCGTAGATCTCGTCCTTGGACTTGGCGACCGCCTCACGGTTCTTGAGGAGGTCGGCCCGGAACTGATCGTACTCCGCGTCGGACGCCGCCAGGATCGAGTTCTTCTCCGCGCGAACCAGGAACAGGATGCCTTCCTTCAGCTCGGCGGCCTTTTCCATCCGGCCCGCACGGCTGACCAGCGTCTCGGTGGTGCCGACCATATCGGCCAGCTTCAGATAGCCGACCGCACCGGCGATCATGGATAGCAGGATGACGACGCCGAAGGCGCTGGCAAGCTTGGCTTTGACGGTGAATCTCATGTCAGTCTCGTTGGTTCGAATTGGGGTGCTTACGCTTGACGACGCACGTGCAAACTCAGGCGGCGCGCGACGAATCCGCAGCCGCGTTCCGTCCTTGCGGGATCTCGTCATTCGCCATCAGCTTGGCGAGATCGAAGATCACGACGAATTTTTCGCCCTTGCGGCCGATACCGGCGGCATAGTCGGACTGCCATTTACCGCCGACTTCGGGGATGGGCTCGATCGCCTGCTCGTCGATGTCGGTGACCTCGAACACGCAATCGGCGACGAAGCCGACGCCGACCAGACGGTCCTTCATCGGCACGTCGAGGATGATGATGCGGGTCGCCTCGGTGGCCTCCACGGCCGGCAGGCCGAGCTTGGTCCTGAGATCGACGATCGGATAGCCGGCACCGCGCACGTCAATCATGCCGAGCAGGAAGTTCGGCGCGTGCGGAAGGCGCGAGATCGGCCGCATGTCCAGGATCTCACGAACATTGCGGATGCTGATGCCGAACGTCTCGCCGGCGAGCCCGAGCGTCAGATATTGCGAGGTTGCGGCCATGTTGCAGTCCAGGGATCCCAGGGTTGGCGAATGAGTGCGGCCCGGCACGAGGCCGGACCGTCTTGATCAGCGTTGGAACTCGGCGTCGCGGTCGTCTTCGCCGTCATTCATGTCGAAGGCGAAGCCGCCACCGCCGCCGGCGACCTTCATCGCGCGGGCGGGCTTGCGGGCGGGCGCAGGCTTCTTCGCGCCGCGATCCGCGGCCGCCATGTGGGCGGCCTTGGCGCGAAGCTGGGTGACGGCGCGATCGATCGGCGCCGGCGCCGCGCTTTCGCCGCGGCCCGCATGCTCGATACGGAAGAACGAGATGGTGGACTGGAGCTGCTCGGCCTGCGAGGCAAGCTCCTCCGAGGTCGAGGACACCTGCTCGGAGGCGCTGGCGTTCTGCTGGCCGACCTTGTCGAGTTGCTGGATCGCCTGGTTGATCTGGGCCGAGCCGACGTCTTGCTCGCGACAGGCCGCGGTGATCTCCTGGACCAGCTCGGCGGTCTTCTTGATGTCGGGCACGAGCTTGGACAGCATGTCGCCGGCTTCCTGCGCGACCTTCACCGTCTCGGTCGACAGCGTGCCGATGTCGGCGGCTGCCGCCTGGCTGCGTTCGGCGAGCTTGCGCACTTCGGAGGCAACCACCGCAAAGCCTTTGCCATGCTCGCCAGCGCGCGCGGCTTCGACCGCGGCGTTGAGCGCGAGCAGATCGGTCTGGCGCGCGATCTCCTGCACGATGGTGATCTTCTCGGCGATGGTCTGCATCGCCTGGACGGCACGGCCAACGGCAACGCCGCTGGCCTCGGCGTCCTGGGCCGATCGCGCGGCGATCTTCTCGGTCTGGTTGGCGTTGTCGGCGTTCTGCTTCACGTTCGACGCCATCTCCTCCATCGAGGAGGAGGCTTCCTCGGCGGACGAGGCCTGCTCGGTCGCGCCCTGCGAGAGCTGCTCGGCACTGGCGGAGAGCTCCTGGCTGCCGGCGGAGACGTTGCTGGCCGCGGTAAGAGCCTCCTCGACCACCTGACGAAGCTTTTCCACCATCATGTTCAGAGATTTCACGAGATCGCCGATCTCGTCATTGCTGGAGACGTTGATCGTCTGGCTGAGGTCGCCGTTCGCCACCGCACCGGCAAGGGCGACCGCGCGGCCGAGACCGCGGGAAATGCTGATGGAAATCCAGATCGCAGCGGCGAGGCCGACCACGAGCGATGCGAGCACGGCCGAGACCAGGATTACATGGGCGCGGTTGCCGTCCTCATGGGCCTGGGCGGCCTGGTCGTTCATGTTCTTCTTGACGTTGGCGACGTAGACGCCAGCGGCTTCCATGGCCTCACCGACCGCCTTGCGGACGTCGGTCTGGGAGCGTTCGGCAGCCTTCGTCTTGTCGGTCCGGGCGACCTTGAGCGCCTCGTCCTGAACCGCGTTCATCCGCGCATAGGCGGCGCCGAAATTCTCGATCAGCTTCTTGCCTTCGGGGGAGGCCGCGGTCTGGATCTCTTCCTTCAGCTTCGAGAGCGTCTCGCGCTGCTTGGCGATCTCGGCGAGGAAGCGATCCATTTCGCCTTCAGGGGCCATGATGAGGTTCTTCTCGGCGCGAACCTGAAGCAGGATACCCTTCTCGATTTCGGCCGCACGGTCCATCCGACCGGCACGCGACACCAGGCTGTCGGCCGTGTCGATCATCTCGCTCAGCTTCACATAAGCGAGGCCGCCCGCCGCCATCGAGAGCAACAAGACGACGCCGAATGCACTGGCAAGCTTTGCCTTGACCGTAAATCTCATCTTCAGCCCCTACCGATCTCGCCCCGAGACCTCATTTCAATTCAGGATGCGTTCCATGTTGGGAACGATGACGAACTCTTCACGCCACTTCGCGATGAAGCGAATGAACTCCGGCTTCCAGTGCATGCCGACGCGCGGCGTCTGCTGCACGTCGGTCTGCGAAATCTCCGTGACCTCGTAGACCTTGTCGGCGGTGACGCCGACCAGCACCGGTTCGCCGTCGAGCTGCAGCTCGATGACGACGATGCGGGTGTCGGCGGAGTCGTCGAGCTGCGGCATGCCGAAGCGGATGCGTAGATCGGCGAGCGGAATGACGTTGCCGCGCACGTTGATGACGCTGGGAACGAAAGCGCGCGCCCCCGCCACCTTGGTGACGGGGACGGGATCAATGATCTCGCGGACGAGGCCCGCATCGAGCGCGAACTTCTCCTCGCCGAGCCCGATCATCACGACCTGCATCGCGTCGGCCTGATGCTCGCCGGTCAAACCCTCGTTCATCACGCCGCCTCGCTGATGTGCTGCTTCTCGACCTTCGACTGCGCCAGCGTGACGAGCTGCGCGACGTCGAGGATCAGCGCCGCCGTGCCGTCACCCAGGATCGTCGCGCCGGAGAAGATCGTGACGTCGGAATGCAGCTTCGAGAGCGACTTGATCACGGTCTGGTGGTTGCCGATGATCTGGTCGGCGACGAGGCCCACATGGGTCTCGCCGGTCGAGATGATGATCGTCTTCTGGTGCCGATCAGGCGTGCCCGACGACGACATGATCTCACGCAGGCGGAGGAAAGGCACGAGATTGCCGCGCACGTTGAGGAAGTTGCGGCCGCGCGAGCGTTCGTCCTCGGCGGTCAGCTCGATGCATTCCTCCACGGCCGACAGCGGAATGATGTAGCGGCCTTCGCCGACGCGGATCAGCAGGCCCTCGATGATCGCCAGCGTCAGCGGCAGGCGCAATGTCACCGTGGTGCCCTGACCCGGCCGCGTCGACAGGTCGATCGTGCCGCGCATGTTCTCGATGGTGCGCTTGACCACGTCCATGCCGACGCCGCGGCCCGACAGCGCCGAGATGGTCTGTGCGGTCGAGAAACCCGGATGGAACAGGAACTGATGGATCTCGTGATCGGTCAGTACGGCACCGGCGGCAATCAGGCCCTGCTCTTCCGCCTTGGCACGGATGCGCGCGGTATTGAGGCCGCCGCCATTGTCCCTGACAGTGACGAGCACCTGCGCGCCGGAATGAACGGCGGCGAGCTCGATGCGGCCCTGCTCGGTCTTGCCGTTGGCCGCGCGGGTCGCGTTGTCCTCGATGCCGTGGTCGATGGCGTTGCGGATCAAATGCACCAGCGGATCGGCCAGGCATTCGATCATGGTCTTGTCGAGCTCGGTGTCCTCGCCCGTGGTGACGAAATCGACCGGCTTGGACAGATCGCGCGACAGGTCATGCACGAGGCGGCGGAAGCGGCCGAACAGCGAGCCGATCGGCACCATGCGCGCGCCCATCGTGGTGTCGCGCAGGGAGGACGCGAGGCGTTCGATTTCCTCGGCGATCATCTTGATCGAGAGGTCGGAGCCGGAGGCCGCGAGCTGGGTCAGGCGCGCCTGGGCAATGACGAGCTCGCCGACACGGTCCATCAATTCGTCGAGGCGTTCGGCCTGGACGCGGACGGTGGCGATGCCGCGGTCCTGCTTGGCATCCTCGCGGCGCGCGGGCGCAGCTTCACGCTTCGGTTCGGGCGCGACTTCGGCCTTGGGTTCTGCCCTTGCAACCGGCTGCTCGGCCACGGGCGCAGCAACGGGAGCCGGAGCAGCCTCAACCGCCGGCGCGGGCATCTCGGCCAGGGGAGCCGGCTCCTCGTCGAGGAGATTGAGCAGCGGCAGCGGCGCGGGCGCTTCGACATGCTCCAGCGGCGAGAGCGTCAGCTTCATCTCGTCCGAGACGAACATGAAGACGTCGTCGATCGCATCCTTGCCGCAGGCCGCATGCAGCTTGACGTCCCACTTCAGATAGCAGTCTTCCGGCTCCATCTCGTCGAGGAACGGGATGCCGTCGGTGACGGGGACGACGAAGCAGGGACCGAGCTTGCAGAGGTCTTCCAGCAGGTCGAGCGGGTTCGAGCCGTTGCGCAGGATGTGGGATTCGAATTCCAGATAGAGGTGCCAGCCGGCCTGCTTGCTCTCGACCGGGGCCAGCGGCGGCGCCGCCGCCGCGATCTCGGCCACCGGAGCAGCGGCCTGGTCGGGAAACACGAAGCGCTTGAGGTCGTCGAGGATGGCTTCGCCGATGATGTCGTCGGTCGACTGCGGGTCCTCGATCAGCGCGCGGATATAGTCCTTGGCCGCGAGCGCGACCGAGATCAGCTCCTGGGTCGGCTTGATTTCGCCCTTGCGGACGCGATCGAACGCAGTCTCGAATTCGTGGGTGAAGGAGGCGACCTTGTCGAAACCGAACATGGCGCCCGAGCCCTTGATCGTATGCAGGGCGCGGAAGGCGGAATCGACCAGCTCGCGGTCGTCGGGACGCTGGCCGAGATCGAGCAGGGCCCCTTCCAGGACCTCGAACAGCTCGCTGGCTTCCTGGCGAAAGACCTCGGTTGGGTCCATCGCGCTCATGCGCGCACCAGCTTGCCAACGACGGCGAGCAGCTGCTCGGGCTTGAAGGGCTTCGTGATCCAGCCGGTGGCGCCGGCGCTCTTGGCTTCCTGCTTCACCGCATCGTTGGATTCGGTGGTCAGGAACACGATGGGCATGCCGACCGCGCTCGGCAGCTTGCGCAGTGCCCGGATCAGCTCCAGCCCGTTCATGACAGGCATATTAAGGTCGGTGATGACGAGATCGAGCTTGCCGGCCTGCGCCTTGGCGAGACCTTGCGCGCCATCGCCGGCCTCGATCACGTTGTGACCGGCCGGCTCGAGCACGACCTTGATCATCTGGCGGATGCTGGGCGAATCGTCGACCGTGAGAATCGTGGCCATCAGGTGCCATCTTTCTTTTGCGGGAAGTGCTGATCGATCATCGCATCGCTGGCGAAGCCGGCGCGGCGAAGGGTGTTGCGCAGAGACTGGGAGAACGATGTGAGCACCACCGGGCGGCCTTGGGCCTCGCCCGTCTTGGCAGTCGACAGCAGAAGCTGGATCGAGGTCACGTCGGCCTTGTCGACGCTCGAGCAATCGATCTCGAGCCGGTCCTGCCGGCCGAAAGCTTCGCGGATCAGGTCATAGACACCGCGGATCGCAGCAATGCTGCAATCTGCAGGCAGCCGTAGGGACCACTTCGGCTCAGTGACATCAGACGACATTCGTCCCCCAAAAATTCCGGGGAGCCGCTGCACGTATGACGCGAATCCCGCAAGACGACTATTCGGGACGGAGAGTGTTCAAACCCCTAATGGAGATCACCGTACAACTACGGGTCACAAAGCCTAGAACTTCGCGCATGCATGCAAGCGTGCATGGCCCGCTCAATTCTCATGCGCTGTGCGCAGTCTTGAGTCAGTTCGTTGCAGCTCAAACGTTTGCTTCGCGTTAAATCGCAAACGCTATTCGTGAAGGTCATGCCTCGCCATCCGAACGAGTCCGGCCGCCGATGCTGACCCAAGCGCTTCTGGTTGATGACAGCCGCTCTGTCCTCAACTTCCTGAAACGTCATATCGAAGCGGAAGGCCTGGTGGAGGCCACCGCTTTCCTCGATCCGGTCGAGGCGCTGGCCTGCGCGCGCGAACGCGTCTTCGATCTCGTGCTGGTCGACTACGAGATGCCGCACATGGACGGCATCAGCTTCATCCGCGCCTTCCGCACCCTGCCCGGCTGCGCCGACGTCCCGATCGCGATGATCACATCGCGACAGACCGATGACGTGAAGATGGAAGCGCTGCAGGCCGGTGCAACCGATTTCTTACCGAAACAGCCACAGAGCGTGGAGATGACGGTGCGCCTGCGCAATCTGGTGCGCCTTGGTGCAGCCGTACGCAAGCAGAACGACCGCGCCGCCGATCTCGCAAGCGCCGTGGCCGCCGCGACCCAGAAGCTCGGGGAGCGCGAGGAGGAGATCATCCTGCGGCTCGCGCTCGCCGTCGAGTATCGCGACAACGACACCGGCGAGCACACGCTGCGGGTCGCCCGCTATAGCCGCATCATCGCCGAGCAGCTTGGCCTGCCGGCCCGGCTCTGCCGCGACATCTATCTCGCCGCGCCCCTGCACGACGTCGGCAAGGTCGCCATTCCCGACAACATCCTGCTCAAGCCCGGCAAGCTGACCGACGACGAGATGGCGGTGATCCGCACCCATGCGACGATCGGCGAAAAGATCCTGGCGGACTCGAGCTGCGAGCTGATCCAGCTCGGCGCGCAAATTGCCGCAGGCCATCACGAGCGCTGGGACGGTGCCGGCTATCCCAACGGCCTCAAGGCCGACGAGATTCCGGTCGCCGCGCGCGTGGTCGCGGTCGCCGACGTCTTCGACGCCCTGACGACGCGGCGCCCGTATAAAGAGCCGATGCCGCTCGAAATCGCCCGCAGCTATCTGGTCGAGCACCAGGGCCGGCAATTTGACCCGGCCTGCGTCGAGGCCTTCCTGTCGCGCTGGGACGAGGTCGTGGAGATCGCCGCCGGGCAGCAGACGACGCCATACCAGAAGACCGAAGCCGCGCTCGTTCCCTTTATAGAGAGTGCAGTGGAGAGCCGTCCCGTCGAGGACCGTTCGCCCGAAGCCGTCCCGGCCGCCTGATATTAGCCATCCCGCCAACAGCTTGCCGCGGCTCCGTTTTCTCGGGTCGCCGGGTTGAACCTGTTCCTGCTAAAGTGGCACCAATAATAAAGAGTGATTCTGATCACACTTGCCTGGGCGCTCCGCTGCTAAGCATCGAACCAGGACGGGGCAATACATCGGTCGAACTGGATGAGAACTCCCATGAAAAGCCTGATCGGCGCCGCTGTCGGCGCGCTCTGCCTTGCGGCCCCCGCTTTGGCGGAGACCCCGGCCGCGATCGTCGAGGACGTCCAGGGCAAGGTCGACGGCATCGCGTTCATGGACTACGTGGCGCCGGGCAAGATCATCAAGCTCGGGCCCAAGGCCAGCATCACGCTCAGCTACCTCAAATCCTGCCAGCGCGAGACCATCAGCGAAGGCGTCGTCCTGGTCGGCGCCGAGCAGAGCACCGTGCAGCTCGGCGAGGTCAAGCGGGAGAAGGTGCCCTGCGACACCAACGCGGCAAAGCTGTCGGAGCGCGAGGCCAACCAGAGCGCCGCCACCACCTTCCGCACCATGCGCTCGGACGCTAAGGGCGCCGCGCCGGCCAAGCTGCCGACGCTCTACGGCGTCTCGCCGCTGGTGCAGGCCAAGAGCGGCAGCACGCTGGTGATCGAGCGCACCGACGGCAAGGAGCCGACGATCACCGTGCCGCTCAAGACCGAGACCATGGTCAGCGGCAAATTCTATGACTTCGCCAAGGCCGGCAAGTCGCTGACCCCGGGCGGCAGCTATCTCGCCATCCTCGGCGCCAAGCGCTACGCCTTCCAGGTCGACGCCAGCGCCACGTCATCGCCGACGCCGATCGTCGGCCGGCTGCTGCGGCTCGAATAGGCAGCCTAGCGACGGGGCGATGCGGCGGATCGGTGGACGGGACATCGTAGCGGCGGTCCTGATTGCGCTCCTCGCGGGCGCGGTGTTCACGTCGCCTCCGCTTCAGACGCTGCAAGGCCTGTCGCTCGACATCCTCACGGCACTGCGCAGCAAGATCGCGCCCGACCGCCGCGATCCCGCGACATCGCCGGTCGTCGTCGTCGCGATCGACGGGGAGACGTACGAGACCCCGCCCTTCAGAGGATCGCCGACGCAGACCTGGACGCGCGAGCTCGGCCGGGTGCTCGGAAACATCACCGAGGGCGGCGCCAAGGTGATCGGCTACGACGTCATCTTTCCGAGCTCGATTGAGCGGTCGGAAATTCCCTTCGGCGATGCGCCGTTCGGCAGCCGCTTGAAGGGATTTGACCGGGACTATCTCATTGCCCTCCGAAGACTCTCCGACGGCGGCAAGCTGGTGCTCGGCGAGCGACTGAGCAACGACCATCCAGAGCGGCCCGATCGCGCCCAGCAACTGGCGGTGAGAGCCAATATCCGCGCCCTCAACGTTCACACCGACCCCGACGATGTGATCCGGCGGATGCCGCTGAGTTTTTCCATTGATGGGAAGCCGGTTCCGGCGATGGCGTTCGAGCTTGCCTCGCGCGCGCTCGGCGCAACGGCGGAGACGGCGCCATCCGGCAAGACGACGTTGGCTGGCTATGCCATCCCGAGCGCGGTGCCGAACACGCTGACGCTCAACTTCCGCAGCATGGGCCGGGATGTTCCGAGCTATTCCTTTGCCGATTTGCACGCCTGCGTCGAAAAGGGCGACACCGACTTCTTCCGCCGCGCCTTCGACGGCAAGGTCGTGTTGCTCGGCAGCATTCTCACCTTCGACGATCGCAAGCTCACGTCGATGCGCCTGTCGGGTGGATATGACGGCACACCGGGCCCGCGATGCGCCCTGCCCGCGCCGGCGAACTCCGGCCAACAAGCCCGTAGCGAGATCGCCGGTGTCTTCGTTCACGCCACGGTCGTGCGAAATCTGCTCGAGCATGATGCCATCACCGAGCTCGGCTTCCCGCTGCGAACGATCCTGACAATTGCGTTCGCGGCGATCGTTGCCGCTGCCGCCTGCCTGATCGCTCCGACCGGTGCGGCGATCACCTGGCTTGGGCTCACCGTCGCCTACGCTGCGGTCGCCGTCGGCACATTCACGCATGCCATTGCGCTGCCCCTGACCGAGCCCGTGCTCGCAGGCCTCGCAGCGCTCGCGCTTATGATCGGCTACCGCTTCGTGATCGCCGACCGTGAGGAGCGCTTCCTGCGCAAGAGCTTTGCCTTCTATCTCGCGCCCGAAGTGATCGACAGCATGGTCACCTCGGGCAAGATGCCCGCGCTCGGCGGCGAGATGCGCAACGTCACCATGTTCTTCTCCGACCTCAGCGGCTTCTCCTCGATCGCGGAGACGATGACGCCGGGCGAGCTGGTGACGCTGATGAACGAATATCTCTCGGCCATGACCGACATCATCGAAGGCCATGGCGGCTATGTCGACAAATATATCGGCGATTCCATCGTCGCCATGTTCGGTGCGCCGGCCGACGATCCCGCACACGCGCGCAACGCCGTCCACGCCGCGCTGAAGTGCCACGAGAAGCTCGCGGAGCTCAACGCTCACAATCCCGCCTTCGCCGGCCACGGGCTGTCGCACCGCATCGGCCTCAACAGCGGCGAAGCCGTGGTCGGCAATATCGGCTCGCGCCGCCGCTTCAACTACACCGTGATGAGCGACACCGTGAACGTCGCCTCGCGGCTCGAGGGCGCCAACAAATATTACGGCACCTCGATCATGGCGTCGGAAACGACCATGGCGCAAAGCGGCGACGTCTTCGCCTGGCGCGAGCTCGACGCGATCAGGGTGATGGGTCGCGGCGAGGCGATCAAGGTGTTCGAGCCGCTGGCGGAGAAGGGCGCGGAGAGCGCCGGGCAGGCGAAGGTCGCCGCGGCGTATGCGGAAGGGCTCGCCTGTTGGCGGGCAAGCGAGTTTACGAAGGCGGCTGACGCGTTCGGACAGATGGCGGAGACCGATCCGGCATCGGCGCTGTTCGCCAAGCGCGCGAAGGCCTTCACCGCAAATCCGCCGCCGACGGACTGGACGCCGGTCAATACGCTGGAAGGGAAGTAGCTCTCTTCCCCTCTCAAAGCGAGGCTGCCGCTAGAACGGCAATCCCACATAATTCTCCGCGAGCAGCCGCTGTGCCGTCTCGGACGAGAGCAGATAGTCCAGCTCCGTCTGCTGGAGCCGGTCCTCATAGTCGAGCCGGTCGGGGAAGCGATGCAGCAGCATCGTCATCCACCACGAAAAGCGCTGCGCCTTCCAGATCCGCGCCAAAGCCTTGGCGGAATATCCCGCAAGGCCGGAATCGTCGCCGCGCTGATAATGCGCGAGCATGGCGTGGTAGAGATAGTAGATGTCGGAGGCGGCGCTGTTCAGCCCGCGCGCGCCGGTCGGCGGCACGATGTGGGCGGCATCGCCGGCGAGGAACAGGCGGCCATAGCTCATCGGTTCGGCGACGAAGCTGCGCAATGGCGCGATGCTCTTTTCAATCGACGGCCCCGTGATCAGGCGGCCGGCGACCTCGTCCGGCAGACGGTGCTTCAGCTCGGCCCAGAACGCATCGTCGCTCCAGTCCTCGACCTTGTCGGTCAATGGCACCTGGATGTAGTAGCGGCTCAACACTTGCGAGCGCAGCGAACACAGCGCAAAACCGCGCTCGTGCTTCACATAGATCAGCTCGGGCGATACCGGCTTGGTGCGCGACAGCACCCCCAACCAGCCGAACGGATAGACCTTCTCGTATTCGCGCAGCACGTCCTTCGGGATCGACCTGCGGCTGACGCCGTGAAAGCCGTCGGCGCCGACGATGTAGTCGCAATCGATGCGAACGATCTCGTCGTTCGACCGGTAGGTCACGTAAGGTTGGTCCGATGTCAGATCGTGCGGCGTGACGTCCTCGGCATTGTGCACGACCTTGCCGCCAAGCCGGTCGCGCGCCTCGTAGAGATCGCGCGTCAGCTCGGTCTGGCCATAGACCAGGACCGAATTGCCGCCGGAATGCTTGTGCAGGTCGATGTGGGAGAGCATGCCGTCATGGGCGATCTCGAATCCGCCATGGATCTCGCCCTCGCGGTCCATCCGCTCGCCGCATTGCGCCTCGCGCATCAGCTTTGCAAAGCCGTGCTCCAGCACGCCGGCGCGGATCCGCGCCAGCACGTGGTCGCGGCTGTATTTCTCCAGCACGACCGTGTCGATGCCCTTCAGGTGCAGCAACTGGGACAACAGCAGCCCCGATGGCCCACCGCCGATGATGCAGACCTGAACTTTCATTTTCGCGTCCTCCCGTCGGCACTTTTTTGCAGATTCAGCCCTGCGAACCGATGGAGGCTTTCGCCTTTGTCTTGTACTATTCGAACATGAGAAGCGCAGCGGCCGCCCCGGCGATCCGGGTCTACAATCTGTTCGGCGAGTCCGGCGATCTGCCCGACGTCGTGCATTGCGAGACGATTGCGTCCCGCTCGGTGCTGCATGACTGGACGCTGGCCGTGCATCGCCATGCCCGGCTGCATCAGGTGCTGCTGATCGAGCGCGGCGGCGGCGAAGCGACGCTCGACGGGCGCCTGGTGCCGCTCAAGCCGATGCAGATCGTCAACGTGCCGGTCGGCCACGTCCACGGCTTCCGCTTCGAGCCCGATACGCAAGGCTGGGTGCTGACCATCGCCGCCGAAATCCTGGACGAGGCCCTGCTCGCGGCCGAAGGCCTGCGCGGAGCCCTGTCGCGATCGGCCGTGGTGCGCGGTACACCGCAGATCCGCACCACCATGAAGCAAATCTTTGCCGAGCACGCCGCGCGTGAGTTCGGCCGCGCCCATGTGCTCCGCGCCCTGTCGTCGGCCATGATCGGGCTCGTGGCACGCGCGCTCACCGGCGAGAGCGGCGGCAATGGCACGGTGGAAAGCGGGCTGTTCCGCCGCTTCGAGGCGCTGCTGGAGCAGCATCATCTGGAACGCTGGAGTGTTGCGGATTACGCCAAGGCGCTGTCGATCACGCCGACCCATCTCAATCGGATCACGCGGGCGGCGACCGGCGACACCGCCTCGCACCTGATCCTCAACCGCCTGATCCGCGAGGCGCGGCGCAATCTCGTCTATACCAATCTGCCGGTCTCGACGATCGCCTATGCCCTCGGCTTCGAGGACCCCGCCTATTTCAGCCGCGTCTATGCCGCGGCCACGGGACTATCGCCGCGCGACTTTCGCGCACGGCTGCATGGCGATGAAAGGTGACACATCGACGAGAGACCAGGCGCGGCGATGCTTGGAGGCTACGCCGCACGTCGCATGGCCTCCGTCGCCGGCGCGACCACTTACCTTCGTATATGGCCTCCTATCCTTTGGATAGAGGCCCTTTACCTCTGTACAATTGAGTGGGGAATGCGCGCGCCTTAGTGTGGCTGCGTTCGGCGCCCTGGCGCTGGTGGCATGGAACCTCCCTAACCTTGGCGCAAGACGGCCGCCCCTGTCAGGTCGTCTGCGCTGCTTTTTCAGCAAGCCATCGGCGCTTCAATGTTTTCCGGCCGACACGCCGCGCTTGGTGGCTGGACCGGGCAGCTTTCGCGCGGGACTGGAGATTTGTGCAGAATGTCTTCGCTTCAGAAGATCGCACTCTTTATCGATGGCTCCAACCTCTATGCCACCTCCAAGGCGCTCGGCTTCGACATCGACTACAAGCGTCTGCTCGGCGAATTTCAAAGCCGAGGCGTGCTGTTGCGCGCCTTCTACTACACCACCGTCATCGAGGATCAGGAGTATTCGTCAATCCGCCCGTTGATCGATTGGCTCGACTATAACGGCTACACCGTCGTCACCAAGTTCGCCAAGGAGTTCGTCGACGCCACCACCGGCCGCCGCAAGGTGAAGGGCAGCATGGATGTCGACCTCGCGGTGAGTGCGATGGAGCTCGCCGAGCACGTCGATCAGATCGTGTTGTTCTCGGGCGATGGGAATTTCCGTTCGCTGGTGGAAGCCCTGCAACGCCGCGGTGTCCGCGTGACGGTCGTCTCCACGCTCTCCACTCAGCCTCCCATGGTCGCCGACGATCTGCGCCGACAGGCGGACATATTCATTGATTTGGCCGAACTGAAACCAAAAGTGGGGCGCGATCCGGTCGAGCGGCCGGGATCGCGCGAGATGCGTCAGTTACCGCAATTCCTCGCGCGCGGAACGATCCATCGCGACGACCGGGTGGAGTGATCCTGCGGGACGGCCGCCGGCCTCTCAGACGTCGAAGAACACGGTCTCCTCGGGCCCCTGCAGATTGATCGTGAAGGAATACACGACCTTGCCGGCGCGCTCGCCGCGTGTGGCGATCAGCGTCTTGCGGCGCACCGCCGGCTCGACCAGATTGAGCACGGGATCGGCGGCGTTCGCGGCTTCTTCATCGGAGAAATAGAGCCGCGTGTTGAGACCGATATTGATGCCGCGCGCGACGATCCAGACATTGACGTGCGGCGCGCATCTGCGGCCGGTCTTGTCGGTGACGGCACCGGGCTTGATGGTCTCGAAGGTGACGAGGCCGCTGTCGAAATCCGAGCCCCCGCGGCCCCAGCCGCGAAAGTCCTCGTCCGGCGCGCCGGCCGAGCGATCGGCTGGGTGGTTGTAGCGGCCGCTCGCATTGGCCTGCCAGATCTCGAGCAGCACATCGCGCAGCGGCGAGCCGCTGCCGTCGAGCACCTTTCCCTCCAGCGTGATGCGTTCGCCTTGCGTGTTCGGCGTCACCAGCACGTTTGAAAAATTCTTCTCGAAGATGTCGAAGCCCGCCATGGCCGGGATCAGGCCGATATGGACGTAGGGCCCGGCGGTCTGCGAGGCGGTTTCCTTGAGATAGTTGAGCGGCTGCGGCATGAGCTTCAGTTCCCCGCGGTGCGATTTTCAAAATAGGTCGAACGCTGGCCGCGCAGCACGATGTCGAAGCGGTAGGCGAGCGAGTCGAACGGCGTCGATGCATTGAGATCGAGCGGCGCAACCAGGCGATCCAGCGCGTCCTTGTCCGGGATCGTGGTCAGGATCGGGCAGACCGGGATCAGCGGATCCCCCTCGAAATACATCTGCGTGATCAGGCGCTGCGCAAAGCCCGAGCCGAACACCGAGAAGTGGATATGGGCGGGGCGCCAGCTGTTGACGTAGTTGCGCCAGGGATAAGGGCCCGGCTTCACGGTACGGAAATAGTAGTAGCCGGTGTCGTCGGTCAGCGCGCGTCCGCAACCGCCGAAATTGGGATCGATCGGCGCCAGATACGTATCCTTCTTGTGCCGGTAGCGGCCGCCGGCATTGGCCTGCCAGAACTCGACCAGCGTGTTCGGCACGCCGCGGCCGGTCTCGTCCAGCACCCGGCCGTGGACGATGATGCGTTCGCCGACGGGATCGCCGTCCTTGGCGTAGTTGCGGATCAGATCGTTGTCGAGCGGGCCGAGATCGTTGTGGCCGAACACCGGACCCGTGATTTCGGAAACCGAATTCTCCAGCGACAGCAGCGCCTGCCGCGGCGAGCGCAGCACCGAGGATTTGTAGCCGGGCGCATGCGCCGGCGGATGGATGGAGCGGTCGCGCTGGAAGAAGCCGCCGTCGCCGAGCGGCGGCGTCAACGGCTCGGGGCGATTGAGGCGGGGATCCTGCAGGACTGGCGCCTGGGCATTCATCGTGTCTCTCCCTGGGGCGCCCGGGTCGGGGCGCGCGCTTATCGGGAGATCATGGGCCGGCCTATTCCACAGATAAATAGATCGATTATAATATATTGCATGAAGGAAATCGATCATTTGGCCCTCGACGGCCATGCTCTCGAACTGTTCCTGGCCGTGCTGGAGGAAGGCTCGGTGACGGCGGCGGCGACGCGGCTCGGCCTGACGCAGTCGGCCGTGAGCCACGGGCTGAACAAGCTGCGGCGCATCGCCGGCGATCCGCTGTTCGCGAAGTCCGGCCGCGGCATCGTCGCCACCGCGCATGCGCAGGCCCTTGCAACGAAGGCGCGCGCCCTGATCGACGAGATGCGCAGCTTTGCCGGCGGCGTCAGCTTCGTGCCGGAGCAGGCCCAGCTCTCGTTGACCATCGCCGCCAACGACTTCCAGCGCGACCTGCTGTTGCCGCGTTTCTTCGGCCATGTCGCCGGACAGGTGAAGAGCCTGAACCTGCGGGTGATCCCCTCGCAATCGCCTTCGCCCGCGATGCTGCGGGAGAACCGCTGCGATCTCCTGGTCACGCCGCTGCCGCCGTCCGGTGTCGACATCGTGCAGAAGCGCCTGCTGCAGGATCATTACGTCTGCTACTACGACGCCAAGGCGCGCGCCGCGCCGTCCGGCCGCGCCGCCTATCTTGCCGCGCGTCACATCACGGTCGTCTACACCGACAATGAGCGGCTCGACTTCGATCGCCGGCTGGCGGCGAACGGATTTCACCGCGACATCGCGATCTCGGTTCCGAGCTTCTCCGGCGTGCCGTCGTTCCTGCGCGGCTCGCAGATGCTCGCGAGCATGCCGAGCCTGCTGGCCTCCGGCGTGATGGGAGGATTCGCACATGAGCGAATTCCGCTGGCTTCGCGCACGCGGACGCTGGCCGAACTGCCGATGTTCATGGTCTGGCACCAGCGCTATCAGAAAGATCCTGCCCATCGCTGGATCAGGAACCAGCTCGAGGCTGTCGCGACGACGGCGGCGCGCGGCTGAACGCATCGACTGCGTCCGATCGGCCACACCGGAGTCCGGAAATACGTCACCGAGCTCGATGACCACGCACGGCCCGCGCGTCACGCTGACCGGACAGTTCGACGCGATGGAGGGCGTGCCGGATCGCGCACCTCCACGTTCGGGACTGCCAACCGGCGATGCCCTGCCCCGCCCGAAACCCACTGGTTGCGCGAGGGCCGCCACGCTAGAATTCGGCCATGACAGTGACCGATATTGCGAGCCGGACCTACAATCACAGCTGGCGGCTGGACCCCATCATCCGCAGCCTGCTTGATACCGACTTCTACAAGCTATTGATGTTGCAGATGATTCGGGAGGACTACCCGAGTCAGCAGGTGACCTTCTCGGTCATCAACCGCTCGCGCCATGTGCGGCTCGCCGAGATCATCGACGAGGCCGAGCTGCGCGCCCAACTCGACCACGCCCGCACCATTCGCTTCGGCAAGAAAGAGCTGATCTGGCTGGCCGGTAATACCTTCTACGGCAAGACCCACATGTTCTCGGCGGATTTCATCCGCTGGCTGGCCGAATTCCGGCTGCCCGAATACGAGCTGCGCAAGGTCGAAGGCCAGTACGAACTTCACTTCCACGGTCCGTGGACCCACACCACGATGTGGGAAATCCCGGCGCTCGCCATCCTCAACGAGCTGCGCTCGCGCGCGGCGATGAAGGGCCGCGGCCGCTTCGAGCTCGACGTGCTCTATGCCCGCGCCAAGGCCAAGCTGTGGACCAAGGTCGAGCGGCTGCGCAAGCTGGAGAATTTGCGGCTCTCCGATTTCGGCACCCGCCGCCGCCACGGCTTCCTCTGGCAGCGCTGGTGCGTCGAGGCCGTGAAGGAAGGCCTCGGCTCCTCCTTCATCGGCACCTCAAACGTGCTGCTCGCGATGGACAACGATCTCGAAGCCATCGGCACCAACGCGCATGAGCTGCCGATGGTCGCCGCCGCGCTCGCCAAGGACGACGAGGAATTGCGCTGGGCGCCCTATCGCATACTCGACCAGTGGCGCCAGACTTATGGCGGCAACCTCCTGATCGCGCTGCCTGATGCCTTCGGCACGAAAGCCTTCCTGCGCGATGCGCCGGAATGGGTCGCCGATTGGACCGGCTTCCGCCCCGACAGCGCGCCGCCGATCCAGGCCGGCGAGGAGATCGTCGCCTGGTGGGAGAAGAAGGGCCGCAACCCTAAAGACAAGCTGCTCGTGTTCTCCGACGCGATGGACGTCGGCTCGATCGAGGAGACCTATCACCACTTCTCTGGCCGGGTGCGGCTCTCCTTCGGCTGGGGCACCAACCTCACCAACGATTTCGTCGGCTGCCCGCCCGACGGCTCGTTCAACCTCGATCCGATCTCGCTGGTCTGCAAGGTGTCGTCGGTGGACGGCCATCCTGCGGTCAAGCTCTCCGACAATCCGGAAAAGGCCACGGGCCTGCCCTCGGAGATCGAGCGTTATCTTCGCGTGTTCGGCGACGCCGGCCGCGTGCGCAAGCCGGTGCTGGTCTAGCGCCGGCGCCATGCCCCTTCATCGCTTGAACTGCGCGCGAAGAGCGCGCGGCGCGATCGCTTGCCATCTGGATCTGCGGTATTTTCATCAATCTGCGCGCGTCCGCTTCACGACGCCTTCACCCTGCGCCGCAGGGCACTGCATTTTTCAGGTCGAGTTAAGCAACCTTCTCCGCTACTTGACGTTGCAGCCGCAACGCTCCGCTGGGGTCGTTGATCGATTTGGGGAACGCAGGGTGTTTCGCAGAACAGCGTCTTCGACGAAGGAACGCAGCTTCCTTCATGTCATCAAGCTCGTCTCGCCGTTCGTCATGGTCGTCGTGCTTCAGGCCGCGATCGCGGGATTCAGCCTCGAGGTCATGTCGTCGGTCCGCGCCTATGTCGCGGGCGAGGCGCTATGGTCGCGCTCGCAGAAGAACGCCGTCTATTTCCTCAACCTCTATCTGCATTCGGGCGACAAGAGCCAGTTCGCGCAATACCAGGCCTCGCTCGCCGTTCCCATCGGCGACGAGTTCGCACGCTGGGCGCTCGAAGGGGATACGGTCGACGTCGAGGCCGCCCGCATCGGCTTCCTGCAAGGTGGCAATCATCCCGACGATGTTCCGGGATTGATCTGGCTGTTTCGCTATTTCAACCGCGTCAGCTTCCTGCAGGAAGCAATCCACGAATGGGCTGCCACCGATCCCATGCTGCTGGAGCTGAGCGTATTCGGCGAGGTGATCCGGTCCGAGCTGGAGAAGAGCCCGGTTCAGGACAGCGGCCGCCTCCGATTCCTGTCATCGCGGCTTTCGGAGCTCAATGCCCAGTTCACGGTGCATGCCAACCGCTTCTCCACGGTCCTCGGCGAGGGCTCCCGTGCCATCAAGGTCACGCTGACCTGCATCAACATCGCCACCGCAGCGACCCTGATCCTGCTGCTGATCTGGCACACGCGGCGACTGGTGCTGCAACGGCAGGCATTCGAAGATGCCTTGCATGACGAGAAGGAGCGTCTCGCCTGGCAGGCATCGCACGACTGGCTGACCGGCCTTGCCAACCGCCGCGCTTTCGAGGCACGACTGCAAAGCGAGCTGGACGACAATGCGACGGGTTCGCTGGGCCTGATCCTGCTCGACCTCGACCAGTTCAAGAACGTCAACGACAGCTGCGGCCATCTTGCCGGCGACCGCCTGCTCTGCCAGGTCTCCAGCCTGCTCCAACAGGACCGGCGACCGCATGATCTGGTGGCCCGGCTCGGCGGCGACGAGTTCGGCCTGATCCTGCCGCAGTGCTCGCCCGCGAACGCCGTCGAGATCGCCGAGCGGCTGCGGCGCTCGCTCGAGCTATTTAGCTTTGCCTGGGACGAACGCCTGTTCGCGGTGACCGCCAGCATCGGCGTCACCTGCATCGCCGACCGCAACACCACGCTCGAGGACGCGATGCGGCGCGCGGATGCCGCCTGCTATCGCGCCAAGGAAAAGGGCCGCAACCGGGTCCAGGTCGACACCGCAGGAGCGGACGTCGTCCTCGTCGCCGGCCGGCGGCGCGAAATCGCCGCGGCGCAAGGCTGGTAGCGATCCGCACGCGCGTGTCGCTCGGTGCGGCGGGATGACGCAGTTGTGACGGAGCAGCCACATTGCTCCGCAAAGGCTGCGTGTTTCGCAATCCGCCACATGGCTTTGCGCGTTGCTCCAAGAAGGCCAGCACCTCCCCCGCTAATCATGGCACCGGCCCAACGTCGCGGCCCGAATCCCTTCGGGCGGCTCGTCACAGGAGTCTACAGGTGCTTTGGAATGGTTTGCTGTCGCCGCCACATCTCCGCCGCGCACAGACGTATCGGCGACATGCGCTTCTCCTGAGCACCGCGATCGGCGCTTTTGGCACGGGTGGTGCGCTGCCGTGGCTCAGCACGTCGGCGGAAGCGGCTTGCGTGATCACCGGGAGCGGAGCGCAGCTCGGACTCCAGTCCGGAGACTCCATAACCTGCACCGGCGCGGCGAACACCACGGTTCAGACCAACCCCGCGGTCAGCAACGTCACGGTCAATATCGGCAGCGGCACCTCGACATCCCTGGATGGTGCCGCCCTTCCCGGCGTGCTGTTCGACACCGCGTCGAATAGCAAGGTCAATGTCCTCAACAACGCGGCGATCACCTCCGACAATTCGGGCATTCTCGTCTCCGGCGGCAGCAACAACAGCGTGACCGTCGCGGCCGGAGCGAGCATCGGTACAACGAGCCAGGGTTCGATTGCGATCGTTGTCGATGGTTCTAGCAACAACACCGTCGTCATCGGAGGCACTGCTGGAAATCTGACCTCCGGCACGACGGGTCTCGGTATCACCAACGCATCGGGCAACAACCAGGTCGGCATCCTGTCGGGCGGCGTGGTCCAGGCGAATAACACCAACGCCGTCAATCTCAACGGCGCGGGCGACGGAAACGTCATCACCAATGCCGGCACGATCTCGAGCGCTTCGAACTATGCGATCTCCGGCTCGGCGAGCCAGGACACCATCATCAATTCCGGCACGATCAGCGGCAATTACTTCGGCCGAGCCGTCGATCTCAAGGACGGCAACGATGTCTTCGAATTGCGGGCGGGATCGAGCATCACGGGCTGGGTTCAGGGCGGCAACGGTGCGGACACGCTGCGCCTGGGCGGAACCGTCAACGCGGCGTTCGATCTCAGCAAATTCGGTGCGTCCGCTCAGTTCCGGGAATTCGAGGCACTGGAAAAGACCGGCAGCTCCATCTGGACGATGAATGGCTCGACGACTGACATCGCGACCATGAACGTCCTGGCCGGCGGCCTCCAGGTCAACGGTTCGATGCCCAACATCGCAACGACGGTCAGCGGCGGCATCCTGAGCGGCAACGGCGCCGTCGGCAAATTGACGGTGTTGTCAGGCGCCACGGTCATGCCCGGCAATCTCGGCAAGCTGACGAGCTCCGGCAATGTCACGTTCAACGCCGGCTCGACCTACGCGATATCGGTCACCGCGTCAGGACAGGCCGAGAAGATCCTCGCGGTCAGCGCGACGCTGAACGGCGGCACCGTCGCCGTCAGCACGATCGCCGGCACCTACAATCCCTCGACGAAATACACCATCCTCAGCACGACGACGGGCGTCACCGGCAGCTTCTCGGGCGTGACCGTCAGCGGATACAATCCGCAGCTCTTCGCGTCCTCCCTCAGCTATGACGGGCTTAGCGTCTTTCTGACGCTCAACTACAACAACAGCGCCTTCGCCTCCATCGCCCAGACGCAGAACCAGAAGGAAGTGGCCGGCGCGCTGAGCGCGTTCGGTCCCAACCTGCCTTTCCTGTCGTCCTTCGCAGGACAGAGCGACGCGCAGCTTCGTTACAATCTCGACCAGCTCTCGGGCGAAGCAGCCACCGGCGCACAGCAGGGCGCGTTCCAGTTCACCAGCCAGTTTCTCGGCCTGATGCTCGATCCGTTCGTCAGTTGTCGCGGTGGTGTCAGCGGAGGCCCAGGCGACGCAGCGCTCGGCTTCAGCCCCGAGCGCACCGCGCTGCCGGAAGATATTGCTCTCGCCTACAACAAGGTGATGGGGGCGCCGGTGACGAAAGCGCCGGCCTTTGCACAGCGCTGGTCGGCCTGGGGTACGGCATTCGGCGGCACCAACCGCACCGGCGGTGATCCCGTCGTGATCGGCAGCCATGATTTGAGCGCGCGCACCGGCGGCGTCGCCGCCGGCGCCGACTATCATCTCAGCCGCGATGCACTGATCGGCTTCGCACTCTCGGGCGGCGGCACCAAATGGGATCTCGCGCAGGCGATCGGCGGCGGCAAGAGCGATGCGATGCAGTTCGGCGTCTACACCGCGGTGCGTACCGGTCCGGCCTATTTCGCCGCTTCGCTCGCCGTGGCCAATCACTGGATGTCGACTGATCGCCTCGCGCCGTTCGGCAACCAGCTCACTGCGAAGTTCGAGGCCCAGACCGTCGGTGGCCGTATCGAGGGCGGCTATCGCTTCGCAACGCCAGCCGGCGGCATCACGCCTTACGCGGCGGCACAGGCGCAGGCTTTCCGCACGCCCACTTACACCGAAGCTGATGTCACCGGCGGTGGCTTCGGCCTGACCTATCGGGGCCGCACCGCCAGCAGCACGCGGGGCGAACTCGGCGCGCGCTTCGACCGCGCGACGCTGGTCACGCCGACTTCGGTCCTCACGTTGCGAAGCCGCGCGGCCTGGGCGCATGATTGGGTGAGCGATCCAACGCTGGTTGCCGCATTCCAGGCGTTGCCTCTGACGAGCTTCATCGTCAACGGCGCGACGCCGGCAAAAGACGCCGCACTCGCATCGGCCGGCGCCGAGCTGAGATTCTCGAACGGCGTTGCCCTTTCAGCCAAGTTCGACGGCGAGTTCGCGCCGCGCAGCACCACCTATACCGGCACCGCGAGCCTGCGATATCAGTGGTAGCGCCGTCGCCTCATCGAGGGGGCTGCGCGCCGGCCGGCAAGATTCCGAGGCCGGCGAGATGCGCGTCGAGAAACTGCTCGACCTGCTGACGCAGCATCTGCGGCGGCACTGCGATCATCCGCTCCTCGAGGCCGAGCGAGATGATGCCATGGACCGCCGAGAACAGCGTGCGCGACAACAGCGCGATCTTCACGTCGTCCGCGTCCGGTAGCACCCGCACCAAAGGCGGATGCATCAGCGCGAAGGCATCCATCACCATCTGCAGGATGTCGTCGGGATAGGGACGGTCGTCCTCCATCCGGTGCTCGAACAGGGAGCGCAGCAGATTGGCGTGCTCGGCGAAGAAATCGAGATAGGTCTCGGCCAGCCCGTAGAGCTGGCGCACCGGATCCTCGGCCGGAACCCCGCGCAGCCGCGCCGTCAGCGCCTGCACCGTCTCCCGGTTGACCGTCAGGATCACCCCGTCGAAGTCGCCGAACTCGTTATAGACACTGCCGATGGAGCAGCCGGCGGCCTCCGCCAGGTCCCGAACCTTCAACGATCTCAATCCTTTAGTCGCAATAATGCTGCGGGCGATCTCCAGGATCTGGAGCCGCCGCCGATTTTTTTTCTGGTCTCGCAGTGATTCTTCTTGAACATTGTTCATTTTCAGGCTACTCACGTGAACATTGTTCAAATTAAACCGGAGACGACCAAAATGCAAACCCTCGCTGTTGATATCGCCACCACTTTCGTCGACGACGCCGCCGCTCTGGTGACCGGACTTGGCCGCGCCCTGCTGCGGTCCGCGATGGCCCCGATCGATCGTATCGCCAATGCCTGCGACATTGCCGGCGTGCTCGCCGAGCGCCGCGCGACGTTCCGGATGTGGCGGGCGAGCCGCGCCCGCGCGCGTCACGAAGGCCGCCGGTTCAGCCTGCTCCGCCGCCTCTCGCCCTTTCGTCACCTCGCCCATCTCACCTGAGGCGGACACAGCCGGCACGTTCCGGTCGGCTCGAATGCAATACCTGGTTGCAAGGAAGGACTTACCATGTCCCGACATTGGCAGCCGTTCCGGACATCCCTGGCGATGCGGTTCAGCCTTTCCTCATCGCCCCACGCGATACCCCGACAGGCGCGCCTCTTCCGCCCGAGCTGCCGTCGCGGCCAGATATTTGCGAACCAAACCAGACCCGTTGGAGACCAACAGGATCAGAGGGACCGAGGGGACTGAGCAGGCGGCGATTGTCGTCACCCTGCCATCGTTCATCCCACATCCTTCCGGTCGTGACGTTTCACTTACAGTGCAAACACCTCAGGCTGCCTTTCCAAAACAGGACTAGTCATGATCAGGGAATTGATGTCGTCACGCCGCTTTGCGCCGCTGTTCTGGGCGCAGTTCTTCTCGGCACTCAATGACAACGTGCTCAAGAACGCACTCGTCATCATCCTGCTTTACAGCGCCGCGACCGGCCACGGCGATGCGCTGGTGACGGTGGCGGGCGCCGTCTTCATCTTCCCCTATTTCATCCTGTCCGGCCTCGGCGGCCAGCTCGCCGACAAATACGTCAAATCCGTCGTCGCTCGGCGGCTCAAATTCGCCGAGATCTTCGCCGCCGCCTTTGCGGCTGCCGGCTTCTTCATGCACTCGGTGCCGCTGCTGTTCGCAGCGCTCGCATTGTTCGGCATCATCGCCGCCCTGTTCGGCCCGGTGAAATATTCCATGCTGCCGGACCAGCTCGAGCTCGGCGAGCTCGCGACCGGCAACGCGCTGGTCGAAGGCGCGACCTTCATGGCCATCCTGCTCGGCACCGTCGCCGGCGGCCAGTTCGTGGCCGGCTCGGCGCATATGGGCTGGGTTGCATCGGCGGTCGTCGTGCTGGCCCTGCTGTCGTGGGCCTTTGCCTCGCGCATTCCGCAAACGACGCCGTCCGCGCCTGATCTGCCCGTCGATGCCAATCCCTGGACCTCGACGGTCAGCCTGCTGAAGACGCTGCATGCCGATCACCGGCTGTGGGACGGCACCGTGATCGTTTCCTGGTTCTGGCTGGTCGGCGCGATCGTGCTGTCGCTGCTGCCGGCGCTGGTGAAGGATGTCGTCGGCGGCACCGAAGGCGTGGTGACGCTGTGCCTTGCGATCTTCGCGATCGGCATCGCCATCGGCTCGCTGTTCGCCGCCAGCCTCAGCCACGTTCGCCCGAACCTCGCGCTGGTTCCGATCGGCGCCATCATCATGGGCTGTGCCGGGCTCGATCTCGCCTGGGCCATCGCCGTGACCACCAAGGGGCAGGACATCACCGCGGCCGACTTTGCAACCTCCTTCGCGGGCTTGCGCATGCTGGCCGACTTCGTCGCCTTCGCATTCGGCGGCGGCCTCTTCGTCGTCCCCTCCTTCGCCGCGGTGCAGGCCTGGTCGGCGCCGAACGAGCGCGCCCGCATCATCGCTGCCGGCAACGTGCTGCAGGCTGCCTTCATGGTGGTCGGCTCGCTGTTCGTCGCGCTGCTGCAGGCGGGCGGGTTGCATGTCGGCTGGATCTTCTTCGGCCTCGGCGTCGCCAGCTTCGGCGCGGTCTGGTTCGTGCTGACCAAGTGGGGCAAGGAGGGCGTCCGCGATTTCGGCGGCCTGCTGTTCCGCGCGCTGTTCCGCACCGAGGTCCGCGGCCTCGAAAACCTGCCGCCTCCGGGCACGCGGATGCTGATTGCGCCGAACCATGTCAGCCTGATCGACGGCCCGCTGCTGCACGCCGTGCTGCCGATCGACGCAAGCTTCGCGGTCGATACCGGCATCTCCAAGGCCTGGTGGGCCAAGCCGTTCCTGCGCGTGGTCAAGCACTACACCATGGACCCGACCAAGCCGCTGGCCGCGCGCGACCTGATCAAGCTGGTTGCCGCCGGCGAACCGGTCGTGATCTTCCCGGAAGGACGCATCACCGTCTCCGGCTCGCTGATGAAGGTCTATGACGGCACTGCGATGATCGCGGACAAGGCCGACGCCGTGGTCGTGCCCGTCCGCATCGAAGGCGCGCAGCGCTCGCATCTCAGCTATCTCAACAGCAGCCAGATCAAGCGCTCCTGGTTCCCGCGGGTGACGGTCACGATCCTGCCGCCGGTCAAGCTCCCGGTCGATCCGGCGCTGAAGGGCAAGGCGCGCCGCAACGCCGCCGGTGCCGCGCTCCAGGACGTCATGATCGACGCCCTCGTCAAGAACGCCATGCTCGACCACACGCTGTTCGAGGCGCTCGGCCACGCCTATCGCGACCGCGACACCGGCAAGGTCATCATCGAGGACGCGCTCGGCACCAAGCTGACCTATCGCAAGCTGATCCTCGGCGCACAGGTTTTGAGCCGCAAGCTCGAGACCGGCACGATGGCCGGCGAAAATGTCGGCGTGCTGCTGCCGAACTCCGCGGGCGTCGCCGTCGTCTTCATGGCGCTGCAGAGCATCGGTCGCGTCCCGGCGATGCTCAACTTCTCCGCCGGCCCGGTCAACGTCCTCGCCGCCATGAAGGCCGCGCAGGTCAATACCGTGCTGACGTCGAAAGCCTTCATCGAGAAGGGCAAGCTCGACAAGCTGATGGCCGCGATCTCCGCCGAGGCGCGCGTCGTCTATCTCGAGGACGTCCGCGCCTCGATCGGCACCGCCGACAAGATCAAGGGCCTGCTCGCCGGCACCGCGCCGCGCGTCGCCCGCGAGGCCAACGATCCGGCCGTCGTGCTGTTCACCTCGGGCTCGGAAGGTACGCCCAAGGGCGTGGTGCTGTCCCACCGCAACATCCTCGCCAACGCGGCGCAGGCGCTGGCGCGTGTGGACGCCAACGCCAATGACAAAGTGTTCAACGTGCTGCCGGTATTCCATTCGTTCGGCCTGACCGGCGGAATGATGATGCCGATGCTCGCGGGCATTCCGATCTACATGTACCCCTCGCCGCTGCACTATCGCATCGTGCCCGAGCTGATCTACCAGACCGGCGCCACGATCCTGTTCGGCACCGACACCTTCCTCTCCGGCTATGCGCGCTCGGCGCATGCCTACGACTTCCGCACCCTGCGCCTGGTGATCGCCGGCGCCGAGGCGGTCAAGGACCGGACGCGCCAGGTGTTCATGGAGCGCTACGGCATCCGCATCCTCGAAGGCTATGGTGTCACCGAGACGGCGCCGGTGCTGGCGATGAACACGCCGATGGCCAACCGTCCCGGCACCGTCGGCCGCCTCTCGCCGCTGATGGAAAGCCGCCTCGATCCGGTCCCCGGCATCGAGGAAGGCGGACGCCTCTCGGTGCGCGGACCGAACGTGATGCTCGGTTACTTGCGGGCCGAAAACCCCGGCGTGCTCGAAGTGCTCCCCGAGGGCTGGCACGACACCGGCGACATCGTGGCGATCGACGCCGCCGGCTTCATCACCATCAAGGGCCGCGCCAAGCGCTTTGCCAAGATCGCGGGCGAGATGGTCTCGCTGTCGGCGGTCGAGAGCATCGCGACCACGCTGTGGCCGCAGGCCGCCTCGGTCGCCGTGTCGATCCCCGACCAGCGCAAGGGCGAGCGTATCGTGCTGCTGACGACGGAGAAGAACGCCGAGCGCAGCGCGATGCAAAGCCAAGCCAAGGCAATCGGCGCATCCGAGCTGACCGTGCCCGCGACGATCATGGTGGTCGACAAGGTGCCGCTGCTCGGCACCGGAAAGACCGACTATGTCACGGCAACGACGATGGCTCGCGAGCAGGCATCCTCGCCGGAGCGCGAGGTTGCGTGAGACCCAACCCATCGCCGTCGCACCGGATGTCCGGCGCGACGGCGTGGTCTTGCTTCACGGCATCGGGATCGGCTCCTGGACGCTGAAGCGGCTCGAACGGACGCTGCAGCGCGACGGCTTCGCGACGCTCAATCTCGACTACGCCAGCCGCAAGAAGCCGCTCGAACAGCTTGCTGAAGATATCCACGCCCCAATCGCCGCCTTTGCCGAGCGGTGCAGCGGCACGATCCACTTCGTCGGCCATTCCATGGGTGGCTTGCTCGCGCGGGTCTATATTGCCAGGCACCGGCCGGCACGGCTCGGCCGCGTGGTGATGCTGGGCACGCCCAACGGCGGCAGCGAGGTCGCCGATCTCCTGAAGGATCTCTCCGTCTACCGCGCGGTTTTCGGACCGGCTGGCCAGCAACTGACGACCATCCCGGCCGCCGTGCTTGCCGACCTGCCGTCGCCCGATTATCCGGTCGGCATCATCGCGGGGTGTCGCACCATCGCGCCGATCGCCTCGGCCTTCGTCCTGCCGCGGCCCAATGACGGCAGGGTTTCCGTCGCGAGCGCGAAGCTGGCCGACATGGCCGACCACATCGTCGTCAAGGCATCTCACACCGGACTGCCGCGCCACAGCGTTGCGATCGAGCAGACGATCGCGTTCCTTCGCGACGGCCGCTTTGCGCCGCTCACCTGAGCAGGAGATAGCGGACCGGATTGTCGTCGCACTGACCTGCCCCGCACTCCAGCACGGTGGACAGCAGGTTTGCGGCAACCAGCAGCGCGAAGATGGCGAACACCGCGCTTGATGTCGGCCCGCGCATCGGCACGGCGCTATCGCGATCGCCGGTCACATCCTTCAGAACGAATATCAGCGCGACATAGCAGACGATGCCGACGGCCGCGACCAGCGCCCAGGTGTAGAAATGCAGCCCCAGGAGGGCCGAGCCATATCCGCGATCGCCGGGCGCGAGATGCAGCGACACCTGCCGCATCGAGATGAAGCCGGTGACGAGGCTGGCGATGAGGATCATCGCATAGTGCGACGGGCGCTCCCCGAGGCGCATGTTGAACAGGAAACCCATGCCGATCGCGGTGAACCCGGCCCGCTGCAGCAGGCAGAGCGGACATGGCAATTCGCCGTGCGCAAGCTGGTAGAAAAAGGCGATCGCCAGCACGAGCGACATCCCGAGCAGCCCGAGCATGTTCAGGATCGCGCCGACCGATGGTTGCTCGCTCATGTCTGCCGTGCCCATCTCGCCCCCGTCAGAACGAGAATTTGAGCGGATCGGTCGCGTGGTGGAAGAACCATGCGACGGTGACGGCGATCGTTGCGCTCCAGAGCGCATAGCCCAGTCCCGCGCGCGAATGCCAGACGCAGCCGCAGACTGCGAGCGCCAGCAAAAAAGGCAGGAACATGTACATGAGCGCGGGCTCCCCAGGCGATTCGCGCAGCGCGCGAACGGCCCAAGAGATACGTCAGCCCCGCATGTCCCTCAAGAGCCGGCCTCGCTGCGCCGCTCCTGCGCGTAACGCACCAGCGCTACGAAACGATAGATGCCGTGCACGAACTTCCCGTAGGGCATGGTGATGAACAACGCGAACACCGCGCCGAGATGCAGCGCCAGCAGCGGCCCCATGGCGGCGGTCTCGCGCAGGATCAGAAGCAGCATCCCGGTGAGACCGGTCAGGAACAGCATGGCGATGAAGCCGACATCCATGCCGTAGCGGTTCTCGTCGAGCAGCGCCGGATCGCGGCGCGTTTTCGCGAGGAACAGGCCAATCGGACCAACGATGAGCCCGATGCCTCCGAGCGTGCCAAGCACCACGGGCAGATCCCACACCGGATACGGCGCCTCCCGGCCAAGCAGATAGTGGTACAGCGTCGCCACCGATGTCGCGGCGAAGCACAGCAGGAAGCCGTAGAACGTCAAATGATGGAAAAGCTTGCGCCGGTCGGTCGGCTTGTCGTCCTCGTTGTAGCAGCCAACGCCGCCGCCATGGAGATAGCGCAGCTCGCCAGCGTCGCGGATCGCCTGAAAGATCGAGCCCCCGTCGGCGCGTCCGCCGATCGGCGTACCGATGTCGCGCCAGAACGCGCGCACGCTCATGACCAGCGCGAGAATGGCATAGAGGAAGGCGGCGCTGAACAACGCGGCCATCGCATTATGCGGCATCAGTTTGTAGAACGCGCCGGGGCCGGTATGCACGCCGAACAGCACGCTGCGGTCGTTGAGGGCGGCAAAGCCGAAGATGAAGGCCGCCATGCTCAGCGCGGTGATGATGCTGATGACGAGCCCGTTGCGCGCGAACGCGCCCGACAGCGCCTGCGGCCAGGCATACGCCGCATAGGACTCGGCGCGCGCCACCGCGAGCGTCTTCGGAACGTTGACGTTGAACTCGTGCGGCGGCGAGAACTGGCAGTCGACGTAGCAGGCGCCGCAGGAATGACAGAGGTTGGCGAGATAGTTGAGATCGCCATCGGAGAAGGCGCGCCGCATCTCCATCGCGGGAAACACCGCGCAAAGACCCTCGCAGTAGCGGCAGGAATTGCAGACCGTCATCAGACGATCGGCTTCGTCCAAAATTCTAGTTCCGTGCATGTTTCGCCGCTTCCCGTCCCGCGATCCGCCCGAACACGCTGCCGATGGTCATGCCCATGCCGGCGGCATAGCCCTTGCCGAGCACGTTGCCGGCCATGATCTCGCCGGCCGCGAACATGTTGGCCGAGGGCTTGCCGTCAGCCATCAGCATCCGCGCCTCCTTGTTCACGCGCGTGCCGAGATAGGTGAAGGTGATGCCGGGCCGCACCGGATAGGCAAGATAGGGCGGCGTCTCGATCCGCCGCGCCCAGTGCGTCTTCGGCGGCGTGATGCCTTCGGTCACGCAGTCGTCAAGGACCGTATGATCGAACGTGCCGGGCCTCACCGCAGCGTTGAATTCGGTGATGGTCTTTTCCAGCGCAGCCGGATCGAGCTCGAGCTTGCCGGCGAGTTCGGCGATGGTCTGGCCTGCGATCGGCGGGAACAGCGTCGGCATGAAGCTGGTCACCACGGTCGAATCGAAAATGATGTAGGCGATCTGGTCCGGCTGCGCCGCGACCAGCCGGCCCCAGATCGCGTAGCGCTTCGGCCAGATGTCCTCGCCCTCGTCATAGAAGCGCTGGGCGTGCTTGTTGACGACGATGCCGAACACGACGGAGTCGTGGCGCGTGATGATGCCGCCATCGAATTTCGGCGCGCGGGCGTCGATCGCAACCGCGTGGCACTGGGTGGGATCGCCGACCTCCTGGACGCCCTTGTCGAGCAGCATCTTCAGGATCGAGCCGCGGTTATAGGGCGTGCCGCGGATCAGGAAATTGTCGGCGGCCTCGCCCCAATATTGCTTCAGCCATTCGATGTTGGCCTCGAACCCGCCCGCCGCGGCCACGAGAGAGGTCGCGCGGATCTCGGTCTTGCCCCTGATCGGCCGCTTCAGGCGCGCGGCGAGGAACATGCCGTCCTCGATCACGAGGTCGGTGACTTCGGCATCGTATTCGACGTCGACGCCGAGACGTTCGGCGGTCAGATACAGCGCGTTGAGCATTGCGCGGCCGCCGCCGAGGAAGAAGGAATTGGTCCGGCCGAGGCTCAGCGTGCCGCCGAGCGAGGGTTGCCAGCGCACGCCCTGCTCCACGATCCAGTTCAGGATGTCCTTGGACTCGCGGATCATGTGGCGCGCAAGCACCTCGTCGGTCTGCCCGCCGGTGACGCGCAGCAAATCCTCCCAGAACTCGTCCTCGGTATAGGGGCCGGTCAGGATTTCGGTGGCGGCATCATGGGCGCAGCGCATGTTGCGGGTGTGGCGGGTGTTGCCGCCGCGATAGAATTTTGGCGCGCCTTCGAGCACGAGAACGGAAGCGCCGCCGCGGCGCGCCGAGATCGCCGCGCACAGCGCCGCGTTGCCGCCGCCGATCACCAGCACGTCGTATTTGCTGCTCATGCCGTCTGCCCGATGCGACGAAGTTAGAGACATTCTGCCCGCCGGCGGCCTTGGTCAATCGCACCGCCATTGCGTACTTTTGTATACAAAGATATACAATACGGACGCAAGCGCCATCTCTGCATGGGCAGGGTGCGCCCTGCGCTGCGAGGGAACATGGCCAAGCGCCCGGCAAAGGCAGGCGGATCGATCGCGCGCGGCGCCGGCGTCGCGCTGGGCGAAGCCGTATTCCGTTCGCTGTGCGAGGCGCTCCAGGCCGGCAGTTACCGCGCCGGCGATCGCCTCCGCGAGGAGGAGGTGGCGCAGCGGCTGAAGGTCAGCCGCACGCCGGTGCGGGAAGCGCTGGGCCGGCTTGCCGCGCGCGGCTTCGTCGAGCCCGCTGGCGGGCGCGGGCTGATCGTGCGCAACCTCGACATTTCCGAGGTGCTCGAGCTCTACGCCATGCGCGAGATCATGGAAGGCGCCGCCGCGCGCCTTGCCGCCGAGCATGCTTCAGTGCCGGAGGTCGATGCCCTCAGGGATATCGAGCAGGCCTTTGTCGAGGCGTCGGTGACAGATGCCGCCGAGATGGCGAAGCTCAACCGCACCTTCCACGAGGCGATCTGCCGTGCCGCGCGCAACCGTTATCTCGACAATGCCTCGCGCGAATTGCAGGACTGGATCGCCCTGCTCGGCCCGACCACTTTCACCATCACCGGCCGTCCCTCGACCAGCCACGCCGAGCACCAGGCCATCATCGACGCCATCAGCGCGCGCGACGGCGACAAGGCCGAGCAACTCGCACGCGCGCATATCCGCGAGGCGCTGCGCTGCCGGCTGAAGCTGCTGCAGAAACAGTAGCGCTTACGCCAGCACGTCCGCAGCGATCGCCTTCGTGATATCCCGTACATCGCTGGGCTTGAGCCGCACCTGCAAGCCACGCTGGCCGCCGTTGAGATAGACGAGGTCATGCACGAGCGCGCTCTGCTCGATCACGGTGGCTACCTGCTTGCGCTGCCCGAACGGGCTGATCCCGCCGACCTTGTAGCCGGTGAGGCGCTCGGCCTCGGGCGGCTTCATCATCTGCGCCGACTTGCCGCCCGCGGTTGCGGCGAGCTTCTTCATCGAGACTTCCTGGTCGGAAGGAACGACGACGCAAACCGGCTTGCCGTCCACCAGCGCCATCAGCGTCTTGAGGACGCGCGCGGGATCCTCGCCGAGCGCGGCGGCCGCCTGCAGGCCGATGCTCTCGGCGTCAGGATCGTAGTCGTAGGTATGGACGGTGAACGCGACACCGGCGGCCGTGAGCGCGCGCGTGGCGGGAGTGACTTTGGACATGGATCATGTCTACCACCGTCATTGCGAGGAGCGAAGCGACGAAGCAATCCAGAATCCCGCCACGGAGACAGCCTGGATTGCTTCGCTTCGCTCGCAATGACGATGTGGGGACAGATGCTCGCCCAAACACTCAGCCCTCGCCCCGGCGTAGACCGGGACGACACCGAGGTCGCGGCCTACTCTGCCGCGTCCCGCATCTCGGCGCGCTCGGCCCTCACCGCGCAGAACTTGAATTCCGGAATCTTGCCGAACGGATCGAGCGCCGGGTTGGTCAAGAGGTTCGCCGCTGCTTCCGCGTAGCAGAACGGCATGAACACCATGTTCTCGGGCACGTCACGGTCCGAGCGGACCTTGACCTCGACGGCGCCGCGGCGGGTCTCTAGACGAATGAAATCGCCGGGCATGAGCTTCTTCCTGCGCATATCCTTCGGCGACATGAACGCGACCGCCTCGGGCTCGATCTGGTCGAGCACCTGCGCGCGGCGCGTCATCGAGCCGGTGTGCCAATGCTCCAGCACGCGGCCGGTCGAGAGCACCATCGGATATTCGTCGTCGGGCACTTCGTCCGGCGGAATGACATGGGCCGGCACGATCTTGCCGCGACCACTGGCGGTCGGGAAGCCTGTGGTGAAGATGATTTCATTGCCGGGCTTGTTCGGATCGTCGGCCGGATAGGTCACCGCGCCTTCGCGCACCAGCCGCTCCCAGCTGATGTTCTTCAGCGACGGCATCAGCTCCGCCATCTCGGTGTAGACATCGCCGGGGCCGGAATAATTCCAGGGCAGGCCCATGCGCTTGCCGATCTCCTGGATGATCCAGAGATCCTGGCGCGCGTCGCCCGGCGGCTTGATCACCTGGCGCGCGAGCTGCACGCGGCGATCGGTGTTGGTGAAGGAGCCCTCCTTCTCCGCGAAGGCCGAGGCCGGCAGGATCACGTCGGCGTGGAACGCGGTCTCGGTGACGAAGAGATCCTGCACCACGAGATGATCGAGCATCGCGAGCGCCTGGCGCGCGTGCTGCAGATCCGGGTCGGACATCGCGGGGTTTTCGCCCTCGATATACATGCCCTTGATCTCGCCGGCGTGGATGGCATTCATGATCTCGACCACGGTCAGGCCGCGGACGGGATCGAGATCCTGCTTCCACAGCTTCTCGAACGCGCCGCGCATGTCGTCGCGGCCGACCGGCTGATAGTCCGGCAGGAACATCGGGATCAGGCCGGCGTCGGAGGCGCCCTGCACGTTGTTCTGGCCGCGCAGCGGATGCAGGCCGGTACCGGGACGGCCGACCTGGCCGGTGATCAACGCCAGCGCAATCAGGCAGCGCGCATTGTCGGTGCCGTGGACGTGCTGGCTGATGCCCATGCCCCAGAAGATGATCGCGGATTTTGCGCGCGCATAGGTTCGCGCCACCTCGCGCAGCGTCTGCGCCGGGATGCCGCAGATCGCCTCCATCTTCTCCGGCGTGAACTCCTTGATCTTCTCCTTGAGGTCCTCGAAGCCTTCGGTGTAGCCGGCGATGTATTGATCGTCGGTCAGGCCTTCGGTGATGATCGTGTTGATCATCGCGTTCATCATGGCGACGTCGGAGCCCGGCTTGAACTGCAGATGCTGGGTCGCGTGGCGCGACAGGGACTGCCGGCGCGGGTCCATCACGAACAGCTTGGCGCCGTTCTGCTTGACCGCGTTCTTGATGAAAGTCGCGGCGACCGGATGGTTCACGGTCGGATTGGCGCCGATCACGATGATGACCTCGGCATCCATCGCAGCCGAGAACGGCGCCGACACCGCGCCTGAGCTCAGGCCCTCGAACAGCGCCGCCACCGACGAGGCGTGGCACAGACGGGTGCAGTGATCGACATTGTTCGAACCAAAGCCGGTGCGCACCAGCTTCTGGAACAGATAGGCCTCTTCGTTCGAGCCCTTGGCCGAGCCGAAGCCCGCCAGCGCCTTCACGCCCTTCTCGTCGCGGATCTTGACGAGGCCCTTGGCGGCGACGTCGAGCGCCTCTTCCCAGCTCGCTTCGCGGAAATGGGTAAAGGGATTGGCGGGATCGACCTGGTCGTTGGAATCCTTCTTCGCATTCGGCAGCCGCACCAGCGGCTTAGTCAAGCGATGCGGATGGTGGATGTAATCGAAACCGAAGCGGCCCTTCACACAGAGACGGTTGTGATTGGCGGGGCCGTCGCGGCCCTCGGCATAAATCACCTTCTCGTCCTTGACCTCGTAGGTCACCTGACAGCCGACGCCGCAGAACGGGCAGAGCGAATCCACCTTCCTGTCCGCGTAGGTGACGCGGGTCTGCTTGTCATCCAGCATCACGGCCGGCATCAGCGCGCCGGTCGGGCAGGCCTGCACGCATTCGCCGCAGGCCACGCACGTGGACTCGCCCATGGGATCGTCGAAGTCGAACACGATCTTGGCGCCGGCATTGCGGTAGGCCATGCCGATGACGTCGTTGACCTGGACCTCGCGGCAGGCGCGCACGCAGAGGCCGCACTGGATGCAGGCATCGAGATTGACGCGCATCGCCGGATGGCTGGCGTCGGTCTCCCAGCGCTCGGCGGCGGGGAAGCGGCTCTCGGTGACGCCCGTCGTCTCCGCCCAGTGCCAGAACTTCGAATCCGGATCGTGCGATGTCTCGCGTGCCGGCTGGTCGGCGACGAGCAGCTCCATCACCATCTTCTGCGCCGACACCGCACGCGCGCTCTCGGTCTTCACCTTCATGCCGACCGCCGGCGTGCGTTTGCAGGATGCGGCCAGCACGCGCTCGCCCTCGATCTCGACCATGCAGGCGCGGCAATTGCCGTCGGGGCGATAGTCGGGCGCGGGCGAATAGCACAGATGCGGGATCTCGCGGCCCTGGCGCTTGGCGACCTGCCAGATCGTCTCGCCGGGATTGGCCTCGACCCGCTTGCCGTCGAGCTCGAACGTAATCTTGGTCATTCGGCCGCTTCCTTGAACTCGTCAGGGAAATATTTGATCACGGAGGACAGCGGATTCGATGCCGCCTGTCCGAGCCCGCAGATCGAGGCATCGCGCATCGCCTGGCTCAATTCTTCCAGCAAGGCGCGGTTCCAGACCGGCCTCTGCATCAGCAGCGCCGCCTTCTGGGTTCCGACGCGGCACGGCGTGCACTGGCCGCAGCTCTCGTCCTCGAAGAACTTCATCAGGTTCAGCGCCGCCGCGCGCACGCTGTCCTGCTGCGACAGGACCACAACCGCGGCCGAGCCGATGAAGCAGCCGTATTTCTCCAGCGTGCCGAAATCGAGCGGAATGTCGTCCATCGATGCCGGCAGGATGCCGCCGGACGCGCCGCCCGGCAGATACGCGTAGAATTGATGGCCATCGGCCATGCCGCCGCAAAATTCGTCGATCAGCTCGCGGATGGTGACGCCCGCAGGCGCGAGCTTGACGCCCGGCTCCTTGACGCGGCCGGAGACCGAGTAGCTGCGCAGGCCGCTGCGGCCATTGCGCCCCTGCGATTTCCACCAGGATGCGCCCTTCTCGACGAGATCGCGCACCCAGAACAGCGTTTCGAGATTGTTGATCAGGGTCGGCAGGCCGAACAGACCGACCTGGAACGGATAGGGCGGCTTGTGCCGCGGCAGGCCGCGCTTGCCCTCGATGCTTTCGAGGAGGGCGGATTCCTCGCCGCAGATGTAGGCGCCAGCACCGCGCCGAATATGGATGTTGGGACCGCCCGGCGGCAGCTTGGCAATCTCGATCGGCGCCAGCTTGAGCGCCGCCGGATACTCGTCACGCAGGTAGATGTAGACGTCCGCGGCGTCGATGACATGCGCGGCGATCAGCGTGCCCTCGATCAGGCGATGCACGTCGCGAAGCATGTAGAAGCGGTCCTTGAACGTCCCGGGCTCGCCTTCGTCGGCATTGACGACCATCAGACGCGGGCCGGGTTCGCCGAGCACGGCGCGCCATTTGCGTCCCGTGGGGAAGCCGGCGCCGCCCAGCCCGCGAAGGCCGGAATCGTCGAGGACCTTGAGAATGTCCTCCTTGCTGACCTTGCCGGCGCGAAGATCGCCCAACAGCTTGTAGCCGCCGTCCTTCACATAGGCGTCGTAGTCGACATAGGACGGGATGATCGGATGGATTTCGCCGCGGCCGGCGGTTGCGAGCACTTCGGCCTTGGTCGCCTTCAGCACGTAGTGATGCCCGACTTCAGCCACCGGCGCACTGTCGCAGAAGCCGACGCACGGCGCGCGCACGACGCGAATGCCGGGGCCGGCGGAGTCCTGCAGCTCTTCCAGAAGCTTCTCGGCTCCCATCATCGCGCAAGTGATGGAGTCGCAGACACGGATCGTCAGCGGCGCGATGTCAGGCTCGCCTTCCTTTACGATATCAAAATGGGCGTAGAAGGTCGCGGTCTCGAACACTTCGGCGAAGGCGAGCTTCATCTCGTCGGCAAGCGCAGCAAGATGCGCGGCCGAGATCTGGTGATACTTGTCCTGGATCAGGTGGAGATATTCGATCAGGAGATCACGCCGCCGCGGGCGATCGCCGAGCAATTGCTCGATCTCGTGCGCGGCATTCGGATCGACCTGCCGGCCCTTGGGCGTGGCCTTGGCGCGCCGGCGCCCCTCGCCCGGATGCTCGAATTCCCTGACCTTGTGAACTTCGTCGTTGCTGCTCATGGAAACGTCGCGTTCTCCTCAAAAGCGCGATGACCTCGGGACGGGATTGCCATCGCGATCCGCCCTTATTTCCAGACCTGGCAATCGGGAACCGCGTAACTCGCGTCCCCTAAATCAGGTCTCATTCCACGTAACTCTAGCTTCTGGTATACCAGACGCCAAGCAAATTTAGAACGTCTCTACAATCATTCAGGGGCGGGCAGCCGCCCTGCCACGCCCCTCTACGCGAGTTGATCGCGGAACCCTCCTCAGGTCTTGTTCATGCAATCTTCGATGTAGAACCAGCGGTCGTCACCGGCGAGGCCCTTGGTCTTTACCTCACCGCGACACGCCTTCAGCTTCGGCCTGTTGGCCGACCACTTGGCCTTCATGTCCTTCAGCTTCTGCATGGTGAGCTTGATCTTGCCGGGCTTGGCCTCGGTCGTTGCGGCGGGCGCTGCCGGTGCCGTCGCGGTCTGTGCGGATGCGGCATGAAGACCGGCAACAAGCAAAACGGCCGCAAGGCAAATTCGGGTGCGATGCATTTTAATCCCCTAAGTCCCATTCTTGATGATGTCTGAAAGGCAAGCGCCGCGGGACGCGCTGACGGGCATCCCGCGGCTGTGTCGATGGCGATCAGAAGATCTTGACCGCGCTCTCCAGCGTCTTCCAGACACCCCAGAGCAGGGGAACGCCGACGAAGGCCCAGAACAACGCCGCCTTGGCGTCAAGGCCGCCAAACCCGATGCCGTAGGAGCCGTGCGGCCCCGCAGCGGCGGCGCTGGCGCTCGCCGCCTGCAACTTGGCGACGTCGGCCTCCTTCATGTGCCACTTCGAATCGACCGGCTTGATCAGGTAGTTGCAGATCAGGCCCGCGATCAGCATCGCACAGAGGATGTACATGGTGGTGTTGTAGAGCTGGTCGCGCGGCACGCCCGCCGCGAGCTGGAACTCGCGGATGTAGTTGACCACGACGGGGCCGATGATGCCCGCGGTGGACCAGGCCGTCAGCAGCCGGCCATGGATGGCGCCGACGAACTGGGTCCCGAACATGTCGGCGAGATAGGCCGGCACGGTCGCGAAGCCTCCGCCATACATCGACAGGATGATGCCGAAGCCGAGCACGAAGAGCAGCTTCGAGCCCATCGCCGCGAAGGTCGGCGCCAGAGCGTAGAGCACGATGCCGAGGATGAAGAACGTATAGTAGGTGTTCTTGCGTCCGATCTTGTCCGACAGCGACGCCCAGAAGAAACGGCCGCCGATGTTGAACAGCGACAGCAATCCGGCAAAGCCCGCGGCGATCGCCGCGATCTGCGCCTTCTGCCCCGCATCGAGCGCGTTGAAGCCGACGTCCGGCAGACCGATCAGCTTGCCGGCGAATATCTCCTGAAGCATGGGCGAGGCCATGCCGATCACGCCGATGCCGGCCGACACGTTCAAGCACAGCACCCACCAGATCAGCCAGAACTGCGGCGTCTTGTGCGCGTCGTTGAGATGAACGTTGTTCTTCGAGATCATCGCGTTGGCCTTGACCGGCGGAGTCCAGCCCTCGGGCTGCCAGCCGGGCGGCGGCAGGCGATAGCGGAAGGCGCCGATCATCATGAACACGAAGTAGATCACGCCCATCGCGACGAAGGTCTCCCAGACGCCGACCGAGGTCGGGCTCTTGAAGTAGTTCATCAGGAGGTTCGCCAGCGGCGCGCCGATCATGGCGCCACCGCCGAAGCCCATGATGGCCATGCCGGTCGCCATGCCGCGGCGGTCCGGAAACCACTTCACCAGCGTCGACACGGGCGAGATATAACCAAGGCCGAGGCCGACGCCGCCGATCACACCCGAACCCAGCCACAACAGCCAGAGCTGGTGGGTGTAGACGCCGATCGCACCGAGGAAGAGGCCGCCGCACCAGCACAGCGCCGAGACGAAGCCGGCCTTGCGCGGACCCACACGCTCCAGCCAGCCGCCCCAGACCGCAGCAGCGATACCGAGCAGCACGAAGAACAGCGTGTACATCCATCCCATGCTGGCGACCTTCCAGTCGCAGCTGGTCGTGAACAGCTCCTGCAACAGCGAGATGTCCCCGCAGGTCTTGGGCGCGGTCAATCCGATCGCGCGGGACAGCGGCAGCCAGAACACCGAGAAGCCGTAGGCCATGCCGATGCAGAGATGGATGCACAGCGCCGCGGGCGGCACCAGCCAGCGATTGAAGCCGGCGGTCGCGATCGTCCGCTCGCGATCAAGAAAGCCCGCGCCGGCGCCTGAAAGTGTTCCAGCGCTCTCGATTGTTGACATGTAGTCCTCCCCTGCAGCCACCCTTCTGAGCAGCCTGCCGCTACTATCCTGGTCCTCAGCCCGTTGCGGAGCAGCTGTTGTCCCTGCCGCTCCGCACAATCATCCGACACGCGCCAGGATCGTCACGCGCATCCGAAAAGTTAACCCCTGAAGCGGGGCTCTATGCCGATACACCGTGCAGGCTTCTGACGCGTGGCCCCTTCGTCCGCGTATCGCAGACAAGACTCAACCTCCGCGTCCGCACGGAGAAAGTCAATTGGGGCAGAAGCCATGCTTGATGTCGATAGACAAAAGGTAGGTATCAGCAGAGTGACCGCGCACTACGAGCGCAGCGCACCATTCGTTTTCTCTATCGAACCATCGAGTTTTTCTATCAAGAACACGATGCGCGCCTCGTTGCGCTCCGTGATCTCCACCGTGTCGCCCGTCTCGCGGATCAGGTTCGGAATGTCAATCACCGACAGCGGATCGGTGCAGAGCACTTCGAGCTGATCGCCCGGCTGCAACGGCTTCAGCGCCTTGCGCGTCTTCAGCGCGGGCAGCGGGCACTTCAGCCCGGTGAGATCGAGTGTCGTTCTTGTCTTCATTCTAGTCATGGGCGCAACATGACGAGGCGAGGCGATGGCGTCAACGCGAGCGCTCAGAGCAAGTCTGCATAGGACAAAAAACCTACGCCCTGTCCTGGCTCGACGCGAACGATGTCCTCGCCGAGTTCGATCAGGCCGTCGGTCTCGACCAGGGACGACAACAGTCCCGCCCCTTCGCGCGGGAATTTGACTGCTTCCAGCGCGCCGTCTTCTCCGCGCCGCAACGAGGCGCGAACATATTCGCGGCGGCCGATCTTCTTCTTGTAGGCGAATGCCGCGCGCACCGGGATCGGCAACAGCGGCTCGGGCCGGCCACCGGCCAGCGCCAGCACCGTCGGTCGCACCACGTGGACGAAGGTGACAAAGCTTGCGACGGGATTGCCGGGCAATCCGATCAGCGGCGTGCCGTCGATGATACCCATCGCCACGGGACGGCCGGGCTTGATCGCCATCCGCCACAGCACCAGCGAGCCGATGCTCTCGACCGCCGCCTTGACGTGGTCCTCCTCACCGGTCGAGACGCCGCCGGTGGTGAGGACCAGGTCATGCGCGCCCGCAACCTGCTTCAATCCATTTGCGAGCGAAGTGCGCTCGTCGCGCAAGATGCCGAGATCAGAGACCTCGCAGCCGAGCCGGCGCAGCATCGCCATCAACATGAAGCGGTTGGAATCGAACAGCTGCGATGCGGCGCGCGGTTCGCCGGGCGAGGCCAGCTCATCGCCAGTCGAAAACACCGCGACGCGAATGCGCCTGACGACATCGAGCTTGGTCAGGCCGAACGCCGCAGCAAGCGCGACATGTTGCGGCCGCAGCCGCTGGCCGGCATGCAGCGCGATGCGCCCCTTGGGAATGTCCTCGCCTGCAGGACGGACATTCGCGCCGGGTTTCAACCCCGGCGGCAGCACGATCTTGCCAGACTCATCGATACGCACGTCTTCCTGCATGAAGACGGTCCCGGCCTCCGGCGGCATCGGCGCGCCGGTAAAGATGCGCGCGGTATGGCCGGGCTTGATCGGCGCATGCGCGGCGCCGCCGGCCTGGATCCGGCCGTCGAGCGGCAACGCCTGCTCGGCGCTATCAGGAAGATCGGCGTTGCGCACGGCATAGCCATCAACGGCAGAGTTGGTGAAGGGCGGCAGCGGCAGCGGCGCCGCCACGTCGCGCGCGAGCACGCGCCCGTCCGCATCGACCAGCGCCACCGTCTCGAGATCGGCGATCGCGTTGACACGCGTAGTGATCAGGCCAACGGCCTCGTCGACCGACATCATCGGTCCGCCGAAGGCAAAACAATCGTCCGACAGTTGCGCCATGGTGCCTCGTCAGCGCATCGCGGTGCTTTTGGCCACCGCTTCCTCGACCGGCATCGCCGCGCGCAGCAGCAATTTCGCGGCAGCCTCGATATCGTCGAGATGGACAGTCGGCAGCCGCGTGTCAATCGCCACATCGGTCGCGATCCCGGCAATCCCGGGATCGTCCGGAAACAGCAGCGGCTTCCCGTTGGCGGCGCGGTGCACCTCGATCTTGCGATGCGGCTCGCGCTTGAAGCCCTCGACCACGACCAGATCGACAGCCGACAGCTTGCTCAATAGTTCCGGCAGCCGCGGCTCCGCCGCGCCGCGGAGCTCATGCATCAGGGCCCAGCGGCTCGACGAGGCCACCAGCACCTCGGCCGCACCCGCCTCGCGATGCCGCCAGGAATCCTTGCCGGGCACGTCGACGTCGAACTGGTGATGTGCATGCTTGATGACGGAGACGCGCAGCCCCTGCGCGTTGAAATGCGGGATCAACCGCGTCAACAGCGTGGTCTTGCCCGCACCGCTCCAGCCTGCAAGGCCGATGACTTTCATAACCGTTCGATCTCCGCCAACGGCTCACCAGCCGATGGAACCTCCGGCCTCTCCCCGTCATTGCGAGCGTAGCGAAGCAATCCAGACTGTCTCCGCGGAAAGATTCTGGATTGCTTCGCTTCGCTCGCAATGACGAACCGAGGCATTTCACCCATTTCCCGCCATGCTTATATCGGCTTGCCCCGAATGTCATGCTAACGTCACGGCCATGATGAAGATCGACAAAGCCCCGGTGCCCCTGATCGTCCCCAACCCGGACGACCCGCGCCTGACCCAGAGCGTGACCGGGACCGACCAGACCGGCGCCAAGGTCGAGATCAAGGTGCCGATGGAGCGCCCGCTGACGCTCTATCTGAATGCGCAGGAGATCGTCACCATGATGACGATCGGCGACTATCCGGAATATCTGGCCCTCGGCTACCTGCTGAACCAGAACATGCTGAAATATAATGACGCGGTCACCGAGGTCGAATACGACGACGACCTCCAGGTCGTCGTCGTGCGCACCGAGCACCACACCAATTTCGAGGCCAAGCTGAAGAAGCGCACCCAGACCTCGGGCTGCGCGCAGGGCACCGCCTTCGGCGATCTCCTGGAGGCCGTCGAGAGCGTCGCGCTGCCCAAGGCCGAACTGCGCACCTCCTGGCTCTACCAGATGACGCAGACCATCAACACCATGCCGTCGCTGTATCTCGAGGCCGGTGCGATCCATGGCTGCGTGCTGTGCAGGGAGGGCGAGCCGCTCTGCTACACCGAGGACGTCGGCCGCCACAACGCGGTCGACAAGATCGCGGGCTGGATGTATCGCCATGGCGTCGATGCGTCCGACAAGATCCTCTACACCACCGGACGGCTCACCTCGGAGATGGTGATCAAGACGGTGCGCATGGGCATTCCGATCCTGGTGTCGCGCTCCGGCTTCACCGCATGGGGCGTCGATCTCGCAAGGCAGGTCGGGCTGACGCTGGTCGGCCGCACCCGCGGCAAACGCTTCATCGCGCTCGCCGGCGAAGAGCGCATCGTCTACGACCAGAACCTCGCTTACGTCGAGGAGGAATCGGCGAAGCACAAGCGCAAGGGTGAAGGTGGTGACGACTGAGGTTCCGGCCACACAGGGTGTGCTGCTCGCCGGCGGCCTGGCGCGCCGCATGGGCGGCGGCGACAAGCCGATGCGCACCATCGGCGGCCGCACCATTCTGGAGCGCGTGATCGCGCGCCTGTCGCCCCAATGCAGCGGGCTGATCCTCAATGCCAATGGCGATCCCGCGCGCTTCGCCGCGTTCGGCTTGCAGGTCATTGCCGACGACGTGCCCGGCTTCCCCGGCCCGCTCGCGGGCATCTTGGCCGCGCTCGACTGGACCGCTGCGAACCGGCCGGAGATCGAATGGGTGCTCAGCGCCGCCGGCGACTGCCCGTTCCTGCCGCGCGATCTCGTCGCGCGCCTGCACGAGGCGCGCGCGCGGGAGAACGCACAGCTCGCAGTCGCGGCATCCGGCGATCAGTCGCATCCGGTGATCGGCCTGTGGCGCGTCGCCTTGCGCAACGAGCTGCGTCACGCGCTGGTGGTCGAGGACCTCCGGAAGATCGACCGCTGGACCGCACGCTATCCGCTGGCGACTGTGACATGGCCGGCCGAGCCGCTCGATCCGTTCTTCAATGCCAACACGGTCGAGGACATCGCCGAGGCTGAACGGCTCGCGGCGCTGGATGATGCGGCTTGAGCCGCCTTACGATTTTGGAAACTCGTTGAGCAGTTGCGCCCAGATGATCGCGAAGGCGATCAGGCCGGCAACACCGACCAGGGTGGTGAACCGCGGCAGCCGGTTGATCGCGACCAGCAGCCAGGCCGGCAGGAAGAACAGCCCAAAGATCATGCCGAGCGGAAACACCGCGAGCCATTGAAAGCCGCTGCCGTCACCGGGCGGCACATGCGCGATGAAATAGAAGGTGTAGAGCCAGAACAGCGTCCCGGCCGCCGCGACGAGGGCGGCGATCTTGCGGAAATTGACGGGTGCTGGCGCGGTCATGGCTTGGCTCATGGTCCTTGGTCGCAGCGGCCGCCATCCGAGTTCATGGACATCGAACCGGGCGGATGCCGGTGGCGACTACTAATCGGGACATTGCCCGGATCAGCCATGGCCGACTCGCTCCTGGATGCCATCTTCACGGTCGTCGATTTCGTGTTCGATCTCTCGGAAACGATCGATCGCACGAAGCGGCTGAGCAAGCCTGACATCGTCGAGGTCCCGCCGGACCCGAAGCCGCTGCCGCCCGCGGCACAGCGTGCGCTCGCGGAGGCCGAGGAGCGCGAGCGCGCCGTTCAGGCCGCCAGCGGCACCGACCACGCGTCGTAGCCGTAGACCCAGCTCGTATCGGTTCGCTCTTTCAGCCAGATATTGGCGCGCGAGGTCTCCTGCACCCGCGTCGTGCGCGGCTTGCGCGTCGCCTCGAAACGGCGGAATGCATCCGCGACACCGTCACGATCGACGCCGTCGAGGCAGCGCGACAGCACGGCGGCGTCCTCGATCGCCATCGCCGCGCCCTGCGCCATATAGGGCGTCATGGGGTGGCAGGCATCGCCGAGCAGCGTCACCTTGCCGTCGGCCCAGCACTCCAGCGCATCGCGATCCATGATCGCCCATTTGTGCACGTCGGGGCATGCCGACAGCACCTGACCCACTTGCGGATGAAAGCCTTCGAACGAGGCGCGCAGATCGCGCACGTCACCCTTCGCCGACCAGGACTCGATGCGGAAGTTGGGCTCGGGCTGGCTGGTGACGAGATAGACCTCGCTGCGATCGGGCTTGACGTAATAGATCACGATGTGACGGTCCTCGCCCCACCATTTCGTGCAGTCGTCGATCCTCTCACCACCGAGCAGCGCGGCGGGATAGGTGGTGCGATAGGCGATGCGGCCGGTGAACTTCACGGGCGCTGTGTCGAACAGGATATCACGCACCGCGGAATGGACGCCATCGGCGCCGACCACCGCATCGGCAACTGTGCTGGTGCCATCGGCAAAGCTGAGCCGGACGCCCTCGCCCGTCTCGTCGAGACCGACCAGCTTGTGGTTCAGCCTCACGACCCCATCCGGCACGGCACTCGCCAGCGCCGCATGGAGATCGCCGCGATGGGCCAGCAGATAAGGCGCGCCGAATTTCTCCTCCGCGCTCTCGCCAAAGATCATGTCGAACTTGATGTCGCCGCTCCTCCAGTCGCGGTTGTTCCAGGAGCGCGGATAGAACGCGTGCGCGCGCATCCGCTGCTCGAGACCAAGTTCGCGCAGCACCTTCATGGCATTGCAGCCGATCTGGATGCCGGCGCCGATGCGGGCGAATTGGGAGGCCTGCTCGTAGACCATCACGTCGATGCCGACGCGCCTGAGCGCCGCGGCCGTCGCGAGCCCACCCATCCCGGCACCGACGATCGCAACCGAAAGCGGCCTTGCCATCGTGTCCCCCACCCTGTTTTCCGCGCGGCTTGAATGCCGCGTCGTCGTCCATCGTCTACGCGGGCCGGAAACCCGCATGCTCCAGCGCCGTGCGCGCCTCGTCCGAGCCAAGTGCATCGAGAAACGCCTGCACGGCCGGACGCTGCTTGCGCGCCGTTACCAACGCGAAGTCATAATGCTCTTCCGCGAACGGAATGAAACCGAGGCCGACCGCATGGGCGACCGGCGCAATGGTCATGCCCCAGTCGGCGCGGTGCTGCGCGACGGCCGCGGCCACGGCGTTGTGCGAGCGCGGCTGGTTCCAGTACCCTTCCGGGCGCGCGCCACCGAGCAGCCGGTCGATCAGGATGCGCGTGCCGGCGCCCTGGTTGCGATTGACCATGATGCAGGTGGCATCAGCGAGCGCGGCAGCCACCGCCTCCTTCGCGCCGAGCCTCTCGAAACGCTTGTCCTCCTTGCGGAAGACGATGCCCTGCATCCGCCGCCAGCCCGGCACGAGCTCGAGCCCATCCACGAGATACGGCGTGTTGTAGGTCTCGCTTCTGTCGTCGAACAGATGGATCGGCGCGAGATCGCACTCGCCGCGCTTGGCCGCCGCAAGCCCGCCAAGGCTCCCGACGGCGATCGAGCGCACGGTGAGGCCCGCATGTGCGAGCTGGGCGGTGACGAGGTCGAGGCCGGTGCAATGGCTGCCGACGATGACGAGATCGGGCACCCGCACATGCGGCGTGAACAGCGTCACCTCGGTCTCGGTCCCGGCCTGCATCTGGTCGGCGAGCGCGTCGATGCGCAGAAAACCGTCGGCCTGGGCGAAGGACGTGATCGCACCGGAGCCCTTGCCCGAGGGATAGGCGATCAGGCCGTCCTTGCCCTCGACCAGCGAGACCATCACGAACTCGGTGCGGCCGAGCTCGGAGGCAATGCGCACCGGCACGGTCGCATTCACCTTGGCATCGGAGCGTGGCGGCAGTCCGGCCATCCTGCGCAGCACCGGCACGATCATGTCGTGGAAGGTGAACATCGCCGAGGTCGGAAAGCCCGGCAGGATCACCACCGGCTTGCCGTCGCAGACCGCAAGGCACAGCGGCTTGCCGGGTTTTAACGCCACGCCATGCGCGATGATGCCGGGCTGACCAAGCCGGCCGATGATGCGATGGGACAGATCTCCTGCGCCTTTCGACGTACCGCCTGACAGCACCAGCATGTCGGCGTCCGCAAGCGCGCTCCGCATCGCGGCTTCGAGCTTTGCTTCATCGTCGGGAACGGCGCCGAGGAAATCCGCGTCGCCCCCGTTCTCGTCGATCGCGGCTGCGACGATCGCGCCGTTGGTGTCGTAGATCGCAGCCGGCGCGAGCGCCTCGCCGGGTTGCACCAGCTCGTCGCCGGTGGAGATCACGGCCACACACGGCTTGCGCGCGACCTTCACCTCGGCAATGCCGCAGGCCGCGAGCATGCCGATTTCACGCGAGCCGACGATCGTGCCCGCACGCAGCAGCGCCTCGCCGCGCGCGATGTCGGACCCGGCGTAGGAGACGAACTGTCCTGGCGAGACGGCGCGACGAACCTCGATCGCATCCGCACCTGCCGGCTGGGTGTGCTCAACCATCACGACGGCATCAGCCCCGCGCGGCAGCGGACCGCCGGTGGCGATCGGCGTTGCCGTTCCTACTGCGACCTGCAGCGTCGGCGCGGTGCCGCAGTGAATCGTCTCCCCATTCAGCGCCAGCCGAACGGGTGCGCCTTCGCCAGTAGTAGTGAGATCCGACGAACGCACGGCAAAGCCGTCGACATTGGACCGGTCGAACGGCGGCACATCGATCGGCGCGGTGATATCCTCAGCAAGCGCGGCGCCGAGCGCATCGGCGAGCTTGCGCGTCTCGCTGGGGATCGCGCGCGGGAACAGCGCAGCCTCGAAGCGCGCCAACGCCTCCTCGCGCGAGAGGATTTTGAGAAACTGCTCCTGCTCGAGCGCGCTGCGGTCTTGCGATTGCGGGATCATCGTCATGCCAAATCCATATCACGCCCGCATCAGATAGGCATCGACCGGTGTTCCCGCCGCAAATCCCTCGTGGCTGGCGGGAATGAGCAGCCATGCATCCGCTCGGGCAATGGCGTGCAGCGGCCATTCGCCCACGGCAAGCGGCATCCAGGCATGATGCTCCTCGGCCAGCAGCGCGACCTCCGCGATGCCGACGCTGGATGCGATCTTGCGCGCGAGCGGCAACCTCACTTGCCGTCGTGGCCGGCGCGCCGACAGGTGGTCGACCACCGGAAGCACCAGTGTCAGCCAGACCGCGAGCGCATGATCCGGCGAGCCCGGCAGGACAATGACGGGAACCTGTCCAAGCCGCCCGACCGCGGCGGTGCGGCCCGGCGCAAGCGCAATGCCATGGGCGATCACCGCGCCGCGCCGAGCCAGCGCAGTGACGGCAGCATCCCGGCGACCGACGCCGCTGCCGCCGACGATCAGGAGCAGGTCGCAAGCCGCTGCATCGAGCGCATCTGCGATCGATGCTTCATCGCGCGTGGCAGCCTGATGCGTGTTCACATCAAGGCCGGCCCCGCATGCGATGCCGGCGATCAACTGCGTCGTCGCCGTCGCCCCCGGCACGTTGACGATACGCAGCCGCGGCCGCCGCACGCTGAGCCTGTCCATCGCCGCGACGCTTGCGAGCAGCAGGTCGGCGGGACCGACTGGACGCCCCTCTGCGGCGGCCGTCGCGCCGGCGGCGATGTCGCTTCCGGCGCGGCGGACGCCCTGTCCCGGTACGCCCTCGGCCAGCACCTGGGCAAGCGGCCCAGATACCTCGACGGCATCGGCATCGAGCACACAGTCGCAACCCGCCGGCATCGCATCGCCGGCATCGACCCAGGTCGGCGCCGTCGTCAGGGGTAGCGGCGAATATGCGGACGCGCCGACGAGATCATTGGCGCGCAGCGCCCAACCGTCCGTGGCAGCGAGATCGTGCGGCGGCCAGGCCGCAAGCAGCGGAGCCTCCGCCGCAATGCAATCGGCCGCTTCGGTCAACGGCAACTCGACGGGTGCGAGCGGCGTGAGCGCGTTCAGCAGTGCTGCGAGCGCAACGTCGAGCGGTGTGAGCGATGGCGGCAGGCGCTGGGTCATGCGCCATGATGGACCATGCATCGCCCGGTTTGGCAACCGCCGGCGATGCGGAGATCAGCCGCCCGACTGGCTTGCATTCGGAAAGAACAGCTGCTGCCCATCGACCTTGTAGCCGGCAATCGCCGCCTGTCCGTCCGGCGAGATCAGCCAGTCGACGAAGCTTTGCCCGAGCTCCTTCTTCACGTTCGGAAATTTCTCGGGGTTCATCAGCATAACGCCGTACTGGTTGAGCAGACGCTTGTCGCCTTCGACGATGATGTCGAGGTTGCCACGCTCCTTGAAGGCGATCCAGCTGCCGCGGTCCGACAGCACATAGGCATTCGCCGTGCGCGCGGCCTCGAGCGCCGCGGCCATGCCCTGCTTGGCCTCGCGATACCAGGCACCCTTGGCGGCAGCGATGTCGATGCCGGCGACGATCCAGAGCGCGAGCTCCGCGGCGTGGGTTCCCGAACCATCGCCGCGCGTGACGAACGGCGCGCCCTTGGCCTCGATCGCCTTCAGCGCGGTCGCGATATCCTTGCCCTTCACGCCGGCCGGATCGTTCTTCGGCCCGACCAGGACATAGTCGTTGTACATCACGTCGAAGCGCTTCACGGCAAAACCGTCGGCGACGAATTTCTCCTCCTGCGGCCGCGCATGAATCAGCACGACATCGGCTTCACCCTTGCGCGCGCCGTCGAGCACCTCATCGGCGCGCCGCGCGATCACCCTGACGTCGACGCCGGTCTTGTCACGGAAGATCGGCAGCAGATGATCGAGCAGGCCGGACTCCTGCGTGGCTGTCGTCGTGGCCAGCACGATCGTACGGTCCTGCGCGAATGACGCCGCAACGCCCGCGGCGAGACCGCAAAGAAGCGCAGATAGAGCAAAAAGGCGCCGGACGGCCATGAGCGGGTTCCCATCGATATGACGCAATCATGATGACCGATTGCGCCGCACTGATGACGCGCGACGCCGATCGGCGGCCGGCGGGAACAACAAAGGATTGAGTGGCAGCGACGCCACTACCAGCGGCAGATCTCGCCGAGCGCCCGCGCGTTGCGCAAATGTCCAGGCACTCGGGAAAGTTCGGCAACGCTTCGACGCGCATCGCAAGGCTCGCACCATTCGAGCGCTGCAGATTGTAAACCCAATGCGAAATCGCTGGTCAGCATGTGTTGCAAAGCAGCGAGATGATCGGGCATGGTTCGCGCGGACCGAAATTGAACTGCAGAATTCCACCTGCGATGAACGTTCAAAAAGAAGCAAGAATTTGCATAGGAATGCAGGATGGAATTCCTGACGACCAGTGAAGCTGCTGACTACCTCCGACTTGGCGAACGCAAACTCTACGAACTCGTCACCAACGGCGCGATCCCCTGCACCAAGGTGACCGGCAAATGGCTTTTCCCGCGCCACGAGCTCGATCTCTGGGTGCTGTCGGGCATGGCGCGTCCGGCCGGCATGCTGACGGCGGAGCCGCCGCCAGTCGTTGGCGGCAGCCAGGACGAGCTGCTCGATTGGAGCCTGCGCGAATCCGGCTCCGGCCTTGGCTCTATGAGCGAAGGCAGCGCGCGCGGGCTCGAGCGCCTGCAGCGCGACGAGGTGATGGCCGCGGCGGTGCACTTCCACAGCCTGGATGCCGAGGGCAATCTTGCCGCCGACGCCAGCGCGACGGCGCTGCGCGACGCTCCGGACCTGCATGATGCGGTGCTGGTCGCGTTCACGCGCCGCGAGCAGGGCCTGGTGCTGCCGCCGGGCAATCCGAAACGGCTGCGCGGCCTGTCCGACGTGCTCGCGCTCGGCGTCAGGATGGCGATGCGGCAGCAGGGCACGGGCGCGCAGATGCTGCTCGACGTGCTGTTGACGCGCGCCGGCGCGTCGACGCGCGATTTGCGGCGGATCGAGACGCCCGCGCTCACCGGACCGGATCTCGCCGAAATGGTGCGCGCCGGACAAGCCGATTGCGGCGTCGCCACGCGCGCGGCGGCGCGCTCGGCTGGGCTCGATTTCGTGCCGCTGGTCTGGGAGAATTTTGACCTTGCGATGCGGCAGCGCACCTACTTCCGCCCGCCGATGCAGGCGCTGATCCGGTTCCTCAATGAAAGGCGGCTGCGCCAGCGCGCCGAGGAACTGACCGGATACGATCCCTCCCCCGCCGGGCAGATCCGCTTCGCAGCCTGACATTGACGCCCGCCCCCTAATAGTTGCAAAAGAAACCAATTCAGCCGGGCCGTACCCGGGACAGGCAACACCGGCCAACGAGCCGGATCAGGGGAGGACAAGCGTGAATCCAGCGAGATTTGGACTGCCGGTCGCGGCCGCCTTGATGGCGGCGCTGCTGCCGGATGCGGCGTCGGCACAGGTGTCCGACAACATCGTCAAGATCGGCGTGCTCACCGACATGAACGGCCCGGCCTCCGCGCCGACCGGCCAGGGCTCCGTGACGGCGGCGCAGATGGCGATCGACGATTTCGGCGGCACCGTGCTCGGCAAGCCGATCAGCATCGTGATCGGCGACCACCAATTGAAGGCAGATGTCGGCGGCGCGATCGCGCGGCGCTGGTACGACGTGGACCAGGTGGACCTGATCGTCGACGTGCCGGTCTCCGCCGTTGGCCTCGCGGTGCAGAACATCGCCAACGAAAAGAAGCGGCTGTTCATCACCCATTCCACCGGCACGGCGGATTTCCACGGCAAGTTCTGCTCGCCTTACGCGATGCAGTGGGTGTTCGACACCCGCGCGCTCGCGGTCGGCACCGCGGATGCCGTGGTCAAGCGCGGCGGCGACAGCTGGTTCTTCATCACCGACGATTACGCCTTCGGCCATTCGCTGGAGCGCGATGCGTCCAGCGTCATCACCGCCAACGGCGGCAAGGTGCTGGGCTCGGTGAAGCCGCCCTTAGCAACGCCGGACCTCTCCTCCTTCGTGCTGCAGGCGCAGGCCTCCAAGGCCAAGATCATCGGCATTGCGGCTGGTCCCCCCAACAACATGAACGAGATCAAGACCGGCTCGGAGTTCGGCGTGTTCAAGGGCGGCCAGCAGATGGCGGCGCTGCTCGCGCTGATCACCGACATCCACGGCCTCGGCCTGCAGGCCGCGCAAGGCCTGTTGCTGACGACGTCGTTCTACTGGGACATGGACGACAAGACGCGCGAATGGTCGAAGCGCTATTTCGCCAAGATGAACAAGATGCCGTCGATGTGGCAGGCCGGCGTCTACTCCAGCGTGATCCACTATCTCAACGCCATCAAGGACGCCGGCACCGACGATCCGCTCAAGGTGGCCGCGAAGATGCGCGAGAAGCCGGTCGAGGATTTCTTCGCGCGCAACGGCAAACTGCGCGAGGACAATCTGATGGTGCACGACCTCTGGCTGGTGCAGGTGAAGACGCCGGAGGAGAGCAAGTACCCGTGGGACTATTACAAGATCCTCACGACCATCTCGGGCGAGAAGGCGTTTGGGCCGCCGGACCCGGCGTGCGCGATGGTGAAGAAGTGACGATCGCCTAAAGCGACCGTCACTTCACCACCCCGATCTCGCGAAGGTACTTCATCACGCCCGGATGAATGAGCTCCGGCTTCGGCGCGGCCGCCACCGTGTTCGACGCCGTGGTCTCGCAGGCCTGCGCGAGCTGCTTGCAGAAGGTCGCTTCGACGCCGTGCAGCGTCCTGGCGAGGCGATAGGCGACATCGTCGGGCAGATCCTCGCGCGTCAGGACAAAGCTCCAGGAGCCGAGCGAGGCGATCGGCTCGGCCTGCTTCGGGTAGCTGCCGGCCGGCACGAGCAGCGGCTTGAGGAACGCATGCTTGGCGCGGATGCGCGTGATCTCCTCGGCGGTGGGCGCAATGAAGCGCGCGCCTGAGGCGCTGGAGGCCACCGCGGCAAAGCCCGGCCAGCCGATGCCGGCGCCCCACAGCGCGGCGGCGCGGCCGTCCGCGACCATCGCGGGACCATCGCCGGCGCGGTCGAGATAGATCGCCTTGAAGTCTTCGTCCTGCTTCAGGCCGAGGCCATCGAGCACGTAGCGCGCCAGGATCGGCAGGCCCGATCCCTTTGCGCCGAACGCGACCGGCTGTCCCACGAGATCGCGGATGGTCTTGTAGGGACTGTCCGCCCGCACCACGAACATGCCGGGGTTGGAGTAGATCGCCGTGAGGATCTTCAGCCGCACCGGCGCGCGGCCGATGCCGGCAAAGGCCTCATAGGCTGGCTCGCCCGCGACCAAAGCGAGATCGAGCTCGCCCTTCTCCAGCAGCGGAATGTTCTCATTGCTGCCCTTGGTGTTGCGCGGAACGATGGTGGCTTGCGGATCGGCCGCGTTCATCACCTCGGCAAAGGCGTTGCCATAGAGCGGGAAGCCGCCGCCGGGCGTCGCAGTCCCTAAGCTGAGTGTCGTAGTCGGAATGGCCTTGCCTCCGGTTTGAGCAGCGGCGGGGCTTGCGAGTGGATTTGCGAGCAGCGCCGCACTGAAGAAAAGAGTGATTGCGAATCTCATGAATGGTCCCGGCAGGCCTGCGTCAACACCGACTTGCGACGATGTAGGCAGCGGCCCGTTTTTGTGAAAGCATGCAGCCCAACGACAATAGAACAATGGGAGGCTTCATGTTGCGAATTTTGCGTAACGGTGTTTTCGGGCTGGTTTTGCTTTTGGGTCTTTTCAGTGCCTCCCCTCCCGCCTCCGCCGGCTATCCCGACCGTCCCGTGCACTGGATGATCGGCTTCGCCGCCGGCGGCCCGGTCGACATCGTGGCGCGGATCATGGCGCAGGCGCTGTCGGATCGCCTCGGACAGCAATTCATCGTCGAGAACCGCGCCGGCTCCGGCGGCAACATCGCGGCTGCGGCTGCGATCAACGCGGCCCCGGACGGCTATACGCTCTTGTTCGTGGCGCCCAACAACGCGATCTCGACCTCGCTGTACAAGAAGCTGCCGTTCGACTTCTTGCGCGACACCGTACCGGTCGCCAGCATCATGCAGCTCACCAACATGCTGGTCGTCTCCAATGCGTTTCCCGCGAAGACGGTTCAGGAGTTCATCGACTATTGCAAGGCGAACCCCGGCAAGATCTCCTTTGCCTCGTCCGGCAACGGCACCTCGGTGCACATGTCGGCGGAGCTGTTCAAGGCGATGACCAAGTGCGACATGATCCACGTGCCCTATCGGGGATCGGCGATCGCCTTCCCCGACATCATCTCCAACAAGGTGCAGCTGATCTTCGACAACCTCCCCTCCGCGCTCGAGCAGTCGCGCGGCGGCACTGTCCGCGCGCTGGGCGTGACCTCGCCGCAGCGCTGGCCGAGCGTGCCCGACGTGCCCGCCATCGCCGAGACGGTGCCGGGCTTCGAATCGGTCGGCTTCTACGGCATCTCCGCGCCGAAGGGCACGCCGCCCGAGATCGTCGAGACCCTCAACAAGGCCGTCGGCGACGCGCTGAAGGACCCGAAGGTGATCGCGCGGCTGACCGAGAACGGCGGCATCCCGAAGCCGATGACACCCGCCGAGTTCGGCAAGCTCGTCACTGATGAGACCGAGAAGTGGAAGAAGGTCGTCGAATTCGCCGGGGTCTCGGTGGACTAGGCGGCGGCTGACAACGAGCTTGCAGCTCGTCGACAAGGCGTTGGAGGGAGCCCGGCGGTCCCCTCCAACCAAAAAGCCGAAAAACAACCCCATGCACAGTAGACCAGGCCAGCAATTACAAGGGGTTACAGAGGTCACATAGCGAGTCCCGGGCAGGCTGATTTGACTCGTCGGGCAAAACAGGACTATAAGGCCATCATCGCAAATTTCGGGTATTCAAAAATCAACCGCGATGCTGCGCCGGCGCTCCGTCCCGCCCGAGTCAGCATTGCACCTCCGCCGCCATCCCTGTAAACGAACCGCGCACCGTTGCCGGCCGCACTCAAAGCGGCCGTCTCGCGGCGGGGCCTGTAGCTCAATGGTTAGAGCCGGCCGCTCATAACGGTCTGGTTGCAGGTTCGAGTCCTGCCGGGCCCACCAGCCTTCGCTCGCTTCGCGAGCTTCGGCTTGGCAAGCCAGCGCCACACGTCAAAAGCGAAGCGAGCGAAGGCTGCCGCGCCGAAGCCCAACGGGCATAGGCGGGCTGTAAAATCAATGACCAGGGCCATGACCTGATTTTGCGGTGGACTGGCTGATCTTATTGGAGACATGATCAAGACCACGACACTCCCCTTGCGACACGCGACGTCCGCGAGTGCATCCAGCGGCGGATGCGTGGCGCCGCTCCTGCCTCTCTCACTCCTGCCTCTCATTTCGGGACTGAACATGCGCAAGCTTCCGGTGATTTTGGCGATCTCGTGCTGGGCCACTTTGGCTTACGCACAAAAGGCCGACCTCATTGTCACCAACGCAAAAATCGTGACGCTGGATCCCGCATCGACGATCGCGCAGGCTCTCGCAGTCCGCGAAGGCAGGATCGTTGCAGTTGGCGGCAACGATGCCATGGAAGACCTGATCGGGCCTGCGACGCGCCGCGTCGACGCAAGCGGACGTACGATCATTCCGGGATTGATCGATTCCCATATTCACGCCGTGCGCGCCGGACTCACCTACGCAACCGAGGTCAACTGGATCGGCGCAAAGACCATCGGCGAGGCAATGGAACGTTTGCGCCAGGCGGCAAAAGCGCGGCCGGGGTCCTGGATTATCGTGGCCGGTGGCTGGAGCGAGTTGCAATTTACGGAGAAGCGGCGGCCAACCCTGGCCGAGGTGATGTCGGCAGTTCCTGACAATCCGGCTTACATCCAGCTCTTCTATTCGGCGGTGCTGATGACGCCGAAAGCGCAGCAAGCGCTCGGGATTTCCGCGGATCAGTTGCCGGCCGGTATCACGGCCGAACGCGCCGCATCGGGCGATACCACGGGCTGGTTCAATGGCTCTATTGTCAGCATCTCCGCGCTGTTCGATCGCCTGCCGAGGCCGAATTTCGAAGACAATGTCGCCGGGACCCGGCAGTTCTTCACGGAGCTCAATCGTCTCGGAATTACCGGGATCGTGGATCCCGGCGGATTCAGCATTTATCCCAGCCACTACGCCGCCTTGCAAAAGCTCTGGCGTGAAAAATCACTGTCGGTGCGGGTCGCCTACAGCCTGTTCGCCCAGAATGTCGGCACGGAATTTGAGGAGTACAAGAACCTCACGCCATTCCTGCCGATGGGATTCGGCGACGACATGCTGCGATTCAACGGAATCGGCGAGCGGATCACCGGCGCCATGTACAACAACAATGCGCCCGACGCGGCCGCCAAGGACAAGTTCCTCGAGATCGTTCGCTGGGCGGCCAAACAAGGGTTGACAGTCACCATCCACTGGCAGGAAGACAAATCCGTCCACCACCTCCTGGACCTTTATGAAGAGGTCAACAGGGAGACGCCAATCGCGCCGCTGCGCTGGTCCATCGCCCATCTCGACAACGCCTCACCCGAGACGCTGGCGCGGATGAAGGCCCTTGGTGTCGGCTGGACCATGCAGGACGCCATGTACCTCGGAGGCGACCGTATCGTGGCGCAGACGGGCGAAGCCGCGCGCAGCATGCCGCCCATCGTCACGGCGTTGCGCACGGGCGTCCATGTCGGGGCCGGCACGGATGCGCATCGGGTCGCATCCTACAATCCGTTCGTTGCGCTGCAATGGATGGTCGACGGCAAGACCGTCGGCGGACTATCGACGCGCGGGCCGGACGAAACGCCCAGCCGCGAAGATGCCTTGCGACTGTATACCGTGGGAAGCGCCTGGTTCTGCTTCGACGAGACGCGGCGCGGCACGCTTGAAAACGGCAAGCTCGCCGACTTCGCGATTCTCGATCGGGATTTCATGTCCGTCCCCGTCGAGCAAATTGGCGCCACGGCGTCTCTGTTGACGGTCGTGGGCGGCAAGGTCGTTTACGCAGCAGATGTCTTCGCAAACGCAAAATAGGAGCTGGAGGCCCGCCGTGCCGCTCACAACGATCTGGTCAGGTTCGAGTCCTGCCGAGCCCACCAATCAAGGGCCTTTCCATTCGCGTTGGTGACGCTTGCACCGCAGGCGGCCTGCGTGCGGCTGTCACACGTTGCCGAGATCATGAATGACAGGTTGGAGCGCGCCAATCCGATCCACATCGAGCGTTGCCAGCGTGATCGGCAGCTTGAAGCGCCTGCGCCCCGCACTTCCCGGGTTCAGGTAGAGCACGCCATCGATGGTCTCGATCGCGACGCGATGAGAGTGGCCCGATATCACGACATCGATCCCAAGCTCCTTCGGGTTGATCGTGAGTTGCTTGAGATCGTGCAAGACGTAGAAGCGGCGGCCGCCGAGGCACAAGGTTGCGGTGTCGGGGAAGCGCCTCGCCCAGTCGCCCGTGTCGACGTTCCCTCCGACGGCGGTCACAGGCGCGATCCGGTCAAGACGGTCGACGATCTCCGGAGTGCCGATATCACCGGCGTGGATGATGTGGGACACGCCGGCGAGGCAGTGCTCCGCCTCCGGCCTCAACAGCCCATGCGTGTCCGAAATCACCCCGATCTTGAGCGTCATCCTGGATCGCGTTTCGGTGCAGGATATCCGGCGGGACCGGTCGCTCTCTTCCTCATCCTGGTTGGTGACGAGGATCGAAGAGCGACGACCTTCGAATATGACGGTGGCAGTGCATTCAACGGCTCGGCCATCTTCAGGGATCCAAAGACCCACGAATTGAGTGCGTTTGCAACCGCAATACGCACCGCGCCGTCCGCCGTCAGCATATCATCGGGTCATCCCCGTGGTCGCAAACTCCGCCCGGCTGCTCCGAGGGCGCCGGCGCAAATGCGTGATGGGCCGGCGCCGCGATCGACCGATCGTCCTCGATGCTGGGGATGCCGGACCGCACGCTCTGCTCGGCATGTCGATCGCTCGCGCTGTGCTCGCGCGCCTGGAGCGGCGTGCTGAAGATTGCGGTGACGACGAGTCCGGCCAACAAGGTTTTGGACAGGGCTGACCGGATGGGATTTCTGAATGGTGTCATCGTGGCATTCCTTTCGATTGGGTGTTCTCCCGCGAGGCAGGAGATCCGATCCACCACCCTTAGACGTGCGTTGTCCCGCGCATATTCCCAAGTCACCAATCTTCGCATCGAACGTGAATAAGAATTCAGTCGGAACCGAGCCGGATGTGTCCACGTCGTGCGGGGCAACAGAGAAGGGCTGACGGGAGGCAGGCGCTGTGCGCCCTTCTATCGCCGAGGCGTAAGACAGATCCCGATCTGGTCAAAAGATGATCCGGGCCGGCCCTGCAACGAGCCGACATCGCCACCTGATTGCCTTTTCAGGATCTTTGCCACTTCCGATAACATCGTAGCACTGGGCACCACACCCGAGAGCCCGACACATCGACACCTTTCCGTTGCCACCCTTGCGCACGGTTGCGTGCACAAATCCTCGAGTCACAAGCTTGGAGTCACGAGCTAGGTCAAGCTCCTTGATCCTTGTCAACATCGGCATCAGCCGACGAGCGTCCTCATGCAAAGGGGGGACGACATCATAGGAGCAAAACGATGAAGCAAATGACCTTCAGGAATTTTGCAATTGCAACGTCGATTGTCGCTTTTGCAGCACTGTTCACGATTGACTGGTCTGAAAAGCGCGGGATTTCGCTCTCAGTTGAGAGCGCCCAAGCGAGGCGGCTCTATGTCAGCCCGTATCCCTACAATCACTACATACCCGATCAGACTGGTCTCCCCTGGTACGCAGTGCGGGCTTACTACGCTGGCGGCCCCTGGTGTGGGGTCGGCGGCAGAACCGGATACGGGTACGGCACTGGAGTCTTCGGGGCCGCTTCCTATACCTGCTACGACGGTTGGGCTAGCTACGCGAAGCTCAACGGCATTGGTTGCACGCCCGGCACACTGATCAAGGGCGGTGACGGAATCATGTACGTCTGCCAGTAAGCACGCGGACCGCGACGAGAGGCGGCGTGGTCGCCGCCTCTTTTAACTTGAAAGCACCTGTCCGTTCTCGCTTCACGGGTTCGGCTGGTTCGACCCGCACCACCGAAGAAAGCTCGTGGGTTGCGTCAAGGTCTCTGCCTCATCCGAACTCGCAAGCCACCTCGTCTAACTTTGATCTAGCGCAATGCCCACCCGGCGGTGAGGCACATCCTTTCGACATGGGGCAAGCCAGTAGTGGAGCAAGTTCATGAGACAGATGCATCTGACAAAACTTGCAATCGCGGGCTCAACTGTCGCATGCGCGGCACTGTTCTCGCTTAACTGGTCTGAACAACGCGGCGTCTCCTTGTCAGTGGAGAGTGCCCAAGCGCGGGTCGGTCGACCACTGACCCCAATGAGCGTTGCAGGTGTTGCCCGCCGGCAAGAGCGGCGCGGTGCGTACGGGTATGGAGCCGGGGTCGTCGGCGCTGCCGCCGTGGGCACGGCTGCTGCCGTGGCGGCCACATCCCCCAACTGGGGATGGGGAAGCGGCCCGTACTACTCAGGCGCCGGCAACTATGGAGTTACGGGCGTGAGTCCCTACAGAGGTGGGCCTTCCAACTATGGCGGAGCCTTGGGGGCTAATGCCTACTATCCTGAGTCCACGGCCAGCGACAGCAGTGGCTGGTACATAACTCCCGCCGGCATGGCCTGCACATCGGGGACTTTGGTCACAGGTGCCAACGGCTTGCCGTTCCGCTGCCCGTAAAACACAGGCGAAGGCCGGTGACGCGAGCATCGACTTCGGCGGATCGGCACTACTGCAGCGACGTTATGGTCGCCTGATCTGTCGCGCAAAGCAGCGGCATGATTGCACGCCCGGCACACCGATCACGCGTAGCGGCGGGATCATGTACGTCGGCCAGCAAGGACACTCGCAGCGACGAGGAGGCGGTCCGAACGGCCGCCTCCAGATCAAATTCTTTTCTTGTTCTGCATGCGGACTGATTGTTGCCCCCGAAGGGCACCAACTTTGCGTTGCGTGATTTCAAAAGGAGAGTGACGATGATCAGGCTATTTGTTGTTGCCGGCTTTACGCTAGCCATCGCGACATCGACGCAGGCCATGCCACGCGCGCCGATTCAGCCGGACGACCTCATCACGCAAGTCGCTGCCGGCTGCGGGCCGGGTAGGACAATGGTTAATGGTGTGTGCGTAGCCAGAACCACAATCCGCCAAACCCGCCGGGACGTCCGCAGGTGCGTGCGCTGGAATGCAGGCGTCTGCGCGCAGTACCAGTGAAGCACCATCACGCGGGCATCTGATCGGCCTTACGCAGTCCAAGCGCCAGAAGACGTAGTTCGCTGCGTCTGCGTCGCGTCGGGAGAGCTAACTCTCGCGAAGCTACGCAGGCGTCACCTGCTGCCGCAGCTTCCCCTTCGGACAATAGCGCGAAGAGCAATTCAAGCTCCAATCTTATCATCGATCTCTCGAGGAAGTGCCCATCCGCAGGTAGATTCGGCGCGCTCCAAAGCAGGACAGGCCAATCATGCTTATCAGGGGATGGCGACAATTGTGTTCCCTGCGGGGCGAGCGTTCGCGCATCAGTGTGCGCGCGTGGCTCACAGCGAGCCGGCCTCGTACGAGGAATCAGTGTTCTCTTGATCCGCTTACGGCCCCGATCGTCAAGGGTTGGATAAAGAGCAATTTGCATCCGCCCAAGGACGATCGGCGTGCGGGCGACGTTGTTTCCATTCATCAAAGCAGCGAACAGACCTGACGGATGATGGCAATCTGGTACGTGACCTTTGAAGTTCGCAGACATGGCGTGCGCCCGAAACCGCGAAGTCCTCATGAAACGAGAACGTTCGCGACAGAGGCAGACGCCAAGGCGTTCGCTCGCGCAAAGCTTGAAGATGGCGTGGTGCTCTTGGCTGGCACGCTCAATCCGTATTCACCCAAGCAACTCATCCCTGCGTCCTGCATTCAGTCCTGGCTGGCTGACGATCAGGAACGAGACCCCGCCAAAGCAGCTTGTGCCGACCAGACGCGCAAACGGCGTGCCCAATCTTTCCACGGGAAAAGCCACTGAGGCAGTGTATCAAACCTGCAGAGCCTGTGGCTGTGCGAGCGTCAGGCCATGAGATGCTTGCCCACGAAGTTCATGAGCAACATTACGATTATCAGTACACCCATCACCACCACCGCGACGTTTGCGACTCGTCGCATCGGCCCGCCAAGGGGGTTCAACTCGATCAAGAAGCGCAATAGCCAGATCACGAGACCGACCACAACGATGTTGATGATTAGATAGATCAGACCTTCGAGCATGGCAGGCCTTCTCGGATCTCGGGCGGCATGCGCCGTTTGTTCGTCTTCTGTCGAGAACGCACTTGCCCCGGAGGGCGCTTCGCTACGACGGCAATGCTCCGCAGCGCAGCATGGCTCCGAGAGCACGAAGGCTCGAGATTGTTTCGTGCGCTATGCCGCTTTTGCCAAACTTCCGAATGGCAACCTCGTCCTGAGATAGCTTCTCCCAGTTGATGTAGATCAAGCGACACATTCACCATCGGAAGCGGCGAGCCGAGACAGCCCCCGTGCAGTACACGCCGGATGAGCGGGCCGCCACGCTTCGGCGAGTTTATCCAAAAGCGTCGGCGTGATGCAGCTACGGCAGGTTGAACGACAAATCGGTCCTGCACTTGCGGTGTGCTGAGCCCAAAAGCCCCCTCACCCCTCCACCCAGTACAGCGCCACGCTCAGACACGCCCTTGAGCTGATGGCTGTCATGGCCCCTGAAGCGGATCCTGGACCGCGTTTTCATCGAATCCTTGACCGCGCTCGGCGCCAGGACTTCGCCCGTAAGTGCCTTGCGGCGACGCAGGTGCCGAACCAAATCGTCTGCCCGGCGTTATCCCCCGCTACGGAGCCGTTTCGCGGAGGTCTAACGATGGAAGACCAGAACCGGACAACCCTGGTTTTGAGTGCTATCGCGCTCGCCATCGCCATTGTGGTCGCATCCACGGTCACGATCGAGCGCGTCAACACGCGCACGGCCAGCAACGAGACGCCTCCCGGCACGACGGGGCTTGCCAGGCCCCACCCGCCGCTGGACCGTGCGGCCGGTGAACCGATCCAGCCGACAGGGACGCCGTCCAGCCCGGGTGTTCGGCAGCGTCCTTACAACTGAACCGGCCGGGTTCATCAACGCGCCTGCTGCCTTGCAGCCTACCTTGCCGGCGCATTCCAGAGGCATGTAACCACCATCCCGATCTTGAGGCGGTGCCGGCGCGCGCCGGCATTCACCGGGCGGCGATGCTTACGCCGGGCAGTGCTTCCGCCGAATGACCGTCAGTCTGCCGGAAATACGGCAGGCCTCGCAGGTTCAGCATGATGATGGGATAGGCCATCAGCAAGGCACCGGCGGCGACGGCCGATGAGGCTATGGTCCAGGTCAAAGCCGCGTCCTGTCCGGCACGCCACCACACGGCCAATCCTGCCGGGAAAAACAGGAGCACGGCGGAGACGAGCCCCGGCGAGAACCGTCCCCGCGTCCGCAAAACCGGGAGGATATGGAAGAACACGGCGTTGATCAGCATGAGAGACGCGAACGCCAACGGCGCGAAGGGCAAAGCCGGAGCCAGTTCCGCCTGGGCGATCCCTAAGGCGATGACGATGGCGTTGGTCACGTAGAAATCGCTCCACTCGACCGGCAGTTTGATGATCGCGCGCGCCCAGTTTCGCCAGTCGAAGGTGTATTCCTCCATGATATGGAGCGCGTAGGCGGCCATCGAAAGCCAGGCCAGGGTTTGCAAACTCATGGTCGTCTCCGCTGTTCGCGCATCTGCTCACGTCACATGCCGTACAGGATCTTCAGCTCGCCGCTGGCACGGACCGCGATCACCACGCCGTCGGCAGGCAGCGATACACCCTCTAGTCTGGCGGATGCGAGGTTACCCTCCATGCGGAAGCCGTCCTTGAGCGGCCTGTTGAGCTTGGCGTTGGCTGCGCTGAGCAGATTGTCGTAGGCGACGCCGTAATCGACATTGAACTTCGATGCGAGCTGGGCCGCGATGGGATTGACCTGCGCCGACAGGCCTTCGTCGTTGGTGATGACATCGAGGCTGGACAGCCGGATCATGCGGCCGCCGGCATCGGCCTCGACCGCGCCGGAGAGGTAGACCCATTTGCCGGCATCGGGGCCGGTCTCGGCGCTGCCGGCAAGGCGCAAGCCGACGACGAGCTTGCCCGATGACGGATAGATTTCGACATCGCGAACCGCGACGCCTGCCACGGGCGGCATCGCCTGGACCGCCTGCATCAGGGCGTCCTTGAGCACGCCGTAGCCGATCCGCACCGGCAGGATGACGTCGAAATTGCCGGGAGCGCTGACGCTCTCACCGAGCGGCGGCAAGTCCGTCGCGGTGACCGCAGGCGGGTTTTGACCGATGACGGTTTGCGCCGTTCCGGACAGTTCGATCGATCCGCGCAGCGTCCGGGAATTGGCCTGCATCCCCGCAAAGGAAACGCCTTGCGGCACCATTTGCAGCCAGATCGCCGGACTGTCCGACAGCTCGATCGGCTCGAACGCATGCCGCCAGGCCGTCGCCGCCTTGTCGCGCAGATCGAGGCGGCGCGCCGCCGCCAGCGCGCGCGACCTGACCGTCCCCAGTTCAGACCTGATCCTCGGCTCGGCATATTTCGCCAGCGGAATTTCGCGGCCCATCACCTGCAGGACCGGCGGCTCGCTCCAGCGGAAGCCGTCGCTGAAATCCAGATCCAGCGACCAGTCCCGATCAAGCCGCGGACGTACTGAGGCCTCGATGGTGGCGCTGGCGTCGGTCTCCCCATGAATGCGCGCGGTGAAACGGTTGGCCCCCTGACCCTCCAGCGCGCCGTCGATCCGCACCGAGCCATAGACGCGGTCGCCGCGGCCATACAGCGACACCGGACCGGATCGCTCGACATAGCCCCACACATCGCAATTGGCATTGACCTTCCAGAACAGCACGCGGCGATGCACGCAACTGATGCGCTCGTCGATGCTGGCAAGCCGCCGCGGGATGTCCCGCTCGATATCGGCGGCAAGCGCCGGCAGCGCAAATTCGAGCGAGGCCGAAAGCTTCGAGTTCGTGCTGAAGGGCACTGCGGCGTCGGGCGCCAGCGGCGGCTTGTCCGCTGCGTTTGCCGCGGAGCAGAGGCCGAAAAGTCCGAGCACGGCAAGCGTGGTGAAACTTGAGCGTCGATATGCGCGTTGGCTGCGCTGAAAGCTTACGATCGAAACGGAATTCATGTGAATCTCCATATTCTCGTCTGCAATGTCTGACTGGATTGGAAGAATTATTGTGCGGTTCCGACCGCTGCGGCGTCGGCAACCGACCTGCCGCAATCGCTCGGCACGGGCCGTCCCGCAAAGCGGTCCATCATCCAGGCCACCGCGGCATCCGCGCTGTCGCGCGCGACAAATCCGTGACCCACGCCTGATACCCACATCATCGCGACCTTGCCGCCCGCCTTGCATTGGCGCTGCATGTAGCCGCGCGTGACCTCGGGACGGACGATGCTGTCCGTGGTGCCCTGGGCGAGAAACAGCGGAATCTGCGGCGGCAGCGCGCCCGGGGTGTTGCGCATCGCCAGCGAGCGCCAGGGCTGCACGGCAGCGATGTTCGGCACCGACAGGAACTGCTGCTCGAGCGGCTTCTCGGTCTGCCGGCGCTCGAGGATGTCGAAGATCGATTCGATGCACTCGTTGGAGAGACGGTCCACCGTCGGCATCGCTTCAGGCAGCACGACGTTATTGATGGGTGCGCCGTACACCCGCGACCACGACCACAGCGTCATCGCAGTCAGGTTCTTGCCGCCGGTGCTCTTGAAGTCGTCTCCCATCAGCGTCACGAGCGACGTCGCGGGCGCGGCGGCCGCAACGCCGACCAGCCGAAGCTCCGGCGCGTAGGTCTTCGCGATCAGGCCCGTATAGAGCGAGGCCTGCCCGCCCTGCGAATGCCCCCATACGGCAAAGCTGTTGCCGTCGCCGACGTCGGGCAGGCTGCGCGCGGCCCGCACCGAGTCGATCACGGCCCGCGCTTCGCTGTCGCCGACGAGATAGGGATGCGGACCTGCCGTGCCCAATCCCGGATAATCGGTGGCGGTAACGACGGCGCCCTGCTCGATCAGCTGGCGCAAGCCCGCCATCTGCTGAAATACGAAGATCGCGAGCGACGGCGCGCAATGCGGCACCACACCGGTGGTCGGATGCGCCCAGGCCACGATCGGCCGGCCGCCTGCAGGTGCGGGTCCGGGCGGGACCACGATGACGCCGGACACGGCGATCGGCTCGCCCTGCATGCCGACCGAACGATAGAGCACCCGGTAGGCCTGCGCACCCGCGGGCGCAAACATCATCGGCTCGGAACGGATCAGCGAGCCGGGCGGCCCGACGAGCTCTTGCGGCGTCGCATGATAGAATGGCGTTTGCGCGCCGGCATCGCTTGCCCGAAACGATGACGTCGCCAGGCACAGGACGGCCGCAAGGCAGCGCATTGAATTCCGCAACATGGCCTTCTCCAATGAATGATCGCGCCGGTCTTGCCGCACGCACAACACGATCGATGTGCACGCGTCGGCGTGCAGATACCGAACTAGATGACTTCGTAAGCGAACAGGGTTGCGACGAGCGTGATGCCGATCAAGCCGCAAAGGAAGATGACGTCGGCCAGCCGTTCGATGCGGATGCTCAGTTGCGCGCGATCCGACCAGCGGATCGACAGGTATGACGTCATCGCGCTCGCCAGGAACGTGACGGCGACCAGCGCCGCGTATTGATCGACACGCGAGGTGCCGGCCTTGAGCGCGGCGAGCTTGGCCAGGCCGATCAGGGTGGTGCAGACCCCGATCATCGTTCCCGACACCGGCAGGATGTGAGACGACAGGCTGTCGCTACGCGTTCTGAGAGTTATTCGATTGGACATGATGCCGACCCGGACGAATTGAGAGGAAGCAACGCCGCGCGAGCGGAGACCGATCGCGCGGCCGTGCGGCTGCTATTGCCAGCCGCCGCCGGGGAGCCGGCCGTGATAAGGCGTATCGCGGCAATGGCCCCACGGCCCCCGCCAGTAGCCGGGAGGGCAGCCGTTCCAGGCCATGCGCGGGCCATAGAACCCGTTCGGATAGGGACCGCGGCCGAACCAGTGGCAAGCGCCGCCCGGGCCGCGATAGCGATTGGCCCCGCAGCCGTCTCGCGCTTCCGCAGGCTGTGCGCCGGCAATCGCGGTCGCGAGGACAACCGCGATGATGGCTGCGGCGCCGAGGCAAGTCTTACGCATAAGAGTTTTCCTTTTTTTGCTCATGTAAGGGGGCCGGTGAAATGACCGGACCTGCGAATTGCCGCTTCGTCGCGGCAAATCGTGTGGGAACGCTGAAGCTTTGAGAGAGACCGACTCTCCCGCGGCTCTGAAACGAGGATGCTTTTGCAAGCGCCGCGGGACGGATCGGCACAACGGAGCAATCCGAAAATGGATCGTCGCCAGCGCGGGCGGATCAATGGTCCAGGCCGCGATCGAAAACAAATACGGCCTCGATATAGAGGTATCGGCGGCCAATATGGCCGATCAGGCCGTCAAACGACCGTGATTGTCTTGGCTTGAACCTTTTGCAGCTTCAAGCGACCAGCCTCGCCGTGCCTGTCGCGCGTAAGGCGCTGGACCGGCACTCGGTCGCGGCGGGACGAAAACAGATCTTCTTCCTGCGAATTCAATGCGTTGTCGCGACAACTTTGCAGGTGCCCCCTCGCCCTCTGCGTGCAATATTGCACACCGGCGGGGCCGCAGTCGGACCGAGACGGGACGGACGGCGTTCAGGCCAACCGAGAAAGCGGTCGGGGCGGCACGCGGTCATGCAGTTTCGTCATCTGCGCTATTTCGTGAAGGTGGTCGAAGCGGGCAGTTTTTCGCGCGCCGCCGCCGAGATTCATGTGGCGCAGCCAGCGCTCAGTCAGCAGATCGGGGAGCTCGAGGAACGGCTCGGCATCGTCCTGCTGGAGCGAAGCTCGCGCGGCGTGCGTCCCACCGCCGCGGGCGAGATCGTGTTTTCCGAGGCCACCGAAATCCTGCGCCTGCTCGAGCAGCTTCCCGGAATCGTGCGGTCGAGCTCCGGCGATGTCGAGGGGATCGTCAATTTCGGCATGACGGTCGCGATCGCGGGCGCCCTTGCGGGTCCCGCCGTCGCAGCCTGCAAGAAAGCTCTCCCGAACGTCACGTTGAAATTCTCGGACGCCGACAGCGACGTGCTTCAGGCCAGGATCGAGGCGCAAACACTCGACCTGGCCGTCGTCTTCGAAGATCACTTCATGCCGAACTTCTCGCGCCATCCGCTGTACCGGCAACGTCTCTATTTGGTGACGCCTGAGCGACTGGAAGGGTACCGCGGCACGATCTCCCTCGCGCAGGCCGCAAAACTGCCGCTCGTGCTGCCGCCGCTCCCCAAGCACCGGCGCATCGTCATCGATCGCGCCTTTGCCGAGGCGGGGCTGACGCCGAACATCGTCGCCGAGACGGATGCCGCGCTGAGCGAATTGTCCGCGGTCCGTTCCGGGGTCGGAAGCTCGATCTTCAACGCCGGGACGTTCGAGAACGTCTATCCCGGCGCGTTTGCCGAGCCGCTGCTGATCGAGCCACCGATATTTCTGACATGCTCGCTGGTTTCGTCCGGCGATGTGCCGCTGACGCATGCCGGCGAAGCCGTGAAGAACGTCCTGATCCGCTTCATGAAAGACCAGATCGCGGCGAACACGCGGCCCGGCGCGGAGCTGATCGCATGATGCAGTACCGCCAGCTGCATTACTTCGTCAGCGTGGTCGATGCGGGCAGCTTCTCGCGCGCGGCATCCACGATCCACGTCGCGCAGCCGGCGCTCAGCCAGCAGATCGCGCAACTCGAAGAGCAGCTTGGCGTGAGCCTGCTCTTGCGCAGCGCACGCGGCGTTCGCCCGACCGCCGCCGGCGAGGTGCTCTATCGCGAGGCATCCGCCATCCTGAGACGGTTGCAGCAGCTTCCCGGCATCGTGCGGTCCGGCACCGAAACGACAAAAGGCATCGTGCGGCTCGGGATGTCGTCGACCTTCCTGGCGACCGCGCCCATGGCATTCATGGAGCAATGCAAGCTGTCTCTTCCCGATGTCGTACTCAGGATGGCGGTCTCCGACAGTCCGACGATCAAGCGGCGCGTGAGCGAGCATGAGCTCGACCTTGGGCTGGTGCTGGAGGACGAATTTACGCCAACGGTCGCACGCACACCGCTGTTCAGGCAGCGGCTGTTCCTGATCCGCCATCGCGCAGCGTCGAAAGGCAAGCCGGTGCAGATCGCCGATCTCGCAGCGCTGCCGCTCGTCCTGCCGCCTTCCCCGAACATGACTCGCACCGCGCTCGATCGCGCGTTTGCGGCAGCAAGGCTCTCGCCGAACGTCGTGATGGAGGCCGATGTCGTCGCCAACATCATCGCCACGGTGCGCGCGGGCGTCGGCGGCTCAGTCCTGCCCAAGGGCAATCTATCCGACATGTCGGGCGACGATCTCGGCGAGCCCGAACCGATCGAGCCGCCCGTCTATCTCACCTGCTCCATGATCTCGTCCGGCAATTTTCCTTTGACCAATGCAGCCGAGGCCGTGCGGGACCTGTTTACCGGCTTTGTCGCGACCATCCTGCAGCAAACGAAGGCACCCGGAGTCGAATGGATCGATGCTGCGCCAACCCCACCATCGACTGCCGCAGGACAGTAGACGGGCTGCGACCAACCGCAGCAGGCGATCATTCGATGTTGCAGATCGTGCCCGCGTGTATTACCTTGCCGCACCTTATTAAGATTGCATATTGCGGAAGCTCTCAAGCTTCGATTGATACTTGATTGCATCTCGAGCTTCGGGCTCGTGAAATAGCTTTCTGCGGCCAGAGAGGAACGGCCATGAAGCGCATCCGAGTTATCGGATTGGTCCTCACGCCCCCCTGCGGCACAACCACGGGTCAGCAGAGCACCGCAATTATCCTCCCAAACGACGACGGAAGCGTCTTGCGTGGCTTCTGCCGCGACGCACCGAAAGTCGTGCAAGCATTTCCGCTCGACCAATTTCTAAAATCCAATCCCGACGAACCAGCAGCCGACATTGAAGGCACAACGCGCATCGACGGCCAAATTTACGGGATTGCCTCACACGGGCGAAACAAGAACGGCAAGAGTCGCCCAAACCAGCACCGGCCGTCTGCAACCGCGGCTACCGTCCCGGGCGGCAACGTCACACCGGCAAGGACCAGAGCAAGTCTGCTCACATGAGGAGGGATTCATGGCTAGGCGATCGACGCGGCGAACTGCCAACGAGTCTGCTGAAGGTACACCACGCGTTGGTATGGTTGTGCGGTTTACGCCGCAGGCGACCCGCACCGGCATCAAGCAACTCGAAGGGAGTGGCTTTCGTGTCGCCTCAACGAGGGATTTCCGCTCAGCTCCTGCGGTGCCGAATGATTTCGACGGAGCTGATGTGCAGTACTTCGAGCGCTTCGGAATCGCCATCGTCAGGCGGGACGGCGAACGATTACGGCCTATGGTGGAAAAAGCCATGCAGCAGAAGGTCGTCAGCGCCGTTCGGCCCGAACGGACGTATCGCGCTCTTGGCGCTGGCGGGATGCAGCGAGCCGAGGCCCCGCAAGCGTCATTCGCCGGCATCGCGGCACCGGATCTGGACTATTTGAAGGGTTACCGCGACGGCATCAACGAACTGATCGACCGCTTGCTCGGCAGCGAAGCGGCACTGGGCGAGCGAGCGACTGCGGCGCGGATTGACGAGGCAACGGCCACTTGGGGGCTGCAAGCGACAAATGTCATCGGCAGCGGCCTGTCCGGCGCCGGCATCAAGGTCGCGGTGCTCGACACAGGCTTCGATGATGCCCATCAGGATTTCGTCGGTCGTTCCGTCACGAAGAAGCTATTTGCGAGCCGCAGCAGCGAGAATGATGTGCACGGACACGGCACTCACTGCATCGGCACCTCTTGCGGCCCGATGCGTCCGACCACCGGCCCGCGCTATGGCATCGCCTACGAGGCGGAGATTTACGCCGGCAAAGTCCTGGGGGATGATGGCTTCGGCACCGATCGTTCGATCATCGCCGGCATGGACTGGGCGCTGGATCAGGGCTGCCAGCTCATTTCGATGTCGCTCGGCGCAGCGGCGCGAATTGGGGATCAGCCGAGCGACGACTACGAGCAGATCGGACAGGTCTGTCTGGATGCAGGGACACTGGTCATCGCTGCCGCCGGCAACGAAAGCACGCGTCCGCAGCGGATCTCCCCGGTCGGCTCGCCAGCGAATGCGTCAACGATCATGGCGGTGGCGGCCGTGGATAGCGCCTTCCGCATCGCTTCGTTCTCATGCGGTGGCATGAATCCCAATCAAGAGGTCGACATTGCCGCGCCTGGCGTCGGCATACTTTCCAGCTTACCTGGCAATGCTTATGATCGCTGGGATGGAACCAGCATGGCGACCCCCCATGTCACAGGGATTGCAGCTTTAATCGCGCAGTCCAATACTGCGTTTCGTGGCTGGGCGCTGTGGGCGCGCCTGCTTCAGACTTCAAAACGGCTGAATCTTCCGGCGCGTGACATTGGCAAGGGGTTCGTCCAGGCGCCACCTTCGTAAGCCGCAGATCTGGGTGATGGATGCATGGTGGAAAAAGTTGACGTCACGATCCGAATAGAGAAGTCGGATGAGACCCGGATGGGCGAGATCGTTGACGCCCTCAAGGCTCGAGGACTCAACGATGTTGAAAGTCACGAGCGGTTCATGATCGTCAACGGCAGCGTCGACGCAGATGCCCTCGATGAACTGCGCAAGGTGAAAGGCGTTGCGTCAGTTCGTCGAGACAGCACCTACAAGACGCAGAAGCGATGAGAAACGAGGCCGCGTTGCGTCCCCCGACGTTCGGCTTGTCCGACGAGGTTTCAGGGCTGCGCGGCCGTGGCGTCGCATTCGGTGCTTCTCGATGACGGACAAGAGGGCAGCCACGCGGCTTGAAGGCAAGCAGCCGTCAGGCCGACGCCTGACGAAAATGATCCATATGCCTATGCAGGGAGCCTGGGATGGTGAAGCTCAAAGTCTTGGGAGAATCGGTCAACCTACGATCCGAACCGTCATCGGCAGGCGGGCAATCCACCGTGATCGAAGCGGTGGCCGGAGGCCAGCTGGTCGATCAGGAAGGTCCCGCAGAGCGCCATCCCGACTGGGTCAGGGTGAGAAATGCCGCCGGGACCGAAGGCTTCATGAAGCGGATGTTGCTCTGCCAGGATGAGCCCGGCCAGCCGAGCGAGGTGCCTGCGAACCTGCTCAAGGCCTACAACGATGCAATCGTGAAAGCGACCGACGATTTCGACAATGTGCGGTACAAGCTCGGCGCGAAGGACCCGGAAACCGGCCGTGTCGATTGCTCGGGCTGGATCTGCTTCGTGAACAGGCTCGCCTTCAATGCGGTCAACCACGCCGCGGGACGCACGGTTTTCAGCTCCGCCATTCTGGAGATGCTGAACACCCATTCCGACCATCAGGTCGCTCTTCCCGGATACCGGGTCGGGCAGATCATATCGGTCACCGACATCGATCATCTCGATTTCCGGCCCGGGCTCCTGATCGGGTTGAACTTTGGCGACTACGATTGGGAGAGGGGCCAGGGGCGAGTCTTCGAGATCGACCACATCGTGCAGACCATGCAGACCGACGATGGCACCCTCTACGTCACCCAAAGCTCGAGCGGCGGCGACGGCGTGAACAGTGTGCGGCTCGGCCAGCGGGGCAGCGTGGGCGTCCCCGCTGTCGGCTGGCTCAAATCCACGTCACAGCTGCTCGAGGCCAACCGGATGCATGTCATCGATATATTCCGCCTGGCCAATCTGACTGGGCCGTCGATGGCACCGCAAGCCGACCGGCCTTCAGTGCCGGAACTCGGCAAGCCCGATCTCTCGCGGGCAGCGCCAGGCTGATCACTCGCCGGCCTTTGCGAAGCCTGCTGCCGATGCAATGCACGCTCCCGCGTAATCGCTTTCGGCACCCGCCATATGCGGCACTAGCGCGAGGGCAGCGGGACAACCATTGAACTCATCGGGGGCGCGGAAGTCGGTACCACATCCCTCGCCACGAACGACCGCGCCGCCGCCGGAGCAAAGTTGGCATTTCGCACCGCGGGCGGGGCGGCCACCTGCGACGGTATTGCCACCTGAGAGTCCAGCAGAGACTGCATGTTCGAGAGCGTGCACTTGGTCGCAAGCCTTTGAACGTTGGCGTAGGCGATACAAGTGTTCGGCGGCGCCGCGGTTCCGCCTACGAGATTATCCATATCGTTCTGAACAAGCTGCCTCACCTTGTACAGATGTGTTCCGAATGTGTAGACCGTCACGTAGTCGTTCATGATCGACTTGCCGAACACGACACCGGCGGTGGTGATCGTGATGGCCTTGAGTGCACTTGCCGTCGACATCGTCGCATTGGCAATAGAGGTCGCTCCCACCAGACCGGCATCGAGCGTCTGATTGGTCGCCAATGCATTTTGCTGGAATTTGGTCGCATTGACGAAAAAGGCTTCGCACACAGCGTATACATTGGCGAAACCCATCTGCATGTAGTTATTCGCGGCGACCGGCCCATCGCCCGGGCCATTGCACGCATTGACTTTCGCGACGATCAACTGGTCGTCGACAGTCGGCACGCCTCCAAGCCATGGAGAGCAGGACGCCAAGCCGACAGCAAGAGGTACAACCGCAACGCTTACAACTGAACGCATCACCCGCCCCCGCAACCACACGTTCACGCGCAAAGGCTGATCCGATCATCGATGCCCGTCAAGATTGATTCAGAATTAATCAGGCCATGTTGCCCAAATGCAACCCATGCTGATCATCTATCTTAATCTGTTGCTTATGGTCGCAAGCGTTTTATGATTTCAATCCAGCTCATTTCGAGGATGCGCGAGCGACTTCCTTGTCTCGCTCGAACCACAACCGCAGATTTGATGCTCACTCTACAGTGCATTCGAACCTATGTAGCCTCTGGCCGACCACTGCGATGACAGTTGCTCCAGGATGCCGGCGTTCCCAGATTTGAAGCCCTGTGAATTCGGTCACCAAATCTGCAGGCCGAGAGCAGAGCGTCCCTCACCAAGCGAAGCAACTGGGCCAGCGTCGTGGAGAGCGTTCGCCGCGAGCTGGGAGCGCCAAGTGCCGGCATCGTACGACCACGGCAGGACGAAGGACGAGCCGCTCTCTGCACTCGCAGAGACCTACCCGTAAAACCCCCTCAGGCCTCCACCCGGTATAGCCGCCACCGCTCCGGCACGCCCTTGAGCTGATGGCTGCCATGATTCCTGAAGTGGATCGTGGACTGCGTCTTCATCAGATCCTTGACCGCGCTCGACACCAGGACTTCGCCGGCGCGGGCCTTGGCGGTGACGCGGGTGACGATGTGGAAGGCGAGGCCGACCATTTCGCCGCCGCTGATGGTGTACTCGCCGGCATGCAGGCCCACCCTGATCTCGAGACCGAGCGTGCGCACGGCCTTCTGGATCGCAGTCGCGCAATTGATGCCGGCGGCGGGCGCCTTGAACGTCGCCAGCACGCCGTCGCCGGTCGTCACCACTTCCTTGCCGCGCGCACTCTTCAGCTCCTTGCGGACCGCGGCGTAATAGTGACCCATCACCTTGGTCCAGCGCGCATCGCCGAGCTTGGCGGCCTTGGCGGTGGAGCCGACGATGTCGACGATCAGGATGGTGGCGAGTGCCTGCTTGAGCTCGGCGCTGGGCGCGGCCGCTGGACGCCGGTTCGCGATCGATCCGGTCAGCGGCTCGTAGCGGTGGTTACGCCGCCGCACGATCGCGGATTTCGCATAGTCCTGGGCGCGCTGCGCGGAGCCGCAACGGATCGTCTTTTCCTGTGGCGTGCGCGTCCAGTAGACTTTGCGCCCGCTACCTGTGCCCTGGACCTCCACGGCGCCCCATTTCAGGAAAATCGTCGGGCCCACGCGCCTGACGCACCACGCCTTCGACGTGTATCCCGAAACGTTCGACTGATGCAGACCGATGCGCAGGAATTTTGGCATGAACGTGCGGCCAATCGCAGAACGTGAACGACTATCTCAGGTAAAGCGTAGTCGCACATTCCCGCGTTGGCAACAGGACTCCCGGACTTCAATCACTCGCCCTACGCGCCCCTGCGAGCTTCCTGCTTGCCGATCATGCAGCGCCACGCCGCAAGACGTTCGGCTGGATGCTGCGCCATCCATTCGGCAAGCTGCGGCACTCCCATCAGACAGGACTGCATCGTCACGTCTGCGAAGTCCGAGGTCGTGACGATCTGCTCGCGGCAGTCTGCCGGAGACGAAAGACTGCAGAGCACCGCAATGATCTTGATCATGTCACGAGAACTCCTTCGACGTGTTCGGGTTGCGCATCGCCGCCCGGGTTGTCGGCCGGCGGCTCGCCGTCGCGATCGGCCGGTGGAAAAATCGAGTCATAATTGGCCCGCGCTTGGCGGATCAGACGCGCTCGCTCGCGCTCGGCCCTTGTCACCAGTCGAACAACTTCGCCCATATCGGCTCCACGGGGTGGCAGGAGAGGAAACCGGCAAGACGGCCTGGTTGAGCGACCAACCCGGCCGCGCAACCCGTCATCATAAATGTCCTTCGTATCCGGCGCCGGTCGAACGCGACGATGACCTCGCCGCATCGACGGTTGATGCCTTTTCGGCGCGCCGCTGATAGTCGTTGGCAAGCATCTCGAGCCGGGCCGCGACCGCGGCGTCCGTCATGGTCCGGGCCGCGCGCAGCAGGCTCTGCGCCGTCTCCAGATATTCCTGTCCTCGTCGTGACATCTGCATGGTCATAGCGGCCTCGCGTGGTTCTCTGGAATCATGCCGAAAGTTAAGGGAGATCGGCCGACCCAGTCGCGGTCACCCTGCCGGCGCGCCGTGAAACGCTCGACGCATCTCTTCGAGCAAAGCGGCTTTCGCCAGGAGTAGTAGCGGACCAGGCCAAATTTGCCGTCGCACACGGCACAGCGCCCGGTTCGACTGCGAATATCTTCGGAACAGTTTGGCATGGGCGTCTCCTTTTGTGGTCGCGTCCGGTGTGTCGATCACCTTTTCTGTTGCATCGAGGCAATCGCATGGATCGTCCTCGACGAAATCCCGCGGCACCAGTCGTATCGCCGCCAGTAGAGCCAACCTAGACGTCCTGCGCGGATATATCTTTCAACAACGCGTCCGGTATTGCCCATAAGCACGACCTGCGGCCCACGGAGGGCGCGTGCGTTTGCGCGATCACCCGATCCACAGCAGGGTCGACGCCACAGCGGCACACTCGCGCACCGTTCATCACGGCACATCGAGACCATAGCGGACGGTCGCGGTGATCGTCGTTCGGAGACTGCCGGAGGTTGTGGGACGAGCGAGCAAGCCGTGCGGTTTTCGCCTCACCCCTCAAACGCGAACAGCTCGATCGGGTCGCTGAAGCCGCGCACCTCGTATTTGCCGACGCGCGCCAGCTCGAATTTCGGCTGCACCAGCTCGGCGAAGTCGCGCGACAGCAGCACGGGCCGCCCCACCTGCTTGGTCAACGCTTCGAGGCGGGAGGCCATGTTGACGGCGGGGCCGATCACGGTGAAGTCGAGCCGGCTCGACGATCCGATATTGCCGTACATGACGTCGCCGACATGGACGCCGATGCCGTAGTTCAGCGGCGCGCGGCCGGTGCCGCTGTTGCGCGCGTTCAACGCGGCCATGGCCTCGCGCGCCTCGGTCACGGCATGCAGCAGGCTCTCGCAGGCATCGGGCCGGCTCAGCGGGAAGATCGCGAGCAGGCCGTCGCCGATGAATTTCAGGATCTCGCCGCCATGGCGCGCGATCGGCTCCGACATCGCGTCGAAATAATCGTTGAGCAGGTCGATGACGTCGTCGCGCGGCCAGTTGTCGGAGATCTTCGTGAAATCGCGCAGATCGCAAATCATGATCGCCGCGCGCACCGTGGTGCCGGTGCCGCGCCGCGTGGCGCCGGCCAGGATCAGCTCGCCGGCATGGGCGCCGACATAGGTCTCGAGCAGCGTTCGTGCCAGGCGGTTCTTGATGCGGATCTCGCTGACCAGCGCCAGCACCGGCAAGACCTTCTTGAGGGCGATGACATGGGCGTCGTCGAAGCCGCCGGGCCGGTCGGTCGCGAAGGTGACGAGATGGCGCTTGCCGAGCGTGTGGTAGAGCGGCCAGGCGACATAGTCGGTGAGGCCCATCTGGCGCATCTCGTCGTAGAGCGCGTGCTTGCGGCCGAGCGCGGGATCGCGCTCGAGGTTCTCGCGCACCTCGGTGGCGCCGTCCTGCATTTCGTTGGCGGGACTACCGATATATTCGGAGCGGCCCTGCACATCGAAGTCGATCCGCGAGATCTCGGCCTCGCGCATGCCGTCGGACCACATGAAGCGCGCGCCCAGCCATTGCGGGTGCTGGATCCGGACGTGAAGCGTCGACCGCTTCAGCGGAATGCCGGCCTCCTGGAGACGGACGCACATCTGCGCAAAGATATTGTCAATGAAGCGCTCGTCACGCGTGCCGTTGGTCAGCCAGTCGACGACGCCGTCGGACAGCGTGGCGGAGGGGATCTTCTCTGGCGCGTTCATATCTGGCCTTCGGCGGCAGTCTGCATCAGGCCAGATATCGTGCGCCGGCCCGGCCGCGTCAACCTAGCCAGTTGCACTGATTATAGGATCGCCCGATCAGGACGATTGCCTAGCCGATGAGCTGGATCGACGCCAGCACGGCCACCCCGGAGCCGAACGCCAGCCTTGAGGGCTCGGTCAGCTCGACCTGCAGCGTGCAGCCGCCGGGAACGACAAATTCCTCGCTATTGAGTCGAATGCCGCAATCATCGGACACCGCGTAGACGAGATGCGTGCCGGCGGACAGCGGACGCTCGCCGGGTTCCTTCAGCGCCGACAGATCGATCTCCGCTGCGTCGCGCCGGGCCATCAAATTCACGACCTCGACCGGACCCGCCTCAAGCGCAGTGACGATCTCCATCTCGCCGGTGAAGCGCACGGTCGTGAACGGCTCGCGCTCGTCGAATTCCTGCCCCGGCGCCTTCAGCACCAGCCCGCGTCCCTTGATGACCGTCTGGAGGCGGTCGATGCCGGGCATGTAGGAGAACGGACCCGGCGCGACGATCGGGGTCGAGGCAAAGCGCCAGAGCAGGCTCTCCCAATCCTTTGACGTTGCGCCGGTACGGTAGGCGCCCGCGATATCGGTAAAAATGCCGCCGCCGTTCTTCCAGGGCGAGCGGGTATAGTCTTCGGATGTCAGCAGCGTGGTTTTCATGTGTCGCGAGCGTCCCGTGGATCACCCGCACATCCTTAATCGTCTCACGCCTTCGCGTCGAGGTTCAGCCGGGTGCTCAGCTCGTTGACGAGCGCATCCACGAACTGGTTCTGATAGGCCGAGATGCCGTTGAAATAGACGGGGCCGCCGGCCTGCACCAGCAGGCCGCCGCCGGAAATGGTTGCGTCGGTGCTGCCGCCGGCCGATTTGGTGTCGAGCTGGCCCATGGCGTCGTCGAGCTGCGCGGCGGTCTTGTCGTCCATCTCGCCATTGGCCTGGAGCGTGGCTAGCAGGGACTGATAGGCACTGCTGAGGTCGGCGCCCGTTCCGGTCTCCGCCGTCGCGGAGAACGTGCCGTTGGTCTTGCCGTCGTAGCTCTTGTAGGTCAGCGTCTCCGTGGTGCTGCCGTCGCTGTTGGCGTGGCTGTCGAGCATCAACTCGAAGGCGCTGCCATAGGCGCCCGTCGTCAGCATGTTCGGATCGTTCGGATTCTTGTTCCTGCTCGCGCCGGATTTGTCGGAGCCTGCGGTCCAGTTCGGCGAGACGGTGTAGCTGACGCTGGTCACGGATTCATTCCTGGGGTCATTGCGAGGAAATATTCAGCAATTCCTGTGCCAGCGATGGTCCGTCGATTGTCATCGGCTTTCTCGCGCGATGTCGTCCCAACGTCGTGCCACGCTGCAAAAATTGCCCGGCAGTTTGATCCCATCGCAGGATGGAGCGGGGCTTGCGCGCGTTCGTAGCCCGGATGGAGCACAGCGTAATCCGGGGAGGTCTATCCGCGAGGTGAGAACCCCGGATTGCGCTGTGCTCCATCCGGGCTACACACCTCTCACTCGCCCTTCCCACCCTTCAGCTTCGGCAGCGTCTCGACGATCTTCTGCTTGCCGTCGATGATCTCGGCGAGGAAGCTGGCGCGGTCGATGTCGCCGTTCTGGTCCCAGCTCGCTTCCATCAACATGCCGGGCGCCTTGTCGGGTGTCAGGGTCCGGCCCTTCATCGCCGCGCCGAAGGCCTTGCTGTCGAACTTGCCGATCTGCTCCGTGACGTATTTGACGAGATAGACCGCGGTGTAGCCCTTGATGCCGTTGTGGTCGGGCCGGTATTTGAACCGCTCGCTGAATTTCTTGGTGAACGCCTCGATCGCCGGCACCGGCGCGTCGGCGGAAAGCCCGACATGACCGCGCACGCCGTTGGCCGCGGGGCCGGCGAGCTCGACCACCTTCTGGCTGAGCAGCGTGGTCTCGCCGAACAGCGGCGTCGACAGGCCCTGCCGCTTCGCCTCGATCAGGAAGCGGGCGCTCTCCTCCTCGTTGGTGTAGACGAACACCGCGTCGGCCTTGGCGCCCTTGAGCTTGATGACGTCGGAGCCGAAATCGACCTGGCCCTGCTCGGTGGAGATGTCAGCCGCGATCTCGATATTGCGCGTCTTCATCTCCTTCACGAAGTTGTCGTGGCCACCCTTGCCGAAATCATTGTTGACCCAGAGGACCGCGACGTTCTTCACCTTCAACTTGTCGTGCAGGTAGTTGGCGATCTTCGGCATCGAGAATTGCTGGCCGAAGGCGGTGCGGAACACCCAGGGGTTGCCCTGCGTGGTGATGTCGGCAGCCTCGGCGCCGACGATCTGCGGGATCTCGGCTTGTTGCGTCAGTGCCATGTTGACCTTGACCGAGCCGGAATAGATCGGGCCGAGGACGACATAGGGATCTTTGTCCAGGACCTTCTGCACCTGTGCGCGCGAGATGCCGGGATTGCTCTGGGTGTCGAGATGCTCGGTCCGGATCTTGCGGCCCAGAATGCCGCCGGCGGCGTTGATCTCGTCGACGGCGAGCGCGACGCCGTCGCGCCAGTTGGTGCCCGAGACTGCACCGGGTCCGGACAGCTCGATGACGTCGGGGATGTAGACGGTGCTCTGCGCCTGCGCGGCGCTCGCGCCCAAGAGCGTCGTGATCGCGATCGCGACCGTCCCCGCAAGATGCCTCATGATGTCCTCCCCTGTGCTTTGTTTTTATGATGCGTCGAGGCCGAGCAGTTTCGCCGGCGTTCGCCAGAGCAGGCGATGCCGATCGCCCGGATCCGGAAACAGTTTTGGCAGCAGCGCCAGCAGCGGCCCGTAATCCAGCCGTTCGGGGGCGCGCAGGAACGGATAGTCCGAGCCCCAGACGCAGCGGTCGAGCGTGAAGGCGTCGACCAGCGCGGCGATGAACGGCCAAGTGTCCTCGTAAGGATACACCTGCTGCGAGAACTTGTAATAGCCGGACAGCTTGACGTGCGCGTCGCGCTCCCGGCCGACCGCCAGCAGCGCCTGAAAGGCCTTGCCCCGCAAGCCCTGCGCGACCGACGGCCGGCCGCAATGATCGAACACCAGACGCACATCTGATTTTTCAATCAGCGGCAGCAGGTCGAGCAAATGGTCCTGCTCGACCTGGATCTGGAGGAACAGGCCGAGGCTGGTCAGCTTCTCCAGCAGCGGCGCCGCCTTGAGATAGTAGCCGGCGCCGTGGAACGGCACATTGAAGGCGACCCCGATCACACCCGCCGCCTTGAGGCGTTCGAGCGCGGCGATGTCGACGTCATTCTCGACGACGGCGACACCCCTGAAGCGGCCGCCGCCCTGCCTCAGCGTGTCGAGCAGGATGCGGCTGTCGCTGCCATAACCGGTGTTGGTGGCAATGACGAGCGCGTGACTGACATCGAAGGCGTCGAACACGCGGATGAGCTGCGCCGCGGGCGCGATCTCCTGGCCGCTCGGCCGATACGGCGTGTCGGGACCATAGGGAAAACGCACGGGATCGATGGCGTGGATGTGGCAATCGACCTTGGGGCCCGCCGGCAATGTCATGGCGAAAAACTCCCAGGCTCGCGCGTCAGAACGTCGCTTCGATGGCCTTGATCAACTCAGGCGTCACGTCGGGCATCACGCCGAACCAGGCCTTGAAGGCAAGCCGGGCCTGGTTGAGCAAGAGGCCGAGCCCGTTCACGGTGACGCAGCCGCGCGCGCGGGCTTCGGCCAGGAACGGCGTCTCCAGCGGCGTATAGATCAGGTCGGCGGTGAGCGTTTCCGGCCTCAATCGCGACAGGTCGATCTCCAGCGCGCCTTTGCCGACCATGCCGCGATCGGTGCAATTGACGAGCAGCGCGACATCGCCGAGCGCGGCGCCGCGGTCGCCCCAGGCCACGGTGCTGACGGCGGAGCCGAAATCCCGCGCGAGCGCCTGCGCCTTCTCCGCCGTGCGGTTGGCGATGCGGATCTCGCGCGCGCCGTTTTCGAGCAGTGCCACCACGACCGCGCGCGAGGCGCCGCCCGCGCCCAGCAGCAGGATTGGCCCGGCATCGCCGCGCCAGTCGGCCCTGGCGTCGCGCAGGCTCTGCACAAAGCCATTGCCGTCATTGTTGAAGCCGGACAGCGTGCCGTCCGCCTCGACGACGATGGTGTTGACGGCGCCGATGCGCTTTGCGGTCTCGCTGACGCGGTCGAGCATCGGCATCGCCGTCTGCTTGTGCGGCATGGTGACGTTGCAACCCCGGAACCCGAGCGCGATCAGCCCGTCCAGCGCATCCTCCAGCCGCTCCGGCTTCACCGCGAGCGGCACATAAGTACCGCGGATTCCGTGGGCCTTCAGCCAGCAATTGTGAATGACAGGCGAGCGCGAATGCGCAACCGGCATGCCGATGACACCCGCCAAGCCAAAACCATCTTGCGACATGCTGCGTTTCCCGTCCCGACCAGCGCCATTCGACGCGCGACCATGTTATTTGGTCATTTGTCCAAGACAATTAGAGGGAATGGCTAACGGGTGCAATCTGAATCTTGGGGGCATGCGAGACAGCGGGAGTCGACGTCGTTATTTCGAGGTCAATGCCGCCACGGGCCGCCAGGCAGCATCAGGCGCGGACGCGGCCAGCTGCCGGCAGCGTTCACGCATCAGCGCGGCCGGGCGATCGTGGCCGCGTTGCTTCAACACGGCGTCGAAATCGGCAAGCGCCGCGGCAAACCGGCGCGCGCGATAATTGGCGAGGCCGCGCTCGTAATCGACGATCCAGCTCGCCGCGACCGTTCCTTCATCCATGACTCCGATCAGCTCATGGACCGACAGCCCCTCCTCCCGTCCATATACCGCGATGCTGTCGACCTCGCGTGTGACGACGGCGCCGCGCGCCAGACGTTCGGTCGTGTCGCCGATCAGGATCTGCGTGCCATAGGACTTGTTGGCGCCTTCGAGCCGGCTTGCGACATTCACGGCATCGCCGATCACGGTGTAGTTCAACCGCAGTTCCGAACCGATATTGCCGACCAGCATGCGGCCGGAATTGATGCCGATCCGGATCTGGAGCGGCTCGCCCAGATCGTCGGTCAGACCCGACTCCGCGATCGCCCTGCGGCAGGCGAGTGCCGCGCGACAGCATCGGGCAGCGTGATCCTCTTGCGGCTGCGGCGCGCCCCAGAACGCCATCACGGCGTCGCCGATGAACTTGTCGATGGTCCCGCCATTGGCGACGATGATTTCCGAAGTCACGTCGAGATAGCGCGACAGCAGCGGCACGACACGGTCGCCGAGCCGCTCGGACAGTCCGGTGAAACCGGCGATGTCGATGAACATCACGCTGAGCTCCTGGACGCTGCCGCCGGGCCTTGCCTCCACGCCCTGGCGCAGCAGGGCGCGGACGAGATCGGCCGGGATGAACTTGCGGAAGGCGGAGAGGCCAGCCGCCATCTCGGCGATCGCGCCTGACAGGCTCGCGATCTCCTTGAGGCGCGAAGGATGGCGGCGCACCCGCTCGAGCGCAAAGGCTTCGACATGGCGGAGCTCTCCGACGACGCGCGAAAGCGGCGCGGCGATGACCGAGCGCGCCAGCATCGCCGACGCCAATGCCGCGAGCACGGCGCCGACGGCAAGTCCGAAAATCAGGTGCCGCAGCGTCGTCTCGACCGGACCGAGAAACTCGGCCTCCGGAATCACCGTTGCCAGCGACCAGCCGGGAAACGGCAATGGCGCGAGCGCGACTTCATAAGCCGCGCCTTGCGAGGTGAGCCGGCTTCGCCAGGCCTCCTTGCGGCCGGCCCCACCGGCTTTCGCGAGCGCCGTCTGCGCGAGCGGCAACAACGCGGTGTCGCCCTTCGCAGGATGCAGCTCGTCGGCATCCATGTCAGGTGCGGCGACGAGCTCACCACCGTCATCGATGATGAAGGCCGTTCCGGTGCGCCCGACCTCGAGCTGCGAGAGGAAGCGCGCAAGCCTCGTATATTCGATGATGACGGCGAGAACGCCTTGCCGCTCCTGATAGACGTCAATCGGACCCGCCAGGGCAATCGACGGCCGCTCGCCGGTTGGATGCTCCATGACCCTGAACCATCGCGGATCGTCCGCGGTCAGACCGGCCTTGAACCAGGCCTGGTCGGCGACGTGGAATCCGGTCGGCTCGAAGCGGCGATTAGCGAATTCGATATCGCCGGGCACCACGTCATACTCATCGACACGGCGCTGGCCCGGATGATCGGTCAGCGAAATCTCCATCATCTCCAGCCGGCGATCACCGAGCTTGTGCGCGGCGAAGAACGAGCCGTCGGGCCAGCCGAAGGCGACCCAGGAGATCGTCGCCTGTGACTGCAATTGCGACAGGAACACGAATTCACGCTTGTCGGCTTCGCGGGTGTCGAGCACGTTCTGGAGGAACAGGGTGCGGATCGCGGTGTGCGCCGCACGCGCCTCGTCAACGATGGCAGCGACCTCCTTGCGGACCGCCGCCACGATCTGCTCGTTGATCGTGGAGGCGAGCTGTCGGCTGGTCGCCTCCGCCGTCCGCCACCACAACAGGCTGGAGAAGGCTGCGGTCAGCAGGATCGCGGCCAGGACCAGCGCGGAAATGGCGAGGCGGATGCTGACCGTCAGCCTCGCGATCGCCTGAAGCCGCTGCCCGTGATCGACGTTCATCGTGTTCCCGCCTTCGGACCATGCACGGTTCCTGACAATGCTCTACGCGGCCCGCCATCGTTCGTTACGTCTGGCAGGCCCGGTGCGCGACCGCCAATGCCCTGCCGCTAACGTCTTCATAGCGCCAAGGCATTGGATTTGGCGGGCGGCTTGCCCGCTAATCCCGCCCGTGCGCACAACCAACGGTCTCACGGACTCGTGAGCAGCCCGACGGTAACGCGGGTTGCGGTCGAGCCGAACGAGACAATGCGCGTTTCGCTTGCCAAGCGATGCCATCTCAAAAGGAGAACTCGATGTCTGCCAAACTTGCCGTCACCACACTCGCTCTCGCCGGCGCCATGTCGACCGCCCTCGCGACACTGGCCATGGCGGCGCCGCTCACCAAGGCTGAGGCCGACGCGGCCGTCGCCGCCAAGAAGGAGAAATGCTTCGGCGTCGCGCTGAAGGGCCAGAACGACTGCGCGGCGGGACCCGGCACGACCTGCCAGGGCACCTCGACCACCGACTTCCAGGGCAACGCCTGGAAATTCGTGCAAGGCGGAACCTGCACCAGCATCGATCTGCCGGGTGGCAAGAAGGGCTCGCTCAAGCCGGTCTGAGGATCCGAACCAGCACATCGCCAACAGGGAAAGCGGAGGAGCAACATGAACGCAGCGATCGGGCCTGCCCCATCCACACGCTTGCCCCTCCGCTTTCCGGTACCGGTCGGCGGCGTCGCCGGCACCAGCTTCAAGCACGAGCACCTCGCGGCCATCCTCGCCGACGGCCCGGGGCGCGGCTTCTTCGAGGTTCATGCCGAAAATTACATGGGCGCGGGCGGACAGCCACATCGCGCGCTGGAAGCGATCCGCCGCGACCACGCACTCTCACTACACGGCGTCTGCATGTCGATCGGCGGACCGCAGCCGCTCGACAAGGCTCACCTTGCGCGCTTCCGCGGCCTGGTGGCCCGCTACCAGCCGGCAATGGTGTCCGAGCACCTTGCCTGGTCGACGCACGAGACGAGCTTCTTCAACGACCTGCTGCCGCTGCCTTACACCGAGGTGACGCTGCGGCACGTCTGCGATCACGTCGACCAGATGCAGGAAGCGATCCGGCGCCCGATCCTGCTGGAAAACCCGTCGACCTATCTCGCCTTCACCGAGACGACGATGAGCGAGACCGCCTTCATCCGCAGCGTCGCTGCGCGCACCGGATGCGGCCTGCTGCTCGACATCAACAACGTGTTCGTGTCCGCGGCCAATCACGGATTTTCGGCACTCGACTATCTCGCCGATTTTCCGTTGTCTCACATCGGCGAGATTCATCTGGCCGGGCACGACGAGCAGGCCGACGACGACGGCGAGCCGCTTCTGATCGACAGCCATGACCGCCCGGTCGCGGACGCCGTGTGGAAGCTCTACGAAATCGTCATCGAACGCCGCGGCCCCGTGCCAACGCTGATCGAGTGGGACTCCAGGATCCCGGATTGGCCGGTCCTGCAAGCGGAAGCCGCCGCTGCACAGGCGATTCTCGATCGCCGGACCATCGCCGCACGGACGGGAGACCGTCATGCCGCCTGAGCCGGTCTGCTTTGCCGCGGCCTTCGCGCCGGCCCTGCTTGATCCGAAGCGCACCACGCCGCCGGTCGTGACCGGGCCGAACGGCAAGGCGGCCGGCAGGCGCTACGATGTCTATCGCAACAATGTCACGGTGAGCCTGATCGACGCGCTCGCCGCAATCTATCCGACGGTGCAGCGCCTTACCGGCACCGACTTCTTTCGCGCGATGGCACGATTCCATGTTCGCGAGAGCCCGCCGACATCGCCGCTGTTGTTCGACTATGGCCGCGGCTTCCCGGGCTTCATCGCATGCTACGAGCACGCACGGAGCATTCCCTGGCTCGCAGACATCGCCCGGATCGAGCGAACCTGGCTCGACGCCTACCACGCGCGAGATGCCGCGCCGCTGGCCCCCGCGCAGCTCGCCGCGGTCGCGCCGGAACGATTGGCCGGTCTCGTTTTCACCCCACACCCGGCAACGCAAATCGTGCGCTCGGAATTTTCGGCCGTGACGATCTATGCCGCCAACCGCGATGGCGCTGCCGTGGGCCGGATCGATGCCTCGACGCCTGAAGACGCCCTGATCACGCGTCCGGAGTTCGATATCGTCGTGCGGCATCTGCCTCCCGGCGGCGCGGTCTTCGCCACCTGCCTGAGGGACGGGCGACCGCTCGGCGCAGCGGCCGCGGCGGCGCTGGACGCAGCTCCCGATTTCGACATCGCCACCAACATCGCCGGCCTGATCGAGGCCGGCGCATTCACCTCGATTGCCTTTGGAGATGCATGATGATCACGGACCAACGCATGTCGGCGGATGGAAGCCTTCCGCCACTCGGGCTCCTCGTCGACAAGGCCAATCATCTGGTGCAGACGATTGCCGCCCCTTCGCTGGTCCAGCTCGTGCTGCGCGTGGCCCTGGCCGTGCCGTTCTGGCGGTCCGGCATCCTGAAATGGGGCGGCTTCCTCAAGCTGAACGACACCGCGGTGACGCTGTTCACCGACGAATTCATGCTGCACCTGCCGGGGGGCCCCTATCACTATCCCGCGCCGGTGGTGATGGCCTTCCTGTCGGGGTGCGGCGAGATCATGTTCCCGATCCTGCTGATCCTGGGGCTCGGGACGCGGTTCGCTGCGCTTGGGCTGCTGTTCATGACGGTGATCGTCGAGCTCACCGTGCCCGATGGCTGGCCGGTGCATGTCACCTGGGCAGCGATGGCCCTCGGCATCATGGCCTACGGGCCGGGGCGCGTCTCGCTCGATTATTTCGTCGGCCGCATGCTGTCGCACGAACGATAGACGCGCGCGATTTCGTGCATCCACAGGCACGACCGTCATCCCGAGGTGCGCGCTCTTGCGCGCCTCGAAGGATGACGTCAGTGGAAGGGGTCAGCGCCTTTGTGCGCCTCACATCCCGCTCAAACCGCTATCGACCGCAAGCGTCTGCGCGGTGACGTAGACGCTTTCGTCCGACAGGAAGAACAGCACGGCGTAGGCGATCTCCCAGGCTGTCGCCTGGCGGCCGAAGGGGACGTGGCCCTTGCCGCGGTTGGGGCGGCCGGCGCCGGCTTCGCGGCCGTTGGGGGTGTCGACGAGGCCGGGATAGACGAGATTGGCGCGGATGCCGCGGCGCGAGCCGAGATGGGCGATGTTGCGCATCAGGCCGCCGAGCGCGGCTTTCGAGGAGTCATACACCGCCATCTGCGATCCTGCTTTCAGCGCGGCGATGGACGAGATGAAGACGATGGCGCCGCCATTGTCGAATTTCGGCATCGCGGCGCGGCAGCACAGCATCGGGCCGCGGACGTTGACGTCGTAGATCCTGTTCCACTCCTCGGGGCTGACATTGTCGAGCCCGGTCTTTCCAAAAGTGCCGATGTTCAGCACCATGCCGTCGAGACCGCCCATGGCGCGGTGCGCCTCGTCGATCATGCGGACGACGTCGGCTTCGCGCGTGACGTCGGCGGCAATGGCAAAGGCCTCGCCGCCTTCATCGGTGATGCGGTTGACGGTCTGCTGCGCGGAAGTGTGGTTGAGATCGGCCACAGCAACCTTCGCGCCCTCGCGGGCACAGAGGATGCTCATGGCGCGGCCGTTGCCGATCGGATCGGTGGCGGCGTCGAACACGCGCTGGCCGCCGCCGACGATCAGGATGCGTCGGCCCTTCAGGCGTCCCCTGCCCGGCGCTTCGCCCAAGGACTCTGCGCTGGGTGGACGGACGTAGCGTTCGGGCTTGCTGTCGGTATCCGTCATCTCGCCCGCCTACTTCTTGCCGCCGTCATAGACCTTCATGCCGGCGGCGGGATCGAGATCGGTCTCGGTCGCCTCGGTCAGGCGCGCCATCATCATGTAGAAGCCGAGCGCGACGATGGATTCTACGATCTCCTGGTCGCTGAAATGCTTTCGTACGGCGGAGAAGATGGCCTCGGGGACGCGGACATTCTCGACCACCTCGCGGCCGAACTTCAGCAGCGCGCGCTCGGCCTCGTTCAGCGCGGCGGCATCGTAGTCGCGGCCTTCCACCGCATCGACCTGTCCTTGCGTGCAGCCGACGCCGAGCGCGATCGGCACGTGCTGGCGCCATTCATAGGCGCCGCCTTCGAGCTGGGCGGCCTGCAGGATCAAAAGCTCGCGGTTGACGGCCGAGAGCTTCTGCTTGTGCAGGATCGAATTGCCGAGCCGCATCGCCGGGATCATGTTGGCCTCGGCATGGGCCATCATGCGGAAGATGTTGAGCTTGACCGGCATGCGGTCGAACGAGGCGCGGATGTCGCCGCTCGTCGTCTCCGGATCAATCAGGGGCAGCCTTGCCACGATTCTCTCCCTTGGTTTTTCGTTTCTTGTTGTCGTCGTCATTGCCCGCCGCGATCAGCGACAGGAAGAAGGACAGATAGCGGTCGATCGCCTCGATCACCTTCGGCCGCGGCGAGGGCACGGCGCCCATCACGTAATGCTCGAGGCGGATATAGATGAGGCCGGCGGCGAACAGCCGCGCGGTCTCGCGCGGATCCGGCGTGGAGACGAGACCGGCGAGCGCAAAGCCGCGAAAATAGTCCGTCATCAGGCTTTGCTCGCGCGCGTAAAAATGGTCGGCGAACTTGGCGCGGATGCCGGGCACGCGGTTGCGCTCGGCGGTGATGACCTTCTGGAACTGGTGCTCGCGCGGGTCGGACCATTGCTCGACGAGGTCAAGCGCAAACTGGCGGCAGAACGCCGCGGGCTGGCGCGCGAGCTGCTTGTAGCGCGGCTCCTCCAGCCGGCTCGCCGAACTTGCGGGACCGTGCTCGGCCACGATCGCTTCCAGGATCGCGGCCTTGCCGGAGAAATGATTGTAGAGGCTGCTCTCGCGGATGCCGACGCGGCGCGCGAGCTCGCGCATCGAGGCGCCGCCATAGCCGCTCTGCGCGAACAGATCGAGCGCCTCGGTGAGGATGCGCTCGCGGGTGGTGGGCGCGGCCACTTCTGCCGCGCTTGTGATGTGGACAGCCATGTGGCTTGACTAACGAACGATCGTTCGCTAGTCAACCGTACGAACGATCGTTCGTTTCGCCAGTGTGGCGGCAACGGTCGCCGGCCGCAAGCTCGCTTGCGCCCTGTTCTCGCGTTCAACTCCGCTCCTTCGAGAAGCGGAGAGCAAATCTGGGGAGACGACCTCATGGCGCGCTTTGCCCGCCTTCGCTTTGCCGCGGCCTGTGTTCTGCCGCTGCTCGCAGCTCACGCCGTTCAGGCCCAAAGCGCAAAATACGATTCCGGCGCCGACGACAAGATCATCAAGATCGGCACCACCGCGCCGCTGAGCGGCCCGGTCTCGGCCTTCGCGCAGATCGCGAAATCGGCGGAGGCTTACTTTCGCAAGGTGAACGACGACGGCGGCGTCAACGGCCGGCGTATCCAGATGATCATTGCGGACGATGCCTACAGCCCGCCGAAGACGGTGGAGCAGACGCGCAAGCTGGTCGAGAGCGACGAGGTGCTGCTGATCTTCGGCGGTGTCGGCACGCCCACCAACAGCGCCGTGCACAAATATCTCAACGACCGCAAGGTGCCGCAGCTCTTTCTCGGCTCGGGCGCCGCGAAGTGGGACGATCCGAAGAACTTTCCATGGACCGTCGGCTGGCAGCCGACCTATCGCGACGAGGCGATCGCCTACGCCAGGTTCATCAAGGCGAGCCACGCCAATGCGAAGATCGGCGTGCTCTACCAGAACGACGACCTCGGCAAGGACTATCTGAAGGCGCTGGAGGAAGGGCTCGGCGGCACTGAGGCGATCGTCGCGCGCGCCGCTTATGAAACTTCTGCGCCGACCGTCGACACCCAGATCCTGCAATTGAAGACCGCCGGTGCCGACGTGGTGCTGGTGGCGGCGACGCCGAAATTTGCCGCGCAAGCGATCCGCAAGATCGGCGAGATCGGCTGGAAGCCGACGACCATCATCTCCAACGTCTCGGCCTCGATCAGCGGCGTGCTGGAACCCGCAGGCAGGGACAATTCCACCGGCGTCATCTCCAGCCAGTATCTGAAGGACGCCACCGATCCCGCGAACAAGGATGACCCCGGCTACAAGGAATGGGTCGCCTTCATGGACAAGTATCTCCCCGACGCCAACAAGAGCGACTGGCTCAACGTCTATGGCTACACCATCGCGCAGACGCTGGTGACGGTGCTGAAGGCCGCCGGCAACGACCTCACCCGCGCCAATGTGATGAAGCGGGCGACGACGCTGAGGGACGTGCATCTGCCGATGCTGATCAACGGCACCACGGTGAACAATTCGCCGGAGCGCTACACGCCGATGACGAGCCTCCAGTTGATCCGCTTCGACGGCACGCGCTGGGTGCCGTTCGGCGACCTCCTGAAGAACTAAAGCATGCGGCAGGTGAGGATCGGCAGCATGCGGGTGGATCTCGTCAGCGAGATCCCTTCGCTTGCCTTCGACAAGAAGTGGCTGTTCGCCAACGTTACCGACGAGGTGATCGCGGAGAACCGGAGCTGGCTCGATCATCGCTACATCGAGCCGGAGACCGGCCGATTCATCCTCAGCCACCACTCCTATCTCGTCCGCACGCCACGATGGACCGCCATCGTCGACACCTGCTGCGGCAATCACAAGCACCGGCCGCGCGTGCCGGTGTGGAACGGCCTCGACCAGCCCTATCTCGAAAACATGCGGGCGCTGGGCGTTGCGCCGGAAGAAGTCGACTTCGTGATGTGCACGCATCTGCATGTCGATCACGTCGGCTGGAACACGCGCCTCCTCGACGGCCGCTGGGTGCCGACCTTCCCCAATGCGCGCTATCTGATGGGGCGCGAGGAGTACCGGCACTTCGAAGCCGCGCACAATGCGGCGCCGAAGAGCCCGGTGAACCACGGCTCGTTCGAGGATTCCGTGCTGCCTGTCGTCGCGGCCGGGCTCGCCGAACTGGTCGAGACCGACCATCGCCTGTTCGACGACCGCGATGCGGCCTTGCGCTTCGCGCCGGCGCCGGGCCACACCGCCGGCAACATGCAGATCCATCTCAATGGCGGCCATGATCACGCTGTCATGTCGGGCGACGTGATCCATCATCCGATCCAGTGCGCGGCGCCGTGGCTGTCGAATGCCGCCGATGTCGATCCGGCAGCGGCAATCGCGACGCGAATGGCGCTGCTGGAAGAGCTCGCGGATACGCCGAGCTATCTGCTCACCGGCCATTTTCCGGCACCGACCGCGGGCCGCGTGATCCGCCACGGCGACGCCTACAGATTTCGTTTCGAAGATTAAGGGAATGCCATCATGATGCTGCGTACCGTCACGCTTTCATTGCTTGCATTGTTCTCAGCCGCGCTGCCGAGCCGGGCCGAAGATCCCGCCGCCTACCCCACGCACAAGATCCGGATGCTACTGCCTTATGCAGCCGGCGGCGGCGGCGACGTGGTCGGGCGGCTGCTCGCCGACAGGATGGGCAAGACGCTCGGGCAAAGCATCTACATCGAGAACCACACCGGCGCGGCCGGCACGCTCGGCACGCAGATGGTCGCGACGTCGCCGAATGACGGCTACACCATCACCGTCGGCGGCATGACCACGCATGTGCTGGCGCCGGCGATCTATCCGAAGCTGCCTTACGATTCGATCAAGGATTTCACGACGATCGGCCGCGTCGGAGTCTCCGCGATCATCCTGGTGGCGACCAAGGATTTTGCCGCCAACGACATCAAGGGCCTCATCGCGCTCGCCAGGAAGGGCGAGCCGATCCAGTATGGAAGCTGGGGCATCGGCTCGACCGGGCAGTTCTGCGCCGAGATCCTGATGCAGCAGACCGGCATCAAGATCGAGCACGTCCCGTTCAACGGCATTGCGAAACTGGCCGGCGACCTGCTCGGGGGCCACATCTCGCTGGCGACGCTCGACGTCGCGACCGCGACGCCGCTGGTGAAGGACGGCTCGATCAAGGCGCTGGCCGCCTGCGGCGAGCGCTCGCCGAGCCTGCCCGATGTCGCAAGCTACAAGGAGCAAGGCGTGCCGTTCGACCGCAGCCTGTCCTGGGCGATGTATGCGCCCGCGGGCCTCGCGCCGCCGATCGCAGAGAAATTGTCCGCGGCGCTGAAGGACGCGCTTGGCGATGCCGTGGTGAAGGAGAAGCTGCTGGGCCTCGGAATCACGCCGCAATTCGTGCCCGGCGACGAGCAGCGCGACATCAACGCCCGCGACATCGCGGCCTGGAAACAGGTTGCCAAGGACGCAGGCATCGAAGTGAAGTGATCAGGATGACAACGGGAGCGCGGGCATGAGCCGCATCTTCGGCGCGGTGCGCCAGAACGGATATGTGGTGCGGGACATCCAGGCCGCGATGACGCACTGGATCGAGGTGATGGGCGTCGGTCCCTGGTACTACATGGACCGCGTCAAGACCGACTGGTTCCGCCATCGCGGCCAGGACTCCGCGGTCGAGATGAGCATTGCGCTGGCCAATACCGGCGATCTCCAGATCGAGCTGATCCAGCAGCGCAACGACGCGCCGTCGCTGTACAAGGAATTTCTCGACGCCGGCCACGAAGGCCTGCAGCACATGTCCTACTGGAGCCACGACTACCAGGCGCTCTACGACAAGGCGATCGGGCTCGGCTACAGGATCGGCCATGAGGGCCAGATCGGCGGCGACAAGGGACGCTTTGCCTATTTCGACACGCAGGCCCATCCCGGAACCATCATCGAGATCTCCGACATCAGCGGCACCAAGGGACCTTTCTTCGAAAAAGTCCGACAGGCGGCGTTGAGCTGGGACGGATCGCGACCGATCCGTGAGGTCGTCACAAAACCGTAGGCGCTGTCGCCCGCGGGGTTCACCTCGCTGCTGGCGCGGTAACCGACAATCCGTGTAACATTCGCCTCGCGTCCGAACCTGCAGCGAGGCAAGCATGTCCAGCACTGACAAGGTTTTCGCCGGCTCGATCCCAAAACTCTACGACGAATATCTGGTCCCGATGATCTTCTCCGTTTATGCGGAGGACATCGCAAGACGGGTCGCGGCGCGCTCGCCCTCCACGCTGCTCGAGATCGCGGCCGGCACCGGCGCAGTGACGCGCGCCGTGGCGGCGGCGCTGCCGCGTGGCGTCCGTTATGTCGCGACCGACCTCAACGAGCCGATGCTGGCGGTCGCGGCGCAGCGCCAGAAGGACGATGATCGCATCACTTGGCGCCAGGCGGACGGCATGGCCCTGCCGTTCGGCGACGCCGAGTTCGACGTGGTCTGCTGCCAGTTCGGCGTGATGTTCTTCCCGGACCGCGTGAAAGCGTATAGCGAGGTGCAGCGCGTCCTGAAGCCGGACGGCACGTTCGTCTTCAACGTCTGGGACCGCATCGAGAACAATGTGGTCGCGCATGAAGCGACGATTGCGCTCGGCAAGATGTTTCCAGACGATCCACCCCGCTTCATGATCCGCACGCCGCACGGCTATCACGACAAGGCGCTGATCCGGTCAGACCTCGAACGCGCAGGCTTCCGCGACATTGCGATTGAAACGCGCGCCGAGATCAGCCACGCGCCGTCGGCCGACCATGCCGCGACCGCGCTCTGCCAGGGCACGCCGCTGCGCAACGAGATCGAGGCCAGGGATGCGAGCAAGCTGCAGGCTGCAACGGATCTCGTTGCCGAGGCACTGCGGGCGAGCCATGGCTCCGGCGCGTGCGACGGCAAGATCCAGGCGATCGTGATCGAGGCGCGCCGGTAGTCAGCCCGGCGCGCGGGCCGCATGCCTTACCAGAAGCTCCGCTGCATCGGCTGCGCCGGCTGGTAATACTGATACTGGCCGCGGCGGCGCGGATTGGCGGGCTGCACGTACGGATCGCGCTGCTGCTGGAAGAAGCCGAAGCCGTTGCCACCCCAGCCGTTTCCGCCCCAACCCTCGTCGCTCGCCATTTCCATCGGCGGCGGCGCGGTCGGCTTGCGCGTGATGAAGCCGCCCTGCGGATGGTTGCTCAGCACGGCGACGAACTCGGTGCGGTAGTTGGTTTCGGCGCTCAGCGGCTCGTCCGAGATGATGATCGACGAGCGCGGCAATGCGGTCGGCCCGATGCGATCCCACACCTCCTGCGGGATGGTGATGCGGTCGAGCGCGTCCTTGGCCTCGTCGCCGTTCTCGATCGTGACCACGCTCCAGCGCAGGCCGGTGTCGGTCTTCGCCATCGCCGTGAAGATATGGGTGCCGAGCGGCTGGTCGGGATTGCGGATGGTGACGGGCACCTCGATGCTGGTGTCGAACACCTCGCCGCCGCCATCCGGCGCCGGCTTGTGCGTGTTCCGCCGCACATAGAGCTTCTGCGTCGCGCGGCTGATGTAGACCGAGACCGGCTCGAGCGCGAGCTTCGCATCGGTCGCAGCCGTCACCGCTTCGGCCTTCTTGGCCGCGGCCACCTTGGCGGCTTCCTTCGTCGCAGCGACGGCGTCGCGCTTCGGCTGCGCGGCGGCCTTGGCGGCATCGAGCTGGGTGGCCGCATCGGCGGCCTTGGTGGCGGCCTTCTGCTTCTGGTCTTCGGCCTGAGCGCGCGCCTGATCGGTCTTGGCATTCGCGAGCTTCTTGTCGGCGAAGGCGAGCTCGGCATCGGCCTTGGCCTTCTGCTGTTCCAGCTTGCGCAGCGATGCCGGCAGCGACGCGGCGTCCTTCGCCGCCGCGGCCGCAGCTTTCTTGGCCTCGGCGGCGGCCTGGGTCGCTTCCTCGGCCTCGGCGGAGAGCTTGTCGGCCCGGCTTGGCACGGCCGCGATGGCTTCGCGCTTCGGGACGAACAGCGACGGATGGGAGAAATCGATTGGCGCAGCGTCGTTCGGCGAGATGATCACCCGCATTCCGATCTGGGTCTTGTCGAACAGGCCCTCGGCGAAATTGAACGGCATGCGCACGCAGCCATGCGAGGCGGCATAGCCGGGCAGCGGTCCGCCATGCAGCGCGATGCCGTTCCAGGTGATGCGCTGCATGTTCGGCATCCAGGCATCGTCATACATGGTCGAGTGGTGGTCCTTGTCCTTCTCGACGACGGCGAAGACGCCGGCTGGCGTCTCGCGCCCGGTGGTGCCGGTCGAAACCGGCGCGCGCAGGATCCAGCCGTCGGCATCGTAGAACGTGACCTGCTGGCTCTTGATCGACACGATTGCCATGATCGGCTCGCCGGCCTCGCGCGGCGCCACCGCCTCGACTGGCTGGCGCGCCTGCTTGGCGGCGTCGGCACTGCCGGTCAGCGCCGTCAGGACAACGACGGTCGCAAGCGCAACAAGTCCGGTAGGCCGCCAACGCCGCATCGCCGTGGTGGATTGCGCCGTCGTCATCAGGTCTTTCATGCCATACCCCGGTCCAGTACCAGTCCTCGGTCAGATTGCGATCTTTGGATTAAGAAATCACAGCCACCTTGCGTTCCCTATCCGGCAATATTCGGGACGATCCGGCAGCAAACCTCTCATATACGAGGGCACGCGCAGGCGGAAGGTGGCCCTGGGCCGGGGCTGGCCTGGGGCTGGCGGCAGATCGCTGCGGCACAATGTCCGGCTAACGGGCGTGGCGCCCAAACAACAGCGTCATTGCAGCGCCGAACAGGCCGAAGATCGCGAAAAACATCAGCGGCAGGGCGCGCAAGGCCGCCTGCCCGACCGGCTCATGCTCCACGACCAGCAGGACGCAGAATACCGCAAGGCTCAGGAGCACGCATATGACGGCGGCGGCAAGACCCAGCTTGCGCGTGACGAAAGCAAAGTCGGTGGTGGTCATGACGGGATCCGGGGCGAAGATGAACAGACCTACGCTAGGCCCGCCGGGGAATAAGGCGATGTGACTGACATCACAGAGAGTTGTGTCACGCGCCCGTAATGTCAGGCCTACCCTGGCGCGGCATATCGGAGCGCGAGCGGATGTCCCACACACTCTCCCAGATTGCTTCGGTCGTGGCCGGACTCGCGCTGCTCGTGAACGGCTTCATCCTCTTCCCCGGGAGCTGGACGAAGGGCCTGGCCAAGGGCATCGCCGTGTCGATCTCACTGGCCGTGTTCTCGACCGTCCTGATCGCCCTGGTCCGCAATTACGGTTCCTGAACGGTTCAGGACGCGACTCCGACCGCCTTGCTGTCGACGGCCGCCTGGATTTCCGCCTCGCTCAAGCCGGCCTCGCGCAGCACCTCGCGCGAATGCTCGCCGAGGCGCGGCGCCATGCGATGGATGCCGGCCGGGCTCTCGGAGAACTTCGTCGCCGGGCGCGCCTGCCTGATACGTCCCTCCGAGGGATGATCGATATCGGCAAAGAGTTCGACGGCGGCGAGATGCGGCTGCTCGCCGATCTCGGTGAGGCGGGCGAAGGCGGTGTGCGGTACGTCCAGGCGCAGCAGCAGTTCCTCCCACTCCGCCGTGGTGCGGGTCGGTCCGATCTCGCTCATGCGGTCGTAGATCCTGTCGATGTTCTGCGAGCGCAGCACCGGATCGCGCACGCCGAGCTCGTCACTCAATTCGGGGCGGCCGACCGCCTCGAAGAAGGCGCACCAATTGTCCCCTGAGTAAGGCAGCATGGTCAGCCAGCCGTCCTTGGTCTGGACCGGGCGCCGGTTCTTCATTCGCTTGTAGCCGGTCGGGCCGATCGGCGGATCGAAGGCGTGGCCGCCGAGCATCTCGATGCTGTTGAAGCCCGCGATCGTCTCCAGCATCGGCACCTCGACCATCTGGCCCTGTCCGGTGCGCTCGCGCCGGAACAGCGCCGCCGACACCGCGCCGACCATCGCCATGGCGCAGATCTTGTCGCCGATCAGGCTCGGCACGAACTCCGGTTTCTCGTCCGATCCGATCGATGATGCGAGGCCCGAGGCGGCCTGGATGATCTCGTCGAAGGCGGGACGCTTCGCCCACGGACCGTCCTGGCCGAAGCCGGTGGCCGCAGCATAGATCAGGCGCGGATTGAGTTTCGCGCAGGCCTCGTAGCCGAAGCCGAGCCGCGCCATCGCGGCGGGGCGCACATTGGTGACGAGCGCATCGACCGTCGGGATCAGCCTTGCCAGCGCCGCCTTGCCGTCCGGATGTTTCAGGTCGAGCGCGAGGCTGCGCTTGTTGCGATTGACCGCCATGAACTGGCCGCTCATGCCGCGGTTGCGGAACACGCCGGTGTAGCGCCAGGTGTCGCCTGCGGGCGGCTCGACCTTGATGACGTCGGCGCCCCAGTCGCCGAGCATCTGCGCGGCATAGGGGCCGAACAGCACGCTCGTCAGATCGAGCACGCGGATACCGCTGAGGGGGCCGGTGGGTGTCATCGTCGTTTCACTTGCGGCTGGAGGAAGTGATCATTGCGGGACGCGAGAGGCGGGCAAGGCTCGCGCCCTGCCCGCCCGCATGGAGCGATCCTATTCGCTGATCACGTCGCCGAACAGCTCCCAGGATTTGCCGTTGAAGCGCGCCATCTGCAACTGGCGGATCGGCGTCACCTGCTCGGCCGAGGTGTTGAGCTTGATGCCCGGCAGCAGCATCGGCAGCTCGACATCCTTGAACGACTGCGTCTGCTTCATCAGGTTCGCGCGCGTCAGATCGTTGCCGGCGCGCTGCAGCACCAGCTCCATGATCTGCGCCATGGTGTAGCCGGTGACGTTGAAGATGTCGGCGGGATCGGCGCCGGCATTGTAGGTCTTCATCCATTCGCGCCAGGCCTTCATGCCGGCGTCGTTCTCCCAGCGCGGATCGCCGGGGTCCTTCTGGAAGGCGCCGGTGACGATGCCGACGGAATTGTCGAGCCCGGCCGGCACCAGCACGGAACCGACGGAATTGGACACGGCGGGAAGGATGATCTGCGGCCTCCAGCCGAGCTCGGCGATCTTCTTGATCGCTTGCGCCGCGAATTTCGGCGTGCACTCGTTGAAAACGACGTCGGCGCCGGCGGCCTTGAACTTCACGATCTGGGAGTCGACGGTCGGGTCCGTCGTCTCGTAGACAGCTTCGGACACGATCTGGTTGACGTGCTCCCCCAGCCCTTCCTTGAAGCCTGCGAGATAATCGCGGCCGGGATCCTCGTTCGGCGTGATGACGGCGATCTTCGCGTTCGGCTTGTTCGCGAGAATCCACTTGGCGTAGATGCGCCCTTCGGTCCGGTAGGTCGGCTGCGAGCCGGTGGTCCAGGGGAAATGCTGCGGATCGTTCCAGCGGCTGGCACCGCTCGACGGGAACAGTTGCGGGATCTTCTTGGCGTTGAGATATCTTTGCGCCGCGATGTTCGGCCCGGTGCCGAGCATCGAGAACATCGCCAGCACCTCGTCGCTCTCGGCGAGACGCCTGACCTGCTCGACCGTCTTCGACGGCGAATAGCCGTCATCCATGCTGAGCAACTCGACTTTGCGGCCGTTGATGCCGCCCTTGTCGTTCAGCATCTTGAAATAGGCGATCTCTGCACGGCCGATCGCGGAATAGGCGGAGGCCGGTCCCGAATAGGGCATGGTCTGCCCTAGCTTGATCGACGTGTCGGTCGCGCCGGTGTCGTAGTTTCCGGCGAATGCGGCCGAAGCAGCCCCGACGATTGCCAATAGAGCAACAGCTCCACGGACCAGTTGAATTCCCGGCATGCTCGGCATCTCCTTCCCTGGCAGAGTGCATCGACGCGCGGACTCGCAAGGCCGCGGTCAACGTCCTCCACTTCTGTTCTTGGTTGTCATCGGCCGCATCGCTCGTGATGTCAGCGGCCGAACGATACCCCGATTATGGAGCGTGAGATGTAGCTTAGAATTCAGACGCGTATGCACGGCTTGCAGCCGTTCGATTGACGCGCACGCCACACGGCAATGTGAGCGTCAGACTTCGAGCCATTCCTGCCGCACGGCGGCATTGGCCTTGAGCTCGTCCGGCGTGCCTTCGAATACGACGCGGCCGTGACCCATGATGTAGACGCGTTTGGAGATGCGCATCGCGATCGAGAGCTTTTGTTCGACGAGGAGAATTGCGACGCCGGCTTGCGCGATGCGCGCGATGAGATCGCCTACCTGCTGCACGATCAACGGCGCGAGACCTTCGGTCGGCTCGTCGATCATGATCAGATCCGGATCACCCATCAGCGTGCGGCAGGTCGTGAGCATCTGCTTCTCGCCGCCGGACAGGACGCCTGCGGCCGTCTCGGCACGCGCGGCGAGATTGGGGAACATGTCGAGCATGTCCTGGAGCCGCCACTTGCCGGGACGACGCGTGTCCTTGACGCCGAGCAGGAGATTTTGCCGGACCGTCAGGCTCGGGAAGATGTCGCGATGCTCGGGCACATAACCGAGGCCGAGGCGCGCGATCTTGTAGCTGGGCAGCCCGGCAATGTTCTTGCCCTTGAAGCGGATCGTGCCTTGCGGCGCAACCTCGCCCATGATCGCCTTCACCGTGGTGGAGCGGCCGACGCCGTTGCGGCCGAGCAGGCTGACGACCTCGCCGGCGGCAACGTCGAGATCGACGCCCTGAAGGATGTGGCTCTTGCCGTAATAGGCGTGGAGATCCCTGACCTCGAGCATCAGTGCGCTTCCTCGCCGAGATAGGCTTCCTTGACCTTCGGATCGCGCCGGATCTCTTCCGGCGTGCCCGAGGCGATGATGTGGCCATAGACCAGCACCGAGATGCGGTCGGCGAGGCCGAACACGACGCTCATGTCGTGCTCGACGATGACGAGTGTCTTGCCTTCGGTCAGCCGGCGGATCAGCGCCACCGCGCGGTCGGTTTCGGCATGGCTCATGCCCGCGGTCGGCTCGTCCAGCATCACGACGGTGGCGCCGCTCGCGATGGTGATGCCGATCTCGAGCTCGCGCTGCTCGGCATAAGTGAGCAGGCCGGCCGGAACGTCGCGCCGGTGTGTCAGATGGATGTCATCCAGGATCTGCGCGGTGCGCTCGCGCACCTCGGGCAGACTGTCGACGTTCTTCCAGAAGGCGTAGCGATGTCCCGTGGCCCACAGCACGGCGCAGCGGACGTTCTCCCACACCGACATGCGCGCGAACACGTTGGTGACCTGGAACGAGCGTGACAGGCCGCGGCGGTTGATCTCGAATGGCCGCAGGCCCGAGATCAAATCGCCGTTCAGCTTGACCTCGCCGGACGTCGGCTTGATGTGGCCGCTGATCAGGTTGAACGTCGTGGACTTGCCGGCACCGTTCGGGCCGATGATGGCGTGACGCTCACCTTGCGCGACGCTCAGATTGAGGTCGCGGATGATGCCGACATTGCCGAAGCGCTTTTCGACGGCGCGGACCTCGATGGCTGCGCGCTTTTCTGCCCCGCTGGTGCGAGATACCGCTCCGCTCATGCCAGATACCCCCGGTCACGGGCGACCGTCGCAGCCCTGTCCCACGCATCCGCGATCCGCCGCCAGGTCAGCCGCGCGACGAACGCGCCGCCGATCACGAGGACTGCAGCCGCGATCCATGTCACCGGCGACGTCGGCTTGAAGCCGACGCCGAGCAGGTTGATGACTTCCCCGCCCGAGTAGCGGGCGACCGTCTCGATGGTCAGAATGACGCCGCAGGCGAGCGCCAGGGTCGGGACGATGGCGACGAGATAGGACGGGATCACGGTCCACAACGTGCCCGCGCGAACCAGCGGCCGGTGCATCATCAGGAGACCGGCGATGCCGCCGGGCGAGAACATCACGATGCCGATGAAGATGATGCCGAAATAGAGCTGCCAGACGCTGGTGACGCTGGTCAGCCCGAGTTGCAGGTAGGTCACCAGGATGGCGCCGAGGATCGGGCCGAAGAAATAGGCGGTGCCGCCGATGAAGGTCGAGAACAGCACGAGGCCCGACTGGATCGCGCCGAGATAGGCGGAGTTGGCGATCTCGAAATTGATCGCGGCAAGTCCGCCCGCGACACCGGCAAAGAACCCGGCAAAGCAGAAGGCGAGATAGCGGACGACGTGCGGATCGTAGCCGATGAACTGGACGCGTTCCGGATTGTCGCGGACGGCATTGCTGATCCGCCCCAACGGCGTGCGGGTCAGCGCGTACATCGCGATGGCCGACAGCACCAGCCAGAACGCGATGAGGTAATAGACCTGAAGCTGCGGACCGAACGACCAGCCGAACATTTTGGGCAGCGCGGTGCGGTCCGTGGTGATGCCGGCCTCGCCGCCGAACACCGAGCGCAGGATCAGCGAGGACGACGCCACCAGTTCGCCGATGCCGAGCGAGATCATCGCGAACACGGTGCCGGCCCGCTTGGTCATCACCCAGCCGATGATCATCGCGAAGACGAGACCACCGAGGCCGCCGAACAGCGGGATGAACGGCAGCGGGATCGGCCAGCCATGCGAGACCACCGCATTCATCATGTGGCAGGCCGCAAAGCCGCCGAGGCCGTAGTGAACGGCGTGGCCGAACGACAGAAGGCCGGTCTGGCCGAGCAGGATGTTGTAGGACAGCGCGAAGACGATCGCGATGCCGATCAGGCTGAACGAGGTCACCGAGCCGCCGGAGGAGAAGACCAACGGCAGGACGACCAGCGCGGCAATGCCGATCAGCCAGACGCCGTAGAAGCGCAGGCCATCGCCGGCGGGCTTGTCAGCCATCTTCGAGGTCGAAGTCGTGGTGGCGTTCATGACTCGCGCGTCCCCATCAGGCCCATGGGGCGTACGATCAGAATGATCACCAGCAGAAGATAAGGCACGATCGGCGCGACCTGGGCGATCGTGACGTTCCAGATGTCGGTGAGCACGGACGGGCCCGACGACGGATCAAGCGGGCCGAACGCGCTCGCCAGCGAGCCGTCGAGCGCCACCGCAAAGGTCTGGACAAGGCCGATAACCAGCGACGCGATGAAGGCACCCGGCAGGGAGCCGAGGCCGCCGAACACGATGACCACGAACAGGATCGGCCCGAGCGCCGCCGCCATGTCGGACTGGGTCACCAGCGCGGGACCTGCAATGACGCCGGCGAGACCGGCCAGCGCGCTGCCGACCCCGAACACGGCCATGAACACGCGCCCGACATTGTGGCCGAGATGGCCGACCATGTGCGGATGCGTCAGTGCCGCCTGCACGATGAGGCCGACACGGGTGCGCTTGAGCACGATCAGCAGCGCGACGAAGATCACGACCGACACGGCCAGCATGAAGATCTTGTAGGCGGGATAATTGGTGGAGAAGATGGTGAAGGCCGGGAAGTCGAGCAGCGTCGGCACGCGATAGTCGACCGGGCTCTTGCCCCAGATCATCGACACGATCTCCTCGATCGCGAACGCCAGACCGAACGTCAGCAGCAATTCCGCAACGTGGCCGTGCTTGTGGGTGTTGCGCAGGCCGTAGCGCTCCACCGCCATGCCGATGGCGCCGACCAGCAGCGGCGCGAGCACCAGCGCCGGCCAGAAGCCGATCCATCTGGTGAGCTGGAAACCGAAGAAAGCGCCGAGCATGTAGAAGCTGGCATGGGCGAAGTTGAGCACGCCCATCATGCTGAAAATGACGGTGAGCCCGCTCGACAGCAGGAAGAGCAGCATGCCGAACAGCACACCGTTCAGAGTCGAAATGACAATGAGTTCAAGCACAGCGCACTCGTCTCTTGCCGGGGCCTGATGGCCCCGGTGAACATCGCCCGATCAAACATCGTCCGGCCGCCGCGATCCCGCGGCCAATGACGGCCGCGGGACAACGACAGGCTCAGTGATTACGGCCGCGCCATCTTGCAGGTCGTGGAGACCATTGCCTGCGGCGTATCGACCTTGGAAACCAGATGCCAGCCCCAGCCGGTGTTCTCCTCGTCGAACGGCTCGTTGGCGGCGAGCTTGCCGAAGGAGGAGATGTAGATCGGCTGGAAGAACTGATGGTCGTCCTTGCGCATTAGGCCCTGGCCGCCGTCGAGAACCTCGAACTTCAGGTCCTCGAGCGCCGCCGCGACCTTCACCGGGTCAACCGAATTGGCCTTCTCGGCCGCCGCCTTGAACATGCGCATCTCGTTGACCGCGCGCGGATACCACAGCGAGAGGCCGACCTTGGCGCGGAAGGCCTTCTCGAAGTCCATCGCGGCCTGGTTGCCCGAATTGGCGAAGCCTTCGGTGATCTGGTACACTTGGTGGTCGAGACCGGTCTGCTTGATCGCGGTCGGACCGCCGGCGCCGCCGGCATAATAGGTGTACCAGTTGACCTTCAGACCGGCGTCCGCAGCAGCCTTGAGCAGCAGCGCGATGTCCTGGCCCCAATTACCGGTGACGACGCTGTCGGCACCGGACGCCTTGATCTTGGCGATGTAGGGCGAGAAATCCGTGACCTTGAGCAGCGGATGCAGCTCGTCGCCGACGATCTGGATGTCAGGACGCTTGGCGCCCAGCATCTTGCGCGCATCTGATCGCACCGACTGGCCGAACGAATAGTCCTGGTTGATCAGGTACACCTTTTTGATCGACGGGGTGTCCTTCATGTAGTTGGTGAGCGCTTCCATCTTGATGTCGGAGCTCGCGTCCCAGCGGAAATGCCAGTAGCTGCACTTCTCGTTGGTCAGGCTCGGATCGACGGCGGCATAGTTGAAGTAGAGGACTTCCTTACCGGGGTTGCGCGTGTTGTTCTTGGTGACGAAGTCGGAGAGAGCCGCGCCGACGGACGAACCGTTACCCTGCGTGATGTAGTGGACCCCGGCGTCGATCGCCTTCTGGGCCTGCACCAGGCTCTCCTGCGGATTGGTCTTGTTGTCGAGACCGATGATCTCGATCTTCTTGCCGAGGATACCGCCCTTGGCGTTCATTTCATCGGCAAGATACTGGAAGGTCTTCAAGCCACCCTCGCCGACGCTGGCACCGCCGCCGGAGAGAGGATCGATGTAGCCGATCTTGATGGTATCCTCGGCCGACGCGGCCTGACCGAGCATCGGGGCGATCACGGCAATGGCCAAAGTGAGCTTGCGCATTATTTCGTTTCCTCGCTGGCTATCGACTTTAGTCGATGGGCTTTTTTTGCGCATGTTGCAGCGCAATTTCAGTCCTCTAACAAGCAGAACGAACTACGCTTTTCAAGCGCAACAGAACATGGCTCCAGCGCGCGCTATGAAATGTGATGCGGCTGTCCATCTCTTCCTGAGCATTCCGCGACAAGGAATAGAACGCAAGCGGGAACTCGCACGACGCGCCTCGTCTCACAGCCCCTCTACAGGCTCCGATAGTCCGCGATCCCCGACAGATCGGGCGTGAAGCCAAGCCCCGGCGCATCGCCGAGGATGATCGTACCGTCCACCACATCAGCGACGGCACCGCAGAACAAGTCGCGTAGCGGATTGTCGTTGGCATCGACCTCGAGCCAGCCATCACCGCCGATGCCGGCGAGCAGATGCGCTGAAGCAAGCAGCCCGATCCCGCCGCCGAGATAATGCGGGCAGAACGTCTTGCCCGACTTCAGAATGTCGCGCGCGACGCCGGCACAGGCGCTGAGCCCGCCCCATTTCGCGATATCGGGCTGGACCACGCCGAGCACGCCTTCAGCCAGCACGTCCTTGAAATCTTCGACGCTGGAGATGTTCTCCCCCGCGGCAATCGGCATTGTCGCGGCTGCCCGCAGCCTGCGCCATTCCTCGCGCGGCCGGTCCGCGCGGATCGGCTCCTCCAGCCAGCGCAGATCGAACGCGGCAAGCCGCGGCAGCATCTCGAGCGCCTGATCCACCGACCAACCCTGGTTGGCGTCGGCGGCGAGCATGCCGGCGCCGACGACGGCTCGCAGCGCCGAGAGGTTTGCGAGGTCGGTCTCGGCACCGAAGCCAACCTTCAGCTTCAACGCGCGATGGCCACGCTTGAGCGTGGCTTCGGCGGTCTGCGCGGCGCCGCCGGGATTGATGCCGCTGGCATAGACCTTGATCTTGCTCGACTGGCCGCCGAGCAATCGCCACAGCGGCTGCTTCCGACGTCGCGCAAGGAGATCCCACAGCGCGAGATCGATACCTGAAATCGCCTGTGCGAACGGACCGGGCTCGCCGCATTGGAGCGCGAGCACCTCGGTGCCTTTGCTCATGGTCTCGAAAACCTGAGCGGGATTGTCGAGCTTGCGCCCGACAAGGCCGGGCGCAAGCACTTCATTGACAAGCCGGGTGCGATGCTCCGCGCCCGGTGCGGGGAAGTTGGACCAGGCTTCACCCCATCCCTCGACGCCGTCTTCGTCGACCACGCGAACGAAGACGGCGGGACGGTTGAGCATCCTGCCGAACGACGTCACCACCGGCGTTGCCAGCGGATAGCGATAGCAGAACGCCTCGATCGAACGGAGAGTGAAGCTGTCAGTCACGTTGCAGATCCTGCGAGATGACGCGGAGCCACCAATATCTCAGTAGGCGCGCGCGAAGTCACCTTCCTGCTTGATGTCGGTGAACACCGGGAAGCGCGCCTTCCAGGGCGTGCCCTTGGCCGTGGTCAGCTTGTTGAGCCGCTCGAGCACGTTGAGGCCATCCTTGCGCAGGCTGGCCGACACCGCGGCGCGGTCCGGGAAGTTCTTCAGCACCGCATCGAGCCAGATGGTGCGGCCCGCCAGGAAGCCGCTTGCGCCCGCGGCATAGGAGTACTCGAGCACCCGCTCGAACTTTTCCGGCGCAGCACCGCCCGACAGCAGCACCCAGGGGATGCTCCGCTCGCGGCAGATGTCGCCGATCGCATCGAACTCCTTCTGCGCGGCTTTCGCCTCAGCGCTGCCGTCGCGGGCCGGCAGGCCGTTGGCGGCGAGCGGGCTCTCCAGCTTGAGGAGATCGACGCCGTATTCCGGCTTGGCAAATTCGCGCACGCTGTCGATCACGAGGGCGGGCAGCTTGCCGGGCGATTCCACGTAGTCGGCAGTATGATTGGCGCTGCCGAGGAACGGATAGACCAGCAGTTCGAGCACATAGGGAATATCGTGGCGGCCGCAGTCCTCGCCGATCTCGCGCACGAATTTCTTCTGGTGCTCGTTCACCGCGGCATCGGCGTCCGGCCGGTACCAGGCCAGCACCTTGACGGCGTCGCCGCCCATGGCGCGGATCTTGTCGACGCTCCAATTGGTGATCGCACGCGACTTGCGTCCGCCCGCGGTTTCCTCGACGCGATGCTCTTCCAGCGTCATGATCAGGCCGCAGCGCGGCGGCAGCAGATCAATCGCGGCGGGCACGGCGAAATTCGGGTCGAACAGCATCGAGCTGCAATGCGGCGCGAGGTTCTCGACCAGAAGGCGCTTCGCCGCCGTGACGTCGGAATATTCGACCTGGTCCCGCGTGATGCCCTTTGCCTTCGCGATGGCATCGAACAATGGCGGCCGCTGGTCCAGCGCGACCATGCGAAAGTGGCCATCCGCGTCAGCAAGCCGTGCCAGGCCGCGGTTCTTTCCAATCGTTCTCATGGCTTCGTCCTCATGAATACAAGACACTCGTTGATGGTAGGGATTCCATTGCGGCCGCCGGCATGGCGGCATTTCATGGCGGCCGTGCCCGCCGAAAACGCCATGGCGGCGCGCACGTCGAGGCCTGCGCCGATCGCCAGCGCATAGGCACCGTGGAAGACGTCGCCCGCGCCGGTGGTATCGACGACGTCGACGGGGTAAGCGGCCTGCCGGTGCAACGCGCCGTTCTCGTACCAGCTGACACCGCCCTCGCCGCGCGTCACCGCGATGACGCGGCAGCCGAAGCGCGCGAGCGCTGCGAGGGATTCATCCCTGGCCGAACCGGCAAAGGCCGTGAGCGCAGGCTCGGAGAAGATGGCGTGGTCGGTCAGCGGCAGCAGCCGCTCGAACACCTCGGCGTCGGCCATGTCGCCATCGAGCACCGTCGCAATGCCCTGCGCCCGGGCTTCACGGAACAGCGTCGCCGCACCCTCGACCCAGCGCGGATCCGCCAGCACGGAGGACGCACGCGCGATGGTTTTGAGCGGAAGCCAGTCTGCGGCCTCGGGATAGAGGCCGCGGAAGTTCACGATCTGTCGTTCGCCCGAACTGTCGACGATGATTCCTGAAACGGACGAGCGGCCGTCGGCAAACAGCCGGAAGTTCTCGACATCAACGCCTTCAATGGTGAAGGCCGACTTCATCTCATGGCCGGCGGCGTCGTTCCCGGCCCGCCCCCAGAACGCGACGGACGCACCGAGTTTTGCGACCGCGACCGAGGCATTGGCGGCCATGCCGCCGCCGAGCGTGCCGTACTCGACGGCCTTGATCTTCTCGCTTCCACCCGCGAACGGCCGATCGACCCGCCAGACCTGGTCGAGCGCGGACAGTCCGAGGCAAATCACGTGCACGGGCTTCGCCCTGGATGCGACATCCACCAGCGCCGAGAGATCGGCAATGTTGACCGACGCGCTCACCGCAAGACCTGTCCGTTGGCGGCATCGAACAGATGCGTCTTGCCGGACTGCGGACGCAGATTGATGCGATCGCCGACCTTCGGCCGCAGCGACGGATCGACCCGCGCGATGGCCGAGACGCCGGCAAGATCGAAATGGATCAACGTGTCCGAACCGAGCGGCTCGACCAGCCTGACGTTGATGGCAATGCCATCGACGGCATCGGTCGCGACGGCAAAATGCTCGGGACGAATGCCCAGCACGGCATTGCCGGCCTTGCTCAGGCGGGCTGCGGGCTCGCCATCCAGCGGCACCACCGTTCCACCTTGCGAGAGGACCGCACGCTCCTGCCGCCATTCGACCGGAAAGAAGTTCATGGCGGGAGAACCGATGAAGCCGGCGACGAACTGGTTAGCCGGCCGCTCGTAGACCGCCTCCGGCGTGTCGTATTGCTGGATCGTGCCGCTCTGGAGCACGACGATCCGGTCGGCCATGGTCATGGCCTCGATCTGGTCGTGGGTGACGAAGACCATGGTGGTCTTCAATTCCTGCGACAGCGCCTTGATCTCGGCGCGGACCTGCCCACGCAGCTTGGCGTCGAGATTGGACAGCGGCTCGTCGAACAGGAACGCCTTGGGATTGCGCACGATGGCGCGGCCCATGGCGACGCGCTGGCGCTGACCGCCGGACAGCTCTTTCGGTTTGCGATTGAGATAAGGCTCGATGTGCAACAGGCCTGCGGCGCGCTTCACCCGCCCGTCGATTTCCGCCTTCGGCGTGCCCCGCAGCTCCAGCGCAAACGACATGTTGTCATAGACGCTCATATGCGGATAGAGCGCGTAATCCTGGAATACCATGGCGATGTCGCGCTGCGCGGCCTGCACGCCGTTGACGCGCTTGTCGCCGATATAGAGGTCGCCCGACGAGATCGGCTCGAGGCCCGCGATGATCCGCAGCAGGGTCGACTTGCCGCAGCCGGACGGGCCGACGAACACGACGAACTCATGGTCCGCGATCTCCAGATTGAGATCGGGGATCACGGTGAAATTGCCGTAGCGTTTGGTGAGGTTGCGGATCGAGATCGAGGCCATGATCGCTCAGTCCAGCGCCAGCACGGGCTTGATCAGCTCGCCCTTGGCGAAGCGGGCGAAATTCTCCGGGAGAGCCTGTAGGCCGAACTCGCCATCGACAAGGACGCGGTACTCGTCCTTGTACTTGCGCAGCAGCTCGACATTCGGCTCGAAATCCGAGACCGGGAAGTAGAAGGTCCGAATCATGTAAAAGTCCTTGCGGCGGAAGACCTTGCCTTCCTCGATGGTCCAGGGCGCGGCGTTCTCGCCGACCAGCACCAGCGCGCCGCGCGGCAGGACGAGCTCGATGCCGAGGTTACGCGCTGCGTGCGCGCCCGAGCATTCCATGATGAGGGCGAAGCGCCTGGAGGTATCGCCTACGGGGTGCGCCTTCGCGCCGAAGGATTGCGCGATCTTCAGACGCGCCGCATTGGGATCGGCGACGTAGATATCGTCGTAGCCGAGCGCGCGGAGCGCCAGCACGACACCGAGGCCGACGGGCCCCGCGCCCATCACGAGAACAGGTCCAGCCTCGCTCGCCGGCACCACCCGGCTGACGAAGCGCACCGCATGGCCTGACGTACCGATCGTGTCGAGCAGCAGCGGCGCGAGGCTGTCCTCGATGTCATCGGGCACCGGCAGCAGGCAGTTCTCCGGCACCGGCACATATTCGGCATAACCGCCCGGCCTGTTCCAGCCGATCAGGCTGGAGACTTCCAGGCACATCTGGGTATCACCGCGCTTGCAGGCGGCGCAGTGACCGCAATGCAGCGGGATATAAACGGCGCAGCGGCGGCCATGCAGGCGATGGCCCGGCTGCTCGACGACGCCGAAGATCTCGTGGCCGGCGGTGAACTCGGCGCCCTTGTGCCAGAGCTTGAAGTCGGAGCCGCATAACGCCGTGCGCGAGACACGGACCAGGACTTCGCCGGCACCGACATCGGGCATCGCCACGCGCTCGATGGTGATGCGCTCGGCGCCGTGGAAGACCGCGGCCTGCATGATCGCATTCGGACGGGATGATATGTTCATCAGATACCTAGCCTTTCACCGCGCCGAGCGTCAGTCCGGACACCAGCCAGCGCTGAACCAGGGCGGCCAGCACCAGCGGCGGCAACGCGATCAGCGTCGCCGCCGCCATGAGTGCGCCCCATTGCGTCGAGCCTTCGCCGATGAAGTTGAAGGCCGCCGCGATCAGCGTCTTGGTGTCGCCATTGGAGAGCACCAGCGCAAACAGGAAGTAGTTCCACGAAAACACGAAGGCGAGGATCGCTGAGACCGCGACGCCGGACGCCACCAGCGGCAGCGCGATGCGCCAGAGGATGCGCGTGACGCTGCAGCCGTCGACCTGGGCGGCCTCGAACACGCTGCGCGGGATGGCATCGAACGATGGCAGCAGAACCCAGATCACAATCGGCAGCGTGATCACGGCATGACTGAGAATCAGCGCGGTGTAGGAGCCGATCATGCCGATCTGCCGGAACATGACGTACCAGGGCAGCAGGAACAGCGTGCCGGGCGCCATGCGTGCCGCAAGTGTCAGGATCGCCGGCCACGAAATCCGCGTCCAGGAGACGGCGAACGCGGCGGGGACTCCAAACAGCAGACCGAGCGCGGTCGAGCCGACGGTGACGATGAGGCTGTTGAGCGCGTAGCTCAGGAACGGCGTGGTCCTGGTCAGCTCGACATAATTGTCCATCGTCGGCGAGAAGATCAGCGTGGGCGGATAGGCGGTGACCTCGAAGGACGGCTTGAACGAGGACAGCACCATCCAGACCGTCGGCGCCATGATGAGCACGCCGGCGAGCACGAGCTGCACGGTGTTGAGCCAGCGGATCCAGCGGTCGGTATTGGCCGCATCGTTCATGACATCACCACGCCACTGCGCCGCGCAGGCGGTTGAAGGCGAGCACCGCCCCGAACACGATCGCCGTCAGCGTCAGCATCAGCGCGCTGGCATAGCCGATGTTGAAGAATTCGAAGCCGACCCGGAAGCCGTAGATGTTGAGCGTGTTCGAGGCGTTGCCCGGGCCGCCCTGGGTGGTGATGTAGATGATGTCGAAGAAGCGCAGGAGATCGACGCTGCGCAGGATCGCCGCGGTGACGATGGTCGGCAGCAGCAGCGGCAGCGTAATGCGCTGAAAGGTCTTGAACGGGGACGCGCCGTCGATCTGCGCAGCCTCGTAGACGCTCGGCGGCAGCGATTGCAATCCGCCCAGCACGATCAGGGCGACGTAGGGCGTCCACTGCCAGCTGTCGATCAGCGCCACCGTCGGAATGACCCATGTCGGCGAGGCCAGCCAGTCCGACGGCGGCAGGCCGAGCGACTGGAGGATGAAATTGGCGGCCCCCAGCGAGGGATCGAGGATCACCAGCCACATCATGCCGGCCACCACCGGCGGCATCATGAAGGGCGAGATGAACAGCGAGCGCACGATGCCCGGCAAGCGCTTGGCGTGAAACAGCACCAGCGCGAGCCAGATGCCGAAGACGAGCTGCAGCGCCAGCGACAGCACGAACAGCGCGATGGTGACCCACAGTCCGTGCCAGAACTCGACGTCGGAGATCAGCTTCGAATAGTTGGCAAGGCCTGCAAAGGACTGCTTGCCCGTCGAGGAGAAGGTCTGGAAACTGAGCCAGATCGTATAGACGACCGGAAACGCGATCATCGCGACCGTGAAGACCACGGCCGGCGCCGAGAGCGCCGCCATTTCCAGCTTCTGCCGGTCCTGCGTGAGTGTCGCAGCCGTATCCGACATGTGTTCCTGTCCTCGATCGGGTTAGGTGCCGGCAGGCAGCAAGCCAGCCGGCATCGGGCGGTCAGTTCAGCGCGATCAGCGCGTCCAGCGCCTTGTCGGCATCGGCGCAGGCCTGGTCGATCGGCTTCTGCTTCAGGATCAGATCCTGAACCGCCTGGCCGATGAACTCGCGCGATTGCGGATTGGCGACGATGGGATAGCCGACCTCGGACGAGCCCTTGGTGGCGAGCACGTCGAGCGCAGCCTGCCATTCCTTCCGCACCGGCTCCTCGTCGATCCACTTGCGATATTCGGGGTCGTTGGCAACCGACGGGCGCGGCGGGGCGATGCCCTGCAGCGCCATCTTCTTCTGCACCTCGGGGCTGGTCGCCCATTGCACGAAGTACCAGGCCGCATCCGGCTGCTTGCTGTGCGAGGACACCGCCATGCCCCAGCCGATCGTGGTCGGCACCTGACCGGCATCGCCCGCCGGGAACGGCAGCAGGCCGGTGTCCTTGAGCCGCGCGCCGCCTTCCATCACGGTGCGCAGCTCATTCGAGGATTCGAACGCCATCGCGGCGCGACCGCCGCGATACAATGCGGAAATCTGCTGGAAGCTGTAGTTGACGACGCCGGGCGGTCCGTAATCGCGCAGCAGGCGGCTATAGGTGTCGAGCGCCTCCTTGCCCTTGGCCGAGCAGAGATTCGACTTGCCATTGGCGATGTAGCTGCCGCCGATATTGTGCAGCATGTTGCTGAAGGTGTAAGCGATCGCGGGCTTGAGGCCGCGCGAGACGAACGGCGTCACCGTGCTGTCGCATGTCTTGATCTTCTCGGCCGCAGCCTCGACATCCTTGATCGTTTTCGGCGCATCGAGGCCGCACTTCTTGAAGATGTCGGTACGGTAATAGAAGATCGGACCTTCGAGATTCATGGGCATGCTGGTCAGCTTGCCGCCGAAGGTCGCGGCCTTGAGCAGGGCCTGACTCAGCCCGGCAGGATCGTAGTCCTTCGCGACCTCGTTTTTGGCCATCGCGGTGAGATCGCCATACCAGCCGGCAGCGGCGAACTGCTCGCCCTCGCGCGAGGGCAGCGTCATGAACACGTCGACCTCGTCGCTGTTCGCGTTCATGACCGTGACCAGACGCTGGCGCATTTGCTGTTCCTGATAGCCGTCGACCTTCAGGGTCATGCCGGTCAGCTTCTCGAAATCAGCCTTGTAGGTCAGCAGCGCCTGCGAGACTGGATTGTTGTTGGCGAGAAAGGTGACGGTCTTGCCCTTGAACTTCATCCAGTCGAAATCGGCCGCGTGCGCCTGCGCGCTGGCGGCAATCGCGAGAACGGGCAACGCGACATGGGTCGCGAGCATCCTGGCCTTCATCGAACTCTCCTCCCGGCTGGCCGCCTTAAGCTGGCGGACCATTTTGAACACGTTTGAGCACCACTTGAAAACGGTTACAAAATAGACTTCACATCCGCCGTGTCAAGCGATGGACAAGCCGCACAATCTGCGGCAGATTTGCGCCATTCCCGCTATCAGGCCGCTCGCAGCGCAGGATGTAACGTTACATTCATGAGACTGACCAACGCCAAGTCTGTGAAACAGGGCATCCGCGCCGTGGCGGCCCGGGCCGGCGTTTCGACCGCATCGGTCTCGCGTGCTCTCAACAACCCCGATGCGGTGAGCCCATCCTTACGCGCACGCATCGAGCAGGCCATCGACGCGCTCGGTTACATCCCACATGCGCCGGCGCGCATCCTGTCGTCACGACGCTCGCGCACGCTCGGCGCGATCGTGCCGACGATCGACAACACGATGTTCGCGCGCGGCATCGCCTCGCTGCAGCAATATCTCTCCTCGGTCGGATACATGCTGTTCCTCACTACGAGCGGTTATGATCTCGACATCGAATTGCAGCAGGCGCGCAATTTGATCAGCCGCGGCGTCGACGGCCTCGTGCTGCGCGGCGACTGCCATCACGACGGCCTGCGAAAGCTGCTCGCCGACAACGCCGTGCCCTTCATCAATGTCGGCATCTACCAGCCTGACAGACCCTACCCCTGCGTCGGCACCGACAACGAAGCCGCCGCCCATCGCGCCGCCGCGCATGTCATCGAGCTCGGACATCGCCGCATCGGGATCGTCTCGGCGCTCCAGCGCAATAACGACCGCGCCAGCGCCCGCGTCGCCGGTTTTCGCCGTGCGCTCGCCGAGAACGGCATCGAGCTTCCGCCGCAATGGCACGTCGAGGTACCCTATACGCTGGACGATGCACGCGAGGCGGCGCGCTATCTCCTGAACCTGAAAGACCGTCCGACGGCCGTGGTGTGCGGCAACGACGTCATCGCCTATGGCGTGCTGCTCGAGGCGGAGCGCGACGGGTTCTCCGTGCCGCGCGACCTGTCCGTCATTGGCTTCGACGACCTCGACTGGAGCAGGCATTTGCGGCCGAGCCTGACCACGATCCACGTTCCGACCGGAGAAACCTGGCAGCGCGCCGGCGAATATCTGGTGCGCAGCCTCGCCGGCGAGCAGACCATCATGCATCGCGAGATCGACTTCTCGCTGGTGGTTCGCGAATCGACAGCTCCGCCTCCGAAATCCCTGAAGTGAGACCTGCCCATGCGTTCGAATTTTTCTCTCGCACCCGGCTTTCATGCCGTCGTGATCGGCGGCGCCGGCGACATTGGCGCTGCGATCAGCAACCAGTTTTGCGATCTCGGCGCGACGGTCACGGCAACCGGCGCCAATGACGCCGATCTTGCCCGCACGCTGCTCAGGCCGCGCGCAGGCCTCGCGCTCGCGACGCTCGATGTCACCGACGATGCGGCCGTGACGTCCTTCGCCCAGAAGCACAAGCGCGTCGACGCGCTGGTCAATTGCGCCGGGATTCTCGCACGCGACAAGGAATTCGAGATCGAGACCTTCATGAAGGTGATCGACGTCAACCTCACCGGCACGTTCCGGACCTGCATGGCGTTCCACCCGCTGCTCGCGGAGACCAGGGGCTCGATCGTCAACATCGCCTCGATGAATGCGACGCTGGCGCTGCCGCGAATCCCGGCCTATTGCGCCAGCAAGGGCGGCGTCGTGATGCTGACCAAGGCGCTCGCCCTGAAATGGGCAGAAGAAGGCATCCGCGTCAACGCGGTTGCGCCCGGCTATATCGAAACCGCAATCAACGCCGCCGGCCGCACCGACCTTGCGCATTATCAACGCATCGCCGACCGCACCGCGTTCAAGCGCTGGGGACAGCCGGAAGACATTGCCGGCGCAGTCGCCTTCCTTTGCATGCCGGCGTCGCAATACGCGACCGGCACCGTCGTTGCCGTGGATGGCGGGTTTCTGGCGGGTTAGCGCGCAGGCCTAGACGCCCAGCGCCTTGCGATTGAACGTGCGCAGGAAGCGGAGCGACAGCGTCCGGATATTGGCAACGTTGAGCAGCCACGCCGCGGCGACGTAAGCAACACCACCTGCGATGCTGACGACCATCAACGCCACGAAGCCGGTGCCGATGACCTGCGACCGCGCGACAAGGATCGCGCCTGCCATCGCGGCAGCCGACACCGCAACACCCGCGAGCCGGTTGACATCGAACGGCACGGGATGGGCACGGTGCATCAGCACGACGGCGACGACGAAGCCGATCGCCTCGGTCGCGAACGTCGCCAACGCGGCACCATAGAGGCCATAGCCCGCCACCAGCGCGAACATCAAGGCGACGCTCACCACCAGCGTGAGGAAGGACTGTGCCGCCAGCATGAAGGGGCGCTCGGCGAGCTGAAAACTGATCTGGACGTAGAACTGGTTGGCGATGCCGAAGAAACGGGCGAGCACCAGGGTCGGCAGCAGCGCCGACACGCCGGCGCGGAAGTCGACGCCGACGAGCGTGCCCGCGACCTGGTCGGCCGCGAGCGCCAGCCAGATCGCGACCGGCGCGACGACGACGAGCAGCAGCTCGAGGCTCTCGGTCAGCCGCTCGCGCGTGATCTCGTTGTTGTTCTCCGACAGCGACCGGAACACCAGCGGCACGGTCGCGGCGGCAACGCTGGATGCGATCATCACCATGAACTGGCGCGGGAGGTCGGCGGCGACGCCGAAGATGCCGGCGGCGTCCTTGCCGAGCAGATAGGCGACGATGAGGCGGTCGCAGGTCGAGTACAGCGCGACCGAGAGCCCGGCCAGGGTCAGCGGCAGGCCATAGCGCGCGAGCTGCATGAACTGGCTGCGCTGGAACCTCGCGATCCTGGTGCGATCGCCGACGAGATTGAGAATGATGCCGGTGAGTGATCCCAGCCCGAATGCCGCGAGCAGGCCCATGCCGCCCCAGCCGAGCCAGATCCCGAGCAGGCCGAAGCCGACACTCGATACGCTGCGCACGATCGAGATGGCCGCGAAGCGATAGGGCCGCAGCTTGGCGCGCTCGAACTCCTGGCCGACATCGACCGCATTGGCCATGATCGCGACGAACATGCTGGCGAGCAGCAGCTCGACGCTGACGTCGCTGCGGAATAGGAAGACCACAGGGGTCGTGGCGCAGAGCACCGCGACCGTCAGCCCAAAGGCGACCATCGCCGTGCCGCGAAAATCCACCTCCGCCGACATCGCCTGATAGCGCGACACCGACAGCTTGATCCAGGCGAAGAAGATCGCGCCCAGAATGCCGGCCAGGCTGATGCCGACGACATAGACGCCGTATTCCGCGGGCGTGAGCAGCCGCGTGTAGGCGGTGACCGCGAAGAAGCCCACCGCCGCAGGCAGGATGTAGGCGACGAGATAGATCGAGAAATGGCGGTTCAGCATGCGAGCACGGGACCGGCGGCGCGATGGAGGCGGCCGTTCATCAATTGGACCTGGGTGTGGCGGATCGGACTGCGCCGCAGCATCCCCGAAGAGTGTCACATAAGTCTGGAAATCGGCCCGCGAATGGAGCGTCGGGGCGGATTTCGCGCGTTAGCGTTAAATTTGCCCTTTCCTTGAACCGGCTGCCGCGATCACGGAAAAGAAACCATGATTTCAGGTCATCGCCCGAAATCCTGGTAATGCGTGGACCTGACCAAAATGGACGTTGCCGAGCGTTTACGGGCAAACCCGGCCGATCTGCCGCATGGCGGCCTCGATGCTCCCCTGGTGCCAGTGGCCCCTGCCGGCGGCGAGCGGATGACGCTCAACCTGTTCTTCGAGGAACGGGACGACCGCTGGTTTCCGGGCGACCGCCACATCCGGCCGCTGCTGCGGCGCATGCTGCTCGGCAAGTCCTGGATCAGCGGCCAGCGGCGCGTCTTCCTCAATCTCTGCGCCGGGCTCGACCGGCTGGGCATCCCCTACCGCGTCAACGATTACGGCTACATCCGCAAGCATCCGGACGAGCTCGCCTGCATCATCGGGCGGCCGTTCGTGCTGGACTGGTTCGACTGGAAGAACCCGCTGCTGCTCGGCGTTGCCATGTACAACCACCCGGTGGACGCACCGGCGCATCTGCGCGATTTGCACACCAGGACCATCCTGGTGCCTTGCGCCTGGTACGCCGACATGTGCCGCCCCGACTGGCCGCATGTCGAGATCTGGCCGGTCGGCATCGAGACCGATGTGTGGACGCCGGCACCTACCGAGCAGAAGAGCGTCGACGTGCTGCTCTACGACAAGGTGCGCTGGGAGCATCATCGCTTCGAGGCAGAGTTGATCGAGCCGATCCGCCGGCATCTCGCGGCAAGCGGCCGCACCGTCGAACTGGTCCGCTACGGCCATTACAAGGAAGACGATTACAAGGCGGCGCTGGCGCGCAGCCGCAGCATGATCTTCCTGTGCGAGCACGAGAGCCAGGGCATCGCCTGCCAGCAAGCATTATCCAGCGGCGTTCCCGTGTTCGCCTGGGATCGCGGCGGACCTTGGCAGGATCCGGAGTATTTTCCACACCGGGTGCGATATGAGGGCGGCGTGTCCTCCGTGCCCTATTTCGACGCGCGCTGCGGCATGACCTTCACCGATGCCGACGGCTTCATCTCGAATTGGAGCGGCTTCTGGTCGCATGTCAGCGCGGGCGACTTCGCGCCTCGCGATTACGTGATGGACAATCTCACGCTCGAAAAGGGCGCACTTCATTATTACGGGATCGCTGAGACGGTGATGCAGCATCAGGCACGCTGACAAGGCCGTTCGCGAAAGTTAACCCAACAACAGGAAACCGCGGCGTCGCAAGGCGCCGCTTGGTACATTGGCGCGTTGGTTCCGGAAGGACGACCGCCACGTGATCAAGCTCGACAGACGCGAATTTCTCCTCGGCAGCGCCGCCACCCTCGCGGCGAGCGCATCGGCGTCCGCGGCGCCGCCGGTGTCGAAATTTGCGCAGCGCCGTCCGGGCTTCGGCGCCGCCGCCACGCTCTGGGATTTGCAGGCCGACCCGCGCCTCGGCGAAGCCATCAGCACCTATTGCACGCAGGTCGTGCCGGTGCTCGAGCTGAAATGGCCGATGCTGCGGCCGGACGCGCACACCTTCGCCTTCGAGCGCGCCGATGCGATCTATGATTTCGCCGAGAAGAACGACCTGACCATGCGCGGCCACGCGCTGGCCTGGTATCACGACATTCCGGACTGGACCAAGCAGATCAAGGATTCGAAAGGCGTCGAGCGCGCCTATGTCGACCACATCAACACCGTCGTGTCCTACTACAAGGGCAAGCTGACGTCGTGGGATGTCGTCAATGAACCGATCCCGGACAATCCCAAGGGGGTCGGCGACCGGCGCGACACGTTCTGGACCCAGCATCTGGGCAAGAGCTGGATTCCGCTGGCCTTCCGTACCGCGGCCGCGGCTGACCCCTACGTCAAGCTCGCGATCAACGAATATGACATCGAGTCCGCCAAGGACTCGTTCATTGCCAAGCGCGCGGCCTACCGCAACCTGATCATGGAGCTGCTGGACCAGGGCGTTCCGCTGCACGCCGTGGGACTGCAGTCGCATCTGCATGCCGAGCTCGAGATCGACACGCATGGGCTGGCCGAATTCGTCACCGAGCTGCGCTCATGGGGCCTGGAGGTGTACGTCACCGAGCTCGACGTCGACGACCAGAAGCTGACAGGCAATCCGGCCGAGCGCGACGCCATCGTCGCCAAGCGCGTCGACGACCTGCTGACGGCCATTTCGACCAGCGGCCCGGTGCGCTCGATCCTGACCTGGGGTCTCTCGGATCGCTACAGCTGGATCAACGGCACCTTCGCCCGCAAGGACAAGCAGCCGAACCGCCCCCTGCCGCTCGACGGCGAGTTCAAGCCAAAGCCGTTCATGGATGTGATCAGCAAGTTCACGAAGGACGTCTAAGGACGCTCTAGCGCGTCTTCACCTCGAACTCAGCCGCGTCGCTCGTGTCTTCGGGCGACAGGCTCGGACCGCGACGGTCGCGCGAGCTGAGACGGAACACGTCGCGGATGTCCTCGATCGAGGTCGACGAATAGGACTGGATGCAGAGCGCAACCTGCTCCGGCGACGCGGCGCGCATCATCGCCTCGATGGCCGGACGGTCGAGGCGGGTATCGTCCCAATGCGACACCGCAATGCTGTCTTCCGTCACCCGGTGGGCCGCCAGATGCTTCGGCGAATTGGCGACGAAGTTTCCGTACAGCAGATATTCGGAGAACTTCTTCTTCCGGCACAGCGCGAGCGCCCAGCTGAGGCCCGTCGCCGACTTGATGGCGTCGGTCATCGCGCGCGCGGCGTCCTTGTCCCAGACGAGCGCATTGCCGACATAGTCATCGGCCGGGAACGAGCGCTCCCTCACGCCGAGAAGCTGATCGACGGTGTGGAGCCACAGCACATGCAGGGGATGGTCGGCGTCGATCCCCTTGGGCGTGACGAACAGCGGCGTCTTCTCGCCGCCGGCGTACTGGCCGACGTCGAATTCGCGAAAGAACAGATTGTCCGAATCCAGGATGCAGACCCGCTGCTCGGGCGCGTTGAGGACGCCGGCGATCTTGAGGATCTGCTGGATGTGCCAGCCATGCACCGGCGAGGACAGCAATGACAGCCAGACGCGCCGGCTGCTGATGAACTGCAGCGCCGGCGGCAGCGCGAACAGCCATTTCGGCAAATAGCGCGAGGCCGGAACGATGACGCGCTTGTCGGACGCGAACCGTGCGAACAGCGGCACGTCCTCATCGTTAACGAGAACATAATGCCGCGTATAGCCCGTGAGCCAGGTGTCGATGCTCTCGCTGAGCAGCGAGAAGCGCTCGATATCCTTGGCATAGCTGGCGGTCAGCAGGGCAACGGAATGCATGATGCGTGCTCAAATGGCCATCGAACCGCACTCATACAAGCGGCGCGCGAGGTTGGAAACTTCGATTCGCAATCAAGGTAAAATGCAACGAATTGTTAGCCATCCGAGGGCAGCCCCTGCGCGATGCCGCGAAAGCGCAGTGGTGCCAGAGCGGAGGCGCGCTGCCACCAATCGGCGACGCGGTCGTCGAGCGCGGTGATCCCGCGGCCCTGGCCGGGAAAAATCCGGATCTGCTGAACCGCCTCGGCTTCGAAGCCCTTGCCCTTGCGGGTGATCTTGAGGGCGGCGCCTTCGCGGTCCCGCTGGGTCAGCGGCACGAGGAGACGGCCGCGCGGACGGAGCGACTGGAGCCAGAGCGGATGCGGGTGCGAGAAGCCGGCATGCACGAGGATCACGTCGGCGGCCTCACCGATATCCTCGCATCCATCCCCATTGACAACCGTGACGTTGCGATAGGGACGAAGGTAATTCGCAGCGCGCGTCGCAAGCCGCTCGTCGCACTCGATCGCCTGCACCCTGCCCTTTGGTCCCACGATCTCCGACAGCACCGCCGAGAAATAGCCGAGCCCGCAACCGACCTGGACGACGCGATCCTTTTCCTTGACGTCGAGCACGTCGATGAAATGCGCCCACAGGCTCGGCAGTCCGGTGTCGAGCCTGCGACGCGCGTCGATCGCGACCAGCACGTTGTCGTAGAGATGAACGGGATCGGCATCGGGTGTCAGCCGGTAGCTGCGCGCCGCCTCGCTCTTGATGCGCCAGGGCCCCTTCGCCAGAAAATTTTCACGCGGCACGGAGCCGAGGGCTGTGAGCAGGCGCTTTGAGGAAATCCGCTCGCGCTTTGCGATTCTCGCCACATAGCGCGTGCGCGCATCCGTGAGACCGCTCATTTCGCGGCGTCGACCTGTTCGCGGACGGGCACGTTCCCACCGAGCTCGTTGACGAGTTGCATCGCCTGCTTGAGGTCCGGCGTATAAAAACCCTCGCTGAACTTGGCGACGATCGGCACGAGCAAAAGACTGGCATGCTCGCGCTTGCCGGCCTCGTGCGACAGGCGTGCGAGGCTGACCGCGGTGCGCAGCTCCCAGGACAGCGCGCCCTGCTTGCGCGCGGTCTCCAGTGACAGGCCGAACAGGTCCTCGGCCTCCTGCACCGACGCCGGATCGCCGTCCGACAGCGTGATCTCGCCCTGCAGGCGATAGACCTCGGCGAGGTAGGAATGGTCGCCGGTCCGCCGCGCGGTCGCGAGTGCGCCGTCCAGCGCGCGCAAGGCGGCATCGCGCATCCCGACCTTGGCATAGGCTTCCGCGAGCAGGCAGCGGAACCAGCAGCCGGCGAGCCAAGAATCCATCGCCTCGTATTCATCGAGACCGAACCGCATCTGGCTGATGCCCTCGTCGGCCTCGCCGAGCTGCGCCAGCGCCCAGCCGCGCAGGATCGCGGCCTGCTGCTTCCAGTGCAGGAAATTGTGCTCCGTGGCGATGATCATGGCGCGATTGGCGTAGTCGCGCGTGCCCTCGATATCGCGCAGATGCTGACAGAGATAGGCGCCGAACACGAGCGCGAAGGCGAGCGAGAACGGATGACGGATCTTCTCCGCGTGCAGGATGGCCTGCTCGCTGTGCTGGCGCGCGGCGTCGGGCCGGCCCAGGAACCAGAGGAGATAGCCGAGATAGGACAGCGAGACGACGCCGGGATCGGTGCCGTGGCGCTCCATCAGATCGGAGTGCAGATCGGGGCTGTAGAGGTTGATGCAGCGATGCAGATGGTGTTGGGCTGCGGCAAAGCGGCCGCGATAGAGCATGGTCATCGCGATCGAGCGGTGCGCCTCGATCAGATAGCCGGTCTGCTGCGCCGGCTGCGTCCGCTCGTTCAGCCGCTCGCGCTTGGCGAACTTCAGCAGCTCGACGCTGAGATCGTGCGCGCGGGTGAGATCGGCGCGGATGAAATGGCAGACCCAGAGGCCGCGGGTGGCGGCGAAGGCCTTCTCATCGTCGTCGAGCTGCTGGCCGAGCTCGAGCGCGCGGATGTAGTTCTCCTCGACCTCCTGCACGGCGTAGCCCTTGGCGGCGATCAGCGCATTGCCGAGCGCGATGCGCAGCTCGAGCTCCATCTCGTCGGCGCCCTGCATGCGCGCATTGGCCTGCACCACGCTGAGGCCGCGCCTGAGGTGACCGATCGCCTCGAGGTTGGCGCCGCTCTTGGCGGCCTGCTTGCCGGCCTTGAGCCAGAAGCTGGCGGCGCCCTCGCTTTGGGCCGACTCGGTCAAATGATGGGCCAGCAACTCCGGCTCGCGGTCGGTCTTCTCCGGATACATCTCGGCGAGGACCTGCGCGATCCGGGCATGAAGCTTGCGCCGCTCGCTATGCAGCAGGCTCGCATGCGCGGCGTTCTGGATCATCACATGCTTGAAGGAGTAGAGCGCATCGGGCGGATGGCCGCGGCGCATGATCAAGCCGGCCTCCTCCAGATGATTGAGGGCGGCCTCGATCTGCTCCGCCGGCGTGTTGGCGACGGCCTGAAGCGTCTCGTAGGAGAACTCGCGGCCGATGGTGGCGCCGATCTGCGCGATCCGCTTGAACGGCCCCATGCGATCGAGCCGCGCCATCAGCGAGTCCGTCAGCGTTGCCGGGATCGCGAGCTGCCGCCACGGGCCCGACAGCACATAGCGCCCGTGCCGCTCGGTCAGCAGGTTGGATTCGAGGACGGTCTTGGTCAGCTCCTCGAGGAACAGCGGCACGCCATCGGTCTTGACGATGATCTCCTCGACGACCTCCTTGGGCAGCTCGCGGCCGGCGACGCGCTCGACCAGCGTCGTGCGCAATTGCCGGCTCAGGCGGTTCAGCACCAGCGTGGTGATGTGCGAATGTGCGTTCCAGCTCGGCTGGAATTCGGAGCGCGCGGTGATGACGACCAGGATCGGCCGGTTCTGCACCCGGTCGACCAGGAGATCGAGGACCTCGCGGGAGGTCGGATCGATCCAGTGCAGATCCTCGAAGGCGATCACCAGCGGCATCTCGCGCGCGAGGCCGAGGAAGTGACTGACCAGCGCGGCGACGGTGGCGTCCTTCTGCTGCTGCGGCGACAGATCGAGCGGCGGATAGCGCTCGCCGGTCGGGATCGACAACAGCGCGGCAAACAGCGGCACGACCTGTTCGATGTCGCCATGCGCGGCGGCGATCGCGGTCTCCAGGCTCGCCAGCGACAGCGCGGACGAATCCTCGCGGTCGAGGCCGAGGGAGAATTTGAGCTGCTCGGAGAACGGATAGAACGCGGTGGACGTGTAATAGGGCGAGCACTGGAACGAGACCTGGCCGTGGCGGTCGCCCGAAATCCGCTCGAAGATTTCCTGGATGATGCGCGACTTGCCGATGCCCGGCTCGCCGAACTTGACCACGACCTGGCCGTCGCCGTCCTTGGCCTGCTGCCAGCGTCCCATCAGCAGCGCGATCTCTTCCTCGCGGTTGACGAGCGGCGTCAACCGCCCGCCCATCGCGGCGGCGAAGCGGGTCTCGACGCGCGTGGCGCGCACCACGTGCCAGGCCTGCGCCTTCTCCGAGATGCCTTTCAGCGCGTGGACGCCGAGATTGCGATAGTCGAACTTGCCCTTCAGCAGCGACTGCGTCGACGCCGAGATCACCACGCCATTGGGTGGCGCCAGGGCCTGCAGGCGCGCGGCGAGATTGACGGTTTCTCCAACCGCTGAGTCGCGCTCCTCGGTGCCCTGCCCGACGAGATCGCCGACCACGACGAGACCGGTCGCGATGCCGATGCGGACGGCGGGCGAGTGGCTGAGGGCGCCGCGCGGCTCGACCGCGCGCGCGGTCGACAGCACCCGCACGATCTCCAGCCCCGCGCGCACCGCGCGCTCGGCGTCGTCCTCATGGGCGGTCGGATAGCCGAAATAGACCAAAATACCGTCGCCGACGAAACGCGCCGCAAAGCCTTCGTAATGCTTCACCACCCGGACGCAGGTCTCGCGAAAGCTCGCGATCATGTCGCGCACGTCTTCCGGATCGAACTGCGCCGAGAGCGCGGTGGAATCGACCATGTCACAGAACATGGTGGTGAGCTGACGCCGTTCGGCGCCGGCCTCAGTCCGGCTCTGCGGACGCGCCGGCGACGACGGCGGCTCCGCGGTTTCCGCCTGGAACAGCGCCGCCATGGCCCGCCGCAGCCGCTTGCGGTCGCCGAGCGGCAGGCCGAGCTCGACCAGGTCAGCCTCGGTCAAGTCTCCCATGACATCGAGATCGAGGCGGTGCTGGGTGAAGAGATCGGTATACTGGCCAAGACCGATGCCTTCGAGCCAACTCTTCAGCCCGCCTTCCGTCCCCGTGCCCGGCTCGTTCTCCAGCATGGTGATTCTGCCCGACCATTACTCCGTCGAAGGGCTTTAGAGCCCCTCAACCACAGATTTTGGGGCTCAAACTTCACCTCAGACTGGACGCGTTCCCTAAGTTCTAGGAAGAATAGCTCAATCAGATCAAAAGGGAATGGCGTTGTCGGACATTGCATCCGGAGCGGGAGAGGGATCGGACGGCGGAAGCGCTGAAACCAAGATATTCGCGCATATCGGCGGCCTTCTCGACTTCTACGCCCGCAAGACACCAGCGGCGCCTGCCCTGCTCGCGCCGGGCCGGCCGCCGCTCACCTATGCCGCGCTTGGCGAGCAGGTGCAGGCTCTGGTCCGCACGCTGCGCGGGCTTGGCATTGCGCCGGCTGACCGGATTGCCGTTGCACTGCCGCGCGGTGCGGACAGCGCATTGGCGATGATCGCGGTCGCATCGGCCGGCGCCTGCATCCCCGTCAATCCGGATCTGACCGCAGACGAGCTGCAGCGCTATTTCAGCGAGTTGAAGCTGACCGCGCTCGTCACCCGGGCCGATATGAACTCACCAAGCCGTGATGTCGCCAGGGCGCTGGACATCGCGGTGATCGATTTCATGCCGGGGCCGAAAGACGATCTCGGCGGCTGCGCGTTCAAGGGCCCGGTGATCGGCCCGGCCAGCGCCAGGGGCGCCTCGCGCGGCGACGACGATGCGTTCATCCTCCTGACCTCGGGCACCGCGGCGCGGCCGAAGATGGTGCCGCTCACACATCGCAATGTGTGCCTGTCCGCCTACAATGCCGGCCATGTGCTGTCGCTCGACTCCCACGACCGGCTGCTCAACGCCCTGCCGCTGTTTCATGCCCATGGCCTGATCTCCGGTCTGCTGACGGCGCTGGCCGCGGGCTCGAGCGTGATCTGCACCGAAGGCTTCGACGCAGCGTCGTTCTTCGGCTGGATGCGGGAGCTCCATCCGACCTGGTACACGGCGGTGCCGACCATTCATCGCGCCCTGCTGACGGCGGCGGAAGCAAACCCGGACCTCGCCCGGGCCTCCTCGCTGCGCGTGATCCGCTCCGCCTCGTCCTCGCTCGCGCCCACGATCCTGAACGGGCTGGAGACGACGTTCGGCGTTCCCGTGCTCGAAACCTACGGCATGACGGAAGCGGCCTCGCAGATCGCCGCCAATCCGTTCGAGCTGCGCAAGATCGGATCGGTCGGCCGCGCTGCCGGCCCCGAGATCGCGATCATGGACGAGGCGGGCCGCACGCTTGCGAGCGGCGAGCATGGCGAAATCATGCTGCGCGGCCCCAACATGACGCGCGGCTATTATAATGACGAGGCAGCGACGGCGGCCGCTTTCCGCGGCGGCTGGTTTCGGACCGGCGATCTCGGCTATCTCGATGTCGACGGCTATCTCTTCATCGTCGGCCGCATCAAGGACGTCATCAATCGCGGCGGCCAGAAGATCTCGCCGCTCGAGGTGGAGGAGGTCCTGCTCAGCCATCCGGCGGTGCTGGAGGCCGGCGTGTTCGCCGTCCCGCATCCAAAGCTCGGCGAGAACGTCGCCGCGGTCGTGGTGCTGCGGGCGAATTCCGAGGCGAATTCCGACCAGCTGCGGCAATTCGCGCGCAAGCGTCTTGCAGCCTACAAAGTGCCGAGCCTGATCCGCAGCGTCGCAGCGCTGCCCAAGGGCGCCAGCGGCAAGGTCAAGCGCAACGCGCTGGCCGACATGATCGCAGCGCCGGGAGACAGCCATGAGGCGCAGCTTCCGCGCAATGCGCTGGAAATCCAGCTCGCGGAAATCTGGGCCAGTCTCCTGGAGCTGCCGCAGGTCGGCGTCGATCAGGACGTTTTCGCACTCGGCGCGGATTCGCTCGCGGCGACGCAGATGCGCTCGCGCCTGCGCGAACGCTTCAATGTCGACTTCTCCTTCGAGGATATCTTCGATTGCGCCACGGTGTCGGCGCTGGCGGCCCGAATCGAGACCGCCGCAAGCCGCCGCGATGCGGCATTGCCGGCCTGGCGGCAGGCCGCGGTAGCCGACGCACCGCTCTCGTTCCAGCAACAGCGGATGTATCTGCTCTCGCGGCTCGACCCGACCCGCTACAACTATAATGTCGTCGAAGTCGCACTGCTCAAAGGCCCGGTCGACGTCGCCGCACTGTCCGCGGGCCTCACCGCGATCTGCGCGCGCCACGAGGCGCTACGCTCGGTCTTCATCGAACCGCAGGGCGAGCCGGTGCAACGGGTGCTGCCATCGCCGCCGCGGTTCGAGCGGATCAAGCTCAAGCCCAGCCCCGCGGACAGACAGGCCGCGGCGATCAGGCGCGAGGCGCTCAAGCTCGCGCAATATGAGTTCGATCTGGCGCGCGAGGCGCCGCTCAAGGTCACGCTGCTGTCGTTCGACACATCCAGCCACGCGCTGGTCGTGAACGTACATCATCTCGTCACCGATGGCTGGTCGCAGCGGCTGTTCTGGGAGGAGCTGGCCGCGCATTATTCCGCCGCGCGCAAGAAGAGCGTGGCGGCGCTGCCATCGCCCGCCTTCCAGTATCGCGACTTTGCGCTGTGGCAGCAGAGCTGGGCGCAGACGCCGGCGGCGAAGGAGCAGCTCGGCTACTGGAAGACCCAGCTCGACGGCGTCACCACGCTGCCGCTGCGGACCGACCGACCACGGCCGGAGGTCTGGAGCGGTCACGGCGCCCGTCATTATTTCGAGTTCTCCAAGGCGCTTTCGGGCGATATCCGCGCGCTGAGCCAGGACCAGGGCGTCACGCCCTTCATGACGTTGCTCGCGGTGTTCCAGTGCCTGCTGTTCCGCCACACCTCGCATGAGGACGTCGCGACCGGCTCGCTGATCGCCAACCGCAACCAGATCGAGAGCGAGCGTCTCATCGGGCTGTTCGCCAACACGCTGATCCTGCGCAACGATTTTGGCGGCGATCCGAGTTTTGGCGACATGTTGCGGCGGGTGCGGCAGGTCACGCTCGATGCCTATCGCAACCAGGACCTTCCGATCGAGGAGGTGCTGCGCGCGTTGCAGGTCGCGCGACGGACGGACGGCAATCCGCTGTTCCGGATCATGTTCATCCTGCAGAACGCCTCGATCGAGGCCGCGCATTTTCCCGGCCTGTCGACGCGGCGGCTGGAGGTCGACCCAAAGGTCGCACGCTTCGACATCACGCTCGAACTGGTCGAGGCCGACGGCCGTTTCACCGGCTTCTTCGAATACGCCACCGATCTGTTCGACGCGGCGACGATCGAAGACATGGCCGCCCAGTTCAAGACCCTGCTCAAGGCCGCGATCGCCGATCCCGAGCAGCGCATCTCGCGCCTGCCGCTGCTCACCGAAGCCGAACGCCGGCAATTGCTGGCGAACGGCCAGGGCCTGGCTGCCAATTTCACCGCGCGCGGCAATGTGAGCGATCGGTTCGACCGCCAGGCGAAGAGCACGCCGAGCGCGATCGCCGTGTCGGATGGTCGCAGCTCGCTGACCTATCGCGAGCTGGCGCGCCGCAGCCAGGCGATCGCGCGCTGGCTGCTCCGCGAAGGCGTCGGCCCCGAGGCGGTGGTCGCGTTGCTTGCGGAGCGCGGGCCCGACCTGCTGGCCGCGATGATCGCGGTGCAGCGCGTCGGTGCGGCCTTCCTGAATCTGGATCCCGACCAGCCGCCGGCGCGGCTTGCGACCATTCTGGGATCGAGCTGCGCGCGCATGCTGCTGACCGGGCGCGTCCAGTCAGCCATGGTCGAGGCCCTGCTCGAACCGCTGGTCGAGCGCATCCACGTGGCCGAGCTCGAGGACACCATCGCGCCCGGCGCAACCAAGCCGGCCCGGGCGGCGCGGCGCGCAGGCTCGAGCCTTGCCTACCTCATCTATACGTCCGGCTCCTCCGGCGCGCCGAAGGGCGTCATGATCGAGCAGCGCGGCCTGTCGAACCATCTGGCGTCGCTGATCTCCGAGCTCGGGCTGTCGGCCAGGGACGTGATCGCGCAGACCGCCCCGCAGAGCTTTGTGATCTCGGTCTGGCAGTTCCTCGCAGGGCCCTTGGTCGGCGCGCGCGTGCACATCTGCGGCAATGTGGTCGTGCAGGATCCGATCCGGCTGGCGCAGGAAATCGAGCGCGAGGGCATCACCGTGCTCGAGATCGTGCCGTCGCTGTTGCGCGTGATCCTCGAACGCATGGACGAAGCGCAGGTCCGACGCGCCTTTGCGAAGCTGCGCGTCCTGATCTCGACCGGCGAGCCGCTGCCGGTCGATCTCTGCCGCGCCTGGTTCGCCCACTGCCCGAAGGTGCCGCTGATCAACGCCTATGGCGCGTCGGAATGTTCCGACGACGTCTCGCTGCATCGCCTGACCAAGGCGCCTGCGACCATGACGAGCAACGTTCCGGTCGGCGCACCGCTGCCGAACACCCAGCTCCACGTGCTCGATCAAAACCTGCAGCCGCTCCCGGCCGGCGTGACCGGCGAGCTCTGCATCGGCGGCGCCGGTATCGGGCGCGGCTATATCAACGATCCCGCGCTAAGCCGGCAGCGTTTCATCGCCGATCCGTTCTCGCGCCAGGAAGGCGCCCGGCTGTATCGGACCGGCGACCTCGCGCGCCGCCGCACTGACGGCACGATCGAATGCCTCGGCCGCGCCGACCATCAGGTCAAGGTCCGCGGCTACCGGATCGAGCTCAAGGAGATCGAGACCGCGCTGGCCGATCATGCCGACGTGCGCGCCGGCATCGTCGAGCCGCGCCGCGAGGCCGGCGGCGATGTCAGGCTGATCGCCCATATCCTCGCAAGATCAGGCAGCCGCGTCAGTGCCAGCGAGCTGCGCGAATTCCTGAAGAGTCGCCTGCCGGGCCACGCGATCCCGTCCGCATTCCTGTTCCTGGACCAGGTGCCGCTCAACGCCCATGGCAAGATCGACCGGTCGGCGCTGCTCGCCCCCGTTCAGCAGGACACGTCGGGGCCGGATGCGGCGGTGCCGGCGCGGCGCTTCACCGAAAAGGTGCTCTCCGACATCTGGATCGACCTGCTGAAGGTCGAGAGCATCGGCGTCACCGACAATTTCTTCGACCTCGGCGGCCATTCGCTGCTGGCGGGCCAGGCGATGGCGCGCGTAGCCCGTGCACTCGGCGTGTCGCTGCCGATCAAGACCATCTTCGAGGCACCGACGATCGAGGAGCTCGCGCGCCGGGTCGACGACGCCGTGGCTGCGAAGCCCCACCAGCCTGCCGCAAGCTTTCCAAATCTCGCTCAAACAAGACTGGCCGAAAGCGGCCTGCCGACGCTCTCGATCGCGCAGGATCAAATGATTCGCATCGAGCAGAACCTGCCGGGGCTGCCGCTGTTCAACCTGCCCTTCGCCTTCCGTCTCGCGGGCCCGCTCGATCCGGCCGCCCTCGCGAAGGCGTTCGGCGACATCGTGCGCCGCCACGAATCGCTGCGGACCGGGTTCGGCTGGAGCGGCGGGGAGCCCGTCAGCCGGATCGCCACAGCCAGCGAGCTTGGACCCGTCCTCATCGTCGAGACCATCGGCGACGGGCAGGTGCACAACAACAAACGGCGCAAGGCGCTCGAGCTCAGGAAGATCGATCTCCTGATCGAGCAGGAAACCTACACCCCGTTCGACACCGCCCGGCCGCCGCTGCTGCGGGCGCGGCTGCTGCGGCTCCATGCCGACGACCACGTGCTGCTGCTGACGCTGCATCATGCCGTCGCCGACGGCTGGTCGATCGGCGTGCTGTTCGAGGAACTGTCGAGTCGCTATGCGGCGCTGGCCGGACGTCCCTCGGCGCCATTGCCGAAACCACCGCCGGCCTTTTCGGACGTCGCGCGCTGGCAGCGCTGGTGGTGCGGCACCGATGCCGCCCGCCGCCAGGCCGCCGACTGGACCGAGAATCTGCGCGGCGCGACGGCGATCTTCGACGGCGAAGCGAGCCCCGGCGCATCCACCGGGCATCATCCGGTCAGCCTGGAGCGCGAGCTGATCGGCGGGCTGACGGCATTCGCCGGCCAGCATAATGCCACGCTGTTCATGTGCCTCCTCACCGCCTTGAAGGCGCTGCTGCTGGCGCGGACCGGACGCAGCGACATCGCGATTGCCACCGCCATGGCGAATCGCGCCCAGCCCGACACCGACCGGATCGTCGGCCCGTTCGAGAACACCGTGATCGTTCGCACACGAATCACCCCGGAGCTGTCGTTCACGCAAGCCCTGGGCAAGGTGCGCCAGAGCGTGCTCGACGCGCATGCGCGGCAGGAGTTGCCGTTCAACATGCTGGCCGATCATCTCGAGCAGGAGGGGATCGACCCGGCCGCGCTGCTCCAGGTCTATTTCACTCTGCAAAATCCGCTGCGCCAGCCGCTCGACCTGCCGGAGATCACCGCGCAATCGATCGGCAATGTCGCGCGCGAAGGGCAGCCGGTGCTGCCGATCGACCAGACCTGGCTGTCGCTGATGCTCAAGGAGCGCCCGACCGGAATCACCGGTTCATGCAATTACAAGGGCGAATTGCTCGATGGCCTCATGGTCGGCGAGTGGATGGGGGAGCTCGTCACGCTGCTGGAAGCCGCCCTCGCCCAACCCGGCACGCCGCTCGGCCGATTGCTCGCGCGCAGGGCGGCGTGACCGACTGTACAGGACGGGCGAATAAGGGTTCACTCGTCAAAGCTGTGAATGATCAAGTTGCATCTTGATTATTTGGCGCCATACGCGCAACATTATTCCCGCGTTTTGATTTGGACTATTATTTTCAACCGGGGGAGTTTGTTATGGGTTTCATCAAATTTACCAAGGGCACCTCGCTGAGCGACAAGGACCGCAAGGCCCTTCAGAAGCTGCTGAACGCCGAGAAGAAGAAGCTCCAAGCCGCCCTGAAGGACGTCGACGCCAGCCTCTCGGTGCTGGGCGGCGCAAAGAAGGCCAAGAAGAAAAAGTAAGACTAGTCGGCGGAGACGCCGTACGAAATCTTCGGAAAATGGCCACACGCCTGCCGAGCTGTGGGGGCTCGCACAAGCTTGCGTCCGTAAACCGTCCAGCAATCGACAAGAAATCGCCCGGGTGGACCGTTACAAGCGGTCCGCTTAGTTGATTCTTGCTCAGTTGTTTCTTCCGTCAGGGCCGGGGATTTGGCCTCTGCCTGACGCCAAAGGCCCAATTGATGGCAGACGACAGGATTGAACTGTTTGTCGGACTGATCGAGACCTTTGACGCGCCGGGCGCGGCAGATGCGTGCCGCCGGCTCCTCTCGGTCGACGAACGGGTCCGCGCCGACCGCTTCATGTTCGAGCGGCATCGGCGGCAATATATTTTCGCGCACGCCATGCTCCGTCTGGCGCTGTCGCAGGTCGCGCCCAACGTCGCGCCGACCGACTGGTCGTTTGCGGCCGGACGCTACGGGCGGCCGTTTGTCGCGGCGCCCAGGACCTCGACCGCACTGCATTTCAGCCTGTCGCACGCCGACGGCTGCGTCGCCTGCGTCGTATCGGGGCATGAGACGGTCGGTGTCGACGTCGAGGCCGTGTCACGGCGGGTCGCGCCGCTCTCCACCGCGCTTCGCTTCTTTGCGCCGGAGGAGGTCGAGACCCTGCGCAGCCTGCCGGAGCCAGCCGCGATCGAGCGCTTCTTCGACTATTGGACGCTGAAGGAAGCCTACCTCAAGGCCAGAGGCTTTGGGCTCAATCTGCCGCTCGACGCCTTCGCGATGCAGGTGTCGCGCGAGGCGATCGAAATCAGCTTCAAGCCCGATATCGCCGACGATCCCGAGGGCTGGCGCTTCTCGCTCTGCTCGCCCTCCCCCTCGCATCGCCTCGCCATCGCCGACGGCTCCCGCGCGACCGGCGGCCTTCCCATCACCCGCAACGCCTGGCCTTTCCAGGAAGCGGCTGAATGACGACCTCGCGGCTGCGCGTCTTTCCCGCAATCTCGCGCAACCGCGACCCCAACAAATATGTCGGCGAGCTGATGCGGGTGGCAGAGTTCGCCGACCGCAATGGCTTCGAAGGCATCCTGCTGTTCGAGGGCAACGACGTGTTCGTCGAGCCCTGGGCCATGGCCCAGCACATCATGGCGGCGACGACGCGGTCCTCGCCGCTGATCGCGGTCAATCCGGTCTACATGCACCCGTTCACGGCGGCCAAGTTCGTCTCGTCGCTGGCGCAGCTCTACGGCCGCAAGGTCTATCTCAACATGATCACGGGGACCGCGGTCAGCGATCTGCAGGGGCTCGGCGACGAGCAGTCGCATGCCGACCGCTATGTCAGGCTCGGCGAGTTCGTGGCGCTGATGCGCCAGTTGATGGCGAGCCCGCGGCCGGTGACTGTCGAGGGCCGGTTCTATCGCGCGCAGCATCTGCAACTGCGCCCGCGCCTGCCGGCGGAGTTGATGCCGGAATTTCTCATCGCCGGCCAGTCGGAAGCAGCGCAACGCGTTGCGAAGGAGACCGGCTGCGTCAAGATGCAGATGCTGCCGCCCGATCTCGATCGTGGGCTCGATGTATCAGGCATGAATTTCGGCATCTTCGCGCGCGAGGGACGCGAAGAGGCGCGGCAGGCGGCGAAGGCGCGCTTCCGCGACAGTGCCGATGATCGCGAACTGCTCGCGCTCACCGTGGAGAACAGCGACTCCGTATGGAAGCGGCGGCTGTATGAAGGACAGAGCGGTGAACTCCAGGACAATGGCTACTGGCTGCTGCCATTCCTGACCTTCCAGGCCGACTGCCCCTACCTCGTCGGCAGCTATGACGAGATCGGCGCGAAGCTGAAGGAGTTCGCGGCGAAGGGCCTCACCACGATCATGCTCGACATGGTCGCTGACGAGGCCGAGATGCAGCACGTCTGCAAGGCGCTCAAGGCGAGCGGGATGTTCTAGGTTCTTCTCTATCTCCCCGCTTGCGGGGAGATGGCCACCCCGCGGTTCTCCTCGATCATCGAACTGTCCTCGGCAGGCCGGACTCATGCCGGCGGCGATGCGAGGCGGCACTATCGAAGGCGCCGCGAACAGCTTGAAGCAATTACTTGCATCGTCATTGCGGGCCGCTCGCGTCGTGAATCCGTCACGCAGCGACGCAAAGGATTTTCTCAGGAGCAAGCCATCGGCAGGGAAATCATTCCGCCGGCGATCGTCGTACATATCAAGCTTTGCTAAGTGATTTGGAACGATCGCAAAGAGATGGACATCGCCCCGCCCCGGCTCTTACCTATTCGCAAGACCTCGAAGAGCTGACGGATTGCGATGACCATACTCAAGGAAGCTGCTGCGACCGAGCCTGCCGCTTTCGCTGACCCAGCCCACGCGGGCGTTGCGTTCGATTGGCCGGCCAACACGCGGCGGCCAGTAGCGCGCGCGAAGACCGCAAGCTCGGCGCTGTTCATGAGCGAGACGATCGACGGGTTGAACGCAGGCGCGCATTTCCTCGATCGGCTCTCCGCTTCGGAACAGACGCGCGTGCACGCGGCCGGCCGCACCATCACCGTGCCGCAGGGCGAGATGGTGTTCAGCCAGGGCGACGGCCACGACGGCATCTTCATCATCCGTCGCGGGCAGGTGCGGGTCTATTACACGGCGCCGTCGGGCCGCGAGATCACGCTCGCCTATTGGACGCCGGGCCATTTCATCGGCGGCCCGGAGATTTCCGGCGGCGGCATTCACATGTGGTCCGGCATCGCCATCGAGGCCTGCGAGATCACCGCACTATCCGGGCCCGCGCTCGAGAAGCTGCTCACCGGCATGCCGCGCTTCGCGCTGGCGCTGATCGACGGGCTCATCGCCAAGGGCAAATGCTATTCCTCGATGGCGCAGATCCTCGGCACGCGCTCGGTGATCGAACGGCTGGCGCAGTTCCTGCTCACGCTGTCGGAGCTGCATGGTGTCGCCGACGGCGACACCATCATCATCAACCGCAAGATCACCCATGACCAGATCGCGGCGATGGTCGGCTCGACCCGGCAATGGGTCACGATGATGCTGAAGCGCTTCCAGAACCGCCGCATCATCGCCATCGACGGCAGCACGATCCGGATCAGGCGGATCGATCTGCTGGAGCAGATCCTGTTCAAGGATTGAAGCAGACGAGCGCGAGACGAGGTCTGCCTTCTCCCTTCTCCCCGTTCTTACGGGGAGAGGTGACAAGAGCTCACCTTGCCTCTTCGAACCCAGCCAGCACCGAGGTCAGGTTGGCACCGAGGATATCCGAGAGATAACCGCCTTCCTGCACGAACACGGTCGGCAGGCCCATCTTGGCGATGGCCTGGCCGATGCGGCGGAAGCCGGGTGTGGTGACGGCGAGGCCCTTCAGCGGATCGTGCTCGGAGGCATCGAGGCCGAGCGCGATGACGAGCGCGCCGGGCGCGAAGGATTCGATGGCCTTGCGCGCGACATCCATCGCCTGGATGTAGCCGTCATCGCCGGTGCCGATCGCGAGCGGGATGTTGAGATTGGTGCCGAGGCCGGGTCCCTCGCCGCGCTCATGCGCATAGCCCCACACATAGGGATAATACGCGACCGGATCGGCGTGGATCGAGACCGTGTACACGTCCGGCCGCGCGTAGAAGATGCCTTGCGTGCCGTTGCCGTGGTGGACGTCGACGTCGAGGATCACGACGCGCTCGTGCTTGAGGCGCAGATGTGCGGCGGCGATCGCGCTATTGTTCAGGAAGCAGAAGCCGCCGGCCATGTCGCGATAGGCGTGATGGCCGGGCGGACGGCAGAGCGCGTAGACCGCATCTTCGCCGTCCATCACCATCTGCGCCGCGGTGACCGCAACGTCCGTCGCAGCACAGGCCGCAGCCCAGGTGCCCGGACCGATCGGCGCGGCGGTGTCTGCGGTGTGCCAGCCGAGCTTGCCGACAATGTGGGTAGGATAGGTCGCGGCATGGCGCACGGGATGGATGTTGCCGATCATCTCCGGACCGGAATCGCCGAGCGCGGTCCAGGCGTCCCAGGCCTCGCTGAGGAACGACAGGTATTCCGGGCTGTGGATGCGTGCGCGGGGTCCCTGCCCAAACTTGGTCGGCTCGACCAGCTGATGCTTGCCGTCCTTGAGACCCTTGAGCAGGCGGTCGGCGCGCTCGGGCTGCTCGGTGGTGCGCTTGACGACACCGCGAACCAGGAAGAATTGCGGATCGTGGCTGCGATGCAGTTCGGTATGGACGGCTTTCACTCAAACACTCCGTGGTCGCATGGGCTCTACCACAGAAGTCTTGATCCCTGCGGCGGCCAGACGCAAGCAAGAAGAATGCCGCCTATGTCGCGTCGCCCTGCGCCGGAAGCAGATCGCCCCTGAGCTCAGCAACGTCCGCGCTGGAGGCAGTGCTCGCGGCCCTGCTGGTCGGTGCGGAAGGACTCGATGAAGCCGCCCTGGCGCTGGGTGACGAAGACGGTCTTGCCGTCGCTGCCGCCGAAGGCAAGGTTGGTCGGCTCCTTGGCCTTCAGTGCGATCTCGCGCTCGACCGCGCCATTGGGCTTCATCAGCGCGATCGTGCCTTTGAGGATGCGCGCGACGTAAAGGCGGCCGGCCACATCGGTACGCAGGCCGTCGACGGTGTCGGGCTGAAATGCCTTGACGAGTTTTGCGCCGGTGAGTTCGTTGCCTTTGATGATGTAGGACCAGATCTGGCCGTTGCTGGACTCGCCGACATAGAGCGTCTTGCCGTCGGGGCTGAGATCGATGCCGTTGGTCGTTCCCATCGCACGCGGCGCCGTCATGACCTGCCCCTGCACCGACCCATCCGCGGCTCTGGCAATCCGCCAGATGTGGCCTTCCCTGCCCTTCCAGTTCGGATCGGTCGCATAGATCGTGCCGTCGCGGGCGATGGTCATGTCGTTGGGCTGATTCATCTCATCGGAGTGAAACCAGACGCCGGGCTGGGTCGCGCCCTTCGGAATCGCGAAAATGTTGTGTTTCTTGTAGTCGGCAATGAACATGGTGCCGCTGCGGTCGAAACGGATCGCGTTGCCGACGCTGCCTTCGGGAAGAGTCGTGAACAGCACCGACGCCGCACCACCCGCGGGCAATTTGCCGATGGTGCCGGGCTTGCCGAAATTGACGACGAACAGATTGCCGTCGAGATCGGCGGCAGGCCCTTCGATGCCAGACGTGTATTCGCCCGGCGGAGTCACCTGAACGCTTTCAAACAGCTTCGTGTCCGCTTGCGCGGACGCCGTCGCGATAACGAGGAAGACGCTACTGCACAGGCACCAGAAATTCCTGCCGGATGTAATAGCCATCGTCGTCGCTGCACTCGCCGTTCAGATAGGGATCGGCCGGCCGGAAGAATCGGCTGAAGCCGGATTTGTCTACAGCGCTCCTTTGTGTCACGACGACGACCTTGCCGGCCGGTATTTCGCCGCATTCCTTGTTGGTTTTGCCGTAGAATTTGCGTTGCGGCGGACCGGGCTTGATCCGCATCCGCGTGCCCGGAACCATCTTGGCGACGAGCAGGTCCGCGGTATCGAGCAGGCGGGTGTAGCCGGGCTCGGTCTTCGGCAGGCGCTCGCCGCCGGGCGGCATCAGCTTCTCGGCGCCGAGACCGTGCAGCCGCGTACGCAGCCTGCCGGCGTTGGGGTCGCCGGGATAGATCCAGCCGTCCTGTGACAGCATGAAGCGGAGCGCCGTTGCATCCTTCTCCGCGTCCGATTGTCCTGCCTTCAGGCCGAAATCGGAATGGCAGCCGACGCAATGCTTCTCGACGAGACCCTTACGCAACGTCGTGAGACGAACGCTGTTCTGCGCGTCCCTGGCGACGAAGGCCGCGAGCTGGTCGATCATCGCCTGGCTGCGTGTGTCGCAGGGGAGCGGCGGGGGCGGATCGCCTGCGGCGCGATCGATGCGGATCACCGTCTGGTTCTTGTCCTCGACCAGCCAGATCGCGCCGTCCTCGGCGACCGTCATGCCGACGGGAGCGCCCTGCGGCCGCGCGCCGTTGACGCGATGCCAGCCGGCGATCAGCTCGTCGAACGGCGCGGCGGCGACGTCGACACCGTCGGCTTGAAAGCTGTGGGTCGGATCGGCCGCGCAACTGACATGATAGCGCACCGGCGGAGGGCTCGGCTTGGGAAAGCCGTGGTCATCGACATCGTAGACGATGAGGCGGCTGCCGGTCGGGCGATAACCGTGCAGGCCGACCAGCAGCTTGCCCTCCAGCTCCGGGAATTTTGCTCCGTGATAATAGAGCATCGCGAGCGGCGCGCCATGCGGCGGCATCAGCGAGAACGGCGCCTTGTAGAGTGCATTAGCGGTGCAGAGCGATTTGTAGACGCCGGATTGCAGCACGCTTTTGAATTCGGGGCTCGGCGTCGACAGGTCATAGCAATAGGGCCAGCCGTAGTGCCTGCCCTGCTCTATCGCGTTGATCTCCTCGTTCGGCTTGAAGATATCGGGCAGGTCGCGGCCGTTCTCGCCTTGCAGGAAGGCGTAGCCGGCATCGGGAAAATTCGGGTGCAGCGCGAGCGCCATCGAGTTGCGCAGGCCACGGGCGTAGACGATGTGCGGCGGGTCGGGATCCTTCGGCGCCAATGCCGGAAAGACGCCTCCGGCGGGCGGTGTGAACAGCCAGATCGAGGCCATCGCGGAGGTGCCCTCGGCGGCCGCGCATGGCTTCGTGATCGGCGCCGGCGTGATGCAGTCGTCGCTGTGCGCGCCGATATTGACGAACAGCCGGCCGTTCCTGTCGAACACGAACTGCTTGAGAGGGTGCGCGCTCTCGTCGAGTTTGGCGCCGTCGGGCAGCGTGATCCGGCGGCCCGGCATGTGACGGATGATGGTCTCGACGGTGCTGCGCGGATTGTCCGCGAGCGGGTCGAAGCGAAAGATGGTCTCGGCGGTCGCGGCGTAGAACTTCTTGTCCGGGGCGATCACGAGGCCGAACGGATACTCGACGCCGGTCAGCAGCTCCTTGAACCGCTGGCCCTGGGGCGCGCGCGGATCGAGCAGCAGCAGCCGTCCGTCGGTGTGGCCCCAGCCGCCCATGTCGGCGATCACGAACAGGTCGCGGCCGGGCACCTGGACGATCGAGCGCGGGAATTTGAGACGGTCCTCCTCGCTGGCGACGAGGCCGGCGCAAAATCCAGCCTTCATGTCGATCTGGAGTCTGGGAAAGGCGAGATCGCCGCTGCCGCAGGTCTCCGTGCCGATCGCGTAGCCGCTTTTCCTCACCGGTTCGGAGGAGACGCCGGGGGCAAGAGCGAGCAGCGCCCCAGCGACAGCAACCGCGAACAGGCGCGAGCGGCGGCGTTCGCGCCGGAATGTGAGGTGATGCACGGCAGGCTCCGGACTTTCCGGCCAGAGTTGTTCCATGTCGAGGGAACGCCGTCCAGTTGATCATCACCCGCCTGTGATGAAACCCGTAACGACCTTGGTGGCGACCAATCTCCGTAGATTCCCTTACCGGGCTCGCCCCGAATGTTTCGCGAATGCCTCGGGTGGTATCGGTTTGCCATCCCAATCGCTCCCAGTAGGAGACGGATATGGTCCAGGTCTACTTCCACTGCTCCAACACCGACGGCACCCTGATCGATCGCAGCGGCACTGCGGTGGCCAGCCTGACCGAGGCGCGTGACCGTGCGGCCCAGATCATGAATTCGATGATCCAGACGCCCGGCACTGAGGACTGGCGCGACTGGGTGATCCATGTCAGCGGCTCCGACGGCGAGGATCTGTTCGACCTCCCCTTCACCGCCATGCTCGGCAAGCCGCATTGAGGTGATGCCATGCTGTTCGCCTCACTGACCATGCTGTGCCAACCCCTCACCTTCGTCGCCACAAAATGGCAGAAGCTGGTGCGGATCGCCGGCAACCCCTACCGCCCCGAGCTGCACTACATGCGCGGCCCGGGCCCGAAATGGCGCGCCAAGTATCAGGCCAGCCGGCTGGACCGCGGGCTCTGAGCGCGCTTTCATAGAATCCCCACTGATCTCAGTCGTCATGGCCGGGCTTGTCCCGGCCATTTGCGTTTTTGGGAACCCGTCTTCACCTCCCGGTAAACTTCGCCTTCCGCTTCTCGACGAAGGCATTGCGGCCTTCGATGGCATCGGCGCTCTTGCGGATCGTGGCCTGAAGCTCGATCTCGCGGCGGAATTGCGCTTCGTAGGTCGCGTGCTCGCTCTCCTCGACCAGCGCACGGGTTGCGACCAAGGCGCGCGTCGGGCCGTCGGCGAGACGGCGCGCGAGGACCAGCGCCTCGTCCATCAGCCTGGCGTCGTCGACGACCTGCCGTACCAGGCCGATCTCCCGGGCGCGCTCCGCCGTGAGCGGCTCGTTCAGCAGCATCAGCTCGAGCGCTCGCTGGCGGCCGATCAGGCGCGGCAACATCCAGGTCGAGCCGAGATCGGGCACCAGCGCGATGCGGCTGAACACCTGGATGAAGCTCGCCGACCGCGCCGCAACAATCATGTCGCCGGCCATCGCCAGGCTGAAGCCGCCTCCGGCCGCAACGCCGTTGACGGCGACCACCACGGGCACGCGGCACTCGCGCAGCGCCCTGAACGCCGGCCAGTAGAACCGCATCACGCCGGCGGCGATGTCCTCGCCGAGCGCTTCGGACGCCTTCAAATTCTGCCCCGAGCAAAAACCACGCCCGGCGCCGGTGAGGATCAGGGCGCGGACGTCCTCATCCCCGGTCATCTCGGCGACGGCAGCGGCGAGTGCGCCAAGCAGGTCCGGCGTCATCGCGTTCAGGCTTGCCGGCTCGTCGAGCATCAAGATCCCGACCGCGCCATCCCGCGCCTGTTTCACACCTGCCATGTCGCGTCTCCCTTTGGATGTTCTCGTTGACGGCAATGTGCCATTCTTCGCGCGCTCCGCCAATTGCGGAGCTTCGACGTCAGCGCAACGAAGCCAAGACAACTGAATCCAGAGTTCAAGACGACATCATGCCTCATCAGTTCAGCCTCAACCAAACCGTCCGCAAACCCGCCGTCACATCCAAGGGCGGCATCGTCGCCTCGCAATCGCGGCGGGCGGCCGAGGTGGGGGCGCAGGTGCTGGCGGCGGGCGGCGACTGTGTCGACGCAATCGTGGCGACCACCTTTGCGCTGAACGTGCTGGAGCCCTGGAATAGCGGCATCGGCGGTGGCGGTGCGATGGTGCTCTACCGCGCCAAGGAAAATCGCTACGAGGTGATCGACTACGGCATGTGCGCGCCGCAGAGCATCCGCGCGGCCGATTACCCCATCGTTGGAGATCGCCTCGCGACCGACCTGTTTCCGTGGCCGCGGGTGAAGGACGACCGCAACGTTTACGGTCCGGGCGCGATCGCCGTGCCAGGTGTCGTTGCTGGCATGGAGCAAGTGCACCGTCGATACGCCCGGATGTCGTGGAAAGACCTGGTCGCTCCGGCGGTGGCGCTCGCCGGCGAAGGCCTGCTGGTGGATTGGTGGACCACTCAGACGATCGCGGGTTCGGCGGCGGATCTCCGGCGCTATCCCGCGAGCGCGGCAATGTTCTTGAAGGACGGCCTGCCCCCGAGCCCGCCCTGGAGCATCGCGGCCGAGATCCGGCTGCCGCAGGACAATCTGAAGGCGACGCTCTCGCATCTCGCCGAGGCCGGTCCGCGCGACTTCTATCAGGGCGATCTCGCCAGGAGCATCGCGTCCGACGTCAAGGCCGATGGCGGCTCGCTGTCGGTCGAGGATCTCGCCGCGTTCCGCGCCCATCTGCGCGAGCCGTTGGTAATCCCCTATCGCGGCGGCAAGGTGCTGGCGACGCCGGAGCTCACGGCCGGGCCGACCATGGCGCATGCGCTGCGCCTGTTGCAGCAGAATTTGAAGCCGGCAGCCGCGCCGGATGCGGCCGCCTATGCCGAATATGCCATTGCCCTGCAGGAGGCCTATCGCGAGCGGCTCAAGGACATGGGCGATGCCGACGGCAAGCGCTCGCTCGGCGCCGAATATCTGGCGCCGGCCTGCACCACGCATTTCTCCGTGGTCGACCGGGACGGCAACATCGCCGCGGTGACACAGACACTGCTCTCGTCCTTTGGCTCGAAATATGTGACGCCGCACACCGGCATTCCCATGAACAACGGCATCATGTGGTTCGATCCGACGCCGGGCAGCACCAACTCGCTCGCCCCCGGCAAGCGCTGCCTCACCAACTACACCCCTGTTATCGCCGAGACCAAGGACGGCAAGCGCCTCGCGGTCGGCGCCTCCGGCGGCCGCCGCATCCTGCCTTCGGTCATGCAGCTCGTGTCCTTTGCGATGGATTTCGACATGGACCTCGATGCCGCCATCCATCAGCCCCGCATCGATTGCAGCGAAGGCGCGATCGTGCTCGGCGACATCAGGCTGCCGGCGGATGCACGCAAGGCGCTTGCCGCACGCTTCGACTACAAGGAAACGCCGGTGCAGACTCTGCCGCAAAAGTTCGCTTGCCCGAGCGTGGTGATGCGCGACGGCGACATCAACTCCGGCGCGACCGAGATCTTCCAGCCTTGGGCCGACGCGGTGGCGGAAGGCTGAGGCCAAGCCGCCTTACCTCGCCCCGCTTGCGGGGCGAGGGAGCACATCTTCGCCGCGACTACAGCTCCGCCTAATCAAATCCCCAGCCGGTCTCGCACGCGGCCTGTGATCACGGCCGTTGTCACGCCCACCGGCCAGAACGCGTGCATCGGGATCGGCTTGATGCCGGTGACGGGCATGTCGATCTCGGCCTTCGCGCCGCCGATCAGCCGGCGCGCGAGCTGCGCGCCCATCGCGGTCGAGAGCGCGACGCCGCGGCCGTTGCAGCCGAGCGAGATCAGGACGTTTTCGGCCGGCTCGTGCACGTGCGGATAATGATCCTTTGTGATGGCGAGGCGGCTGTTCCAGCCATGGGTCCAGGCCACGCCCTTGAGCTGCGGCCACAGCCGCTCGGCATAGCGGATCAGATAGGCGACGTCGTTTGGCGAATTGATCCAGCGCATCGGGCCGCGACCGCCCATCAACAGGCGGTTCTGCTGGTCGATGCGGTAATAGACCGTGATATGGCCGCTCTCATAGAGGACGGGCCGCGTCGGCATGATCGAGCGGGCGACGTCATCCGACAGCGGCGCGGTCGCGGCGATCGACGAGAACACCGGGACGATGGTGCGGCGGAGCGCCGGCCAGAGATCGTCGGTGAACCCGTTGGTGGCGAGCAACACCTTGTCGGCGTGCACGACCGCGCGCGGCGTCTCGATGCGCCAGCGGCTACCGTCGCGACGCAGCGATAGTGCCGGCGTCTCGCCATGTACCTTCGCACCCGCCGAGATCGCGGCGCGCGCGAGACCACGGGCATAGCTGAGCGGATGCAGATCGCCGCCGCGGGTGTCGAGCATGGCGCCGATGTAGCGATCGGTGCCGGTCATCTCGCGGAGCTGCTCGCGGTTGAGATACGACACCGGCATCCCGCGACGGATACATTGCTGCGCCGTCTTTTCGATCGCGGCGGCGCTGGCCTCGTTATAGGCCGCGCGCAACGTGCCGTTCTGCCGCGCCTCGCAGGGAATCTGATAGCGGCGGATCAGATCGTGCGTGAAATTCGTGGTGCCGTAGGAGAAGTCGATCATGCGGCGGCCAAGCTCAGTGCCGAAGTCCGCCTCGATCTGATCGGGATCGTACTTCAGGCCGGGATTGGTGTGGCCACCATTGTTGCCGGACGCGCCCCAGCCCGGCTCCTGCGCCTCCAGCACCAGCGCCTCGACACCCTGCTCCGCCAGATGGAGCGCGGTGGACAGGCCCGTATAGCCGCCGCCGACGATCGCGACGGAAACGCTTCTGTCCGTATCGAGCGGCGGCGTCGCCACACGCGCGACGGCGGTGTCGGCATAGAGCGAGGGCGGCAGAGGCAGGCGCGTCATTGTAAAAATCCGGTCAGAGCGGATGCAGCACGCGGCGCAAGAAATCCTGCGTGCGCGGATGCTGGGGTTGGTTGAGCAGCGCCTTGGCCGGGCCTTGCTCGACGATGACGCCGCCGTCGATGAACAGCACGCGATCGGCGACATCGCGGGCAAAGCCCATCTCGTGGGTGACGACAACCATGGTCATGCCCTCGTCCGCGAGCTTGCGCATGACGCCGAGGACGTCGCCGACGAGCTCGGGATCGAGCGCCGAGGTCGGCTCGTCGAACAGGATCGCCTTGGGCTGCATCGCCAGCGCCCGCGCGATCGCAACGCGCTGCTGCTGGCCGCCCGAGAGTTGCGGCGGATGCACGTCGGCCTTCTCCGCGAGCCCGACCCGGGCGAGCAGCGCGCGGCCGCGCTCGAACGCCTGGGCACGCGGCTCTTTCTTCACGAACAGCGGGCCCTCGATGACGTTCTCGAGCGCGGTGCGATGCGGGAACAGGTTGAAGCGCTGGAACACCATCGAGACCTGGGTGCGGATTGCGACGATCGACGGCGCATCGCGATCGACCTTCAGGCCTTCGACGCTGATCTCGCCGCGGTCGTAGCTCTCCAGCCCGTTGATACAGCGCAGGATGGTGGACTTGCCGGAGCCTGACGGCCCGATGATGCAGACCACCTCGCCCTTCTGCACGGAGGCCGTGATGCCCTTGAGCACCTCGACCTTGCCAAAGCTCTTGTGGACGTCGTTCAGCTCGATCATCGCTTGCCGGCCCGCTTCTCGAAGTGACGGACCAGCAGGATCAGCGGAATGCTCATGGTGAGATACATCAGCGCCACCAGCGTGAAGACGTTGGTGTTCTTGAAGGTCGAGGACGCGATCAGCTTGCCCTGCAGCGCCAGCTCGGCGACCGTGATGGTCGAGGCCTGCGAGGAATCCTTCAGCATCATGATCATGACGTTGCCGTAAGGCGGCAGCACGATGCGCACCGCCTGCGGAAGCACCACGCGCCACATGGTCAGCCACCAGCCCATGCCGATCGACTGCGCCGCCTCGATCTGGCCCTTGTCGATGGCCTCGATGCCGGCGCGGAAGTTTTCCGCCTGATAGGCCGAGTAGGCGATACCGAGTCCGAGGATCGCGGCCTGCAACGCGCTGAGCGTGACGCCGAGATCGGGCATCACGAAGTAGAGATAGAACAAGAGCACAATGATCGGGATGCCGCGGATCACGTTGATCAGGCTGGCGCTGAGCATCGACAGCGCCTTGATGCCGGAGACCCGCATCATCGCCCAGATCAGGCCGAGCACCGTCGAGAGCAGCAGCGAGCCGATGGTGACGACGATCGTCAGCGCGACGCCGTTCATCAGGATCGGGAAGAACTCGATGGCGTCGTGCCAGAAGCCTTTCATCGGAAAGCCTGCGATGAGCCGCTATCAGCCCTGTGCCTTCAGGCCCCATTTATCGAGGATCTTGTCGATGGTGCCGTTGGCCTTCAGCTTGGCGAGCGAGGCGTTGATCTTGCCGAGCAGCGCGGCCTCGCCCTTGCGCACGCCGATGCCGACCGAGCCGACGGTGACGGGCTTGTAGCCGTCAACGAGGCGCACCTCGGGGAAGCCGCCCTGCTTGATGTTGTAGGCGAGGATCGGATAGTCGGCATAGCCGGCCTTGAGACGGCCGGTGTTCACGTCGCGCAGGATGTCGGGAATGGTGTCGTAGGCCTTCACGTCCGCGAACAGGCCGGTCTTCTTCAGCGCGTCGACGAAGGCGGTGCCGACCTGGGCGCCGACCGTCTCGCCCTTGAGATCGTCCTGCGTGGCATAGGCCTTGGTGTCGCTCTTCGGCACGACCAGGCCTTCGCCATAGGTGTAGATCGGATCGGAGAAGTCGACGACCTCCTTGCGCGGTGCCGTGATGAACATCGCGGCGGCGATGATGTCGATCTTGCTCGAGGTCAGCGACGGGATCAGCGCCGAGAATTGCATCGGCTCGATCTGCACGTTGAAGCCGGCATCCTTGCCGATTTCAGTGACGAGATCGACCATGATGCCCTGGATGGAGTTGGTCTTGGTGTCGAGGAAGGTGAAGGGAATGCCCGTCGGCGTCGAGCCGACCTTCAGCACCTGCTGCGCGGATGCCGGCGTCACCGCTGCAATCGCAAGCGCCGCGACCGCGGCCAGACCAAAACGCTTCATCGCATCCCCCTGTGGGTCCGGCCGATGGCGGCGCTCGCGCGTGTCGTGATCAGACGTTGCGGGCCAAGCCGTTTCGGCCTATTTTCACCAGTATGAAAATTTGGTCACACTTTCGCAGGTGATGCAAGCGGTTTTCATGCACATGAAGGAAGCGGTTTGACGTGAGCGGTGGCAAAAGAATGCGCAAACCGGCCGCCGCAAAGCCGGTCAGGAAGGTCAAGAAGGCTATCGCGAAGCCGGCGGAGCCCGCAATGGACGTCGCGGTCGGCCGCCGCATCCGGGATCTCCGCCGCGTCAGGCAATTCTCGCTCGAAACGGTCGCGGCGCGCACGGAGCTTTCGATCGGGTTCCTCAGCCAGATCGAGCGCGGCCTTTCGTCGCCGTCGCTGCGCGTGCTGGCCACGCTCGCCGACGTGCTCGGCGTCGGCATCGCCGCATTGTTCGGCGCGAGCCCGAGCGCCGACGGCGGATCCGATCAGGTGGTGACGCGCGGGCTGCAGCGACCGGAGCTGAAACTCTGGCGCACCGGCGTGTCGAAACAGCTGCTCAGCCCGGCCAGCGCCGACAACAAGCTGAACCTGTTCCTGGTGCATCTGGAACCCGGCGGCTCCACCGGCGACGAGCTCTACACCCATGACGGCGAGGAAGCCGGCCTCGTGCTCGAAGGCGAGATGATGCTGACGGTGGACAGCGAGACATGGTCGCTGAAGACCGGCGACAGCTTTCGCTTTGCCAGCCGCAGGCCGCACCGGTTTTCAAACCCGGCGAATGATGCGAAGGCGGTCGTGTTGTGGGTGAATTGCGTGACGGGGGCGGGCTAGCCCTTTTTTAGACAACGAGCGCAATTCCAGTCCCGTCATCCTGAGGTGCGAGCGCAGCGAGCCTCGAAGGATGCACGGCCCCGATAGAGCCGGGCCGTCACCCTTCGAGGATCGCTGAAGAAGCGGCCACCTCAGGGTGACGGTGATGGAGCTAGGTGCGCCGCCTCCACATCGTCATTGCGAGCGAAGCGAAGCAATCCAGACTTTTGCCGCGGAGGGATTCTGGATTGCTTCGTCGCAAGAGCTCCTCGCAATGACGTGGAGAGAGATCGTTAGCCAAACCGGTGATTATACCGGTCCACCGTCAGCGCGCTGACATCAACCTCCGGCTTCTTGCCCGACAGCATGTCCGCGAGCACGCGGCCGGAACCGCAGGACATGGTCCAGCCCAGCGTGCCGTGGCCGGTGTTGAGGTGGAGGTTGCCGTATTGCGTCGGGCCGATCACGGGCGGGCCGTCCGGCGTCATCGGACGCAGGCCGCTCCAGAACGTCGCCTTGGCGAGATCGCCGCCGCGCGGGAACAGGTCGGTCAGGGAGTGATCGAGCGTGGCGCGGCGCGCATCATAGAGCTTGGTCGAGAAGCCCGAGATTTCGGCGGTGCCGCCGACGCGGATGCGATCGCCGAGGCGCGTGATCGCGACCTTGTAGCTCTCGTCCATCACGGTCGATTCCGGCGCGCCGGAGGCGTCCTTGATCGGCACCGTGATCGAATAGCCCTTCACCGGATAGACCGGCAGCGAGATGCCGAGCGGCGCGACCATCTGCGACGAATAGCTGCCGAGCGCGAGCACGTAAGCATCCGCCTGCAACATCCCGGCGCTGGTCGCGACACCGCTGACGCGCGCGCCCTCGGTGACGATGCGGTCGATGCCGGTGTTGAACATGAAGCGCACGCCGAGCGCCTGGGCGTGCCTGGCCAGTGCCTGCGTGAACATGTGGCAGTCGCCGGTCTCGTCCTGCGGCAGGCGAAGCCCGCCGACGAACTTTTCCTTCACGCCGGCGAGTGCCGGCTCGACCGCGATGCAGCCCTCGCGGCTCAGCGTCTCGTAAGGCACGCCGTATTGCTTGAGCACGGCGACGTCTTCGCCGGTGCCGTCGAGCTGGGCCTGGTAACGGAACAGCTGCAGCGTGCCCTGCGAGCGCTCGTCATATTGAATGCCGATGTCGCGGCGCAGATCGCGGAGGCAATCGCGGCTGTACTCCGCGATCGGAATCATCCGGCTCTTGTTGACCGCGTAGCGCGCGCTGGTGCAGTTGCGCAGCATCTTGAGCAGCCAGACCCACATGACGGGATCGAGCTTCGGCCGGATCACCAGCGGGCCGTGCTTCATCAGGAGCCACTTGATCGCCTTCACCGGCACGCCGGGGCCGGCCCAGGGCGAGGAATAGCCGGGCGACACTTCGCCGGCATTGGCAAACGAGGTCTCCAGCGCCGGTTCGGGCTGACGGTCGACGACCGTCACTTCGTGGCCGGCACGTGCGAGGTAGTAGGCAGAGGTGACACCGATGACACCGCTGCCGAGGATCAGAACTTTCACGCTTCGTCAAACTCCCGCGGCATCACGCACGCCGCTGCAAGATAAAACCCTGCAGCGGCGAGAGCAATTATCAGGCCACCTTCTTGATGGCGTCACCGAGGATCGAGACCATCTGGTCGATGTGGCTCTTCTCGACGATGAGGGGCGGCGACATCGCGAAGCTGTCGCCGCTCATGCGCAGATAGAGGCCGGTGTTGAAGCAGTCGACCATGACGTCATAGCCGCGGGCGCCGACGACGCCGTCACGCGGGGCGAGCTCGACCGCGCCCATCAAGCCGCAATTGCGGATGTCGACGACGTTCGGCAGGCCCTTCAGCGAATGCAGCGCATCGCGCCAGTATTCGGCCATCGTCGCACCGCGCGTGAGCAGGCCTTCGTCCTTGTAGATGTCGAGCGTGGCGATACCGGCGGCGCAGGCGGTCGGATGCGCGGAATAGGTGTAGCCGTGGAACAGCTCCATCTGGTTCTCCGGGCCGACCATCATGCCGTCATGCACCTTGCGGCTGGCGAACACCGCGCCGCAGGGAATGGTGCCGTTGGTGATGCCTTTGGCGGTGGTCATCAGGTCCGGCGTGACGCCGAAGAAGTTGGCGGCGAACGGGGTGCCGAGACGACCGAAGCCGGTGATGACCTCGTCGAAGATCAGGAGGATGCCGTGCTTGTCGCAGATCTGGCGCAGGCGCTGCAGATAGCCCTTCGGCGGCGGCAGCACCGCGGTCGAACCCGGCACCGGCTCGACGATGACGGCGGCGATCGTCTCGGCGCCATGCAGGCCGACCAGACGCTCGAGATCGTCGGCGAGTTCGGCGCCGTGCTCGGGCTGGTCCTTGGCGAAGGCATTGCGGGAGAGATCGTGGGTGTGGCGGATGTGGTCGACGCCAGGAAGCAGGGTCGCGAAGGCGCGGCGGTTGGCGACCATGCCGCCGACCGAGGTGCCGCCGAAGCCGACGCCGTGATAGCCGCGCTCGCGGCCGATCAGGCGGGTGCGGCTCGACTGGCCGTTGGCGCGATGATAGGCGAGCGCGATCTTCAGCGCGGTGTCGACCGACTCGGAGCCGGAGTTGGTGAAGAAGATGCGGTCGAGGCCCTTCGGCGCGATCTCGGCGAGACGCTCGGCGAAGTCGAATGCCAGCGGATGGCCCATCTGGAAGGTCGGCGCGAAGTCCAGTGTCATCAGCTGCCGCTCGACCGCGGCGGCGATCTGCTTGCGGCCGTGGCCGGCATTGACGCACCAGAGGCCGGCGGAGCCGTCGATCACCTTGCGGCCGTCGACGGTGGTGTAGTGCATGCCCTCGGCCGAGGAGAACAGGCGCGGCGCCTTCTTGAACTGACGGTTGGCCGTGAACGGCATCCAGAACGAGTCGGTCTTGATAGTGTTCGGAATCTGATGAAGGGTCACGGGCCACGCTCCTTTGCTGACCCGCTAGCAGAGCCACGGCTTCCATGGCGCAACAAGTCCTTTTCTGGTGACTTGCAAGCCATTGATTTTACTGGAGCTGCTGGTCCATATTTGCGCGATCCGCAACACCTGAAACAGGGGCCAGGGGCATGAGCGTCGACATCGGTGGACGGCTGCGATTCATCCGGGCGCGCCACAAGCTGTCGCAGCGCGAGCTGGCGAAGCGCGCCGGCGTCACCAATTCGACGATCTCGCTGATCGAATCCAACCAGATGAACCCATCGGTCGGCGCGCTGAAGCGCATCCTCGACGGCATCCCGATGGGGCTCGCCGAGTTCTTCGCGCTCGAGCCGGAGAGCCGGCGCAAGATCTTCTACCGCGCGGAGGAGCTGACCGAAGTCGGCAAGAAGCCGATCTCCTATCGGCAGGTCGGTGACAATCTGTTCGGCCGCAGCCTGCAGATCTTGAAAGAACGCTACGAGCCCGGCAGCGACACCGGGCGCGTGCACCTCGTTCATGACGGCGAAGAGGGCGGCATCGTGATCTCGGGTAAGCTCGAAGTCACCGTCGAGGACGAGCGCCGCATTCTCAATCCGGGCGATGCCTATTATTTCGAGAGCCGCCGTCCGCATCGCTTCCGCTGCGTCGGCGGCAAGCCGTGCGAAGTGATCTCGGCCTGCACGCCGCCGACATTTTGACGCGCGTCCGGAACATCCGGGATCTTACGGAGCCACCGGTTTCTTACGGAGCTTGACCCATCTCAATTTCCGCGCCCGAAACCTCTATATGGTGCGAGCCGTAGCCGAGCAGCCTGACGCAGAGGTGCTGAGGTTACGGCCCCGGACACTTGAGCTCATTTGGGCACTCCGGGGCCGCTCCATAACAGAGCTCGCACGATGAAGATCACACTCGCCAACGCAGAAGCCGCGCTCGACGAAGTTCAGCGCGATGCCGACAAGCTCCATTCACGCGAGCTGCGCAAGGTTATTGCCGAATACATCGAGACCCAGCGCGAAGCCCTTAAAGCGCTCCGCAAGAAGCTGCATTGACGCGCAGCGGCGGAGCGAGAAAATCTCGCCCCGCCTCTTGCCTTAAGGCTGCAGCAGCAACTCCTCGATCTTGATCGGGAACCGGCGGACTCGCTTGCCCGTCGCATGCCAGACCGCGTTGGCGACGGCCCCGGCGCTGCCGGTGATGCCGATTTCGCCGACACCCTTGATGCCGAGCGCATTCACATGCGGATCGTGCTCCTCGACCGTGATGACGTCGAGCGGCGGCACGTCGGCATTCACGGGGATGTGGTACTCGCCGAGATTGGCATTCATGATCCGGCCGCTGCGGCGATCGGTGATGGCCTCCTCGTGCAGCGCGAACGACATGCCCCAGATCATGCCGCCGAACAGCTGGCTCTTCACCAGATGCGGATTGACGATGCGCCCCGCGGCGAAGGCGCCGACCATGCGGGTGACGCGGACCTGGCCGAGTTCGGGATCGACCTTCACCTCCGCGAACACCGCGCCATGCGCATGCATCGCATACTCCTCCATCGCCGCAGGGTTCGGCGCGCCGGTGCCGCGCGCGTCGATCTCGACAATGCCTGCGCGTGCGAGGATCTCGACATAGCTCTCGCCGCGGCTCTCGTCGTCACGCCGGATCAACCGGCCGTTGCGCGCGATCACGCCGGCATTGCCGGCACCGAACAGCGGCGAGCGCTCGTCGTTGGTGGCGAGGTCCGCGAGCTTGGCGATCACGGCAGCTCCAGCGCTGTGGATCGCAGCACCCGCGGTTGCCGTATGCGCCGAGCCGCCGGCAATGCCCGCGTCGGGCAAGTCGGATGAACCGGCCTTGAACTCGACGCGATCGATATCGAGCCCGAGCTCGTCGGCAGCGATCTGGGCCAACGCCGTCCAGGCGCCCTGCCCCATGTCATGTGCGCCGATCTCCATCGCACCGGAGCCGTCGAGGCGGATCACGGCGCGCGCCTCGGCCTGAAACATCAGCGCGGGGAAAGTCGCGGTGCCCATCCCCCAGCCGACCAGAAGTCCGGCGTCATCGCGCATCTGTCTAGGCTGGAGCGAGCGCTTCGCCCAGCCAAAACGCGCTGCGCCCTGATCGTAGCAGGCACGCAGCGCTTTCGAGGAAAATGGTTTTCCCGTGATCGGCTCGACCTCGGCATAGTTCTTGAGGCGGAACGCGAGCGGATCGATGCCGCAGGCCCAGGCCATCTCGTCGATCGCGCTTTCGAGCGCGATCGATCCGGTCGCCTCGCCCGGCGCGCGCATGAACAATGGCGTGCCGGTGTTGACGCGCACGGCATCGTGCGAGGTGCGGATCGCCGGACTGGCATAGAGCGTGTGCGAGGCGTCGGCCGCGGGCTCATAAAAGTCGTCGAACGTGCTCGACACGGTCCTGGCGTGGTGATCGAGCGCGGTCAGGCGTCCTTCACCATCAGTGCCGATCCGTAAGCGCTGGCGCGTCGGCGCACGATGGCCGACCGGGCCGTACATCTGCTCACGCCGCAGCACGAGCTTGACGGGCTTGCCGACGAGCTTGGCGGCCATGATGCCGAGGGTCGGCGGGCCGGACATCAGCCCCTTGGAGCCGAAACCACCGCCGAGGAACGGGCTGCGGATGTGGATCTTGTCCGGCGCGATGCCGAACAGCTCGGCGATGCGCCCGAGCGAGAGCATGAGGCCCTGGGTCGGCATGTCGATCTGGAGATTGTCGCCATCCCAAGACGCGACGATCGCATGCGGCTCCATCGCGTTGTGATATTGCGGCGGCGTCTCGTAGATCGCGTCGATCTGCTTGTCGGCCGAGGCAAGGCCCGCCTCGACATCGCCGTGATGATTCTCGGTGGGATTGCCGACACCGACGACAGGCGGCACGTAACTCTCGCCGGCATCGAGGCCGACCAGCGCAGGCAGCGTCTCGTAGCGCGGCGCCAGCAGCACCGCGCCTTCCGTCGCCGCCTCCAGCGTCTCGGCGATCACGACCGCGATCGGCTGGTTGGCGTAGCGGACCTCGTTGCTCTGCAACACTTCCATCCGGAACACGAACGGATTGGTCTTGATTTCGGGGTCGATCGCGAGCCGCGGCTTGTGGTCCGGCGTCATGACGTCCACGACGCCGGGATGGCGCTTTGCTGCGGCGACATCGAGCGAGGCGACGCGGCCGCGCGCGATGCCGGCGACCGCCATGACCGCGAACAGCATGCCGGGCGGATGGTTGTCGGCGGCATAGGTCGCCTGGCCCTTGACCTTGAGGACGCCGTCACGGCGGGTCAGCGGCTGGCCGATGTTCGAGCCGTGGCGCAGATGAGCGGGCGCGCTGGTGAGATTAAGCTCAGGCATGGATGGCTCCGGACGTGGAGGCAAAGGGAGAAGCCGGCAGCGCGGGGATGCGCGCGGGCGTACCGGCAGCGGCAAGGGTCAGCGCGCGCACGACGATGCGGCGTGCGAGCTCGATCTTGAAGGCGTTGTCGCCGGACGGCTTTGCGTCGGTGAGCGCGCGCCAGGCGGCTTCCTGGAACGCGTCGGCCGTGGGTGCAACGCCCCTCAGCACGTCTTCCGCGGCGCGGGCGCGCCAGGGCTTCGCGGCGACACCGCCAAGCGCAAGCCGTGCTTCCGCGACCTTGCCGTTCTCGATCCGCAACGCCGCTGCGGCAGAGACCACAGCAAAGGCATACGACGTGCGCTCGCGAACCTTGAGATAACGCGCATGCGTTGCGAAACCACGCGCCGCGGGTGGCAGGCGCACCGCGACGATGAGATCGCCGGGCTCGAGCGCGGATTCACGCTCAGGTGCGTTACCCGGCAGGCGATGCAGTTCGTCGAGCGCGATCTCGCGACGACCGTTCTTGCCCTCGATCTCGACGATGGCGTCGAGTGCGACCAGCGGCACGCAGAAGTCGGACGGATGCGTTGCGATGCAGCTCTCGCTCCAGCCGAGCACGGCATGGGTGCGGTTCTCGCCGTCGCGGGCGTCGCAGCCGCTGCCGGCCTCGCGCCTGTTGCAGTGGCTGGCGGTGTCATAGAAATACGCGCAGCGCGTCCGCTGCAGCAGATTGCCGCCGACCGTCGCAGCATTGCGCAATTGCGCGGACGCGCCCGAGAGCAGCGCTTCGGCCACGGCGGGATATGAGCGCGCGAACGCCGAATCGTGTGCAAGGTCGGCGTTGCTGACCAGCGCACCGATGCGCAACGATCCGTCGGCGAGAGTCTCGATTTGATCGAGCCCGTCGAGATGCGTGACGTCAACCAGGCGATCCGGCCGGCTGACGCCGCCCTTCATCAGGTCGAGCAAATTGGTGCCGGCGGCAAGATAGACGGCGCCCGGCTGCGCGGCCGCAGCGACGGCCTCGGCCACCGTGGCCGGCCTGACATAATCGAACTGTTTCATGCGGAGCGCCTCTGATTGGTTTCGTCCATGCCGGCCTGCGCCTCGAGCACGGCATCGACGATGCCGGCATAGGCGCCGCAGCGGCACAGATTGCCGCTCATGCATTCGCGGATGCGCTCGGGATCGTTGCCGGCCTGCGCTTCCTGCATCATGCCGATTGCGCTCATGATCTGGCCGGGCGTGCAGAAGCCGCACTGGAATCCGTCATGGGCGATGAAGGCGGCCTGCACGGGGTGAAGCTGGTCCCCGCGCGCGACGCCTTCGATGGTGAGGATGTCGGCGCCGTCATGGCTGATGGCGAGCGCGAGGCAGGAATTGATGCGCTTGCCGTCGACGAGAATGGTGCAGGCGCCGCACTGGCCGCGGTCGCATCCCTTCTTGGTTCCGGTCAAATGGAGGCGCTCACGCAGGAGATCGAGCAGCGTGACGCGCGGATCGTCGAGGACGAAGTCGCGCCGCGCACCGTTCACGGTGAGGCTGATGGAGTGGTTCATACAAGGCTCCGATCAGATATGGACATGAGTCATCGGCTAGCGCGCCACCTCCGTGGCCGCTGTCGATATGCGCTGGCCGGGGCGGAACCCGGCCAACATGTACGTGAAGATACGGAGGCACCCTCCGCTTAACAAGGGCCCCGGAAAAATATTTGGAATCCGTCAAAAGGGCCCGCGCAGACAACGCGATGCAGCTAGCTAAGGGTTCAATCTAACCAATTCGTGATCTACATTGCGGGCATGGACGACCACATCGACCAGATTCGGAAGCCCCGCGCCGACGCCGTGCGCAATCGCGAGCGCGTGCTCGAGGCTGCGAAGGTGGTTTTCAACGCCGGCGGTCCCGAGGCGAGCCTGGAAGCGGTGGCAAAACGCGCGGGCGTCGGCATCGGCACGCTCTATCGGCATTTCCCGACTCGCGAGGATTTGTTCGAGGCGGTGTACCGGCGCGAGGTCGAGCAGCTCAGCGAGCTTGCCGAACAATTGAAGAATGCCAAGGACCCGGTCGATGCCTTGCGGCGCTGGCTGCGCTCCAATGTCGAATTCGTCGCCACCAAGAAGGGCATGTCGGCCGCGCTGGCACTGACGTTCCAGAGCTCGTCGGACCTCGCGGCGTTCTCGATGGACCGGCTGACCAAGGCGATCGGCTCGCTGCTCGACCGCGCGGTCGCGGCCGGCGAGATGCGCGGCGACATCAGCCCGGAGGACCTGCTGCGGACGCTCGTCGGCATGTGTTACATGCACGACCAGCCCGGCTGGCAATCCTCGGTGCTGCGGATGCTCGACGTGTTCGTGGACGGGCTGCGGGTGCAGCCGGCCGGCAAGGCCAGGCCGCGCGCTGCCAAGCCAGCGAAGCCGGCGGTGAAACGGAAGCGATAGCGAGCCCGTATTTCCCATGGGTCGTGCTAGGATCAGCACCGCCGGGATTTCAACGCGGAGCCTGTCATGCGCATCGCCGCCTTGCTCGTTGCCCTCACTGTCATCCTCAGTTCCGTCTCAGCACGCGCCGGCGATGTCACGGCGGCACAGGGCGTCATCCGCGCCCAGGAGCAGGCCTTTGCGCGCGACGATGCGGCCGCGGCCTATTCCCACGCCGCGCCGGCGATCAGGGAGATCTTCCCCGCGCCCGACATCTTCATGTCCATGGTGCAGAACGGCTACGCGCCGGTCTACCGGCACAAGAGCTTCGAGTTCGGCGAGAGCACGAGCGAAGGCAACTGGATCTCCCAGCACGTTCACATCGTCGATGCCAATGGCGAAGCCTGGGAAGCGCTCTACACGCTCGAGCAACAGGCCGACGGCAACTACAAGATCACCGGCTGCTCGCTGCTGAAGGTGGGACGGGAGGCCTGAAGCATCAGCCGAGCATCGCCTTCGCGGCGCGCAGGACCTCGCCTTCGGCGGCCGCGATCCGGTCGAGCACCGTGAAGTGATTGCTGCCGGCGATCTCGCAATAATCGGCGATCGCGCCATGCGCGCGCCAGCCGGACACCAGATCCGCGGTCCAGTGCTTGAACCCCGCGGTCTCGTCGCCGCCGACGACGCCGAGCAGCGGTACGAGCTTCGCGCCCTTCGGCAGGTGCTCGAGCCGCACCAGCGGGCTTACCTTGCCGGCCTCGTCGGACGACAGTGACAGGTCGCGGTTGATCGAGGTCTTGAGCAACGGGCGCAAATCGAAGGCGCCGCTGACGCCAATCAAGCCGGCGATGCGCCCCTGGCCGCGCTCAGCCTGATCCAGTGCGAGCATCGCTGCGAGCTGACCGCCGGCGGAGTGCCCGGAGACGACCATGCGGGCGGGTTTCAGATGGGCCATCGTCCAGGCAAAAGACAGACGGACCTGCTCGACGATCTCGCTGACCCGCACCGCCGGCACCAGATCGTAGGTCGGCATCACCACGGTCATGCCGGCATTGCGATAGTGCTCGGCGATGAAGGACACGTAGGACTTGTCCAGCGCGCGCCAATAGCCGCCATGGATGAAGAAGAACACCGGCGCGCCGTCGCCCGCCGAGAAGATATCCAGCAGGCAGCGCGGTCCGCCACCGTAACGAATGTCGAGCCGGCAATCGCCCGCCTCCCGCAGCGCGGCGCTGCGCTGCTGGTGGTCGCGATAGATTTCGTCACGCTCAGGATGGCGCTTGCGCAGCGCATATTCCGCTTCGAGGCCGTCGTCGATGGCTTGCAGGATGTCGCGTCCAGAATGCATGTCAAAGTCCGAGATAGGCTGCACGTACGATCGGATCGCGCACGAGTGCGGTGGTTTCGGCCTCGCGCACGATCTCGCCCTCCGCGATAACGTAGCCCCGGTCGGCACTCTGCAGTGCCATGTTGGCGTTCTGCTCGGCGAGTAGGATCGAGATGCCCTGCTTGTTGAGGCGCCGGATGGTGGCGAAAATGTCCTGAACGACGCGCGGCGCGAGGCCCATCGACGGCTCGTCGAGCAGCAGCAGGCGCGGCCGCGACATCAGCGCGCGCCCGATCGCCAACATCTGCTGCTCGCCGCCGGAGAGCAGGCCCGCCGGCTGGCTCTGTCGCTCGCGCAGGCGCGGAAACATGTCGAAGACCTCCTCCATGTCGGCTTCGACCTTGCGGTCGCGCCGCGGCCACAGCCTGCGGAAGGCGCCCATTTCGAGGTTCTCTCGCACGGTCATCGGCGCGAAGACGCGGCGGCCCTCCGGCACCAGTGTCACGCCGAAATCGAGCCGTGCCGAGGCCGACCGCGCCGCGATGTCGTTGCCTCCGACGCGAATACGGCCACTGCCCGGCCGCAGCAGCCCGGCGAGGCAGCGCAGCAGCGTGGTCTTGCCGGCGCCGTTGGCGCCGATCAGGCAGACCGACTGACCCGCCTCGACGCGCAGCGAGATGCCGTGCAGCACGGAGACATGGCCATAGCCGGCCGACAGCCCTTCGACCTCAAGCATGCTCGCCCTCCCCGAGATAAGCGGCCAGCACGTCCGGATGGCGGCGAACGCTGTCTGCATCGCCCTCGGCGATCCGCATGCCGTTGTTGAGCACGAGGATGTCGTGCGAGAGCGACATCACCATGCGCATATTGTGCTCGACGAGTAGCACCGTCATGCCGTCGCGGTTGAGGCCTGAAATGATCTTGCCGATATGCTCGGCTTCCGCCTGCGGCAGGCCGGCAGCGGGTTCGTCAAGCAGCAGGAGCCGCGGCTCGCTTGCGAGCGCGCGCGCCAGCTCCAGCACCTTCATCTGGCCGAAGGAGAGATCGCCCGCGAACACATCCGCCTTGCCGTCGAGCTCGAACCGCGCCAGCAGCTCCATCGCCATGTCCGCCATCGCGCGATTTTCGGCGCGCAGCGACGGGCCGTGGAGCAACGCGCCGATCACCCCGGCGCGGCCGTGCATATGACGCCCAGTCATGACGTTCTCGAGCACAGTCATCTCGCGGAATATCTGCAGGTTCTGGAAGGTGCGGGCGATGCCGAGCCGGGCGCGGCGGAAGGTCGGCATCGTATCGATGCGGACGCCGTCGAAGAAGATCTCGCCCGAGGTCGGACGGGTCACGCCGGCGATCATGTTGAACAGCGTGCTCTTGCCGGCGCCGTTCGGTCCGATCACCGCCTTGATCTCGCCGGGGCGGACCTCGAAGCTGAGATCGGCGACGGCGCGCAGGCCATCGAAATAGCAATTCAACGTGTCGGTGCGAAGGAGCGGCTCGGTCATGCCGACCTCCTCGACAGAAGGCGGCGCATGACCGCCGGCAATCCTGCGATTCCGGTTGGCGACGCGATCAACACCACCAGCATGGCTAGACCGAAAAGCATCAGCTCGGCGTCTTCATAGTCGAGCAGGAGCTGCGGCACCGCGGTGTAGATCAGCGCACCGAACAGCGGGCCCCAGAACAGGCCGCTGCCGCCGATCGCGACCATCACCACGAGCAGGATCGAATTGGAGACGCTGAAGGTCTCGGGCGAGGCGAACTGGTTGACATGGACGTAGAGGCTGCCGGCAACGCCCGCCATGCCCGCAGACAGGACGAAGACCAGAAGCTTGGTGCGGAAGCTGTCGATGCCGACCGCGTCGGCACCGAGCTCGTTGGTGGCAACCGCCCGCAGCGCGCGACCGATGCGCGAGCCCAGGAGATTGAGAATCGCGAGCATGATCAGCAGCGAGACGAACCAGACCAGTGGAAATTGCCGGATGTCGGTATCGAGCGCAAACCGGCCAAATGCGAAGGGACGGACGCCGAGCAGTCCGTTGGGACCGCCGGTGACGTCGAGCAGCCGATTGAACATCACGACGAGAATGGCGTTCCATCCGAGCGTCGCCATCGACAGATAGAGCCCGCGCAGGCGCAGCGCCGGAATGCCGATGATGAGCGCGGCAAGACCTGTGAACAGGGCCGCGGCCGGCAGGCCGACCCAGGCGCTCAGCCCGAACTTCACGCCGAGCACGCCGCTGACATAGGCGCCAAGACCGTAGAAGCCGGCATGCCCGAGCGAAATCTGCCCGCCATAGCCCATCAGCAGGTTCAAGCTCGCGATCAGGATCAGGTTGATCAGCATCATGTTGGCGAGCGAGACGAAATAGGCGTTCGGCGCGACGACAGGCACCGCCAGCAGCGCGAGCCAGACGATCAGCAGCAGGCGATGATCGGACAGACGCGCTGCGGCCTTGCGCTGCGAAAGCGGCACGGGCCGCGACGCCGTCCCAGCCGGAACCGACGACAGCGAGGCGGATTTTGCGCGCGCGAGGGCCATCCCGTCAGACCTTCACGACGTCGGCGCGGCCGAGTAGGCCCGAGGGCCGCACGAACAGGATCAGGAGTAGCACGGTGAAAGCGATGGCATCCTTGAAGTCGGACGAGATGTAGAAGCTGCCGAACGCCTCCAGCAGCCCGAGCGCGAGGCCGCCGACGACGGCGCCCGGCAGGCTGCCGACACCCCCGAGCATCGCCGCGCTGAAGCCCTTGAATCCGAACATGGCGCCCTGGTCGTAGGAGGAAAGCGTCAGCGGCGTGATGATGGCGCCGGCCAGCGCTCCGGCAAGTGCTGCGATCGCAAACGAGAGCATCACCGTGGTTTCGACGCGCACGCCGACAATCGCCGCCGCATCGCGATCGGCCGCCGCCGCGCGCAGCGCCTTGCCGAGCATGCTGCGCTCGAAGAACAGGTGCATCGCGATCAGGAAGGCGATCGTCAGGCCGATGATCCACAGCGTCTGGGTCTGCACCGCGACGCCGCCCAACATCAGCGTCGGCACCTGTGAGAAACCGGGATAGCCGACCGGCTTCTTGCCGAGCACCAGCATGATCAGACTGCGGGTGCAGATCGCAAGCCCGATGCTGACCAGGGTGATCAGGAGCGTGTTCGGGCGCCGCAGCGGCCAGATCACCAGCCGCTCCGACACGATACCGACCAGAATCGCGATCACCACCGCGAAGACGCAGGCGAGCCCGATATTGCTCGTCGCGGCGAACAGCAGCGCCGAGATCATGCCCCCCATCACCACCCATTCGCCCTGCGCAAAATTCATCGCCCCCGTGCTCTTGAACACGACATTGAAGCCGAGGGCGATCAGCGCATAGATGCTGCCGGTACCGATTCCGGCGACGAGCAGTTGCAGGATGGCGGTCGTCATGGTTCAGAACGTCCGCATGCGGTTGGATTCGAACAGCGGCAACGCGACCCCGAGCTCGGCGAGCTTCGCCCGCGCGTTCGCGGTGTAGTTCACCAGCGTGTCCTCTTCCGCCGCGCGCGGCGCGCCGCCGAGACCGGCCGAGGCGGTCAGCGCATCCGCATCGGCTTCCGCCGTAGCGTGTTCCGGCGCGAGCCAGGGGCAGTGATACCCCTTCAGCTCGGTGTCGCGAACATGGACGGCCAGTTCGTCGGCGATCAGTGCGCGGTCCTTGGCGCTCCAATCCGGCGCGCGCGAGGCGAGATAGAGCCAGCCAAACGCAGCGTGGCGTTCCTTGTCCGTGATGACGCGGTCGAGCACCGCGATCACGACCGGATTGGTGGCGTGCGCACGCCAGGTCCGGCAGAGTTCAAGCTCGAGGCCGTCCTCGAAGGCCGCGTACGAAGCCACGTAGCTGTCGAGACTTTGGCCCGCATCCATCGCGCGGCGATGCAGATTGCGGTTGAAGGTGGCTTCATAGGCGCTGTCGGCCGGCGCGGCGATCCGCCCGCCGAAGGCCTCGGCCAGCCGGTCGAAACATTCGACGTGCCAGGCCTCTTCGGTGTTGCGGACCGTGAGATAGAATTTCGGATCGATCTCGCGTCCGGCCTCCATGCAGAAGCGCATCAGGAGCGCGGGCGTCTCGGTGAGGCCGGTCGCCTCGACCCAGAGCCGGCGGCTCCAGGTACGGCGCGCGGCCTGCCGCGCCGGCTCGTCATATTGCGAGGGATCGAGCGCCTTCCAGTCGACGTCGCGAAGCGGATTCCAGCGCCCGGCCTTGCCGGTGTCGTAGAGCTCCCGGATCTCCGGGAGCGTGACGTTCATTTCGAGCGGGAACCGCCGCTCGACCAAGAGCCGCGAGGGCGGCAAGGTCGGCTTGACCTGTTGCATGACCCTCTGCACGTCAGATCGTCCCGAGCTTGTCGTGATGGAACGGCGGCAAATTGATGCCGAGCGGCTTCATCTGATCGCGGATGCGCTGGACGGTGGCGACGAAGACCGGCTTCTCGGCCTCTTCCACCGTGGAGCCGAGACCGGCGTCGTAGGTGATGCGGTCGGCCTCGACCTCGGCACGCGAGGCGGGATTCTCCGGCGCGAGCCAGCTCGAATGGTAGCCGTTGAGCTCGACCTTCTCCATCATGGTGATGACCGAATTCTCGATCATCTTCTTCTGCTCCGGCGTCAACGTCTCGCAGATCGCCTCGAGGAAGTACCAGCCGAAGGCGCAGTGGCGAGATTCGTCGCGCATGATGAAGCGGACGATCTGCCTGGCGACGGGATCACGCGTTACGTCGTCGAGGTGCTTGAACACGTCGAAGGCAATCTCTTCGGCGGTGCAGACCAGCGCCGCGACGATGCCTTCGAGCGGAACGTCGGCGTTCAGCGTCGCACGGCGCACACCGTGGGTCGACACCGAGCCTTCGAACAGTTGCTGCACCGGCTTCTCGATGTAGCCGCCGAGCTTCTCCGCCATGGTGTGGCAGACCTCGGCGTGGCGTGCCTCCTCCTGCGAGCGGATGGTGAAGAACAGCTGCATGTCGGAGGGACGGTTCTCCAGACCGAAGCGGAGCTGGAGCGAGGGGCTCTCCGAGATCGCGCCATATTCGCTCCAGGCCCGCCGGCTCCAGTAGAGCCGCGCGGCATAGCGCTGCTCCTCGGTATAGATCTCGGGCTTGAGCTGATCCCAGTCCACGTCGGTCTTCGGATCCCACTGGTTGCGGGTCGCGGCGTGAAACAGCTCGCGGATCCGCGGCAGGTCCGAATTGAAGGTCAGCGGGAAGCGGCTTTCGGGCGCATCGAGCAGCGATTGCACCAGCTCGAAGGTCTGCTCTTCCGACATATCTTGCGAGAGCGCCATGGCATTCTCCTTCCTGTTCAGGCCTATTCGTAATCGGCGAGATTGAAACGGCCGTCGCGCCAGTTGATCAGCACGATGTCCTTCTTCGACAGGCCCGAATGGCGCTCCGGCGAGAAGCTGAAGACGCCGCTCATGCCCGCGAAATTCTTGATCTGCTCCATGCCCTGCGGGAGCTTGGAGACGTCACCGCCGACCTTGCTCAGCGCTTCTTTCGCCAGCATGGCCGCGTCGTAGGATTCGGCCGCGTAGAGACTGGCCGCGCGGTTGAAGCGCTCCTGGTAGGAGCGGAACAGGCGGAGAATGCCGACCTTGAGCGGATCGCTGTCCGGGAGCTGCTCGCCGACCGGGAATTTCAGGCTCGCGAGCAACACCGACTTGGCGGCATCGCCCGCCAGCGTCATGTAGTGCGACGAAACGAAGCCGTAGCTGTGGATCAGGGTGCGGCTGTCGAGGCCGAGCTGCTGCGCCTGCTTCAGGAACACGACGCCGGCCGGCGTGACGGTCCAGCAGATGATCGCCTCCGCGCCGCTGTCGCGGATGCGGGTGAGCTGCGGCATCATGTCCGTATCGGCCGGATCGAACGATTCATAGACGACGTCGAGATTGCGACGCGGCCCGACCTTCTTCATCTGCGTCACCGCGCCCTGGCCGAAGCCGGAGGTATCGGCGATCAGCGCGACCTTCTTGATTTTCTTCTTGGCGAAATAGTCGGCGATGCGTTCGAGCACGTCCTCGTCGTCGACGGTGCTCTTGAACACGAATTTGCGCTCCGCAACCGGTGTGACGATGGCGAGCGCGCCCTCGCTCGAGATGAAGGGAATGCTGGCGGATTCCGCCATCGGCGCCATCGCGAGCGCGATGCCGCTCATGTTTCCTCCGCTGAGAATGAGCTGGACCTTGTCCTGGCTGATCAGGCGCCGCGTCGCCGAGATCGCCTTCTGGGTCTGGCTCTCCGCATCGTAAAAGGTCCAGGCGATCTTGCGGCCGCCGATACCGCCGGCGGCGTTGATCTCGTCAACCGCGAGCTGCAGGCCGGCCTTCATGTCCTCGCCGAGAAATGCGCCCGGTCCGGTGACCGAGAGGATCGAACCGACGCGCAGCGGCTCGTCCGCCGCCCAGCCGGTCCGCGCGCCGGTCGCGGCCAGTGCGGTGCCGCCGATGAGTTGCAGGAAATTGCGCCGGTCAAAACTCACGATACCCTCCACTCAGAATGGGCGCCTCGCAGCGACCCGTTGCCCTCGTTCAATCGTCGTGCACGCGGCTCTTGTCGACCTCATGGGCCGGCGCCTTGCCGTCGCGCGACAGCGGCACGCTCAGCGAGTAGCGCACGAGGTCGCCGCGATGGACGGTGTGCCCGGCCATCACCAGCCGGCCGGTCGAGTCGCGATAGCGGAGCGTGCGCGTCAGCACCGGCGCGCCCGCGGCAAGATGCAGATATTCGACCTCCTCGGGCCCGGCGATGCCGGCCTCGATGCCAAAGTCGCCGGTGCGGAGCTCGACACGCTGCCAGAGCAGATGAAGCGGAGACGCAAGCGCCGCGCTCTCGTCCCAATCGGCGACGAGATCGGCCGGCAGATAGCGGTAATCGATGGCGACCGGCACGCGTGCCGCGGCGCGTGTCCGCTTGATGAAGAGAATCCGGGTGCCGACCTCGACCTCGAGCGCGGCAGCGACCTGCTCGTCGGCGCCACAGCGCTCAAAGACGAGAAGGGTCGGCTGGATCGGGGTACCTGCGGCTTCCCACTGCCGCATGAAATCCATGCCCGGACCGAACCGCTCCTCCAGCTTGTGGACGGCGACGAAGGTGCCGAGGCCGCGGCTTCGCGTGAGCATGCCTTCGCGGACCAGCTCGGAGACTGCCTGACGCACGGTGTCACGGCTGACGCAGAACATCTCGCACAATTGCTCGTCGGAGAAGAAGCGCCGGTCTGGATGCTGCCAGCGTAGGATCGTACCGATAAGCCGTTGTTTTATCTGAGCATAAAGTGGGAGCGGCGAACTGCGATCAAGCGGCGGATTGGCCCAATCCGCTTCCAGCACCAGCACGCTGTCGCTCACGTCCTGCATCACACCAACCACATTTGTCGGCTCTCGATTGGATGATTGTCTGCCTAAGCATACATTTAAGCAAGCGTAAATTCTCGCCAGACCGTGCCCGACGATGCGTCACGTTGTGGCGGGCGTGGATGGATCGCTTTTTTCCGGCAAGTGAGGTCCGTCGCGGCTAGGCGGCCGCGGGCTTTGTCATTATCTTGCAGTTCGCGTGTGCGATATGGACACACGATGAGTCGTTCGGGCGGATGTTCTTGCAGCTTAGAAGGTCGATGCGGATCAGGGTGGGGCGGATCATCGCCCTCGCCTATCTGTTCTGCGTGCTCGCGCCGGCTGCGGCACTTGCCTGGGGCAGTGGTCCAGCGCCGTGCCTCGACGACGCGATCCTTGCCGACCTCGTTCCGGTGCATCACCAAATGGCCGCGGACCATACGCATGGCGATATGTCGCACGGCCACGCGGGACCGCATGCGCATCTGCAGACCGCCGCACAGGACGTACCGGCGTCGCATCACCATGACGGCAAGGGCAAGGCTGGCCCGTGCTGCGCGATGATGTGCGTCAGCGCGCTGCCGGCCGATCTGCCCAGCGTCGCCAAGCCGCTGCAGCCGATCTCTGCCTGCGCGCCCGAGATCGTGGTGAGCCTGCACAGCGCGGCGCCGCCGCAGCGCTACCGCCCTCCCATCGCCTGATCTGACACGACGTCAGGGCCGACGCGCGTCTGCGCGCGCGAACCCGTGGTCTCACGACAGATCAAGGATGATTCATGCTGACCCTTTCCGGGGCGAAGTCTGCCGCCGCATCTGCGACGCGTGCAGGACACTCTCTATTTAGTTGGCCGCTGCTGGCCCTGATTGCGCTGGCGCTGGCCGGCTGCATGCCGGCAACGACGCAGGTGGCCACCGCCGATCCCGCTGATCCCGCGGCGAAGGTCGCGCCCGTCGGCTATCGGTCGACCACCGCGCCCTACACCAGCCTGCGGCCCGCGACGCCGGCGCCATGGCGCGACCGCAACGACGCTGTTGCGCCGCAGCCGAAGCAAGACCGGTAGGAGCGCGCCATGACACGCCGTTTTGCGCGCAGCCTGCTCGCTCTCGCCTCGTTCGGTCTCTTTGCACCCGGTCTTGCCGGCTGCGCCGCGTTCTCGCCCGACAGCGGCATGACCGAGGTCGCGGACCTGACCAGCCGGACCATCAACAAGGATGTCGCCTTCGTGCGCACGCCCGAGGGCGCCGGCGCGGTCGACGCGCGCGTTCGCCAATTGCTGTCGCGGACACTTAGTGCGGACGCGGCGGTCCAGATCGCGCTACTCAACAACAAGGGGCTGCAGGCCGCCTATAACGAGCTGGCGCTGGCCGAAACCGAGCTGGTCGAGCAGAGCCTGCCGCCCAATCCGGTGTTCTCGATCTCGCGCATTTCAGGCAATGGCGCCAACGAGATCGAGCGTCAGGTGGTTGGCGACATCCTCGCGCTCGCCACACTGCCGTTCCGCTCCGACATCGCCCGCGAGCGTTTTCGCCAGGCGCAATTGCGCGCGGCGCTGGCGACATTGCGGCTCGCCGCCGACGTACGGCGCGCTCATGTCCGCGCCGCCGCCGCCAACGAAATGGTGGTGCTGCTCACGGACGCAAAGGCGACGGCGGAATCGACCGCGCAGCTTGCCGTCAAGCTCGGCGAGACCGGCTCGCTCAACAAGCTCGACCAGGCCCGCGAACAGGTGTTCTACGCCGAGACGACAGCCGATCTCGCCACCGCCCGTCAGGCGGCAACGAGCGGGCGCGAAAGACTGGCTCGGCTGATGGGGCTGTGGGACGGCGGCCTCGACTTCCGTCTCCCGAACCAGTTGCCGCCGCTGCCGCGCCGGCCGCAAGCGCTACCCTCGATCGAAGCCGACGCGGTCGCCCACCGCATCGACCTGCAGATCGCCCGGCTGGAACTGACGGCGCTGGCGAAATCGCTCAACCTCACCGAAGCCACGCGCTTCGTGACGCTGCTCGATCTCGCCGGCATCTCCCGCCGCACCCAGGATCCCGAAGGTCCGCCGTTCCGCGAACGCGGCTTCGACGTGCAGTTCCAGATCCCGATCTTCGATGGCGGCGAGGTGCGCGTGCGGCAGGCGGCGGAGACCTACAACCTCGCCTTCAACCGTCTCACCGAGCGCGCCGTCAACGTGCGCTCGGAGGCGCGTGATGCTTATCGCGCCTACCGCTCGACCTACGACATCGCCAGCCACTACCAGCGCGAGATCATCCCGTTGCGAAAAATCATCACCGAGGAGATGCAGCTCCGCTTCTCCAGCATGCAGGTGGACATCTTCGCGCTGCTGACCGAGGCACGGCAACGCCTGGCCGCGCTGCGCGGGGCGATCGACGCCAAGCAACGATTCTTTCTCGCCCAGTCCGAGTTGCAGACCGCCGTCAATGGCGGCGGCGCGCCTGCGGCCAGTGGCGACAATCCAACCACGATCGCCGCGGCAGCGCCTGCCGATGGCGGCCACTGACATGGAGAGCAGCATGTTTTCCCGCCGAGGATTTTTGGGCACCGCCGCGCTTGCCAGCGCCTCGGTCGTCAGCGGCCGCGTGCAGGCGGCCTCGATTCCGGAAGCGCCCATCATGGACAAGGTGGTGATGCAGCCGCCGCTGCATCCGATCAGCGGACCCGACTATCGCCCCGTGGTCACGCTGAACGGCTGGTCGCTGCCGTTCCGCATGAACGGTGACTGGAAGGAATTCCATCTCGTCGCAGAACCCGTGGTGCGCGAATTCGCCGAAGGCATGAAGGTGAACCTCTGGGGCTATAACGGCCAGTCGCCGGGCCCGACGATTGAAGCCGTCGAGGGCGACAAGGTCCGCATCTTCGTCACCAACCGCCTGCCCGAATACACCACCGTGCACTGGCACGGCATGATCATTCCGAGCGGCATGGACGGCGTCGGCGGGCTGACCCAGCCGCACATCGATCCGGGCAAGACCTTCGTCTACGAGTTCGAGATGAAGAAGAGCGGGACCTTCATGTACCACCCGCATTCCGACGAGATGGTGCAGATGGCGATGGGCATGATGGGCATGGTCGTCGTGCACCCGCGCGACCAGAGCTTCCGGCCCGTCGACCGCGACTTCGTCTTCGTGATGAGCACCTATCGGGTCGATCCCGGCACTTATCTGCCGCAGGTCAACGAGATGACCGACTTCAATATGTGGACCTGGAATTCGCGGGTGTTTCCGGGCATCGATCCCTTGGCGGTGCGGCTCGGCGACAAGGTGCGCGTGCGCATCGGCAATCTCAGCATGACCAACCATCCGATCCATCTGCACGGCCACAGCTTCGCCGTGACCTGCACCGACGGCGGCTGGATTCCGGAGAGCGCGCAATATCCGGAGACGACCACCGACGTTCCCGTCGGCGCGGTGCGCGTGTTCGACGTGCTCGCCGACAATCCCGGCGACTGGGCGTTCCACTGCCACAAATCGCACCACACCATGAACGCCATGGGACACGAGGTGCGCAACCTGATCGGCGTGTCGCGCAAGGATCTCGCCAGGGCCGTCGGCAAGCTCGCGCCGGACGCGATGGCGATGGGCTCGACCGGCATGGCGATGGACAAGATGGAGATGCCCGCGCCCGACAACACGCTGCCGATGATGACCGGCACCGGCCAGTTCGGCTCGATCGAGATGGGCGGGATGTTCACGGTGATGAAGATCCGCGAGAACCTCGCGCGCGACGATTACCGCGATCCCGGCCCCTACCAATTCCCGAAAGGCACCGTCGCCTACGAGGTCGAGGCGCCCGATGCAGCGCCGGCACGGCAACCCAACGCGCCGACGCACAAGATGAAGATGTGAAATTTTCGATGAACCACCAACTGGAGAACAAGATGAAGACGATCAAACTTGCACTCGCGCTGGCAGCGCTTTCGATCGCGCCGGCTTTTGCCCACGAAAAGCACGATCATGGGACCTTCTCGGCCGGCGAGCCCGGCAATCCCGACAAGCCCGCGCGCACCATCGAGGTCCTGCTGAACGAGATGGACTATGCACCCGCCAAGATCGAGGTCAAACGCGGCGAGCAGATCCGCTTCATGCTGCGCAATGTCGGCAAGGAGGACCACGAATTCCTGCTCGCGACCACGAAGGAGAATCTGGCCCATGGCGAGGTGATGAAGAAGCATCCGCACATGGAGCACGACGATCCGAACGGCGTGCGCCTCGCGCCGAGCAAGACGGCCGAGATCCTCTGGAAATTCACCAAGGCCGGCACGTTCGAATTTTCCTGCCTGATCCCCGGCCATCGCGACTACGGCATGGTCGGCCACGTCACCGTGAAATGAAGGAGACTGCCATGAACCGCATCATCCGGATCGCGGCAGCGCTGGCGTTGACCGCCGGCCTTGCCACGGGAACTCTCGCAGCCGGGGCCGCCTCGATCAGCGGCGAGGTCAAGAAGATCGACGAGAGCGCCGGCAAGATCACGCTCAAGCACGGGCCGGCCAAGAGCCTCGGCATGGAGGAACCCATGACCATGGTCTACCGCGTCAAGGACCCGGCTCTGCTCAAGCAGGTCAAGGTCGGCGACAAGGTGACCTTCGAGGCCGAGGAGGCGGCGTCGGGGTACACGGTGACGAAGATGGAGAAGGCCAAGTAGCGGCCTCCCCTCAACTGGCATTCCGGGGCGCGCCCCCTTGGCGCGAGCCCGGAATGACCGCCAAGGCCCCGAAACAGCCCGGTCCGACCTCCTGCCGCACCCTCCGTTAACCCTTTGCTAACCATACACCCGGCAAGAATTGCCGGGTGGAGTCGAGTGTCGTCAGCCGCGTTTAGAACGGGAGACCCCCCGTGGACGCCAGTGCGGTGCCTCACTTTCGGAACGGCGGCCCTTCGGCCGCCGCGCAGACGTTCGGGGCGCGCGGCCGGCGGTCGCGCGGGGAGGCAGCTACCATGGTCGACGTCACCGCAGGACAGGGCGTAGGCAGCCCGAAGCCCAGCATCCCCTCCCTCAACGACATCGTCAGCGTCCTCAAGCGCGGCGACATCGCGCTGGCGCTCGGCGTCCTCACCATCCTGGTGGTGCTGATCCTGCCGCTGCCCGCGATCGTGCTGGACCTGTTCCTGGCGATCTCGATCACGCTCTCGATCCTGATCCTGATGACCTCGCTGTTCATCCAGGCGCCGCTGGAATTCTCCGCCTTCCCGACCATCCTCTTGATCTCGACCATGCTGCGCCTGTCGCTCAACATGGCCTCGACCCGCCTGATCCTGTCGCACGGGCACGAGGGCACGGATGCCGCCGGTCACGTCATCGAAGCCTTCGGCAGCTTCGTGATGGGCGGCAATTTCGTCATCGGCATCATCGTCTTCGCCATCCTGATCATCGTCAATTTCGTCGTCATCACCAAGGGTTCGGGCCGTATCGCCGAAGTCGCCGCGCGCTTCCACCTCGACGCCATGCCCGGCAAGCAGATGGCGATCGACGCCGACCTCTCCGCCGGCCTGATCGACGAGAAGGTCGCCAAGCAGCGCCGCAAGGAGCTGGAGGACGAGAGCGGCTTCTTCGGCGCGATGGACGGTGCCTCGAAGTTCGTCCGCGGCGATGCCATCGCCGGCCTTCTGATCGTCTTCATCAACGTCGTCGGCGGCATGATCATCGGCGTCGCGCAGCAGGGCCTCTCCTTCGCCGACGCCGGGCGCAGCTACACGCTGCTGACCGTCGGTGACGGCCTCGTCACCCAGGTGCCGGCGCTGATCGTCTCGACCGCGGCCGGCCTGCTGGTCTCCAAGGCCGGTGTCTCCGGCGCCGCCGACAAGGCGCTGATGAAGCAGTTCTCCGGCTATCCGCAGGCGCTCGCGATGTCCTCGGCGGTCATGCTGGTGCTGGCGGCCCTGCCGGGCATTCCGACCATCCCCTTCCTGGCGCTCGGTGCCGGCGCCGGCGCGCTGGCCTGGCACGCCCGCAACCGCAACCGGGTGACCGCCAAGGCCGAGGAAGCCGCCAGGACCGCGGCCGCTCCGGGAACGCCGGGTGCGCCGGGCGCCGCAGCGGCCGAAGAGCCGATCTCGGCCGCGCTCAAGATCGACGACCTCAAGATCGAGCTCGGCTATGCCCTGTTGCCACTCGTCAACGGCCCCGATGGCACCGACCGCCTCACCGAGCAGATCAAGGCGCTGCGCCGTTCGCTCGCGATCGAGATGGGTTTTGTCATGCCGGCGGTGCGCATTCTCGACAACGTCCAGCTCGAGGCCAACACCTACATCATCAAGATCAAGGAGGTCGACGCCGGCAGCGGCAAGATCTGGCCGAACCAGTTCATGGTCATGGATCCCGGCGGCAGCCAGGTGCAGGTGCCCGGCATCCACACCACCGAGCCGACCTTCGGCCTTCCCGCGACCTGGGTCGATGCCAGCCTCAAGGAAGAGGCCTCGCTCAAGGGCTACACCGTCGTCGACGCCGCGACCGTGCTCTCGACCCACCTCACCGAGCTGCTCAAGGCCAACATGTCGGATCTGCTCTCCTATGGCGAGGTGCAGAAGCTGCTCAAGGAGCTGCCGAAGGAGCAGAGCGAACTGGTCAAGGACATCGTCCCCGGCCAGGTCACGGTCTCCGGCATCCAGCGCGTGCTGCAGCTGCTGCTGGCCGAGCGCATCTCGATCCGCGACCTCTCGACCATCCTCGAAGGCATCGCGGATTCGCTGGCCTTCTCGCGCAATCCCGCGACCATGGTCGAGCACGTCCGCGCCCGCCTCGCCCGGCAGATCTGCGCCCAGAACACCTCCTACAACGGCTATCTGCCGCTGATCGCGCTGTCGGCGCGGTGGGAGCAGGCCTTTGCCGAATCCATCATCGGCCAGGGCGAGGAGCGCAGCCTCGCGATGCAGCCCTCGAAACTGTCGGAGTTCATGACCGCCGTGCGCGAGGCATTCGAGCGCGCCGCGCGCGAAGGCGAGGCCCCGGTGCTGGTCACCTCTGCGGCAATTCGTCCCTTCGTGCGTTCCCTGGTGGAGCGGTTCCGCGCCCAAACCACCGTGTTGTCACAGGCTGAAATCCACCCCCGCGCGAGACTGAAAACGGTCGGAAGCATCTGATTTGCCTTAAGAAGCCGTGTGTTTTTCGGCCACAGGCAAATGGTTTTTGAGTTCCTGGCGCCTTGTCGACCACATGCCGGCAGGGCGCCTCGCAAGCACATTAAATCTTTGAAATAATTATATAATCGAACGATCTCGCATCGTTTTTGATCGCGATCTTTCACGTCCTGTCACGCTCTTGTGATCGCCCCTTGGGAACGAATCCCCCCAATACTAGGTTGTTGGTCACCGGAAGCATGAACCTGCCTGAACTGGCTGGAGACTACTTCGGGTAGATGGCGGCAGGAGCCTTCCATGAACCACTCGATCTACAGCGCAGATCGCTCGACCCACCTGAAGGTTGTGGTCGTGGCCCTCGTCGCCGGGATCGCGTTGGCGGGCTTCGGCATCACGGCACGCTCGGGCTCGGATGAAGGTCTGACCCAGACGGCCCGCGTCATCAAGGCCGGCAAGCCGGTCGTTATCACCAGCTCGAACGCGTCCCTCGTTCGATAAGGAGAACTGACAAGTTTTGTGAATTCACGCGGCTCTTTACCAGCCCCCCAAAGTCGCCACGTGGATATGTAGACGACCCCAACCCCAAGTCGACTACGGAAAGCGCCCGCCCCCCACGGGCGCTTTCTCACGTCTGGGGTATGTTTCTCATTCCTCCATGGTGAGCAGTAGGATGGGTAGAGCGAAGCGAAACCCATCGCCCTTCCTCCCCGCTGAAGCATGATGGGTTTCGCTGCGCTCTACCCATCCTACGGCTATCGCAGGCACACTTTCGCATTCTCGCGGCTCATCTCGCCCGAGCTTTGCCTGGCCGTCTCACCCTCGATTGAAAGAGGGCGCAGGGAAGGCCGGGCGCCGGCTGGCACCCGCGGTCCACTGTGCGAAGTCGGAGTCAGAAGATCTGCACAGCGGCATACAGGTGAAGCCCAACACACGGCCTTCCCTGCGCAGTGGGTTGACGGCTTATGTCGCGCTCTCCCCGGGGAGCGATGCACTATTGCCCCCGTCGCCTCGCGGATGGCTGATGCGAAGGCCCGGTTGGGCCGCACGTATCACCACAAGACTTGGCGCACAGACCCCGGGCGCCAGGACCACACGATTTTGCCGTACGCCGATCACACCGGTCGTGTGCGCGACGTTTTGCTCACGGTTGCCCGCCCTGCAAAACCCTTCGCGCCGATGTGGCCTGCGTCCACCGCCGTCCGGCCCGCGTCGTGACGATCGCGATACGCCCCTCTTCCTTGGGCCGGGTCGCCCGAAACATAAGCCATTTCCGAATTTCGGTAAAGAAGAATATTTTTGGCGGCACCGATTGACCGAGGGCTTGGGTGTTTTGCCCGTCGGGCAACGCAAGGGCTTGTCATTGAGCCGGCGGTGCCTTGACAACGAATGGCTTCACTTGGTCAGGTTCACTGCACTCCGGTGGAGTCTATTCGACGTGATGAGGCACAATTCCGAGTCTCGCCATCGCCTCGCGCTCAGCCAAGATCGAGCCCTTGGGATTGCAACCGTCGCCAACGGAAGCATGGCGACCATGGTCACCGAGTGGGTTTGACGGCATACCATTGAGATCGATATCCCAATAGTACGATACGCAAACCTGCTTCTCGGAAGGCATCGCAAAGCAAGTCCTCGGGGGACCCGGATTGCATTGCATCAGATCCTGATAGAAGGAAATCGGCACGCCTTCGCAGCTTACATGCCATCTCCAGAAAGACCTTTCAATCGCGCAGGTGTCTGGGTGAAGCGCGAACGCTATTGTAAGCTCTGGCAGATTCAATTCCTTGAGCGATCTCTGCATGGCCTCCTGTGTGGATGGCGCACGAGCGAAGTGAAAGATCACAAAGGCGACGCACAGAAGAGCGACCGCGCCGAACACGTGAGGCCCGAAGGGCCAAATCCTATCCTTACCATCCATGCGAGCCGCCTCTCGCCACACACTCGACGCGTGGCCTACCTATAGCACGCCTGCCGACATCGATGGTTAACGTCAGCCACGGGTCCATTGGCGTCGATTTGATCGCGCCGCCACCATGTCCGGTCTGACCTCAACGGCTGACTCTTCGGGTTACGGTGACAGTGCTGTCACCGTAATCTTGGAGTTCGCCAAGGGCTGTTATCGGGCTTCGGATATCGGGCTGCCGGCATCTTGGCAAAGGGCCAGAAGCCGACTGACCGCTCACCAGCCCGGCTGAGCCGGTGGACTGGCCCAATCGGATCGCAGGTTGTTCGGGTTATTCCGATCGAATAAGTCCTGCCTAATAACGCCGCTCGGGCGAGAATCAATTGAGGGTGGGATTCGGCGAGGCTCGTGGCTTGGTGCGATTACGAGCCCGGGACGTGCGGCGCAATTAGCGGGATAGCCAACGTAGTGGCAGTAGACTGCGGCGCTTCCCGGTCCAGTGCTTCCAGCCAAAAACCCAATTGTCAGCAACGCCGACAGCGCGATTGGTCGCTCCATTTTTTGCCTCCCGTGGCCAACTCAATCCCGCAGCCAACTTACGAACAGCATGATCGCAAAATAAGTGTGCCGCTATACAAAATTGCAAGGTTTTGGCGGCGAGTGTCCGCTTCGGGGCCAGAAGCTGACGTAAGTGATTTTCGATCACACGGAGACGCTTCAGCGAAAGCCTGCGGCGAGATCAACCACTTGGTCGTCGAGGCCCTTGAATCCATGATAAGCGTCTGCGTAGCAGGGATTACCTTGGTTGACGCCGCCCAAGAGCCAACTCACCCGCGCGCGGCCGCTCGCCCATTTGATGAAGGGATCGACGCCAGAAGGCCGCGTTAGATTGCAGCCGTCATAGCGGTGATGAATCACAAGCGTGGGCGGCAGTGCCGACGGCGAGCCGAGGATTGATTCAACATTCCTCGAGGCCGGCCCCGACTCCGGACTGAGGATACCCGAGGTCAATACCAGCGCGTCCGGCCTCGCGCCACGCGCAATCCCCTCTGCAGCGCGCCACGTGCCGGCGCTGGTGGCTATCACCGTCACGGGCCGCTTGATCTCCGCCATATAGTCGACAGCACTCTTTAGGTTTGTCCCAACATCGACGACCAGTACCGCGAGCCCACGCGCGACGTAGGCATCGCGGGTGCGGACCAGCTGGTTGCCGTTCAGGCCGTGGATGTCGCCGTGGTCGCCGGCTAAGATCGCACCATCGCTCCCGGGCATCAGGATCACGCTCGCTCGCGGTGAATACGGCATAATCAGCACCGCGCGAGACCCTGCGATGGTGACGGTCTCGGCGGCAAACGCGGGGGCATTAGGGAGGATAGCGATGAGACCGAAAAAGGCTGCACAAATGCGCTTCATCATACGTCCGATGAATTGGGGTCGAAGCGACGTATTGTACGCCAGGACTCGGGATCACGCACCAAGACACCGGCTCGGTCAGCGGCCCTCCCATTAGTCGAAGAATCGTATCGTGTCCAAGCCCGGCGATGCCCGCTAGATCACAAGCGGACAAATCGGCAGACGTCTCGGAAGGTCGGCTAAGGGTCAAAACGCGAAGAACTCAGGTAGAGCAAATCTGGTCCGCTCTGGGCTCAACGAGCGGACTTCTGACCGCCGAGGCGCAACTTCGCAGATGGGGCAAAAACGGACTTCGCGGTACCGAGCTTAACAATGGCTCAAGCGAGGGACGTCTGCAGTCCTCAACTTACGCTATGGATGGACTGACATAACCTGCTACGTTGTCCCTGTTACGAAGACGGGGCGAGGTAAAATGGGCACACGAGCCGGAGCATGTCTTCGTTTAGCAGTATTGGTTACGTGCGTTTGCACCAACGCCGTCACCATGGCACAAGAGTTGGTCAGGTTCGACAGTGCTCCAGTCCGCCTTGGCCAGCTCCAGCAGCGCTTGGCGCGCGAGCGCGGCGAAGCGCCGAAGGCGGGGGATACGATCGAGGGCTACCTCGCGAAACCTGAGGGCGACGGCCCATTCGCAGCCATTGTGTATCTCCATGGATGCGATGGACTTTCGAAAGATGCCCCAAAGTTCATCGCTCAATTCGTGACCGGTTTGGGGTATGTGTCACTTGCAGTCGATAGCTTTGCGACCCGTGGCATCAAGGACGCCTGCACCAAACCGATGCCTGCCCTGATGCTTGCCCGCCAAGGTGATGCCTTAGGCGCTCTATCCTATCTTTCCAAACTTCCTTTTGTCGATCCTCAACGTATCGCTGTCCTGGGAGGATCGATGGGTGCAATGGTTGCGCTGCAATTAGCGTCGACCCACCACGTGGAAACATTCGACGCTCCTCGGGATCTGAAGTTCAAGGCCGCGGTGGCCTATTATCCGCTGTGCGGCGTTGCTTCCGAGGAACTCATCGTTCCCACATTAATCCTGATCGGCGAACTCGACGACTGGACGCCTGCGAGGGACTGCGAACTTTGGATGAAGAGGCGGGCCGACAGGGGTGCACCCGTTAAGCTGGTCGTCTATCCCGGTGCCTATCACGCCTTTAGCGTCCCGGCTTTCGCTGACGGCAGGGAAATGCACGGGCACTGGCTCAAGTACGATGCGGAAGCGGCCAGGAAGGCAGTCCAGGAGATGCAGAGTTTCCTCTCTGCTCAATTTTCCCGTTGAGTGACAGCGAAGCGAATGCCCCCATACGCGGCTTAGAGCAGCTTCCGCTTTGGGGTCATTTGCCGATATCGCGGGAGCGGACGAACCACGCCAATCGCTCAGCTGCAGCCGGTCGCCTTGATGACACGGCGGACATTGCATTAATTGCATCGTTTTCGCTTGGTCGATCGACGCGGGCGCCAACTCAACTACGTGGCGCCCCATAGGTCGGCGGCGGCGCCTGCACGGTCGGCGCAGCGGCAGCGAACAGCTCGTCCCTGCTCCCCGTCAACGGCGGATAGATCCGCTTGCGATTGATCGTCTCCTTCGTCGCTTTCGCGGCTGCACCTGTCGCCCGCACCTCGCGGTCCCACCCCTCCGTATAGAGCGCACCCCAGCCGCCGAGATCGAGCACGGTGACGTACCAGTCGATCCGCAGCGGCAGCATCGGCTGGCCGACGAGATCGGCGACGACGTTGTGGCCGGCGAAGCGGCCCATGGGGCGCGCGAACTGGCAGGACATCACGGTCGGATGCAGGCCGTCGACCACGCTGGAGGCGACGTCGCCAGCCGCGAAGACGCCGGGCAGATCGGCCACGCGCATGAAGGGATCGACGAGAAGGCGCCCGAGATGATCGCGCGCGCCCGGAAAGTTTTCGGTCAGCCGGCTCGCGCGCATCCCGGCGCACCAGATCACGGTCTGCGTCGGGATGAACTCGCCCGAGCTCAGGTGCATGCCAGCCGCCTCGACCGAGACCACGCGCCCGCCGAGCCGCGTCTCGACGTCGAGCGAGGCCAACGCCGTTGCGATCACGGGGCGCGCATGCGCGCCGATGGTGGCGCCAACAAATGGATTGGGATCGACCAGGATGATACGCCGGCTGCCGGTGATGCCGGCACGCGCCAAGCGGTTCGGCATCTCGGCCGCGACCTCGATGCCGGTGAAGCCGGCGCCGACCACGACGACCGTCGAACGCCCCGGCGACGGCGCGCTATGTCCGAGCGAGGTCAGGTGATCCTCGAGGCGGAGCGCAGCCGCATAGGTATCGACATCGAATGCGTGTTCGGCGAGGCCTGGAATATCCGGCCGCATCACCTCGCTGCCGAGCGCCAGCACGAGACGGTCGTAGGACAGCATCTCATCGCCGCTGCTGGTGACCAGCGATATCTGCCGTCGCACCGGATCAATGGTCTCGACCTCGCCGATGCCGTGCGTGACGCCGATCGGATCGAGCAGTTGCGGCAGCGGAAGCGCGACCTCGCTGAGATCGGCCTCGTAATTGCGCACGCGGATGTTGTGATAGGGATTGCGATCGACGAGGCGGATCTCGATGTCGCTGTTCGCACCGATCTCGTCACGCTTGCGCGCGGCACCGATGGCCGCCCACAGGCCTGCAAACCCGGCGCCGAGCACGACGATACGCGCCATGTCCGTTGACTTCGCTGTTCGAGGCAATCCGGTGATCCGCCCTGCGCGGACAGATATAACTCATTCGCCTGGATCGACCAACTGCGGCGGCGGCGCGCCGCTGCACAAAACCGGGACTCAGGCCTCGCGCAGCTCCGACGGCGTCGCACCAAAGCGCTTGCGGAAGGCGCGGTTGAAATAGGACAAATCGGAAAAACCGGAGGAATGCGCGATGTCGCTGATCTTGCGCGTCCTCGCGCGGGGATCGCCGAGCAGCTTGCGCGCCAGCAGCAGGCGCTGCTCCAGCACGAATTCGGTGAAGGTGGTGCCGGCCTGCTCGAACAGACGTTGCGCCTGGCGCGGGCTCAGGCCCGAGCGCGTCGCGACTTCGGACAGGCAGAGATCGTTGCGGCCGAGCGCGGCCATCACGTCGGCGCGCATGAGATCGAGGCGAGCCGCCGCATGTCCGCGGCCGCGCGCCAGACTGGCATGCTCGGCATCGGTGCCGAGCAGCAGGCCGACGAGATCGACCATGTGCTGTGCGGTGAGGCGTTGGCCGACGGCATCGAGATGCGGCCCGTGATTGGCGGCAAGCGCGTGGTAGCGGAAAATGGTCTCGGCCACCGCACCGTCCGAGAGCACTTGCGAGAGCTTCTCCTCGGCGCGCGGATTGATGTCGAGCAGCGCGCGGCGCGGCATGCGGATGGTGGTGAAGCGGTCGTCGTCGGTGTGGCCGACGGTGCCGGTGACGCCCATGTCGACGAGCACCATCTGCGCCGGCGCGAGCTCGACGGTGTGGCCGTTCTGTCCGACGCGGACGAGACCCGCATGCGCCGATATCAGCACGAGATCGTCGCTGCCGTCGGCCAGGTTGCTCTGCGTGCGTGAGTATTGCGCCGACGCGCCTTCCGGGATGGCGAGCGCGATATTGTCGACCACGCTGATCTGGAGCCGGCAATCGATGCTGTCGCCATGGCTCGGCCCGATGTCGAGACCGCAGGACCCGAAGGCCCGCTCGCGCCAATGTTCGAAGGCCGGACCGTGCGGCAGGCCCGCATATTGGTGGACGAAGATGCCCGGCGTCTTTGCTGCATCCATTTGATTTCCAAGCCCCTCTCCGGCGCCATGATCGTCGGCGCCGACTGCAAATTCCGGGCATTTGACGCCGCGGAATGGACAGAGGTTCAAATTGAGGGCGGATTCAGCGGGATTTGTCGGATTGCGACGGCGGGATGGACCATGGCGACAGTTTTGCGGCCTTGTAGCCCGCATAAGCGAAGCGACATGCGGGGAACACTGTCCCCGGATATCGCTTCGCTCATCCGGGCTACGGAACGGCAGCAGCACCTACTTCTTCGCCGGAACCTGCGGCTGCGACGGCGGCACGGTCTCGATCAGCTTGCCGGAAAACACCGGCGCGGAGGTCGGCTGGCCGCTGGGCGAGCCGCCGGCCTGCTCGACCGTGACGGCGTAGGTGGCGCCGTTGACGAGCTCGGCATCGTAGCCGCCGAGCACCGGACGCGCGGTGAATTCGCCGGCGCCGATCACGCCGAGCGAGCGCGGGCGCGGCAGCTTGTCGGAGATCAGCCAGAGCTCAAAGCTCTTGCCGGGCTCCGGCGTCGCGCCGACCTTGCGCACCGTGAAATTCCTGGTCGCACCGTCGATCGTGAGAATGAAGGCCGGACCGCCGCCCGGCCCCTGCAGCAGCGCGACATATTGCGACGACGCGGTCAGCGGCGCGGCCGGCGTCTTGACCTCGACCGTCTGGATGCGCGGCGCGGGACGGAGCGCGCCCGGCAGCCTGTCGGGCTGGAATATCTGCAGCGACAGCGTCACCAGCAGCGCGGCCGCGAGCGCGCCGACAGCGGATGCGATCGTGCGCCAGCGCTTCACGCGGCTCTCGAGCCGGATGACGCTGCTGTTGTCGGCGACCGGCGGGGGCGGCGCGCGCACGATCTCGGGATCGGGCGCATGGACCTGCGGCATATAGATCGGCACGACCTCAGGCCGCGCGTCGGAGGCCGGCGGCACCGTTTCAGGCTGCGCGGCGTTAGGAGGCTCAACTGCGGGAGGCTGCGGCTCGGCTTGCCTGGTATCCTCCGGCGGCAATTCAGGCGGCGCGGTATCGAGCGGGGAAAACTCCGGCACGGGCGGAGGCGGTGGCGGCGGCGACGCTTCCGGCAGCGCAGGCGACCCTTGCGCAAAATTCGTCCGCGCGAGTTCCGCGCGGATGTTCTCCCACACGATCGGACGCGGCTCGATGGTGCCGACCATCTGGTTGAGGACGCCGAGCCGGTAGGCCCAGGCCCGCACGACATCGGCAAACCCAGGGTCCACCGCCATCATGGTCTCGACCTGCGCGCGCTCGTCGGCGTCGAGCGTACCGAGCGCATATTCCGCGGCGAGCGCGATATGATCCTCCGTGTAGGCCATCACATGCAGTCCAGAACCACCCTCACATCATCCTCACAATCCGAGGCACTCGCGAATATCCAGCATGCTGCGCCGCAGCCACGTCTTCACCGTGTTGACGGGCGCGGCGAATTTCTCCGCCAATTGCTCGCGGCTCCAGCCGTTGTAATAGGCGAGAAGCACGAGCCTCTGACGGTCCGGCGCGAGCCGGCCGATACATTCCAGGAGCCGCTTCAGCTCCTCGGTCATCTCCCGGCGCGCCAGCGGATCGGGACTGTCGGCCGCGACCTCCATCGCCCGAGGCTCTTCCTCGATGGAGACTTCCGACTTCTTGCGCACGATGTCGATCGCACGGTTGCGCGCGATCGACGCCATCCATGTGATCGGCGACGACAAGGCCGGATTGAACTGGCCTGCGCTGTTCCAGATCTTGACGTAGGTCTCCTGAATGACCTCCTCTGCGAGATCCTGCCGGCGCAAGATACGGAGCACGACGCCATAGAGTTTCGCGCGCGTGGCGACGTAGAGGCGCTCGAACGCGGCCTGATCGCCCTTGGCGACCGCCTCAATCAGCCCGACCAGCTCGGCTGGCGTCAGCATTCAGCCCCCCAACACGCGGGCCTCGACGCTTTGCGCGCTGGCCCCGGCACTCGACTACCATAGCGCGCGGCAGCGCCGACCACCAAGGGGCGCGGCGCCGCGCTGTGGACAGCACATACGAAAACCCGGACCTTGCGGGTCCGGGTTCTGCAAATTCGCGTTGGGTCTGGCGGCTGAAGCCGCTAGGCGACGGCGCCGATGCGGGCGCGCATCAGGCCGATGCTGTCGAGGTCGGCCTGCTCGCGGGCGTTCTCTTCGGCGCGTTCGCGGGCCTGGTCGCGCTCGTCGAGGAGCTCGACCTTCTTCAGCTCCTCGAAGGCCTCGGCCAGCGCGGCCTTGGCTTCGTCGAGCTGGCCCTTGAGCTCGTCGGCCGAGCGGGTCAGGTTCTCGCGGCGCTGGATCGCGGCCTTGGCATAGGTCGGATAGGCAAAGTGCGAGGGATCGTTGATCCCGGCGCGCTCCTGCTCGGTCGTGATCTCGCGCTCGAGATCGGTCGACATCCGCTGGAAGTCGGCGATCATGGTCTCGATCTGGGTGACCCGGCGGCGCTTCTCGTCGACCTGAAATTTCTTCAGGCGGATGAGGGTGTCTCGTGACTTCATCGACTCATACTCCCCAGAAGTCCCTTGGCTGCACGTGGGACGTCACCGGTCTCCCCACAGGCCCGACGGGGGCCAAGACCGGCTCTGCTACTCTGTGGGATCGGATGATGACGGGACAAAGTTAGCGTTCCGTTTCCAAATTACCGAGGATTTGCGCCAACTGGCGGTAACCGTCCGCCAGTGAGGCATTTTCGTCCTTGCGCTGCCGCAAGAACGCTTCCAGCGGCTCGTGCAGGCGGATCGCCTCGTCGACCTCGGGGCTGGAGCCGGCCCGGTAGGCGCCGAGCCGGATCAATTCCTCCATGTCGGCATAGGTCGCCATCACCTGGCGCGCCCGCTGGATGGTCGGCCAGAACTGCGGATCGGCCGATTTCGGCATGGTGCGGGAGACGGATTTGAGGATGTTGATGGCGGGATAGCGGCCGCGCTCGGCGATCGAGCGCTGCATCACGATGTGGCCGTCGAGGATGCCGCGGACCGCGTCCGCGATCGGCTCGTTGTGATCGTCGCCGTCGACCAGCACCGTGAAGATCGCGGTGATCGCGCCCTCGCCCAGGCCCGGTCCGGCCCGCTCGAGCAGCTTCGGCAGCTCGGTGAAGACGGTCGGCGTATAGCCCTTGGCGGTCGGCGGCTCGCCGGCGGAGAGGCCGATCTCGCGCTGGGCCATGGCAAAGCGCGTCACCGAGTCCATCAGGCAGAGGACGTCCTTGTCCTCGTCGCGAAAATACTCGGCGACCGCGAGCGTGAGATACGCCGCCTGGCGGCGCATCAGCGCCGGCTCGTCGGAGGTTGCGACCACGACGACGGAGCGCGCCAGCCCCTCCTCGCCGAGATCATCCTGCAGGAACTCCTGCACCTCGCGGCCGCGTTCGCCGATCAGCCCGATGACGCTGACGGCCGCATCGACGTTGCGCGCCAGCATCGACAGCAGCACCGACTTGCCGACGCCGGACCCCGCGAAGATGCCCATGCGCTGGCCGCGGCAGCAGGTGAGGAAGGTGTTCATCGCGCGCACGCCGAGATCGAGCGGCGCGCCTACGCGCTTGCGCGAATGCGCCGGCGGCGGCGTGTTGCGATACGGCATCGGCGCCGGTCCCTGCGGCAGCGGCCCCTTGCCGTCGATCGGCTCACCGAGCGCGTTGATGACGCGGCCGAGCCAGGCCGACGACGGCCGCACTTGATTGGCGGCATTGGCGATCACCGCCTTGCAGCCGCGGCGCACGCCATCGAGCCCGGCGAACGGCATCACGACGGCATTGTTGCCGGAGAAGCCGATCACCTCGCAGGGGATGGAGCGGTTCGCACCGGTCTCGATCACGAGCCGCGCGCCGACCGACATCGCGTGAATGGGGCCGGCCACTTCGACCATCAGGCCGCGCACGCCGACGACACGGCCATAGATATTGACGCCGTCGATATCGCCGATCTGTTCGGCAAGCGCCTTCATAAGGTGGTCGCCTTCGACATCCGGGCCTTCACGGTGAAACTCTTAAGTTTCGCCATATTTCTGAACGGCGCTTAACTTCGTGTTTACCCGCATCGTTAATCATTGCGTCACTGTCTTTGTGGCTGAGCGTGGCTCCCTTTCAGAAGAAGGCTGAGTCGCGGGAGTCGGTTAGGTCCGATTCTTAAAGTGGAACTTGAACGGAGCTGGGTGACGAAAGCTGCTTCTTGCGCAAGACCTTAGGGCGATTCGACAAAAATTGCACCGGGGGGACTTGCGTTCCAGAATCAGGATTTGTTAACCATCTGTTGTCAGGATCCGAATCAGTTGTTCAAAGGCGTTTTGTTGAGTGCCGCGAATGCGGCCGACCTGACGCCCAGGAGCGGCGACTATGGGGAACTGGCATGCGCGTTTTGCTGATTGAAGATGACAGCGCCGTCGCGCAGTCGATCGAGCTGATGCTGAAGTCTGAGAGCTTCAACGTCTACACGACCGATTTGGGGGAAGAAGGCGTCGATCTCGGTAAACTCTACGATTACGACATCATTCTTCTCGACCTTAACCTGCCCGACATGTCCGGTTACGACGTGCTCAAGCAGCTCCGGGTCTCCAAGATCAAGACACCGATTTTGATCCTCTCCGGCCTCGCCGGCATCGAGGATAAGGTCAAGGGTCTCGGCGTCGGCGCCGACGACTACATGACCAAGCCCTTCCACAAGGACGAGCTGGTGGCCCGCATCCACGCGATCGTGCGCCGCTCCAAGGGTCACGCCCAGTCGGTCATCCAGACCGGCGATCTCGTCGTCAACCTCGACACCAAGACGGTGGAAGTCGGCGGCCAGCGCGTGCATCTGACCGGCAAGGAATACCAGATGCTGGAGCTGCTCTCGCTCCGCAAGGGGACGACCCTCACCAAGGAAATGTTCCTCAACCACCTCTATGGCGGCATGGACGAGCCCGAGCTGAAGATCATCGACGTCTTCATCTGCAAGCTCCGCAAGAAGCTCGCCAACGCTTCCGAAGGCCGTAACTTCATCGAGACCGTGTGGGGCCGCGGCTACGTGCTGCGCGAGCCGCACGAGGCCGACGAGCGCATCCCCGCCTGATCCTCACGTTACGTCGCGAGCCCTGAGGGCTCGCTCCTCCCCAGCCTGGACCCCGCCGCAAATGGCGGGGTTTTATTTTTGGGGCACGCTTCATCCGAAGCTTAATGATTGAACCGCTACCCTCCCCCCGCCGACGAATGGTCGCTGCACGATGGGGGAACGATGATCCTGCAATCACTCGCCGGCCTGCCTGCCTTCCTGGTCTATTTCTGCACCGGCCTGATCGCGATCGTGGCCTATCTGCTGGTCTACACCCGCATCACCCCGCACAACGAGTTCCAGCTGATCCGCGACAACGAGCCGGCCGCGGCGATCGCGCTCGGGCTCAGCCTGCTCGGCTTCGTCGCGCCGCTGGTCAGCGCCATCGCGCATTCGGCCAATGTACTGGACTGCATGGTCTGGGCGATCATCGCGCTGATCGTGCAGATCATCGTGCTGTTCCTGGTCAGGGTCCCGGTGCCGAACCTGTCGGCGCGAATTGCCGCAGGTGAACTGGCGCCGGCGATCTGGCTCGGACTGTCCTCGCTCGCGGCGGGCCTCTTGAACGCCGCCTGCATGATCTACTGACCTGGTAGCTAAGTGATATGGCCAACAAGCCTCCCAGCAAGGAGTTCAGCAGGCGCCGGCCGCGCCTGCCGGCGGACCTGCCACTGCCGCCGAGGGAGCCGCCGGCGAAGCGCTCCGGCCATGTCGCGCTGCTGGTGATGGGCACGATCGCGGTCGGCACCACCGCCTACACGCTGATGCCGCGGCAGACCTGCGAGCCCACGCCCGGCGCCGTGCCGGGGCAGACGACCACGACGTGCACCAGTAGCGGCAGCAGTTCGTCGGGTGGCAGCGGCGGCTCGCACTCGTCGTCGCGATCGAGCTTCTACAGCAGCGATTCCTCGAGCCATTCCTCGTCGGGAACGTCGTCCGATTCAGGCTCCAGCAGCGTGAGCCGCGGCGGCTTCGGCTCGTTCGGTCACGGCTTCTCGGGCGGTGGTTGATCCATGCAACGCATCGTGTGTCCCGAGCGCGACGACTGGCGGCAGACCGCCGCGCAATGCGGCTTCGCCTTCCACACCATCGACGGCGAACGCTATTGGGACGAGAGCGCCTATTACGGCTTCACGCTCGACGAGATCGAGCGCGGCATCGAGACGCCGACCGGCGAGATCGACGCGATGTGCCTGGAGCTTGCCGGCCGCGTGATCAAAGACGAGCGCCATCTGCGGCGCCTGAAGATCCCGGAGACGTTCTGGAGCTTCATCGCCGAAAGCTGGCAGCGCGACGATCGCAGCCTCTATGGCCGGCTCGACCTGAAGTTCGACGGACAAGGCCCGGCCAAGCTGCTCGAATACAACGCGGACACGCCGACCTCGATCTTCGAGGCCGCGGTGTTTCAATGGACCTGGCTCGAACAGGCGATCGAACGCCGCATCATCCCGGCGCGGGCCGACCAGTTCAACTCGATCCACGAGCGGCTGATCGCGGCGTGGAAGGAGATTGCCAAAGGCCGCCATCTCCATCTCACCGGCACCACCGGCAACGAAGAGGACGCCGGCACGCTCGCCTATCTCGAGGACACCGCGCGGCAGGCAGGGCTCTCGACCCGGCTGCTCGACATCGAGGAGGTCGGCTGGCGCGACGAAGGTGGCGGCTTCGTCGATCTCGACAACAGCGACATCGCGCTCGCCTTCAAGCTCTATCCCTGGGAGTGGATGTTCCACGATGCCTTCGGCGCCAAGCTCGCGAGCGCGCCGACGCGCTGGATCGAGCCGCCGTGGAAGGCAGTGCTCTCCAACAAGGGCATCCTGCCGCTGCTCTGGGAGATGTTTCCGAACCATCCCAACCTGCTGCCGGCCTTCTTCGAGGACGATCCGCGTGCCGCTGAGCTCGGGACGTCCTATGTCCGCAAGCCGCTGCTGTCGCGCGAAGGCGCCAACGTCACGCTGGTCTCCGGCGGCATGCCGCTCGACGAGCAGGCGGGTCCCTATGGCGCGGAGGGTTTTGTACGGCAGGCACTGTCGCCGCTGCCGAACTTCTCGAGCTTCTATGTGGTGGTGGGAAGTTGGCTGGTGAACCACGAGCCCTGCGGCCTGTCGATCCGCGAGGACGAAAGCCCGATCACGGGCAACCGCTCGCGGTTTCTGCCGCATGCGATTTTGTGAAGTGCGCTCGCGGCCTCGTCGGAAAGGACGCGAGCGCGTAGGTTCGCGCGCTTGAGTTACGGGGTCTTGACGATCAACCTGCCGTCGAACAGGCCTGCGCCCTTGAATCCGCTTTGCATGCTTTCGAAGCCGCCCGTGCCCGTCGCGTTGGCGTACGCCCCGGTGCCCGACAGGATGGTATATTCGCCCTTTGCCTTACCGTCCTTGACCACGCCGGCGTAGCGCGCCGTGATCGAGGACCCGTCGTCGAACGTGTAGGTGCTGTAGCCGAACATGGGTCCTGAGCCCTTGAGCATGTCGGAGGAGTTGACGAAGTCCTTCACGGCAATGCGGCCGTCCTTGAAAAAGGCAACGCCGAACATCTTGCCGGACATGACCGTCTGACCTTCGACGTTCGCAACCTCACTGACCTTAACGTCCATTGCTTTGGTGACGAGCTTGAATTCGAGCACCTGTTCGCCGGCGAGAGCCGTCGCGGGCAACGAAAGCGCAGCCAACAGGAAATAAGAGGCGCAAGACATTCGCATGGTATGTCCTCCTCAAAGCAGTTCATGTTGGAATGAAATCCCGTCTCAGTCTGGCGGGACGATCGGGAGCATAGCACGCTGCTCGGGTGCTGATGAGAGGCGCGATCGCATTGCATCGCGGTGCGAGCTCACCTCGCGCGCGGTAGCTGAGTAATCCGCGGTGGTGAAACGTCACGCACATTGACGGAGAAAGAATGCCATCAGGTGCTACCCGTCATCCGCACCAACAATGCTTTCTCGGATCGAGGGTCGCTCGGCTGATTACCTTGCCGCTGCGACCTTCAGCGGCTGCGGCATCAAGCCGCCCATCGGACGGCCGGAGCGCGCGGGATTGAGCTGATAGAGACCGCGACGATCGACGATCGGACGGAACGCATCGGTGATGCCGACGACGGATTCGGCGGCGCCGAGCAGCAGCGTACCGTCGGCTTCCAGGCACTTCGCCATGCGCTCGAAGATCACCGCCTTGGTGTCCTGATCGAAATAGATCAGCACGTTGCGGCAGAAGATCACGTCGAACGTGCCGAGATGCGAGAAGTCCTGCAGCAGGTTGAGCTGGCGGAACTGCACCATCGCACGAATATCGGCATTGAGCTGCCAGAGCTCGCCGGCTTGCGTGAAATACTTCATCAGGTGCTGGATCGGCAGGCCCCGCTGCACTTCGAACTGGCTGTAGATGCCGGCCCTGGATTTCTCCAGTACCTCCTGCGACAGATCCGTGGCGACGATCTCGATGCGCCAGCCGGCGAGAGCCGCGCCCATCTCCTTCACGCACATCGCGATCGAATAAGGCTCCTGCCCCGTCGAGGACGCCGCCGACCAGATGCGGAGCGACTTGCGCGCCGCGCGCGCCTGGATCAGGCCCGGCAGGATGGTCTCGCGCAGATGATCGAACGGAATCTTGTCGCGATAGAAGAACGTCTCGTTGGTGGTCATCGCTTCGACCACATCGGTCGCAAGCCGGCCGTCGCCGTTCCTGATCTTCAGCACGAGATCGGGAATGCCGGGAAGGCTTGCCTTGCGCGCGAGCGGCAGCAAGCGGCTTTCGACCAGGTACTGCTTGTCGGGAGAGAGATCGAGGCCCGAACGCTCTTTCAGGAACTTGCGCAGATAATCGTAATCCGCGGGTGTCACGAGCGGTCTCCCGCGAACAGGCGGTTGATCTTGGTGCCGATCTGGTTGAGCGGAAGGATCGCCGCGCAGATGCCGGCGTTGGCCGCGGCGCCCGGCATGCCCCAGACCACGCTGGAGGCTTCGTCCTGCGCGATCACGCTGCCGCCGGCGGCGACGATGTCCTTGCCGCCGCGCATGCCGTCCGAGCCCATGCCCGTCAGGATCACGGAGAGGATGCTGCCGTGCCAGATGTCGATGGCGGAGGTGAAGAGCGGATCGACCGCGGGCTTGCAGAAATTGACGGCGGGGCCGTCATCGAGCGCGATCGCCACGTCGGCGCCGCTGCGCGCGACACGCATGTGCTTGCCGCCTGGCGCAAGATAAATCCGTCCCGGCTTCACCGGCTCGCCGTCGATCGCCTCGGCCGCCGGGCGGCGGCTCGCGCGCGCCAGATGCTCGGCGAGAATGGTGGTGAAGGTCGGCGGCATGTGCTGGGTGATCAGCACCGGGTAGCGGTCGATGACAGGACCGAGCTCGGTGACGAGCGCCATCAGCGCCTGCGGGCCGCCGGTCGAGGAGCCGATCAGCAGCACCTTCGGCACCTGGGTCGAGAACGGACGCGTCGACAGCGCCCCCGACGACAGCGCATGCACGGCCGGGGCCGGTGCGGGCGCGGCAGGCCGCGCGACAGCCGGTGCACGGGCAGCCGGCGCAGCGGGGCTCGCAGGCGCGAGCGGCGGGCTCGCAACTGCCGCCCTTCGGCGCAGACGCGCGCCGAGATGACGGATCTTCTGGATCAGATCGTGATGGAAGATGTCCGCGGCCGAGGCCTCGCGCGTGGACTCCGGCTTCGGAATGTAGTCGGCCGCGCCGAGCGACAGCGCCTTGAAGCTGATCTCCGCGTTGCGGCGGGTCAGGGTCGAGGCCATGATGATGACGAGATCGCGCTTCTTCGCCAGCAATTGCGGCAGCGCCGAGATGCCGTCGAGCTCGGGCATTTCGATGTCGAGCACGGCAACGTCGGGATTGATGCGTTCGAGCTGGTTGACCGCTTCGAGCCCGGTGCGCAAGGAGGCCGCGACCTCCATGTCGTGCTCGGCACCGATCCAGCGCGAGATGAGGCCGCGGATGACGACGGAGTCGTCAACGACCATCACCCGCAGCGGACCGGCTTCGCGCGACGTGCCCGTGGTCGAATTCCCTGCGAACGCAACACTCATTACTCACCAACTCAGACTGAAACGGTTCAGTTGAAAACAAAACGCCGAAGGAGCCGTTCAGCCTCCGGAGTTCGCTCAGATAAGGCCGACTTCCTGGAACTTCGCCGTCACGATGTCCTTGTCGAACGGCTTCATGATGTACTCGTTGGCGCCGGCGTGCAGCGCACGCGCAATATGGGCCACGTCGTTCTCGGTGGTGCAGAACACCACCTTCGGCTGGTCGCCGCCGGGCATGCGCCGGAGATGGCCGAGAAATTCGTAGCCGTCCATCACGGGCATGTTCCAGTCGAGCAGCACCGCGTCGGGCAAGCCGCGCTTGCAGGCCTCGAGCGCCTTCTCACCGTCCTCGGCTTCGAGAATCTGGAAGTCGAGGCCCTCCAGGATCCGGCGCGCAACCTTGCGGATGACGCTGGAATCATCAACGACGAGACAAGTTCGCATGTGAACCTCTGCTTCCTCCCCCTTTGCGAGGGCACTTCCAATTGCAACTCTGCCGACGGCAATGCCGCCGGATCAGGCCGCCATCATCTCGGGCGCGAGCTCGAGCACGCGATCGACGTCGAGGACGACCATGAGCTGGCCGTCGAGACGGTGAACGCCGCCGGCGAGCTTGGCCATGCGGGGATCGAGGTTGACCGGGTTCTCTTCCATGCCGGCCTCGGGCAGGCGCAGCACCTCGCCGATCTGGTCGATCAGGAGGCCATAGGATTCGCCGCGCAGGTCGACACCGACCGCCATCGGGGTCTTGCCGTCCTCGGCCTTGGGCAGGCCGAGACGGGCGCGCATGTCGATCACGGTGACGATGCGGCCGCGCAGGTTCAGCACGCCCGCGATCTCGCGCGAGGACAGCGGAACGCGGGTGACGCGCTCGGGCATGAACACGTCCTGGACGCGGGAGATCGGCAGGCCGAACAGTTGGCCACCGATCATCGCGGTGACGTATTCGACCATGGTGCCTTCGGTGGACTGCATCTTGGTGCTCATAAGCGTATCTCCTGATCCCGCTGGTTACGCCGCTGCCCGGCTCAGCTCGGAGGCGCCGGCGGCACCCGCGGTCTGCTCCTTCAGCGCCGCGATCAGACCGGGACGGTCGAACTTGGCGACATAGTCGTGGAAGCCGGCCTGACGGCCGCGTTCGATCGCCGCCGGCGACACCAGCGCCGACAGGCCGATGATCGGCATCGAACCGAGATTGCTGTCGGAGCGGATGGTCTCGGCGAACTCGAACCCGTTCATGTCGGGCATCTCGATGTCGGTCAGGACCACGTCGAAGTTTTGCGCACGGAGCGCCGCGAGGCCTTCCTGCGCGGTCGGCGCGGTGCGGACGCGGTAACCGGCCGCCTTCAGCACCGGAGCCAGCATGTTGCGGAAGAACGCGCTGTCGTCGACCAGCAGCACCGACTGCGAATGCATCGACGGCTTCATCTCCTTGCGGGTGAACCAGTCGGCGAACGCCATCGGCAGGAAGTGGCCGACGTCGATCACTTCGGTGGCCTGGCCCTTGATCACGGCCGAGCCGAGAATGCCGGAGGCGGAGCCGCCGACCTCGATGTTGAGGCGCTCTTCGACGATGTCGATGATCTCGTCGACGACGAGGCCCATGGAGCGGCCGTCATCGGCGAACACCAGGATCGGCTGGGCACCCTGGCTCGCAATGGTGACGCCTTCCATGGCGACGAGCGGCATCAGCTGCTCGCGGTACTGCACCATGTAGCGGCCGTTACTGAACTCGATCTTGTCGGCGGGCAGCTCTTCCAGGCGCGTGACGAGCCCGAGCGGGACCGCCTTGGGCTGCGACGAGCCGGCGCGGAAGACGAGGAGCGAGGTGGTCTGCTCGCCCGAACCGATGTGGAGCGCGCCATTGTCGTCGGCCATGTCATGGGCCGAGGAGCCGGCGGCGCCGAGCGCCTTGGCAATGCCGTTGGGGTCGATGATCATGATGACCGCGCCATCGCCCAGAATGGTGTTGCCGGAGAACATGTCGATGTGACGCAGCTTTGTGGACATCGGCTTCACGACGATCTCTTCCGTATGGAAGACGCCGTCCACGACGATACCAAACGTCTGGCTGCCGACCTGGGTGACCACGATAAAACCGTTCTCGGGATCGGAGGCCGCGCCGTCGTCGATCTTCAGCAGCTTCTTCAGATGGATCAGCGGCAGCAGCTTGTTGCGCAGGCGCAAGACCGCGGTGTCCTTGATGCGCTCGATGCGGTGCTCGCTGTTGGCGCGGGCACGGACCAGCTCGACCACCGAGAGCTGCGGGATCGCGAAGCGGTCGCCGGCGGCTTCCACGATCAGCGCCGAGACGATGGCGAGCGTCAGCGGGATCTTGATGGTGACGGAGGAGCCCTCGCCGGCCACCGACTTGATGTCGATGGTGCCGCCGATCTGGTCGATATTGGTGCGCACCACGTCCATGCCGACGCCGCGGCCGGAGACCGAGGTGATGGCGGCCGCGGTCGAGAAGCCGGGCGCGAAGATGAACTTGTGGATCTGGGCTTCGCTCATCTTCTCGAGCTCGGCCTCGGTGGCGAGACCTGAGGTGATGGCCTTGGCCTTGATCTTCTCGGTGTTGAGGCCGCGGCCGTTGTCGGCGATGCAGATGATGATGTGGCCGCCTTCGTGATAGGCGGAGAGGCGAATGGTGCCCTGCTCGCCCTTGCCGGACGCAACGCGCTCGGCAGGCGTTTCGAGGCCGTGATCGGCGGAGTTGCGCACCATGTGGGTGAGCGGGTCCTTGATCAGGTCGAGCACCTGGCGGTCGAGCTCGGTGTCGGCGCCGTGCATCTCCAGCTCGATCTGCTTGCCGAGTTCGCTCGAGAGATCGCGGACGATGCGGGGCAGCTTCTGCCAGGCATTGCCGATCGGCTGCATGCGCGTCTTCATGACGCCTTCCTGCAGCTCGGCGGTGACGTTGGAGAGGCGCTGCAGCGGCACCTTGAACTCGGTGTCCTCGTTGCGCCTGCTGATCTCGAGCAGCTGGTTGCGGGTCAGCACCAGCTCGGAGACCATGGTCATCAGGTGCTCCAGCGTATCCACGTTGACGCGGATCGACTGGTTGGCGATGCTGGCGCCCTCGGAGGCCCCCTCGTCGGCCATCGACTTCTTCGGCGCGACCTTCTCCTTGGCGGGCTTGGCTTCCTTCGCGGCTTCCTTGACCACAGGCGCAGGCGCTTCAGCAGCCGGCGCGGCCTTGGCAACGGGTGCAGGCGCAGGCTCTTCGATCGCAGTCTCGCGGAAAGCGCGCTCGAGCTCGTCGAGCGAGACTTCGCCCGGACGCAGCGGACGCTCGAGAGTCTGATCGATCAGCGTGCCTTGGGTCATTTCTTTTTCTCTCGCAGGAGCAGCCTTGACTTCGACGGGAGCCGGCGCTTCCGGCACCAGCGGCGGCGCTTCAGCGACAGGAGCGGCGGCGCCGGCGGCCATTGCCGCCATGCCCTGCTCGACCATCGCTTCCAGCTTGTCGATGAGATCGCGGTCCTCGCCTTCGGGCTCGGCTTCGGTCGCTTCGAGACCGGCGAGGATCTCCTTGATGCGGTCGATCGAGGACAGGATCAGCGTCACGGCCGGCCCCGTCACCGGCATGCCGTCACGGAATTTGCTCATCAAGGTCTCGCCGGCATGCGCCAGCGCTTCGAGCCGCGGCAGGCCAAGGAAGCCGCAAGTGCCCTTGATGGTGTGGACCAGGCGGAAGATGTTATCGAGAATCTTGGCGTTGTTCGGCTCCTGCTCGAACTTCACCAGCTGATTGTCGACGGTGTCCAGGCTCTCGCTGGTCTCCGTCAGAAACTCCCGCAACAGATCATCCATGAAAACAGGCCTTCATACAGGGAGGACGCGCACGAATTGCGACGCGCCATTTCGGAATGAGGCCAGCTTCACCGCAAAGCGTTTAATAATGGTTGAGTATGTGCAAAAGAACGGAACCAACAAAGAGATAAGGCGCTCCGGACAAGCCGAAGCGCCTCGTAAAGAATCGATTAACGTTTGAGCGCGGCGGGCGCGTTTACGAAGCGGTAACGATGATGGCTTCGCCCTCGGGCTTGAGCGTCACCGTCAGCCCGCAGGCCTGCGCCAGCAGCCGCGTATAATAAGGCTGGATCGCGTGCGCATCCGCAGCCGGCCCGCGCTCACCGCTCAAGAGCTCGGAGATGTTCTGCGGCAGGCGCGCATTGTGTCCGGTCGCGGTGATGCGGAAGCTCATCGTCTCGCCCTCGCCGATCGGATCGATCGTCAGCATGCCGCCGCGCGGAATCGTGTGCTGGGCGACGACCAGCATGTTGAGCAGCAGCTTGACGCGATTCTTCGGCAGCAGCAGCCGCGGCAAATTCCACGTGATCGAGCACTTGCCGTCCTCGATATGGCCCTTCGCCATGGTGTGGGCATCGCCGAGATCGATCTGGGCGCCGGAGGAGCCGGCCGCGCCGAAGGCGAGACGGCAGAACTGGAGACGGGCGGAGGCCGTCTTGGCGCTCTTGCGAATCAGGTCGAGCGCGAATTCGCGGTCTTCCGGCTTGGGATCGTCGTCGAGCACTTCGAGCCCGTTGACGATGGCGCCGACGGGGCTGATGAGATCGTGGCAGACCCGCGAGCACAGCAGCGCGGCGAGTTCGAGCATATCGGGAGCGGTAGCGGTCGCGGGCGACGAGGCGTCAGACATATAAAGGGGTCCTGGCGGGTTCCTGGAATTGCACGGCACTGGACGCCGCGAATCACGCATGCTTGACGGATGCTGCCGGTTCTAACATTCGCCAGCCTGTGGCAGCTAGCTTGCGATAGGTTTCGAAGCGGCCATAAAGCCCCGGTCGAAGCGATCGGGGCGAATCAACCGAGGGACGAGAATTGCCGATGAATGAGGCATGCAGGTGAGGATCATCGAGGCCGAGGCCGCATCCCGATTGATGGAGCCGCTCACCGCACTGGTGGTCAAGGCAGGCGAAGCGATCCTTGCGGTCAACCGCGGGGCGATGCGGGTCGACGGCAAGCAGGACGGCTCGCCGGTGACCGAGGCTGACCTCGCCGCCGACCACATTCTCGCCGACGGCCTGGCGCAGCTCGCGGCCGACGTGCCGACGCTCTCGGAAGAGCGGACCCAGCACGCCACGGCGCCGTTTCGCGGCAGCTTCTTCCTGATCGATCCGCTCGACGGCACCAAGGAGTTCGTCGCCGGCCGAGACGAGTTCACCGTCAATCTCGCCCTGATCACCCGGGGCGTGCCGCTGCTCGGCATCGTCAGCGCGCCCGCGCTCGGGCTGCTCTGGCGCGGCATCGTCGGCCGCGGCGCCGAGCGCGTGAGGTTCGATGGCACCACCATCGGTGCGGCCGAGCCGATCCGCACCCGCTCGCTGCCGAAGCCGGGCGAGCCCTGGGTCGCGGCGGTGAGCCGTTCGCATGGCGATCCCAAGAGCGAGGCGTTCATCGACAGCCGGCCCAATGCGGTCAGAAAGACCTGCGGCTCGGCGGTCAAGTTCGGCCGGATCGCCGAAGGCAGCGCCGACATCTATCCCCGCTTCGGGCCCACCTGCGAATGGGATGTCGGGGCGGGCTGCGCGGTCGTGACCGCGGCCGGCGGCAGGGTGACCGACGACAAGGGCAATGACATCCTCTTCGGCCACCGCCAGGACACCGGCTTCATCATCCCGGCGTTCGTCGCCTGGGGCGACCCGCAGCAGGCGGTAGGCTGCTACTGACTGAGCTGCTGCTGCAGCGCCGGCCAGCGCTTTCCGACCTCATAGAGGAAGCGCTCCGGATTGGCGGCGAAGGCGTCGCGGTTGTCTTCGCGGCTGAACAGATAGAGCCGCTGCGCCGCGATCACGTAGAAACGGGGGTTGCCGGCCACGGTGACGCCCCGGGCGATGTCGGCGGGGTCATAGCCGCCATATTGCGGACCATAGATTTCGGGGTGGGCCAGGAAAGAGGCCCGGTTGCCCTCGTTGCGGAAGCGCCAGACCGCGCCCCAGAGGTTGGCCTCGAACTCGGCCGTCCCCTGCATCGCCGCGCCGTCGACGAAATAGGCCACGGGGTCGAACCCCTCGATGGCGACGCCGGAGAAACGATTGACGACGATCCGCTCGGTGGTGGCAGCCCCTGCCGGCAACCAGGAGCAGGCCAGCCAGATGCCCGCCAGCAAGCAGGCGCGGCGGCCGATCAAGGCAATTCCGGGGCGCAAGGGGCTATCTTCCTGCCGTTGTGCCGTCATAGTTGCTGCGGATAACATCCGAGTCGAGGGGACATCCGGCGCAACCTAGAGCCGCGCCTGTTGGCGTCAGGTTAAGGAAGCGACCGGGATCGGTACCAGGGGTTCTTTTATGACTTTCGCATCACGCCTTGCTGCGGTCGCGCTTGCCGCGATGGTGGGCTGGATCGTGCCGGTGTCGGCCCAGCAGGCGCCGCCGCCCAATCTGCCGCCGCCGCAGCGGACCCCGACGCCCAACACCTACGGGCCGGACGAGCTCGTGACCGCCGGTCACCGTTTCTTCGGCAACGTCTCGCGCGGGCTCGCCTCGATCATCGAGAAGGCGGTCAGCCAATGGGGCCTGCCGAACGGCTATATCCTCGGCGAGGAAGGCTCCGGCGCCTTCGTCGCGGGCCTGCGCTACGGCGAAGGCACGCTCTACACCAAGAACGCCGGCGACCTGCGCGTCTACTGGCAGGGTCCCTCGCTCGGCTTCGACTGGGGCGGCGACGGCGCGCGCACCATGACGCTGGTCTATAACCTGCCCGCCACCAACGCGATCTACCAGCGCTTCGCCGGCATCGACGGCTCGGCCTATATCATCGGCGGCTTCGGCATGACGGCGCTCACCGCCAACAACATCGTGCTGGTGCCGATCCGCTCGGGCCTCGGCCTGCGGCTGGGTGCCAACATCGGCTACCTCAAGTTCACGCCGCGCGCGACCTGGAACCCATTCTAGAACGTCGTCCCCGAACAAGTTCAGGATTCACGTTAACAACAGGGCGGGGCTGGCTTTTTGCCGGCCCGCCATGCATTGTCGTTGGTAAATTTTTCCTTAGCTCTCGGAGTTCCGGCCCATGGTCGAACCGATCATGTACCTGGCGATCGGCTTCCTGCTTTCGATGCTGTGCGGGCTTGCCATCGTGCCGCTGGTGCATAATCGCGCGGTCCGCCTGACCACGCGCCGGCTCGAGGCCGCCACCCCGCTGTCGATGGCCGAGATCCAGGCCGACAAGGACCAGCTCCGCGCCGAATTCGCCATGTCCGCACGCCGGCTCGAAATGAGCGTCGAGCAGCTCAAGAACAAGACCACGAGCCAGCTCGCCGAGCTCGGCAAGAAGAGCGACGCCATCAACCGCATGAAGATCGAGCTCGGCGAGAAGAACGCCACGATCTTCGCGCTGGAGGCGCGCGAGAAGGCGGTGAAGGAGCAGCTCCGCGCCACCGAGGAGGAATTCAGCGCCAAGACCGCAGCCTTGCGCGAGGCCGAGATTGCGCTGAGCAACAAGCAGGGCGAGCTCGCCAAGATCAACTCCGAACTGTCCGACCGCTCGATGATGGCGGAGACCCGCCAGGTCGAATTGGTCGCGGTGCGCGCGCAGATCGAGGAACTGAAGAACCGCGTCGGCGACGCCGAGAAGGAATTTGCCGCAACTCAGGCACGGCTGACGCAGGAGCGCAGCGAATCCGAGACCGCCTCGCGCGAGCTCGGCGATGCCCGCGGCCGCGTCGAGAATCTGAGCCAGCGCGTCACCGATCTCGACCGCCAGCTCATCGTGCAGGTCAAGGAGGCCGAGATGCTCTCGGGCCGCGTCGCCGACCTCGAGGGACGCCTCTCGACGCAAGGCAAGCTGCTGGCCGAGCGCGACTATGAGAACAACCAGCTTCGCCAGGCCAATGAAGGCTCCGAGCGCACCATCAAGGAGCTGCGCGTCGAGATCGCCGCCCTGAGCGGCGGCAAGTCCTCGGCGGCCTTCGAGACGATCCGCGCCGAAAAGGCCGCGCTGGAGGAACAGCTCGGCACCGCCCGCGACGAGCGCGCAAAGCTTCAGCGCGACATCAATGCGATCCAGCAGCAGGCGGAAAGCTCCTGGGCGACCGAGCGGATGGAGAACGCGCTGCTGCGCGAGCGCATCAACGACATCGCCGCCGAGGTGGCAAAGCTCGCGATGCAGCTCGAGGGCCCCAATTCGCCGATCGAGGCCTTGCTTACGGCCGAAGCCGGCCAGCCGCCGAAGCCGGCGCCGCGCCCGGCCAACGATGCCGCGAGCAATGGCACCCCGAGCCTGCCCGAGGGCGGTGGAACACTCGCCGAGCGCATCCGCGCGCTCCAGGCCCACGCCTCCCGCGCCCGCCAGCAGGGCGCGTAAGCGGCCCGAAACACGGCCTCGCGGCCGGATTGCCTGATTGGCCCAAGGTTTTCGCCCTGCAAGCCACCTCGAAACTTGACACCTCGGGCCCGCACTTCTAAATCGCGGGCTCCAATGCACCGGCCGGCCGAAAGTCCGGCCGCCTGCATGATGGTCCCGGGCGCATAGCTCAGCGGGAGAGCGTTCCCTTCACACGGGAGAGGTCCAAGGTTCGATCCCTTGTGCGCCCACCATTAAAACCCCTGAAAACGCAGCGCTTTCTGAAAATTCGACCTCAGACCTATTCGGCAGGTAAAGGCACGAAAAGGCAGAACTAAGCAGCAACATGCGGGGAAAGAGCGGGGAATCTGTTCTGGCCATGTTCTAGCTGGTCACAGCAGCCTTGCTTCGCGATCTTGGTCCCATTCCAGCTCGCACAACACCTCTGCTTCCACCGACATATCGCTGTGGAAGTGCTTCGCATGCTCCGCCAGCATTCGCCGGACGGCCTCCTCTGCTTCCGCCATTGAATTGTGTCGCTCGTGGAAGGAAGCCACAGTTTCGCCCGTCCGTCGGACTGCATCCCACCGCAAAATCTGAACGACCGCGTACCAAGCGCCGCTACCCGTGCGCCTCCGGACAAGTATCTCGCGGCAGCGATCCGCCGCTTCAGCAACACCCAGCCACATCGCCTCGTCGGCTTCGATCTTGGCATTCTCTCTAGCCTTGTAAGCGACCCCCTTAAGCGCTGGTTCGCTGAGCCATCTGAGCTTGTTGTCGATGGTCATAAGGTTGTTGCCGATCTCTTTGAGTGCGTCCTCTGCCTCCCACGTGATTTTGGGAGGCCTGGGAGCAGCTCCTTTGGCTCGCTCGACCTTGGGCTGACCGGCACGCTTACGCCGCCATATGTCGTCCGCAATGGCGTCCATATCCTCCTTGGAAAGCGTCCAGCGGTTCTCTCGCTCCCACTTCTCGCGATTGAGCTTAGGAGTGAGATCAACGATTTTCGTCTGCGGCTTCTTGAGAGCCTCTTCAAGCGCCATTCCCGTCTCTAGCGCCGCGAAACCCGAGGCGACGAGGTCCTTGTGCACTTGGCCCTTCTCATCGAACGTCAGGAAACTTCCCTGCGCTCTCTCGATTCGAACCGGCTTCTTGCCTTCGTTCTCAAGGATAACGTCAGCAACCTTCTGCTTCGTGCTAGCGTACTGCGGCATGGCGTCTTTACCGCGGATCAGACCCATCATCACGCGTTGCGAGATGCTCTGAAGCCCATCCTCGGCGAACAGATAAAAGCGGATAGAAAGGCCCATGCAGCGCGCCCTGAATTAGCGAGCGCTCATGCTTCCGCATGTCCCTCAGTTAGGCAACGGATAAAGGGTCGGAAATTTCCGACAAGCCCGGCTAGCCGCCCATCGGGGGCCAGGCCTCTAGTACTGAGATTGATGACGGTCATCGATCGGTACGCTGGTCTGGCATCCTTTGGTCTGACTCGACACCGCGATGTGAGCCGTGGTTGCATCACGCGTTTGATAAAACCATTGGGGGGAACAGGAATGAAGACCATCGCATTTGCGTGTTTGCTCGTACTCGCCGCGACCACCGCCCAGGCGCAATACCTCAGCGGAACCGGCTCAAATCCGAGCACGCATACTTCGTCAGGCTACACTCGCAGCAATGGCACCTATGTCGCGCCGTACGTCGCCACCAACCCGAACAGTACTCAGCGGGACAACTTCGGCGCCAGCGGCAATGTGAATCCCTACACGGGCTCAACCGGCCACCGAACGCCGCGGTACTGAGTTTGGGCCAGCGCGTTCCGACCGACATCAAGCCAGGATGGCGGGGTTCCTGCTGCCAACACGATAGCAGAATGCCTCGCCTTCCTGCATTTGCTTTGGTCCTAGCTCTGGCAACCGTTTGCGGGGGGCAGTCTTCCTTCGGCGCCTGCGGTGACAATGGTGGTCCAGGCTATCGCAATCAGGCTGGTAAATGCGTCGGTTGGGAGTCGCTCGCGCGTCAATGCGGAAATCCCCCATCAACTAAGTGCACTCCAGAAAGGGTTGCCGCTGGCGCCGAGAGCGCCGCAAACAGCGGTGCAACAATCCGATCGTTAATGGACCAGGCCCACCAATCGAAAAAGCCGCCGGCCCCTTAGGGCCGCGCCTGGCCATTTCCTGTCGTTGCCCCTCCGCCGGAAGCGGTTTCCTTGTCGCCCCAGATATTGCGCCTTGCTCATGGCTCGAATGCGGCGTTTGATGCTGAGGTGGGCGCAGCCTTGCGAGGCCCGTATGGACAACGAACTCATCGTTCGAAAGTCCAGCCTTCCGTCGGCTCAAACGATGTGTCGAGCCGCTCAATACGTTCGCATGTCGACGGACAAGCAGCAGTACTCAATTCAGAATCAAGCTGCGGTGATTGCCGCTTACGCCCATGCGCATAACCTAACGATTGTGCGAACATACGCCGATGAAGGCGAAAGCGGCCTCAGGATCAAAAACAGAGCCGGGCTGCGGCGTCTGATCGAAGACGTGCAGCGTCGGAACACCGACTTCGGCCACATTCTGGTCTACGACATCAGCCGGTGGGGACGCTTTCAGGACATGGATGAGAGCGCGCACTACGAGTTCATCTGCAGGCAAGCCGGTATCAAAGTTGCGTATTGCGCGGAGCAATTCGACAATGACGGTAGCATGCTGTCGAGCATAGTGAAGAATCTTAAGAGGGTCATGGCAGCTGAGTTCAGTCGGGAATTGTCAGTCAAGGTGCATGAAGGCTCGTGCCGACTTGTCCGCAACGGTTACGCGCCGGGCGGTCTAACCGGCTACGCACTTCGACGTGAGCTGGTTGATAAGAATTTGCAGTCAAAGGGGTTTCTTAAGCGTGGAGAGCACAAATTTCTTTCCAGCGACCATATCCGGCTGCGACCCGGCGACGAAACTGAGATAGCGATAGTACGATGGATATTTGAGCGGTTCATTCAGGTGGAGTCTGAAACTGCAATTGCAAAAGAACTAAACCAAGGAAAAATTCCACCGCCAGCGGGCAAATCATGGTCTCGCTATACGGTTACCAGGATACTCAAAAATGAGAACTACGTGGGGAACATCGTCTACAATCGCAGGGCGCAAAGACTACACACGAGAAACGTACCGAACCCGCCGGAGCTATGGGTCAGAGGCGAAGGATGCATAGAGCCAATTGTGCATCTCAACGTGTTTCTAAAAGCGAATGCCATCATAAAGAACCGCCGAGTTGACCTCCTTACGGACGAGGAAATGCTAACTCGATTGCGGCAAGCATGGATGAAGGAAGGCCGGCTCAGTCCGAAGATCATCGATCGAATTGCCGGCCTCCCAGCCTATCACACCTATCGAGTGCATTTTGGGAGTATAAGAAACGCCTACCGGCTGATCGGCTACACGTCCAAACGCAATTGCGAATATATAGATTCTCGGGAAGCGTGGGCTGAACAGAAAGCTGAGCTTGCCGGGAAAGTGGCCGCGAAACTCAAAACTTCCGGTATTCGCTTTCGGCGCTCGATTGACTGTCTGCACGTCGCTGGAGCGGGCTGTATTTCGTTTCGGATAGCTCGGTGGCATGCCGGAATGAAGGCGACCCATCTGAACTGTTGGATAGTCCAACGATACCGACTTCCAGATGGTTGGGTTGCCGCCATCCGACTTACCGAAAGCGCAACTCTGCTTGACTACGTACTGCTTCCTACGGAAGGCACGAGCGGACGTACCATAAAGTTCTCGGAGAGAGCTCGCATGCGTCGCGGCATTCGGCAGTTCGATACGTCAGTTGGACTAGTGCGTGCTATCATTCGACGCGTAAAGCAGTCGACGCGACCTTCCCCAGCCAAGCAATCGCGCCGGAACACAACATCGAAATTACGACCGACCACAGGAAGGAGCGGCCACGTGCGGCACTGATTGAACGTAGGTAGAGAAACGCGCCGAGCAGCAGGCCGTAGTTCCTCCTAAAATCTCCGTTGAGCTTGGCGATCTTCGATAACTCGGACGTCTCGACTTCATTCGACACGGGCTGGCTCCTTGTTCGACCAGCACCCTATAAACTCCTGTTTTGCCCGACGGAGCAAGCGAAATTTCGGAATATCATTATGGCGCTTACAGGTAAATTTATCCCCATGCCCTAGCCGCAGTGGCTCGCACGCGTTCAGACCCACCGGTAGTCGACGACTTGACTCTCGCCATCGCCGCATTTCGATGGCGGCATGATTAAGGCAGAGAGAACCGCGGCCCGCGAAGGCCTGGCACGAAGAGTGGAAGCGCCAGCGTGACGCAGAAGCGCGGGCGAGGGCGGTCGAGGTCGAGTTCTCCGAGCCTGCTGAAGCGAGATCAATGACCAGAGGCCGCCAACTGAGACGGCCCCGGATCTGATGAACTATTGGCCCGGAATAGGATCGCTTAGCGTACCGATCAGAGTGCAGGTAAAACCGGATACGGAAGACTGGTTGGTGAAGATTTCGGCGAACGGAAACCGACCTTGGCCCACAAGCCACTGAGTATCAGTGTCGGTGGCAGCATACCAACTTCCGTTGATATGCATCGTATTGGCAATAGATAGCGGGAGGGCAATCTCGCGAGGAAGAGCGGCTCCGCCGCTCGTTGTCGACACGCCAAAGCGCGCCCGGGCCATTGGTACGTTACTGGTAAAATTGCAGTGGATTCTTTGTATGGTCGTCATCTTGTCTGACGGCAATGCAGAGAAAGATCCCGCGCAGCTGACAGCAGCACTGGAACACGAGCCACTGATTGTTTCGTCATAGTATGCGCCATAACGGACGGGTCCAGCTTGAGCTTGAGCCACAGCCGGCAGAGCGAGTGCGGCGAAAACGGCAAAGTGAGCGAAACGCTTGAAATGCATTCTTGGTCTCCACGGATTTTAAGAAGCGCCGCATTTCAGAACAAATCGGTTGATGGGTCAATCTGATGCAACTCTTTGTAGAGGGAGAATCATCGTAGAAATTCGGCGGGCAGTGATTGGCCCGCCAGCGTGAGCCGGTGCGCCCCAGTAGTTACCGCCTCGGCCGTCGCAGAGCGGGAAATTGGGCCTCGCCCGGCTAACTGAACCTCCCCTCATAGCTAGCGTGTGACGCGCGGTCCTTTGAGCTTTTCCACATCCACGACGCGTGGTAGCCCTCGCGCGTTCCGGGCTACTAGGAATCGACAATTTGCCAATGATGTCGAGCGCGGTCTTAGTGCTGAAATGAGCACGAAGTCGCGAGAGGTCATCTGGGGCGGTCGCATCATGGGCGCAAAGATCAGCGCCCAAGGGGCTCGCGAGCGTGCTCAAGAGGCCGTTCGCGAGGCGGACCGCGCGGAAGCTGAGGCATGGTCGGTCCGCATAGAAGGCTACGGCGGCCCCGCCCAGCCCTCACCCACAATCGGCCAGTGCCTCAATGGCGGGCTTGCTTGGTTAGAGGTTGAATGCGCTCGCTGCAAGACACGCGCAAGCCTGCCCCTCGACGCAATTCGCCGGCCTAAAGATACGCCGATATGGAAGCTTGAGGCTTCTCTGAGGTGCCGGTCGTGCCGCACTCCCCGATATGCGCCGAAGGCTCGAATGATCAAGTTGACAGAGACCCGCCAAATCACGCCTTACAAATGGGTGCATCCATCAGAGGACCGTTAACGTGTCGAACTTTGTCGCCGACCGCCCCTTGGCAGACCCACAAGCGACAGCGCGCAAACTCGTCGACCCAGTCTACGCCGCACCAACGATCGCGGACGACCCAATCCTCGGATGTTGCTAGCCCGCAGCTCGCCCCTCTCCCCCGGATGCAGCCCGCGAAGCGCTTGCGCAAAGCAGAAGAAAGAGAGCGCGCTCGGCCTTGTATCGGGCGCCCTCGCGAGTGCACTCCGAGCCGGACATGACAGCTTCGCCTCCGGCGGCGCAGACGATCCACTTCCATCGCCCCCGTCCGCGCCGCTTCAGAACGATATCGAAGCCCGCAAATCGATCCGCCTCGTCTGGGGAAGTCACGCCGCGTTCCTGTTCGAAAAGCCGCCGCAAAGCTGGTTGAGGAGGCGCTGCTCTCTCTCGATACGGCCAAGGTAGAGCTCGCGTTCCCGCTCTGTCGTCCCGCTTTCCAGCAGCAGGCGATAGTGCGCGATGACCTTCTCGCTGCCGCGGATCAGCAGGGCCTGGACCTCGCTCATGACGGCGCCCTCACGCTTGCTGGCGCGAGCGGCCCTTTGTGTAGAGTAAAAGCCACAGGGAAAGTTTTGGAGGTCAGCGCCTCGAGGGCCGCCTGCTCTTCGGAAAGACGCCGATCGACGAACTGGCGTTCGAGGTCCGACAGCTTCGTCCTGGTGAGCCGCCGATAACGGTGGATGTTGTTGCGGTGCGCACGGATACGGGCAAGGTTCTCATCGAGCATCTTCGTCGCTCCCCATCGTCTCCTAGGCCGCTGCCCGCTCGACCGGCCGCAAACGCATCGGCTTGCCGCCGGGCGGATTCGGGGGACCGCCATCCAGCGCGCAGATTGCTTCCAGAATCTCGTCGATCGTGACCGGGGCCTTCAGCCCCTTGGGCGCCCGCAGGGACGGGCACGACGCGATCGCGGAAGCGTCTGATGCCCACGATGCGAGGATGGCGCGCTTCTCGGAAAGTCTCAAAGTGGGGTGAGAGACCACATCGCGAGGATGTTCGAAAACCGTACCGGGATGAATGATAGCGTTGAGATCGACAACGTTGTCGTGAAGAGCGGTCGTCGGCCGCATGGCTTCCTCCATTTCCAAGACGAGTTGATATGATAGCCGCGCGGTAAGGCCCGCGCGGCCTGGTCGTTGATCTGCAGGATGGCCTCAGGCGGCCCTGGATTCGATCTGCGTGACGTTGCTGGGCACGGCGCCGTTGATCGCGATGCGTCGCGGTTTCATCGCCTCGGGGATCTCCCGCTGCAGGTCGATGACAAGCAAGCCGTTCTCGAAGCTGGCGCCCTTGACCTCGACGTGGTCGGCAAGCGTGAACTGGCGCTTGAAGTTGCGGGCCGAGATGCCGCGATGCAGAAAGGTCTTGCCTTCCTTCTCACTCTTGTGGCCTTCGAGCGTCAGGACGTTCTGCTCCACCGTCAACGCGACCTCTTCCGGCGTGAAGCCGGCGAGCGCGACCGATATCTGGAAGCGGTTTTCGTCGAGACGCTCGATGTTGTAGGGGGGGTAGGTCTCCTCGCCCGCGCGCTGGGCTGCTTCGGCGAGATCAAAAAGACGGTCGAAGCCGATGGCCGACCGGAACAGAGGCGAAAAATCAACAGTGCGCATAGCCAGATCCTCCTGGGAGCAAAATGGTTACGAGCGGCACCGGACACGACCGGTGCCCGTCTCAGTGGCGGGACCCGAACGGCATCCCGATCGTCATACGACGACACCGACAGAATTTGGAAGATGGGGGAAAGTTTCAAGACCCGGGAACGAATTTTTTTAGCCAGGAATTGGTTACCCGGGAGCCGGCGGCCTATTTCCGGGCCGGGTGGCTTTCGCACACCCGGCCTAGGCCTTGGGACAAGTGACGTCCAGCGTTCCTCGATACAACCGCAATCGCGCTATTCCGGTTGTATCTTCCCCGTCAACGAGAACGCTCGTCGAACAGTTGGAGAACTCCGCTCAACCGATGCTATGCGGTTTGTTTGGGAAGAACCCTCGGTTGTCTAGTGCGGCCTCCGCGTACTGGTCGATTGCGATCTGGATGGCCTTGAGCTGCGCACAGAGCTATTCGGACTACCGAATTCGCACTTGCTTTCGAGCAGTCGACTCATATCTGTCCAGCATCATGAAACTCACCACCATTCAGGATCTGGCCATCCAGGCACGCATGGCCGGCGTCGTCGGCGCTGACGTCTTTGACCACCTGTTCGTCGGCATCCACTTCGACGAAATTTACGACACCATGCTCTATGCCTTCGTCGAGGACGAAGAGAAGGCAGCAAAGATCGAGGATGAATTTTCGCTACACATCGCTGCTATTGCATCGATGGTGCTGAAGAAGCACGTCGACATCGTCTTAGTGATGCCGAAAGTCTTGCAGTAATGATCAGCCCGGCCGCGCCGCGGTTGTCGCAGCCCTTGCGAAGCGCGGCTCGAGGTCTGACAACCGCATCTGGTCCGGTTATCGAACTTGGTCGGCGATCATGCCGGCGGGCCTCCCTCCTTTTTCAAAGAAGCATCCACGACCTGCTCCATGTCAGAGAACGCGGCTTGCTCCTCCCTCAATTTACGGCGACGCCGATGCAGGGCGGCGGCGGCAGAGAGTAGCGCCACGCCTGCAACGATGGCGATCCAAAGCATTTTAGCGTTCCCAGCTCCCCGATCCCAACGGCCCAGGAATTATTGAGCGGAAGCTCTGCGGTGTGAATCCCGGATCGACTGCAGAAGAGGGGTTGCTCCTGAGTCAAATTGACTCACCGCGCCCGCAGCGCGTCACATGGGGCACCCGCACCGCGACGCTCCACGGACCTATGAGAAGGCGCTGGAGCGGGCCATGGAGGTCGCTCGAGCGCGGAGGTCGGAGAGGATTATCGTCGAGCCTTAGCTCATACTGTGAGCAACGCCCGCACGAAATATTCGGCCTCTTCGCCATAGCTGGCGCCGCCGGTATCGCCATGTACCGTGTCGCTGTACCAGCCGGCCGTGTTGCCGATGGCGTAGGAGCCGAAATACGCCCGCGCGTCCAGCACTGGAACACCCAACGTCGGGCCGAGGGCGCGAATCGCGTTCGCATAGTCTTCCTGCTGAGCAGCGAGGCCCGTGCTCGAGCCATCGAACCGAGGCGTGGCCAAGATCACATCGCAGCCGTTAGCCAGGAACGCGTTAACCAGAGTCGTCTAGCTCGCGACCATCGACGCAACCGAAACCGAGGTGCGCCAATCGTTGATGCCCATTCTGATGATCGCTAAATCCGGCGTCATCAAAGATTTTCCTGAAGAAATCTCCGCTAGCCGACCTGTCACGGTATCGGAATTATCAATCATCTGAAGTGACGTTGCGCCGGCAATCGACCAGTTCCAGATGGACAACTCACGCCGGCCGTTCGTGTCGTCGTAGGCATCAACACCGATCGATGTGATGGAGCCGAGCGCCCAGGTCTGAGTGAGTGAGTGCGCGCCCGACGTGCCAGCGTTGATATTGGTCTTGGTGATCTGCGTCGTGCCCGACGAGTTCAGCGCCGTCGTGCCGCCCGCGTCCACGTTGTAGGTGATGTTTCGACCTGCTGCGCCGTCGCGATAGAAGAGGTCAAACTTGGTGATGTTGTCCTGCGGCGCAAACGTCATTGATCCCGCAGCCGCACACGCAAAGGCGTTACCGCCCTGCACAAGGGTTGCGCCCTGCGTCCATGCGCCGGTTGACGTGACGCGGCTGTCCATCGTGAGGAGCGTCGAGAAGGTGCCGCTGGCGCAGCCAAAGCGGTTGTTGGCGCCGGCATTGATCCCGCGCGCCCTGAGCTTCGCCGCCATCTGCATCGGGATCGAGTGCAGAACCTGGGCGGTAGTGCCGCCCGTCTCGGTGCCGGCGCCAGTGCTGTCACCGATGAAGGCGATACGGGTGTTACGCGTTTTAAGGGACCGCGCGGCCCGGTAGTTCATGAGCTTGGACGGATCGAGATCCGGAATCATGCGAGGCGTAGCCATACGTCAAGTGCTCCAAAGTTGGGCGCCATCTGCGCCACGAAGGGGGGCGCCATCTGCGCCAATCAGGGGTTTTGCATTTGCGGTGGCGTTTTGAGGCGGCGGTCCATAGATTGCTCTCCCAAGGGGAATGCCAGTGCTGCCGAAGTTCACCGGAATGCCAAACCCGTTATCAGCCTCGTAATATGGCAGCCCCTTATCGGACTCGACCGCGGGAATGCCTCCGCTCGTGACGCGGACAATCGTCATTGCCAAGGGGGATAACCTTTCGTTAGAGGCCGCAACGGCGCCGAACTTCGGCGATCTGCGATTTGGTGTAGCCGTGCTGCTGAGCGATCTTTCCGGCCTCAGCGATACTGCCCGCATATTCGAGTATGGCCCGCGCCTTCCAGCACGGGATTTGATCAGCGGGCCACGCCGGTCTGGTCATGAGTATGATCAGGGCGGCGACGAGAGCAACAAAGGCAGAGAAGATGACGGCTAGAAAGAAGTTAGCGCGACGCTTCATATGGCGCATCAGCGCTTGTATTCGCCATCAATGTTGGCGCGACGCTCCTGGATAAATCCCGTCCCGTGCCGCAGCTCGTCGTACCACTTCATCAGAAGTTCGATCTTGGTCTCTTGGACCGCGATCTTCTGAAGCGTGTCGGAGAACGTCTTGAACTCGGCCTTCATCTCGCCGAATTCCCTGGAGAGCGTTTGTAGCGTCATGCTGTCACCGGCTTCTTTGCCGCCCCTTCGATAGAGGAAGGCTCCCGCCATCGAGAGCGCTCCGACCAGCCAGAAAATGTCGCCAAGCTTGACCGTCCATTCAAACGAAAGTCCCATTCCGCCAAGCTCCTAGAAATCCGCCGATCGCTAGGATTTCCCCCAGCCCGTAGCCGCGTCACTTCTTGCCGGTCACGGCTTTGATCACGCTCTTCACCACGCCATCAGGCTGCGTTCCAGTGACAGCAGCCACCTTCTCAACGGTCGCCTGATTGTGAATGTATCCCAGTAGACCGAAGCGCATGCCGTACCAGGACAGGAAGAAGGAAAGGCTGTCCTGCACAGCCCTCACAATGTCGGGCCGGAACACGAGCGCATAGAGGATCACCCAACTCGTGGCTGTCGCCTCGAACCCAACGGAATAGCCATAGAGATTACGCCAGGCGTACCATTTCTGCCCTGCGGCCAATTCCTGCCGCATGGTTGCGTTGATGGACTCCGCTTCCGTCGCATTGGCCTGGAACTGCGCCTTGGCAATCTCAGCCAGCGCGGGCCACTTCGCACCGGCTTCCGTTTCCGCAGCCGAGATCTTCGCTGCGGCATTCGGATCATTTTGGATGGCTGCGCCGACCGCATCCGGGGTCGGATCAACGCCGAGTGCTGCGGCAAGGATATTGCCAGCAGCCGTACCAATCATGCCCCCGCCGGGTATCGGGATGAGATCGCCGAGAATGCCACCCAGCGTCGGCGCCAGCGGCGCGACGATCTTACCTACGTCCTTCCAATCCATCAGGCAGCCCTCTTGTGGATGAAGTACCAAGCGATCGCCGCGGCGATGAGGCCAGCGGCGATGATGCAAATGACGACCACGGGTGATGCGCCGGAGGAATGCGCCTGCGCCGCCGCTGTTGCCGTGGCCGTGTTCACGACAACGGCAGTCGTCGCGGCTTTGGTTGTCGGGATCGTTGGCGCCTTGCTCGCAAACACACGGCGCTGGGCTTCAGCCCATTCGCCATCGGTCATCGGGTACGGCTTGCCGGACTCGTGCCAAGCCTGCGCCTTCATGAGGGCGATCCCGTTCGGAGATCGAAGATAGGCCTCGTCAATCACCGTGCTAGCCGTCAGCCCCGGCACACGATCGGTCAGGAAATTGAGGTAGCTCGAGACATAGTTCCCACCGCTCCAGGTCGAGATGGCAGATGCCAACGTCTTGTTGCGATAGTTCTTAGAGGATCGCCATAGGTCGAATTGTGCGCATGCCCCCTGAACTTTCGTAGGGAAGAAAGCGATGTTGTTGCCTTGACCGAGGCCATCGTTGAGGGTGGTGGTGCTGGTCGATCCCCATTTCGTGGCGATCGAGTTCCCCGTTCCCCACATGGCTCCAGGGTTGTTAAAGCGAATTGCGGCCGGCTCGGTCATGAGTGCTCCATAGAAAAAGCCGCCCGAAGGCGGCTTGGTTTTCGGTCAGATAGCGACGTTCGCCCGAGCGAGGGCGTTTAGGATTACCGTGGGTTGAATCTGCTAGAGGTTTAGATAGGAACCCATAAATGGGCCAGAGGGACGCCTATTACGACTACATCCGCGCGTTTGCCGCGCTGCTCGTTCTGCTTTGCCACAAGGGCAAGATGCCCGGCGGCTCAATCGGAGTGAGCATCTTCTTCTGTCTCAGCGGCTTCCTGATCACTCGGATATTGATCAGGATGCACAGCCTTTCGCCCCCCGATATCGCGGGTTTCATCTTCCGCAGGTTCATGCGGATCTTCCCGCTCTACATGACGACGTTGGGGGTCGCCGTCATCCTAGCTTGGGGCTTTCATCCAGAAATACTTCCCCGCCTTATCGACGGGTTACCTGGACTACTAACGTTCACCCACCTTCCGAAGGACACTGGATACGCAACAGCAGTTGCATGGTCTCTGCATGCAGAGTTTTGGTTCTATCTCCTCTTTCCCGTCGTCTTCGCACTGACCTACAATCGCGGTCTGTTGCCGCTTGTGATCGCAATTTTGATCGGTGTCAGCATTTGGGCGAAGAACAATGACGGCGGCACGCCAGAGAGTTGGCCCATAGGCAACGATCAGTGGCTAACCGTACTCTATTTGGACCAACTCATGTATGGCGCCATCTGCGCGTTGTTGATCGAGAAGAACTCCAACATAGTCGGACTATTCTCCTCTCGGTGGTGGTTCTGGGGAGCTCTGCTTGCGAACTTAGCAATTGCCAAAATTGCAGTGCTCACCCATTGGCATCTCGAGATGAGCATTGCCGCACTACTGTGCGCCATAGCCATCCTTCATCATCACGCGTCCAAAACCATACTCAAGAACAATTTCATTGCGTGGATCGGCCGCATTTCTTTCTCGCTCTATCTCGTCCACGCCGTGGTTCTAGATTACCTGCCATACGAGAAGCTACCGAACGTACTCGATACTCCATCCTTCCTTGTTATTACGTTCGCCCTCTCCTATCTAACGGAGCGGTTCATCGAGAGGCCAGGGATAAGGATTGCCAGACTTTGGCGGGACAGCGGGACTAGTTTGGCTCCCGTCACGCTGAAACGCCCTTGATGACGCAGAAGTTCAGCACTAAGGATTCACTCAGCGAGCCGCCGGTGCCGTTCGTCAGAGATATTTGGCAACTGCCGGCCGCGATAGCATCGACGATGATGCGATAAGCGCCGGCTGTCGCGCCGGTCGCGATAGCGACAAGGGGAATGTCAGTTGCGGCAATGGTCGAGTTGGTCAGCGTGAAGCTAACCGATGAACCGCTTCCCAGAGCCGCATTGTTCATGGTGATCTGGCCGCTCACCTTGTTGAGCGTGACGCCGGTTGATTTGCTGGTAGCCTGAGTGACCGTGCCACCTGCGCCGGTGGTGTAACCGACGCCGGCGGTACCGCTGCTTTTAATAGATCCAGCTAGTCCAAGCGACGTCGTGCTGATGAAATTGCCGGAGGCATCATTAGTGATAACGCCAGCCGTAGCGAGTGCAGGCACGTTGATCTTGGCGTTGCCAAAGACGTTCCCGGTTTGAAAGACCGTGGATCCGCCGATGCCCGACAGATGCGCTACGACGGTAGACGCGCCATCCGGAGCAAGGATCAAGGCCCCGTTCGGATCACAATGAACGTCAATGGTGTGCGCCGTACCTCCAGCATCGCGGCCCGTAGATCGCAAGGGCTGGCCGTTGACATTGTTGCCAGTACCATTGGTCCCAAGACTGACGCCAATAGTGGCAGCGCCATCATATGTCTGGAATGCAAAATTCCAAGGGATGTTCGTCGCAACACACATTTGGTTGACGACAACACCGGCAGATCCGGCGATCTGGCCGGCTATGTTTCCACTGCCGGCAACCGTGATGCCGTAAACGTGGCCGCCCAGAATCGTTGGATCGGCGCCGCCAGATTTCTTCCAAAGGTTTACGTTGAACTCAAATGCAGTGACGTAGTTCGCATCAAACCCGACTGTGCTTGTCGATCCGTCGTTGTTAACGGCGAGAGCGTTACCACCGAACAGATTCGCGTTGGCGACCGTCGTCGTCGCTTGGCCGAAGATGCCGACTAGATTCCGCCCAGTCCCGGCAATGTCTCCGCGCGCATAACCGGCGACGCCTGCGGCCTGCCAAGTCGTCGTATCGGTCGCGGGGATGACAGACGTTCCGACGATTGCCTGACGCACAGGCACTGCACCCCCGAGATATTGCTGATTAGCGGGCATAGGGGCGCCCTGCGAAATTTGCAATGCATTGTAAAATCCAGAATAGCCGACAGGCGGGTCATCCGAGGCAGAGTAGATCGCTGCATTGGCTGGATTTGCTGGCGCATAACTGATGATCAGGTTGTGCATGAGGTTTTTGACCTCGATGCTTCGAGCAGTCGAACCATCAATAATGAGCTTGTCCCCAGCGCCAGCGGTAGTTGCCTCGGGCAGATCCTTCGGTCGAATACTATCCATATCCTTCAGGCCCCAGCAAAGAGTACATAGCTAACAACAATTGTGGGCTGCACATTCATGTGCCCAAGCCCGCCACCGGCCGCGGCGTTGTTGATCGTGATGTTTGACTGAGAGCTGCCGGTCGTGTCGCCGACCTGATTGGTGTTGACCGTTAAGGCCGACGTACCATCATTTCTAAGACCGCCCAGCAGACGGGTGTACGAGTGCGCGTGGCCGTTGTCGGTCAGCGTGTTGCCATGAACGTGCGAAGGTATCTGTGATTCCAGAAGCGTTATGTTTTGCGCCCCACCGACTGCGCCTAAGGTCTGTCCATCAACATCGCTTGGTCCGAATGAAAGCCGGCCGGCCGGAGTTCCACCAAGGTTATCTTTACAAGCGAGAACACGTCCGCGCAGGTCTCCAACCCCAAACGTCGTCGAACCGTTACCGTTGTTGTAGAAAGCATTTCCAGCAGCGATCTCAGACTGCGCAAAAGCCCACAGGTCCGCGTACGTGGCACGGCTCAGCGTCTGTCCGTAGGGGAGAACGTAAAGCGCGGGAGCACTCGTTCCCGTAAACGGGACGAGAGATCCGATCGGGAGTGCGCCGCTCTTAAACCCGCCTGACGATAGTTCAGCGACTTGAGTGCCACCCACGGAAAAACCGATGCCGGCAGTCGTCTTATAGATGCCGGTGCTCGTGGCGCTGCCGAATGCCATACCCGGCGTTCCAACTGCGCCGTCCGCAAGCTTGAGCGGCCCAGTCATGGCGGCGGCGCCCGACCTCATTAGCCGGAGCGACATGGAAGAGGCCAGATCTTCCAAGGGCGGATTGTGTTGGCTTGCCAAGATGGTTTCGCCGGTTACGGCGAGGTAGCCACCAGGCAGGCTGTAATTGCCATTTGCGTCTGAGGGCAAAGGCCCCTCCTCATAGAAAAAGGCCCCTGTCGGGGCCTTGGATGGTCGGTCGAACTTGGATAATCTGGTCGGATGACCAGCCTTATTCAGTTGCTCGCAGCACTCGCGCTCGGCGCGGTGGTCACATTCTTTGTTAAGCGCTGGGAAGCCTTCGTCGGCGATACCGACTTGGCCTTCCTGATCGGTTTCCCTGCCCTCTGCCTCATTGCGTGGATTTACGACCGGCGGCAGGCGCGGTTACGGAAATCCAATATGGCGATGACAGAACGCGATTGATCGCGCGCGCGTTCTCGCCGGTAGTCCGTGCCGACTCCAGCAAAGCGCGAGCGACGCGCTCAACGGCCGGTCCCTGCTGGGCGAGAATATTGCCGATTTCATCCTTGGTCCTCGCGCTGCTCGCACCTGAGATCGCCTTGGCGACTGCGTTGAGCGCCTTCAGGCCGATCCCAGTTATGGTCGTGTCGTGCGGGACATTGCCGCCCTCGGCGCCCTTCATCGAAGCTGCGGCTTCTACGCGCTGGGCCGTCTGCGAGTTCTGGACGATATCCTGATAGGCCTGCCGGAAGCGGCGGTTATCCATCAAGGCCTTAGCGACATTCGCAACCGGGCCCTCTCCGAAGATCGTCTCGAGCTTTTGGCTATTCCAGTCCTGCGGCGTGCCGATCTTGCGCTCTAGAGTGTTCAGGTCGTTGACGTTGGTGCCGACGAGGCGGTCAAGCTCGGCGCGGGTTCCTTGGCGCAAGCGCACCGGTGCGGCTGATGGGCCGACCATCTTGCCTTGCGGGAGAGCGCCTTGCGAAATTTCGTCCGCTAACTCCACCGGCCGAATGGCGGTCTTTCCGCTCTCGAGGACTTGGGTCCCCCGCTGAAGCGCGGCCGACTGGCGATGTGACTCCGCGAGTTGCGCATCAACCGCCTTGATCCCTGGAACTGAGCGCGCCAATTCTTCGTCAACCGCTTGGCGCGTTTGCGTCAAAACGCGGATTACATTGGGGTCAGCCTCGGTCTTGAGCATGCCGTCAATGGCTTCTCTGGTGTTGAGAAGAACGGCCGGGTTATCCGACAAAGGCGGACGGGCACCAGGGGCAGCATTTCGCAGCGGCTGGCCATCCAGCATATCTCGGACTTGCTGGGCCGCTCGCTGAGCTCCGCCGCGTTCGACGACCGCAATATCCTCAAGTTGGTTGGCCAACGCCCGGGTATTCGTGGGCCGCGCATTCTGCAATAGCGGCTGATAGTCGAGGCCAGCATAGGCACGATCACCGGACAGCCCCGCCTCTATGCGGGACGGCACCGACGCCGGTCCTAGGTTTGTATCCAGCGCTTCTGCCAACCTCTGCCCAGTGCGCGCATCGCGCTCGCGCAACGCATTCACAAGCGCCGTACGGCCCGATCCCGTGCCCGTCCCGGCGCCCTGCCCGAGCCCCAGCATGGCCGGCCCCGCATCGACCAGCATCGCATCCGGGCCCATGGAAGGAAGCTCCCGCAGGCCGGCCTCGTCGGCCTGGGCGGCGGCCCGCAGGAGCGCAGACGCGCCACGGCTGGCGCCCTCTACGCGCGGGCCGAGGAAGGATGCCGCCGTGCGATACAGCGCTCCAGCGGCGTTTCCAACAACGGGGAGCGCCCCGCCGATCAGCGCGCCCGTCGTAGCGCCCTTCTTGGCATTCTCGATGTAGTCCGCAATGCGCTCGGAATAGGTGCTACCGGCTCCGTGCGCTGCGCCATAAGCGGCGCCTTCAGCGCCATAGCCGAGCACGCGCGGCAACAACGCAGGACCGACGCGGGTTGCCAAGGTAACGCCATTCTTGACGAGGCCAGCGCCTCCAGCCAAACCGCCTGCGACATCGCCGACTACTGCTGCCGCCGGCTGCTCCTGCCGCCGCGCCTCGCTCTCGGCGTGCTGAGCCTTGACACCCTCAGAATAAGACGGCGCCTGGCCGGTCAGCGCGTCCATGCCGCCGGCGAACCTGTCTGCAAGCCCGAAGGTCATGCCATTTGCAGCTGCGCGCACGATGTTGTCAGCTGTTCGGCCAGCCGTGCGCGCCAACTCGCCATAGCCCATGGCGGCCAGCGCCGGCGGGGCCTCTGCCCCGGTCGGAGCGGCGAACGGGTCTGCGGGCGGTGCCGGGGCGGTAGCGGGCGCTGCCGCCGGCGCGACCTGCCGCATCCTCGTGATCTCGCCGGCAAGAGCGCGTGCGGCCGCCACATCGCCGGCGGCGTCCGCGTTCACCAAAGCCTTTCCGAGTTCGTCCAGCGTCGCCATTACTTGCTGTACTTCTTCACAAGGTCATCGATGTTTGAAGGCGTGTGAACCGTCGCGGTCGCCTTTGGCACTGTCCACGGGTCGAACGTGCCGAAGTCAGGCACCACGTCGAGCACGTTCATCCGGTTGCGCTCGGCAATGCCACGATAGCGCGCCGCGTCCCGGTCGAACTCGCCCTTATAGGCTTGGATGCGCCCATAGGCTTCAGCCATGAGCGCCTGCCGGCCTTCCGGCGTCAGGCCGCCCTGCCCGTTGATCTGAGCAATGATGCCGTTCAGCTTCTCCTGCCAACCTTGCGCATTGTTGGCCATCTGGATTTCGCCCTCGCGAACGACCGAGCCGGGGTCCATGATCTTGCCGAGGCCATAGACGAGGTTGAGATCCGCGGCCTTCGTATTGCGGCCTGCGGCCTCGTGCATCGCCTGATAGATCGGCGCGGCCTGCGACAGGTTCTTGTAGGACGGGAGCTGGGCAAACTCCGTGCGGGCCTTGGCCGTGTCGTCGAAGCTGGCCGGCAGCGCATTGGCGACGCCAGCCTTGGATGCCGCTTCCCGGTACACCTTGGGATCTTGCCCCTGAGGGATTTGGATAGGCTGACCGTCAGCACCTACGACAGCGGGAGGCGGCGCGGTGCCCTGCGGTCCCGGTGTCGTGGTCTGGGTGCGAGGATCGCGCCAGCCATACTGCTCGTTGCCGAAGGCGTCCTTGCCTATGACGCCGTATTCCGGCCCCTTGTTCGGCTCGCCCTTGGCCAACTCGCGGACCACATTGCCGCGCTTGTCCATAACGATGATCTTGTTGCCGGCATCAGCGGTCGTAACGCCCTCGCTCGAAAGCTGGTTTTGCAGCATGATGCTCAGCACCTTCTTGGTGCCTTCGCTCACATAGGGGCTTGCGATCGCCGACAAGATGCGAGGGTTCGGGCCAGTTGGCGCAACAGCCGCAGCGACGGACTGGACGGCGGGAGACGGGGGAGCCGCCGGCGCAGCAGCGGCTTCAACGGGAGCAGCGGCCGGCGCGCTCGGCGCCGCTACCGCAGGCCCAGCGACCTGATACGGCGCCCCACCATACGCCTTGCTGAACCGATCGGCGTAGCTCTGCACCGTCGTCCCGAGCTGATCTCGAGCATTCGGGTTGTTCATGCCCCTCTCGCCGGCGAACCATGCCTTGGCCGCGCCCTCCGGGCCGTACATCTGGGCATACTGGCCGAACTGGCCCTTGAACACCGCTTCCTGCGCCTCAGGACTCGCCAAGAACTGCTCGGGCGTCATCGCCTGCCCGGTATAGGTCTTCGTCCATGTCGGGATGTTAGCGCCCATGACCTGGTACTTGCCGTAGGCGCGGTCGCCGGTTTTCGTCACGGGCCCGAGCAGATCGTACTTTCCGCCGCTTTCAATACTGGCGATTGCGGATGCAGCGTCACCTGAGGCCGGCGCTGCCGCTGGCACCGTGGGGGCGGTCGCAGCTGCGGCGGGCACAATATTCGTGGGCGCCCCACCAGCCACAAGGCTGGAGATAAGAGCCGCCTCGCTTGCCGCATTCGCCTTGGCGGCCTCATTCGCATCGCGGGCCTGCATACCGCCAAAGAGCGCCTGCGCCACGCGCGCAGCACCTTGCGACCAGCTCTTGACCGGCGAATAATCTGAACCCTGCTCCATCATCGACTGCGCGACCTTGCGCTGAGCAGCGATCTCTTCCGGCGTCATTTGAGAGCCGCCGGGGCCCCACACGAAAGCGGCCATTAGGCAAGCCCCAGCATTGCATAATCAACCATCTTAAGGCCATCCCGCTCGATCACGGCAGCCGGCATAACCCGCGCGACCTCGTCAGCCATGACACCTCGCTCACGCTTGCCGAAGATAGTGTATTCATAGACAGGCAAGCCGTGCGGCCCATCTCCAATATGTTTCACGTCTGATTTCAGACGGCGATCCGAGTACTTGTAGATTCCCATGCCGCCCGCCGTGCCAGCGAGACCGAACAAGCCGCCCATGAGCGCGTTCTGCTGGCCCACCTGCGTCTGATACTGCTGATTGGCGACGTTGTAGTTGTTGTTCACAAGTCCCGTGTAATCCACGCCGGCGACGTTGGTCTGCGGCGTGCTCGTGAAATTCGGCTGAGAGACCTGAGATCCAGACAGGAGCGCCGATATCTCGTTAATTGGCTGGTTGCGCTCAGCCATTATCTCGTTGACAGATTGCTGCCGACCATTGAGCAGAAGCTGATCCAAGGCATCATTCTTCGTCTGCCCGAGCCGCTGCATCTCGGCATTCCACGCATCTGAGCCGGCCCGGATACCGCTGTTGGCAAGCCGCGTCCGCAACGCCTCCTCATCCCGATCGAACTGGGGCTGAAGGCGCTTGGTGCCCAGATCCATCAGGCGGCTTTCGACCGCATCGTTGGAGAGGTTGACGTTCGTCCCTAGCAAGCTGCCGATCTTGGCAGACTGATCGACGCCGATCTGGCCAATGTTCTGCTTGGTCTGATCGCTCAGGCTCTTGAGGAGCTGTTGCGTGGGCGAAAGCGTCTGCGTAGCCGTGAACTGCGGCACGGTGTAGCTCTTGCCGTCCGCTCCGGTGAACGTGTTGTTGCCTGTCTGGTTGTAGGTGAGGGAGCCGTCGGGCGTCACCTGGTTGGTCATGTTCAGAAGCTGCTGCGTCGTCGCAGTGTTCTGGTTCATGTCGCCCTGCGCCTTGGCAGTGGCTACCGGATCAGGAGCGGCCGGGGCCGAAGGAGTATCCATCAATAGTTCCAATCTTCACGCAAGATGCCGAGGATCGTCGCGTCCCTGCCCTTGCCAAAGTGGTTGCGTTTGAGGCCTTCCACCGCGGCGCCCAGTCGTTGGGCAATCTCTATGACCTGGGGCTGCTCAGTCGTGATCGACATCCGTTCGCAGCCAACCTTCTCGAAGACGTATTTGCCAACAGCCGCGATGAAATCCCGGTTGAACGGCCCGCCGGCGACCGTGACCGAGATGTCATGGCCCGTATAACAATTGAACACGACGCCAGCCGTGATCTTGCCGTCTCGCTCAATTCCCATCGCCGTAAAAGGCGGATAAATGATAGATCCGCACCGCTCGCCGACGAACCTTGCAACCCTCTCGTCAGTGACGATCACGTTACGATGTCGGCCAAGTCAAACGTCATATCTGTCTGCACGTACTCAATATCTGGCGGCGATAGCGAACCGCTCGTGATCTGCGCCGCTACCGAAACTGAGTACCCTTCACCGCCGATCGACTGCCAGGCGCTGAATGTTTGTTTCTGTGCAGCAGCGCCCCAAGTGCTCTCGCCCCATACGGCCGTTCCCCATAGCGCGCCGCTGGTCGCGCCAGAGTCATCCGGCGCCGGTGGCAGAACGACTTGGAAATCCGCCTGCATCGACAAGGTGACGTTGACGGATGCGGCTGATCTGACGACAGAGCGTGCCAACAGCCCCGTTTTCAGCGAAGCCGGGCTTTTAAGGGGATCGAACAAGGGGACAACCGTTGCCGTGTACGGCAATTCCTGATCAATCCCGGTCACTTCACATTCGATAATCCGCCCCTCGATCGATCCGAAGAACATACGGTCACCGAACAAGGCGACGCACGTTCCCTGCCATCCCGTGAACAGCGCCCAAGCGCCGGTTCTGGCGTTGGCAACAAACATCTGAGCCTGCGAACTCGTAGGAGTCGGGAGCGCCACTAGGACCATCTGCTTCGTCGGCCAGACTTCGCAGTGCCAGTCTTCTCCAGACCTATTCCTAACCGCGTCGTTCCAGGCTTCCTCGATTGAGTAGGAGATCGCCGATGGCGCGAGGGCCGCGATGTCACGCTGAACGGCCACCGAGAGCGGCACAAAGCCAATGTCCGTCGCAATGACAAGATCGCCACCAGCCCGGATGAAGGCTTTCGGTCCTCGAGGCTTGCCAATCCGGTAGACGCCAACTTTCGACCATGCACTTGCATCGCCGGGATTGGTGCCTTGGTAAACTGCGACCTCACCTTCAGTCGAGACGAACACGCACTGTTCTGACAGGCCGGCGCCGCTATCGAGCGACCATGACGCTCCGAATAGGAGCGCGCCACCTCGGGTAAACACGCCGCCCAGTGGGAATTTCGAAGCCGCGCCCCCGATCGTGTCAACCGAGAGGTACCAAACGTTCTGCGTGTCCTTTTCGACGAAGAACAGGCGGTTCTTGTATGACCACACGAACGACAGCGTCTCTGGCGTCACGCCCGTGATCGCAGGCGACGTATCCCAAGCCGTCCCATCATAGACGAGCGGAGTATCCACCCCATTCACTGCGCGCAGGAAAGTGCCGCCAGACGTGGAGAACTGGACGACAGACCAATCCCCACCATTGAAACCAGACATATCGGGGCTAGTCGTTCCGATCACCAGAATATTTCCGAGATCGTCAACCAGCCGATTGCCCAGCCCGTCAACCAGATATGCGGGGGTCGTCCCTGCCGTCACATCGAATATTTCGTGTTCGGTCGCAGCAAACAGAGAACGGTTGTTGCCATCCACGTAGGTGAATAGCGCCGTGATGTCTTCGGAGCCGTCCACCACCGTATGGACCTGAGATCCACCGCGCATCCGAATTCCGGTCGCGGTCGGAAACCAGTTCTCCAGCACCGCGGCACCGTTGACCCGAGACCCATCCGGCCGGCGCGCATCGGGCAATGCCAAATTCACGTTCTTGATCCAGCCCCCGACAGGCGCCGGAAAGCTCTGCATCTTGGCAATACGCGGCTTTACGCGCGCAGCGGGCTGCCTCATGGGCCGAGCGGACCTGGGTAGGAGTTCTTGACGTTGTACGGCACACGCTGGCGTCCGGCCACGAGAACGCGGCTTCCCTTATCGGTCGCCGACTCTTCGCCGAACGCGATCTCGAAATTCTGCATGTCCTCGGCGTATTCCAGACGCTTGGATGCACGCCAGCGCCAGATGATCGAGAGCGTCAGCAGCCGCTCAGGAAGGACGAAGGTGTCCGTGTCGGCCGTAAAGGCTGGTTTGTCGCCAGACACCGCGTTCTTGCTAATGTAGTAGTACGAATGAACTACACCGATGGCCGGGGCCGGCCGGACCTGCAACTGGCCGCCGAGAACGATCCAGTAGCCCGGCACTGTCGTGCTCATGTGGTTCAGGAAATAGTCCCACTGATCAAGGTCTTTGGCCTTCACCAGATCAATGTTCGAAGCGCTGCTAGCAAGGTTGGTCTTCGCGGCCATCCGGTCATAGTCGGAAGGCAGATCAAAGCTCATGTCCGAGCCATCTCCGGTGATCGTGGCCCGCTTGGTCAGGATCTGCCAGTCGTACCGCTTCATGATCGCGACGGCGGACTTGTTCGCCTGAACACGCAGTTCCTTGGCGAACCTGTCCGTCGTCGAGAAAAGCGTCGTCGGCTCCGTCTGGCTCAGTTCGATTGCTGCTTCCTGACAGGCCGAAAGAACAGTCATCAGGCCGCCTCATCCGCAAGGCCGATGGCGACTTCCTCGGCGCGCTTCACCAGCGTCGCATGCGACGGGTTCCCCTTGGGACGTTCGCCGATCTTCTCCTCAATCCAGTCTTTGATCTGGTCGGCTGACCAAGATGCGAATTGCGAGTCGGGCGAGGCCTTGTCGGCCCGTAGCTCGGCGACAGTGCGGCGCAGCTCCTCGATCTCCGCTGCCATCTTCATGACATTGGCCGAGCCAGAGGCGTTGTCGAGGTAGGCCTGCGCCTGGTTCTTCAGATCGCGGCCACCCTGCCCGAGGTTCTTGAGCGGCTGTCCGTCGAGCGCAGCGAGAGCTTCCGCCGTGTAGATGCTGAGCGCCTTCAGCTCGGAGCGCTTGGCCTGCGTCAGGAACGGCAGCTCGTCCACCGGCGTCCCCTCAGCGACCTGATGCTCCTTCGCCTTGAAGCGCTTGTATTGATCGCTCCAGCGCTCGGCATAGGTGATCTTGAGGGTATCGCCGTGCTCGTCCTGCGCTTCGCCGCAGATAGCATGCGCTGGGAAAATGCTGATCTTATTGCGGTCGCCGGCGAAGCGCACTTCCACGATCTCCATGTCGTCATAGATCGGCCGGCCGGCCTCACGGCTCTTGGCCTCGTTCTTCGTGGTGTGGATCTTGAACACGGGGATAACCAGCGGGTCGTTCTTGTCGAGAGACATTTGGCTCTTCCTGTCTGAGAGGGCGCAAAAGAAAGGCGGGGCCGAAGCCCCGCCTGTTTGTCGTTAGACGATCTGCCCCTGCAAGAAGGGCCGGTTGATCTGGATAATGCCCAGGCCAGTCGACGGAGTGCCGGTGGTGGTCGACACCTTTGCATTGACGACCTGCTCGCCGTTCACCTGCGTATCGTCCACACTGCCCGGCGTCGCCGCCAACATGAACACGTCCGCGCCCGGCGTCATCGCGTTCGGCGCCTTCACAGCCGCCGCGCCCGCGATCTGATACCAGCCGTACTGGTTGGCGACATTCGCAGACATAGCGACCGCAACAGGACCGTTGCCGCCGGTGGCCGGTGCAAGCGCCGTGGTGCCAAGCGTCTGGTCATAGGTGACCAGCGAGCCAACGACCGTGGACGCAACACCTTTGAGGAAGATGAATTCGCCGGTCCCATAGGTGGGGTCGACGGCTGAGACAATCGTGCCGAGGGGCGGAACGGCAGAGCCGCCGCCAGTCCACGGCGCCGTGGAGGTCACGGCGATTTTGGGAAGACCCATCGCCTCGTCCATGATGGTGTATGCCATGTGAGAAGTCTCCGAATTGGGGAAAGGGGAAAGAAGCGGCCCGAAGGCCGCCTCAGATCACGCCGCCGGGTTGCTGTCGTACATGCGCCAGTTGAACAGCGGGTTCGTCATGGTCAGCTCGCCCATCCACCCGATGAACTGCGCCAGAGCGTCTTGGTTGAGAGGCTTCTGGCCGTCGCCCTCGAACAGCTTGTCGAAGTTGCGGCTCGGGTTGTACCGAAGCCGAAGGCTGTCGGTATCCAGGCCGTAGGTGGTGTTCGCCGGCATGTTGGAGCCGATGCCACCATCCATGACGATCTCTGCACGCTTGCCGCCGCCGATGTACTCCAGCGCCGAGAAGCCCAGCTTGCCGAGCTCGCTCGAGGTGTTGGTCGTGCGCTGGATTGCCAGCGTCGCCGCGTCGTAGGCCTCGTAGTGTTCCGGGCTCATGATGAGCAGATCCGCATGGCGCCGGCCGCGCGAGCGGGCCGTCATGATGCGGTTGAGGAACGGCCGGATCGTGGTGGACGACACTTGCGTGCCGATGGTCGTGAACGCGGAGTTCACGTCATAGGTCGTGGTGCGCCAGATCGCATTGGCCGAACGATCGATGCCGCCGTAGGTGCCCGAGTTGGTGACAATCGGGACCGCAGCCGCAAGGCCGGTCATCTGCTTGCCGCCGTTCGCCGTACCGTCCGAGTGAATACCCTGGTCCATCGCATCTTCCAGCGACGACTCCGCGGCAGACATGTAGGACTTCAGCACCGGCTTGAGCTGATTGGCGCCCTGGTTGTTGAGGATTTCCTCCATGGTCAGGCTGATCGGGACAGCCACCATCTTGGGAGTGTAGTAGGCGTCGTTGAACAGCTCGATCGGGGGATTGTCCAGGAAGTCATAACCGGAATACCACTGGGCATCCTGCTTTGCGATCTGGAGGGTTTCACGGATACGGGGGCCGGAATAGGACTCCCACAGACCCTTGCGCCGCAGCGTGGCGAGAAGCGCGTTTCCGTTCGAAACGAGGTCCTGCCAAGCCGGCGAGCGCTCTTCAAGTGCCATCGAAAGCACCTGCTGATAAGCGGTTACCGGGTTGATAGCCATTGTCTAGTTCTCCTAGCCCACCTGCCCGAAGGCACGGTCAAGGGCTTCATCGAGGGATTTGGGAACGCGCTTCTTCGCTGCCGGGGTTGAGCCCGCGGAAGGTGCGCCGTTGATGGACTTCTGGCCCTTGTCGGGTTGAACCGGGGGCTCGGGTGCAGCGGATGAGGCTGCGAGAGGATCTTCCTTGGCTGCTGCCGCGGGTGCGGGGTTGAGCCGCTCCGCTCTGCTATAGGCCTCGGCAAGCGAATAGCCGTGCTTCAGCTCTTCGCTGATCGCGTCGGCCAGTTCTTCAAAGCGGGGATGATCCGCTGCGAATTTGTTGACTTCAGTGAGCGTCGCATCGCGGCTCTGCTGCTGGAGCGTCTGGGTGACGCCGCCGACCTGTTCCTTGATCGCGGTAAGCTCGGCGCGCAGCTCACGGATCGTCGCGTCCTGCTGGCTCGCCACCTGCTCTGGCTTCTGGCCCATCACATGAGCGGCCACATCACGCAGCGACAGCCCCATGCGCTGGCAGATCATGTCCAGGCCGCCGATCGGGTCCTGACGAAGCTTGTTCTCCATGTTGACATATTCACGGACGACGCCGGACAGCTCCTTGCCGCTGGCCTTCGCCATGTCGTGGAATTCGTTCAGAGTACCGTCACGCTCGGCCGCGCCCTTGTACTTCTGGAAGCCGTCCGTCAGCTCCTTGATCGCGCGCTCGGTCTCACGACGCACGGACTCGGGCGCGGTCGCCCATTCCTTCTTGGCATCGTCCGAGAAGCGCGAGGGCGCGTCGCTGGCCGTGAAGCTCTGCTTGGCCGGCTCAGCCACTTTCGGCGCCGGCGCGGCCTTCGGATCGACCACCGGCTCCTTGGCCGCGAACTTGCCACCCTCGCCGCGCGCCTGCGGCTCCTTTGGCTCAACCTTCGCATCGGCCTTGGCGTCGGCTTTGGGCTCGGGCGTCTTGGCGGCCGCGGCCTGCTTCTCTTGGCTCTTCGCAATGGCGCGATCAATGCTGTCGTCGAGCGATGCGGGCTTGGCCGGAACATCCGGCTTGGCCTGAGCGTCGGGCGGAATCTGCGAGCCGAGCGGCGAATTGAAGCCTGGAGCGTTCTCGTTGATGACGGCGCCCCCAGCGGGCGCGTCGGACACGGGGGCGCTATCAGCGACAATGGCTGCATCGGTCATGAAGTATCTCCGTCTGAGGGAATGCGGCTAAGCGGCCGGACGCCGGCCCTTGCTGTAGTCAGCCACGGCCTTATCGACCGCGTCGGAAATTGCCTTGTCGCTCACAGGCTGGCGCTTGCGCGGCTTGGGCCGCTCGGTGCCAACCTCAGTGAGCCCATTCGCACGAGTGACCGCGCGATAGGCCGCCTTCGACGTGTAGAACTGGCCGTCAACGTGCTCACTGGCCTGCATCTCGTCGCTGATCAGCATCGGCATGGGCAGATCAGACCGCGCAGGCTCGGGCCGCACGTCCTCTGGCCCGAATTTCTCGACAAGCTTGCCGCCTCGATAGACCCAAGTGCCGCGCATCAGGCCGGCTCCTTCGCCTTGGCTGCATCGCGCTTGATTGCAGTGCTGTCAGCCGTTGCCTGCACGCTCGCATCAGTGGAGCGGATCGAGTTGTCCGTCGCCGTGTTAGCCTGATCGACCTTGGCCTGAGTGGTCGCGACCGTCGAGGCCGTCTTGACCTTCACACCCTCGATCTCGAGCCGCAGCTTTTCGATCTCCAGAGCGCCCTTGTCCATGGCCTGGCCGTGCTCCTGTGCCTTGCGCTGTTCCTCGGCGCCGAGGTTGGCGAGCGTCGCGTCGAGCACAGCAGCCTTACCGCGCATGTCTGCGTCGTATTTCGCAATCTCGCGGTCCTGGTTCGCCTTGGCCTCGGCGTCCTTGCGCTGCTGATCTACGGCTGCGGTCTGCTGCTCGCGGTCATGCCGAGCCTGCGCGACGGCCATCTGCTGCTTGACCTGCTCGGCCTTGGCAGCCCCCTCAGCCGCAGCCGGGTCCTGCTTTGGCTGCGCTGCAACCGCCGCCATGTCGTCGGCGAATTCCTCAATGGTCTGCTCAAGCTGCCGGCCGGCGCGGAACTGGCTTGCGACGTATTTCAGGGTTTCGGCCGCGAGCTTTGCCGACTGCGGCACCTGCTGCACCATGGGGATAACCTGCCCCATGAAGCCGCCGACAGCGGTCACAAACTCGGTGGCGCGCTGCTTCTGCGCATTCTCGTCCGGCGCAATCGTCGAGTCCGTCTCGATGTCCAGTACAAACGGCCTGATCTTCTGGTCACGAAGCAGCTTCATGACCTTCTCGACCGTAGCCGTCTCGTTCAGCTTGTCGATCTGGCCTTTGAGGCCCTGCGCTTGCTGCTGGGCCTGCTGGAGCACCTGCTGAGCGGCCTGCGGGTTTTGCTGAGCCTGCGCTTGCAACTGCGGATCAGCCTTGGCCTGCTCGACTTGGGCGATAATTTGCTTGATCTGTGCCTCAAGCGGCTGGATCTGTTTCTTGATGTCCGCGTCGGTCGGGATATCGAACTGCGACATCTCCAGAAGCGTCTTGGACAAGAAGTTCTCGGCCATGATCTCCGCGGCGATCCGCACCAGATCGCGCGCGAAGCGCACCAGCTCGGCCTGCCTATCCTTGATCCGGACTGACCCATACTGGCTCTTGAGCTGCTGAGCCGTGGCCGTCTCGCTGGCCTCGGTCGCACCCCGCATGATGTCCGAGAGGCCCGTGATCTCGTACACGTCCTCGATGATCTGCCGGCGAAGCTCCACGAGTTGCACGATCGTGGTCGTGATCTGGTCGATTGGCAGCCAGACGATCATGTCCTTGACGCCGCCCTGCCCGACCATGGCCCAGTTGGAGATGGGCACCAGGACCTGGTTATTGACGGTGGACTTGATCGCCGTCTCGATGGCGTCGCCAATCTCGCCGGCGCCAGCCGGGTAGAAGCCGCGGACCTGCACTGCATCAGCCAGCGCGCCAATGCGCGCCGTCAGTTCGTTAATCTCCTCAAGCTGGTCCTTGTAGAACAGCATGTCCGGCACGGGCAGCAGCGACCGGCGCTGAACCGTGGAATATGCCGGCTTCGGACACGGGAAGAATCCCTCAAGGTCAAGGTGCGGCTTGTCCTCGTCGAGCGTGACTTCCACGCCCTCAGTGACCCAAACGACCTTGTTCTCCTCCTTGTGCCAGATCTCCCAAACGCCGGCCTTCTTCTCGCTCTCTCGGCCGTTATCGTCCTTCCGGATCTCGTATGAGGCTTTCTCGTAGGCATTGCCGGAGTGCTTCTTGAAGCGCTTCTCCATGGCGTCTTCGGTCAGCCACGACCGTTTTGAAACCCACGGCACTTCCTTCCAGGTCCGAGCCATGGGATGTAGGAAGTCCTTACGGTCTGCAAAGTCGAAGCAGACCCGCTGGCCTTTGCCGTCATCGTTGGTCTCGTAGCGAACCCAGGCGCAGCCACGGGCCACGACGGTAAGGTCATCGCGCACCGCGCGCATCAGGCCGTCGATGTCTTCCAGCTCGAAGCCGACGCTTGTCGAGCGCTCGAGCAATTCGGACGCCGCCCGCGGCACAGGCTTGCGGTCCTTGAACCGCGGGACAACGACTGGCACCGGCGGCCGGGAATACACAGACGGCCCTAGCACCTGAATATTGGCCCAGAACATCTGGAACTGACGGTCGCGGCCAGCGCTCGCGAGATCATTCAGGTTGGCATAGAGCTTGTCGATATTGTCGGCCTTGCTCTGCCAATCCCGGAACGCGTGCTCAGCGTCTTCGATCATGGAAAGCCAGCGCTTGGACTCGCCCGTCTTGGGCTCATCCTGCTCGCCAGCTTCGCTATGTCCGGCCACGCCGGCGGAATCGGTCATACACGAATCCTCTTGCCAGTGCTCACCTGCACTGGCGGGGGAATGAATTGGCCTGGCTTCGGAACCCGCTTGGACTCCTCGATCACCTCGGCCACGTTGCGCCATGACAGCGACAGGTACCGGAACGCCGCAGACAGATGCGCCGTCCAGTCGTGCACGTCAGTGGCCTTGAACGTCTTTTTCTCGTCGTCCCATTCGCGCCGGTACTGCTCCAGCGCGGCAATTCCCTTGTCCTCGCAGCGAGGATGAAAGACCGCCTTCTTCAGCGTCAGGCGGGCTGCGTTGATGCCATCCAGGAACGTCGCCATCGGCACGAGCTGAGGCTTCAATCCCAGCGCTTCCATCGTCTCGACACGGGTGCGCCCCGTGCCCCATTCCTTGACCTTGGCGTCATGCGGCACAAAGTCCGTTCCAGGCGCATACGGCTTGCCGTGAACGACCTCCGCATAGTGGTCCACGCCGGCGCCGGATGCCGTGTAGCAGTCAAAGATCAGCGGCTGGCCACCCACCACCTGAAACCACCAGATGCTGGTGTCGTCCCGCACGCCGATGTCCCAAGCCCGGTGCACGGGCTTTCCAGGAACAGGCTCAATCTCCTTGATCCTGCCATCGGCCCGGAGCGCCATCATCTCTCGGGCGAAGTAGGCGCCAAGGATCGCCGCGTTGAACGAGCAGAGATATTCCTGATCAAACTGGGCCTGACCTACGTCCTCGCCATACAGCGCGACATACTCGGCCAAGGACTCGGAAAGCTGTTCCGGGCTCAGCGCGCCCGTGTCGTGAACCGTCGAAACCTCAGCAAACCACTTGGGATTTGCCTTTGCCATGTCCAGCATGGCCTTGGCGTGGTTTCGGCCACGCGGCGTGGTGATGAACGTGGCCCAGCCATCGTTCTCCTCCACCATCGGGCGGATATAGCCCCAAGACGAGGGATTGGAGAGCGCAAACTCCGAAAACACAACGCCAGCAACGCCAGCACCAACAAGACCATCGTAACGGTCAGATCCAATAACCTGCCATGTCGATCCGTTCTTGAAGCGAATAAACATCTCGTTGTCATTGGTGCTTTGCCGCAGAGCAACCGGGAAGGCCTCGTCTATTCTGCGCTTGCCCGTATGAGGGCTGACCGCCGTCCACACCGCCTTGCGAGCTTGGGCGAACTCAGGCAGGCAGTGCCAATACGACGCGACGCGCTCATGAGCCGCGATCGCGGTACGATGCAAAGCCACATCGTCTTTGCCCCAGCGGCGATGGGCGATCTCGATAGCCCGCTTGCCACCCCGCTCCAGGTAATTCCACAACGGGCGCTGGTAATGCCGAGGCGTCCAGCCATTCGGCAGGCTAATCCGCAAAGCGCTTGATCTCGACGATCAGTGCGCCGCCGCCCTCGCCTGTCACTTGCATCGGCAGGACTCGTCCAAGGAGGCCCGCAAATGCCTTGGGCTCATTCTTCGCAAGGAACTTGCAATAGCCGGTCAGCTTGCCCTTGCCCTGCATGTCCTCACCAACAGCCTCAGCAGCCTTGATGATCGCGTCTTTGAGCAGCGCCGTCGTCTTGTTCGGGCTACCCTTTTTCCGCCCGGCTCCGGCGCGCTTCCCTCCGACGCTTGATAAAACTTGATTGTTTTTCAAATCGGCTCAGGCGGTTTGAGCGCCTGCCTCCGGTTACTTGATGATGGTGTCCCTGAGAGTGTCGATCGCGAGCTGCTGTTCAGGAGTTCGCGGCGTGTCGTCGATGATGGTGTAGGGCAGGACTACGAAGCGGTCGGGCCCCCGTGTGGCGACTGGGCCTTCCTGCGGTTGGCGCGCAACGACCTTGGCAACCATGTCAGATGCGATCGGGGCGGCCTTACCTGGCTTCCCCATCATGTGGGCCGTGCAGGCCTCAACATGAGCCTGGACGGCCTTGGCGAAAGCCTCAGGGGGGCCAGAGAGGCTGAGCGGGATCTGCATCATTCTCTTGGGTCCTTTGGCTTCAAAGCAGCGCGTCTCAAAGAGCTGGCGCTAGTTCGTTCCGGCCTGCCGGTGCGCGATTACCCACGACATCTCGCGCCGAGGTTGAGCGACGCTTCGTCTTCATTCATACTTTGGAGGCGGCGATATCCGCTGAACGTGGGCCGAGAATGGAAGGCGTCTCGTTGTCGAGTCGACTAGAGAAACGCCAAGCTGCATATCCGCCAGCTTTCCGGGGGTGCCTGCCTCGAAATCGAAACTTATTACGTTCGTTCGACGTACTATCGAGAACCGCGTCTTTGTCGTACTGCGGTACTTTCCTGCGAAAGCCCCCTGCTCGTTGAAGAGCGCAACATCGAAAAGCTTGATTTGCTCTGCGTGCGTGACCTCTTCGGTCAGAGCCGGATAAAAGAGTTGGTCGATAACCGCAGAAGGAAGGAAGCTGTCGTGTAGCGTAGGCTTGAGCAACCATGCCGGCTCCTCAAAGAGCTGCGTTTGTCGTGGTTGAGCCGCCAACCATTTATCTACCCGTGGAGCCAGGTCACTGACGTTCCCACGGGGAAAAATGGGGGAAACTGGGCCAGCTCGAAGATATCAAAGCGACATCAACGGTAGGGCTGGCCTTCACACGGGAGAGGTCCAAGGTTCGATCCCTTGTGCGCCCACCATCCATCCTCCTGAACCCCACCGGTTGCGGACGATCATCGACGGCCTGCGGCCGCCTTTCGGGGGCGGCTGAATCAAAAAAGTCGAAAACAACCCCATGCACAGTAGCCGACGTCAGCCGGATCAAGGGGTTACGTATTTTCCGAATCCAGGCTTGCGCCGTCGGGCAAAACAGGGGCATGATGGCATTGTCGGGGAATATCCCACCTGCCGTCATTGCGAACCACCGGGTCCGCGCGAAGCGCGGCCCGATGACTGGCTCCGCGAAGCAATCCAGAGTCCCTCCGCGGAAAGATTCTGGATTGCTTCGTCGCTGCTGCTCGCAATGACGGAGCGAGGGGCGAGACCGGAAATACCATCTGCGCTTCTGCGCCCCGTTCTGGCCGTTGATCCATGTCAAGGCCTTGCCGTTGAGCTAAGCCGACGCTTCCCCATCGTTTGAAGGGAGGATTTGCAATGAGCATCGCCCGCTCCTTCATTGTTGCTTGCTCACTCCCACTTGCTCTTGTGGTGGCTGGCGCGTTGACCGCCGACGGGGCTTCCGCTCAAGCTGGAGGAGAGAGCGTACAGGGCATGCTGGCCGCACAGATCCGATCGCAGGGATTTGTCTGCGACAAGCCGCTTGCCGCCAGCAAGGATGCGAAGCGCTCCAGACCCGATCACATCGTCTGGGTGCTCAAATGCAGCAACGCGACTTATCGCGTGGGCCGCGCTCCGGATATGGCGGCGACCGTCGAGCCCCTTCGATGACCAGGTAATGCATCTGCGTGTCGGCGGAGGCTGTCGATGGACGACGAGGGATTTGATCAAGAGGGATGGCTAACCCGCATTGGCCATTCCGGGCCGCGGACCCCGACACTTGAAACATTGCGAGCCCTGGTTTTTGCCCACGCGCATGCCATTTCGTATGAGAGCTTGGACATCATGCTCGGTCGCGTTCCCCAACTGGACGTGGCATCCCTTCAGAAAAAGATGATCTACAGCGGCCGCGGCGGTTACTGCTTCGAGCAGAACATGTTGTTCCGGGCCGGCCTCCGCTCGTTGGGTTACAGACTCACCAGCCTCCAAGGACGGGTGGTCCGGGGCCTCGACATCGATGCTCCCCGGCCTGCGATCCACATGCTTCTCATCGTGCATCTGCACGAAGGTGACTACCTGGCGGACGTTGGCTTTGGAAATCTCGCGCCGACCGCTCCCCTCCTCCTTAAGCCTGATGTCGAACAGGACACGCCGCACGAGACGATGCGGTTTATTGATGTCGGCGGCGAACTCACTTTGCAATCGAGGCTTGGAGATCAATGGGCCCACATCTATCGCGTGATTCCCTACCCCCGTTACGACGGTGAGTACGAGATCACGAACTGGTACACGAGCACGCATCCCAGTGCTCCATATCTAAGCAACATGATTGCCGCCCGTCCGGGGCCGGATAGAACGCGCATGACGTTGTTCAATGCCCGCGTGATCGTGCGGCACTCCGATGGCCGATCTGAAAGACGAACACTGGATGGAATAGACCAGTATAGCAGTGTGCTCCGCGAAGAGTTCGGGCTCAACGTGCCGGACGAGGACCTTGCCAAGATGCTGGAAATCGTGGAACGGCGTGGCGCGAAAGGGGCGCCGCATCCATTCTTTTCTTAGGATTGCATGCTGAGGGCGGCCCTTAACCAGGGCGTGTACCCATAAATTCGGGATGTCCGCTTATCCCCCAACAGCGGCGTAGTAGCGGACATAGCACGAGGTCCGAGAAGGGCCAAACGGCGACCTTTCAAAACGCGAAGTTCACTACGTCAGTCAGGTAGTGTCCGAGGACTGCAGGCCAAAGTGCCCCGGATCGGCGGTACAACATCATCAACAAGCCACCTGTCACCACAGCCGCTCCAATATTCCCGAAACCCGTCCACCAGTGATAGGCTCCAAACAAAAGAGACGTTGCGAGAACCAAGGCATAGCCGTCATCCAGATAGCTCTGGAGCAGATGACGCGCACAGCGCCGAAATATGATCTCCTCACTTAAGGCGACTAGCCCAAGACCAAAAAAGATATCGACGACGTGTAGCCAACCTTGCACTTCAGGATATGCCCCGAGCACTGTCGCAGGCAGGACTCCATTAATGGTTCGGCGGATCCACCCACCCAAATAGTGGTCCGCGAGGACAATGCCGACAATCCAGATGGTCACTTCCCATCGCGCTATTCGAAGTGGTTCAAATCGGAAGGCTATCGTCCGCGCAGCAGGTATGGCGCTCAGAACTGCCAAAGCCCCGAGGCGGCCTGCGTAATCCCAAACGATCCATGCCGCCGGATCGGATTGTTGCAGTCTTGCAATTTGCGACACAACCATTGGGAAAAGGGCCGCCGCGAACCAGAGAGGCGTGGGTATCGAGCGAGCCATCATGATGTATCTTTAGCGCGGCTGATTCATTCACTGCAATGCGGCCTGGCGAGCACGAGCAGGTCCGCTTCGGGTCATTTGCAGACGTGACTCGCGCCTCGCTTTATGTCGGTTACGGGCTAGAGCCGGACATCTCGGCGCTCCCTCATTAATCATCGTCTTCGGGAATATATGGCAATTCTTGGAGACGAGCGCGCACCGTAGAGTCATTGCGATCAAAGTCGAGCTCGGGGTGCTCGGCGAATATCTCTTCCGCTCGAACGATGGCTCCTACTTCATCGGCCGCGTGAAGGTTCATGACATGCAGCTTCTCGCCATCGCGTTCCCAGGTGACTTCGTACATCTTCATGCCGGACTGAAACTTGAAAGTCATGATCTTCCTCTCAAGAGTGACGCTAGGCCCCTTATCGACTTGCATTCGGCTCACTTGAGGACATGAGGGAAGTATTTCTCGTCCCACTCGTTGGTCCTAAAATAAACCTTCCCCCACTCAAGCACCCTGTCGCCTTCGCGATAGGCCTCAGTGGCGACTTCAAGTTCTCCGGTAGGGCCCAGATGAAGGTGCTCGTTCTCGATTGTTAGCGCTAGCAGCTTCTGGACGAGGAGGTCACGTCCCTCAGGATTGAGCCACATCTCAAACAGGCCATCGGCAGCCAAATTTAGTGTGATGCGGGGTGGTGCCATGAGGTTTCCTTCCAAGAGCCTGCCATTATCGCTCAAGACTCGGTTCTCTCGCGGGAAACCGACTCTCTCCCCGTATAGTGGAGGCCGCTAAAGGGGAGAGTAACATGAACGTGCCGGAAATCATTCGACAAGCCATCGAAATCGGTGAACGGAACGGCAAGATCACCTTCGACGAATTGAATCAACTGTGTGACAGTCGAGTCCTGGATCCCAAGGACATCGAACGTATTCTCAACGCGGTGAGCGAAGCTGGAATTCGGATTGAAGGAGACTGAGACTCAATTCCAATGCAACGTTGTAGGTCCGCAATGGGTCAAAATCGGAAATACTCTGATTGAGCAGAAAATTTCTGCTTAGACCCCAAAGGCTGACGTCTTCGCGTTTATGAGCACACGCCCTAGAACTGAGGTTCCCGCTTTGCTCGGCTCAGGAAGGTGGGCGCCAAGGACGTTGAGACCGGACACCGCGCCGAAGCCGATCGCGGCCATTATGGGAGTTGGCTGACCACAAGGCCGCAGCGAAGCAATCCAGAATCCCTCCGTGGCAGGATTCTGGATTGCTTCGTCGCTGCGCTCCTCGCAATGACGGCGCGAGGCGCGGGACCGCCTCAAGCAGCCCGCTGCGGCCGCAAGGCCGCGTAGAGACCGACGAGGGTGCCGATGGCGACGAGGCCTGCCGCCAGCAGCACCTGCAATTCGCCGTCGTCGGTCGCCCCGACGGACGACACGAGCCTGGTCACGATGACGAACAGAATGCCTACGGCGGCCGCGGCGCCCGCGCAGAGATAGGCGAGCTCGCGCGTCAGGTTGCGGCCGAGCAGTCCGAGGGCCGTGAAGTACATCGCGCTCGCGTTGGGATGAACGAACAGGGCGACGCGCGCATAAGGGCCGTAGGCGTCGAAGAGGGACTCGCACCGGCTCAGTGCCGCCTTCGAGGCCACCCGCTGCAGGAACGGTCTGAAGAAACGGGCCTGTCCGTAACTCAGGACGGCGCCGACGATGATGGCCAGCCATGCCACGATGAAGACAGGAGCATCCGCCGGCTTCGGATTGAGCGCGACGGACATCAGGATCAGCGCGGTGCCGGGGAAATAGCCGAAATATGGGAACACCGACTCCAGCAGCACGCAGAGGAACATGAAGGCCGGAAACCACCATGACCCGGTTGCACTCTGGACGACGGCGTTCAGGTCGAAGAGGTTCGCCTTGTACATGACGAGGTACATGCACATGGCGAGGCCTGCCAGCGCGTAGAACGGCAACGCTCCCGACAGAAATCGTCTCATCCAACCATCGATCTTTGTTGCGCGGACACGGAGACCATCGATATCAGGACAAGACAAGGGAAACGCATGGCTGATGCTTTAGGCGAATGAGACCGCTCCTGTCGATAGCGCTCTTTGCCACGCGATCCTCGAGCCAGCCGACCGTCCTACTTGCCGCGGTATCGCAGCGCTTCCACCAGCAGCGAGAACGCCGGAGACGGCTGGCGGCGGCTGGCATAGTAGAGATGGTATCCCGAGAACGGCGGACACCAATCCGAGAGCACGCGAATGAGACGGCCCTGTGACAGATAGGGCTGCACATGTCCCTCGGTGAGATAGGCGAGGCCCAGCCCCTTCAGCGCGCCCTCCAGCAGCAGCCCCGCGCTGTTGAACACAAGCTGGCCCTCCACCCGCACATTGAGCTCCCGTCCGTTCTTCTCGAATTCCCAGGCATAGAGACTGCCGCCATGCGTCGGCAGGCGCAGATTGAGGCAGTTGTGCTGGGTCAGATCCTGCGGCGTCTTCGGCCGCTTGCGTTCGGCAAAGTAGGACGGCGACCCGACGACCGCCATCCGGAGATCCGGGCTGACGCGCACCGCGATCATGTCCTTGGCGACGAGCTCGCCGGGACGGATGCCCGCATCGACCTGCTGTGCGACGATGTTGGTGAGCCCGTAGTCGATGATGATCTCGACGTTGATGTCGGGGTATTTCGGCAGGACCTTTCCGAGCGCCGGCAGCAGGATTTCACTGGCGGCATATTCCGTCGCCGTCAGCCGGACGGTTCCGGCAGGCTTTTCGCGAAACTCGCCGAGGGCAGCGAGATCGTTGTCCATCTCGGTGAATTTGGGGCCGATGCTCTGGAACAGACGCTCGCCGGCCTGTGTCGGCGTGACGCTCCGCGTCGTTCGGTTGAGCAGCCGGACACCGAGCCGCTCCTCCAGATTGCGGATGATCTGGCTCAGTGCGGACTGCGTCATGCCGAGCTTCGCGGCGGCGCGCGTGAAGTTGCGCTCCCGCGCGACGGCCAGGAAGGCAAGAAGGTCGCTCGCGTCGTCCCGGTGCATTGATTAGCCGTCCTAATAAGCGCATTCGAAATCTATCATCTAATCACGGGCCGGCGAAGGTCCTAGGTTCGGGGCAGCCATTCAAGCGCGATGAGATCAAGACGAAGCGTCATCGCGCTTTGGGTTGTTGTTTGAGCACGATCTTTCCGGAAAACCGCTACGCACGTTTCCGGATCATGCCTTGGGAGCCCTGAATCAGCATGCCGGTTACAGCCGTGCAGCCCGCCGCCTCGCTTCGCGTCTCAGCGGCGTTGCTGCCGATCATGGCGGCGGTGTTCCTCGCCTTCCTCGTCATTGGCGTCGCGATGCCGGTGTTGCCGCTCCACGTGCACGACGGATTGGGCTTCAGCACCTTCGTGGTCGGCCTCGTCGCCGGCAGCCAGTTCGCAGCCTCCCTGGTGTCGCGGCCGTGGGCCGGTCATTTCTCGGATCGACGCGGAGCGAAGCGCGCTGTCATCGCCGGCCTCGTCGCGGCCGCAGCGTCCGGGTTGCTGTACCTGCTCTCGCTCGACTTCACAGAAGCTCCGCTGGCCTCGGTGACCATTCTTCTGCTGGGCCGTGGTCTGCTCGGCGCCGCCGAGAGTTTTATCATCACGGCCGCAGTCGGCTGGGGGCTGGCACTGGTCGACAGCGGCAACACCGGCAAGGTCATCGCCTGGGTCGGCTCTGCCATGTTCGCAGCCTTCGCCATCGGTGCGCCCGCAGGCGCCGCGCTCTACGCCGCCTATGGCTTTGCGGCGATCGCGTCCGCGACGATTGCGGCGCCGCTGCTGGCGCTGCTGTTCGTTGCGCAGGTTCCCGCGGTGGCGCCGGTGCAGCAGGTGCGCCTGTCGTTCGCCAAGGTGCTCGGCGCCGTCTGGGTGCCGGGTTTCGGATCGGCCCTCGGCAGCGTCGGCTTCGGTGCGGTGACGACGTTCGTGACCTTGCTGTTCGCCAATCGGGGATGGGCCAATGGATGGCTGGCTTACACGGCCTATGCCGTCGCCTTCATTCTGGCGCGCGTGTTCTTCAGTCATCTCGCCGATACGATCGGCGGCGCCAGGGTCGCACTGCTCTGTGCCCTGATCGAAGCCGCCGGACAGACCCTGATCTGGCTCGCGACACGACCCGAGATGGCGCTGGCCGGCGCCGCACTCACCGGCTTCGGCTTCTCGCTGATCTATCCCGGCTTCGGCGTCGAGGCGGTGCGTAGGGTGCCCGCGCAGAGCCGCGGCCTCGCGATGGGCGCCTACACCGCCTTTCTCGACCTCGCCCAGGGGATCGCCAGCCCCGCGCTTGGATTGATCGCGACGGGCGCGAGGCTGAACCTGCTGTTTCTCGCGAGCGCCCTCACCGTGCTCTGCGCCGCACTGGTCGCCTGGTGGCTGCTCGCACATCCGTTCACCGTCGAAGGACATCCGCAATGAGAGCGCTCGCACCCACCTTGTTGTCGTTCTGGCTGGTCGCCGGCGGCCCCGCCGCCGCTGATACGGCAGCCATCACAGGAGCAAATCCCATGTCGACATCGGAAGACATCCGCGCCGTTGCGCCGGCGCTCGAAGCCTACGCGCAGAAATTCGTCATCGGCGATCTCTGGAAGCGACCTGGACTTTCGCCGCGAGACCGCAGCATCGTCACGGTCGCGGCGCTGATCGCGCGCAACCAGACCGTGGAGCTGCCGGACTATCTCGCCCGCGCGCTCGATAACGGTGTGAAGCCGTCGGAGATCTCGGAGATCATCACGCACCTCGCCTTCTACACCGGCTGGGCGAACGCGGTGAATGCGATCCCGGCGGCGCGGGATGTCTTCAGGAGCCGCAACATCGGGGCCGACCAGCTTCCGCCAGAATCAGCACCGCAACTGCCGCTCGACGAAGCCGCCGAGACGCAGCGGGCGACCCGCGTCGGCGAGCAGTTCGGGCAGATCACGCCGAGCCTCGTCCAGTACACCACCGACGTGCTGTTCCGCGATCTCTGGCTGAGGCCGGCGCTGGCGCCACGCGACCGGAGCCTCGTCACCGTGAGCGCGCTCATCGCGACAGGTCAGGTCGCACAGATCACCTATCATTTGAACCGCGCGATGGATAACGGGTTGACGCGGGAGGAAGCCGGCGAGGTGCTCGGCCATCTCGCCTTCTACGCCGGATGGCCCAACGCATTTTCCGCGGCGCCCGTCGTCAAGGACGTCATCGACAAGCGACCGCGCTGAGACGCGCCGTGATCAGGCGCAGGGACATCCTCATTGGCGGCAGCGCCGCCGCTGTCATCGGAATTCGCCACGTGCAGACGCGCGCGCCGGAAGCACAGGAGATTCAAATGGACATCGACATCAAGCGAAACGGATCGCGCCCGTCCCAGAAGGGATCGCAAGACTGGTTCACCGGCACGGTGCGCGTCGATCCGCTATTCCAGGCGCCCGACCCGGCGCGGGTGGGCGCGGGCCAGGTCACCTTCGAGCCGGGCGCCCGCACCGCCTGGCACACCCATCCGCTCGGGCAGACGCTGATCGTCACCGCGGGATTGGGATGGGTTCAGCGGGAAGGCGGACCGATCGAGGAGATCCGGCCCGGCGACGTCGTATGGTTTCCGCCGGGACTGAAGCACTGGCACGGCGCCTCGCCGACGACGGCGATGACTCACATTGCCATCCAGGAATCTTCCGGCGGCAGGACCGTGGACTGGATGGAGAAAGTGAGCGACGAACAGTATCGGAAGTGATGCGCGCTCGCTGTAGAATGCGTTCCGAAACATCCGGAGAAGCAGCACATGGCGATCGTATTCATCACCGGCAGCACCGACGGGCTCGGCCGGGCGGCGGCACAATCGCTCGTTGACCAGGGTCATCGCGTGGTGCTGCACGCGCGATCGGCGGGCCGCGCAAAGGAGATCGGCGAGCTTGCATCGCATGCCGCCGGGATCGTGGTCGGCGATCTCAAGAGTGCCGCGGATGTGCGGCGCATCGCGGATCAGATCAACGCGATCGGACGCATGGATGCGATCATCCACAATGCCGGCGTCTATGCGCGGCCGGACCGCGGCGCGACGCCGGAAGGACATGCCGATACGCTGGCGATCAACACGCTTGCGCCGTACATGCTGACCGCCTTGATCGAGCGGCCCGACCGGCTGGTGTATCTCAGCAGCGGATTGCACAGGGGTGGCGAAGGCTCGCTCGACGACCTCGATTGGACCAAGAGGCCTTGGGATGCATCCAAAGCCTACGCCGAGAGCAAGCTGCACGCCGTCGCACTGGCTTTCGCGCTGGCAAGACGCTGGCCCAAGGTCCTCTGCAACGCCGTCGATCCCGGCTGGGCACGCACGAAGATGGGTGGCTCCGGCGCCCCGGTCGATATCGACACCGGACAACGGACCCAGACCTGGCTCGCCGCAAGCGCGGACCCCGCCGCCCTGGTCAGCGGACGCTACTGGCATCAGCTCCAGCAGCAGCCACCGGCCCGCGAGGCCGCCGATCCGGATTTTCAGGACGAGCTCATCGAACAGTTGCGCGGGCTGACCGGCGTCGCGCTGCCGCAGGCCTAGGTCGCTATGCGATCGAGAGAATCTCGACCTCCTGCGCGCCTGAACCGACGACGTCGCCGACCGCCTTGCCCATCAGCGACCGCGCGACCGGCGCGACGAACGAGATCGAGCCGGCCTTCGGATCGGCTTCGTCCTCGCCGACGATGCGATAGGTCTGCACGCGGCCATCGGCGCGGCTGAAGGTGACGGTGCTGCCGAAGGCGACCGTATCGTTTGAGTCGGGCTTGGCAACGAGCTGCGCCGTGCGCAGCCGCTCGGTCAGATAGCGGGCGTCACGCAAGGGCACCGCCGATTGCCGGCGCTTCTCATTGACGTCCTCGATGGCCTGCGCGGCCTCATAGGCCGCGCGCGCGTCCTGAAGCTGCGACTGCAACGCCTGCAGGCCGGCTTCCGTCACGAGGTTCGGATGCGGCGAGATCGGGCGATCCGGCAACAACGTCTCGGAGGCGGTCTCGGCGCTTTCTTCTTTGGTAAAGGCGACGCTCAACTCGAAAATCCCATCGAACTGTTGGGGGGCACCAGTCGTGCCTTCAGGCCGCGATCTCCTGGCAAGGAACCGCGCGAGGGCGCCGCTGGTGATTTACAGGACTATATCTCAAGTTCGACGAAACGACGGAGCTTGAACACGAGATCCGGCAGGGCCTGGCGGAACCGGGTCGCGTTCTGGAAGCTGGTCGAGAACGGCGCGAAGGTGATCATCGCGTTCCAGTGCCGGTAACCGTAGACCGTGACCGAGGCGCCGGTGGCCGGAAAGTCCTCCATCTTGCGCAGCTCGCCGAGCACGAGATCGGCAATGGCCTCGGCCGGCAGCAGCCGCTTGCCGTCCGGTGTCGTGGCGATTTTTGCAGGCCGTTCGACCGGTGGAGCTGCCGGCACCGTGCTGGGCGCATCCACGCTCTTGAGCGGCGGCGCTTCCGGAACGGGCGGCTTGATCGGCTCAACCCCCTTCGGCGGGGCGGTCGGCGGAACCTCCGCAAGCGGCGGCGGCGTGACACTGTCCGCGCGCTTGTTGCCTCCCAGGATGCTGCTGATCATGGCCACAAGGCCAGCATCCCTCACGTCGTCGCTCATTACTCCCCCCGGGCTTCGGCCTACTCTAGCACCGCTCGCATAGACCACCACAAGGGATGTATCGCCCGATTCCACCAGGCGACGCCCCACTTTCATCGGCGCGGCAGCGCGACGCCTCGTCGCGCCGGGCCGCCGCGCGATCGCTCACTGCTTCTCGAACGGAATATATTGCTGGTACTGCTTCGGCACCGAACTGCGGTAGCGCGCCGGCACGGTGCCGGTGTCGACGGAATGGTCGATCTCCTGCTGCCGCGTCATCTTCTTCTTCGCCGGCTTCTTCGACGCGCTCTTCTTGGAGTCGGATTGCTGGCCGGAACTGTCGGTGGTTGCGGCCGGCGCAGCCGTCGTTGTTGCCGGCGCGGCTGTCGTCGTCGCCGGTGCGGCCGTGGTCGTTGCCGGCGCAGCATTTGTCGTCGCGGGCGCCGCGGCGGGCGCGCTTTGGGCCAGCGCGAGCGGTGTCTGCATGAGAAGCGCCAGCGCTGCTGTCGCAGCCAGCAAATATGACCTTTGCATCAAAACCTCCAAAATGACCTGATCCGAATGAGACGAGCCTCGATGAGACGAAGACCCGGGATCGGCGCATGCAAGTCTGCGCAAGTTAGGCTCGAACCCGGCCGCCAACTGTGGCCGAGATCACATAGTTCGCCGCAGCTTGGCTCATCATAGGCGCATGTCGAACGCCGTGCCCAGCGCGGACACCAAGACGAGCACGACAAAGTGTCGGGCAAATCCGGAACACGCAGACCGAGCTGGTGTTCCACATCCTACCCTTCTTGCATCCGTTCTCGACAGGAGACTGAAATGCGTCGCACGATCCTCACTCTCGCATCACTTGCAGCCTTGATGGCCGCAATCGCGCCGGCGGCCCAGGCCCACCCTTCAAACGACAGATATTGCCTGCAGGGCCGCATCTGGGGCTATCCCGGCAACTGCCAGTTCTCGAGCTATCAGCAATGTCAGGCAAGCGCCTCCGGCACGTCGGCCTATTGCGGCATCAATCCGCGCTACGCGTACTCGCAGCAGCGCTATTACTGACTTTCGTTGTGGCGGCGTGGGCATGACTCACGCCGCCACAATTTTTACGTGAAGACGATGCGCTTCGCCGACGGCACGGCGAACCGACACGACGCGAAGCGGCGCGCTCTCATCGATGACGAGAATGTTATCCGTCATCGCTTCGGGAAAAATTTGCAAAGCGCGGCCGCAGCTTGCTCGCAGGCGCCCTCCTCCGGAACAACAGCAATCGCGCACAGTGTGTGAAGCTGCGGCTTGTGGCGCCGGATTCCCTGATCTAGCTTCGCCTGCATATTATGTTGCGAACAACTTTAGCTTTATTCGATTTCCAGCGCGATATTTCATGGAGGTGATTTCAATGAGCAATCGACATGCTGTTACTCCGCGCGGATTGAACGTCCCGCGTTCCGCACTTTCCCAGGGCCGCTTCGGCCGCATGTTCCGCAACCTCGCGCCGGCAACATTCGGCGTGAGCCCTTCCGACAATGTCGCTAACCTTTCGGCGCTTGCCGACAAGATGGTCGCCGGGTTCGATCCGCCGAAGGACGGACCGGACGCGGAGGAGAGCGGCATTCCCGCGCTCTACACCTATCTCGGCCAGTTCGTCGATCACGACATCACCTTCGATCCCGTCAGCTCGCTGACCAAGCAGCAGGATCCCGACGGGCTCGTCGATTTCCGCACGCCGTCGTTCGACCTGGACAATCTCTACGGCCGCGGCCCGAACGACCAGCCCTACATGTATGACGGCATCAAGCTCCGCCTCGGCGACAAGCTGACGGGCCCGGGCGTGCCCGACAGCAGCGACCTGCCGCGCTTCAAGGGCCGCGCGCTGATCGGCGACCCCCGCAACGACGAGAACAGCATCGTCTCGCAGTTCCAGGGCCTGATGCTGCGCTTCCACAACCGCATGGTCGACGACAATGACAGCCTGTCGTTCGAAGAGGTGCAGCAGCGCGTCCGCTTCCACTATCAATACGTGGTGCTGAACGACTTCCTGCCGCGCATCGTCAACGCCGACGTGCTGGACGCGCTGAAGACCGCAGGTCAATACGACCGCAGCAAGCTCGCCTATTACCACTGGAAGACCTATCCGTTCATGCCGGTGGAGTTCTCGGTCGCGGCCTACCGGCTCGGGCACTCCATGATCCGCCCCGGCTACCGGCTGAACGACGACGACAAGATGCTGCTGCAGATCTTCCCCGATCCGCACAATCCCGACACGAACGCGCTGACCGGCTTCCGCGCCATGGGCCCGGGACGCGCGATGGACTGGGGCCGCTTCATCGATCTCGACACGCGCCCCTACGGTGTCGAGGACGACGACACCAATCCCGACAACAAGCGGCGACTGCAATTCGCCTATCGCATCGATGCCTCGCTGGTGGATCCGCTGCGCAAGCTGCCGCCCGAAGTCGCATCCAACCCGGCCTCGCTGGCGCTGCGCAATCTCGAGCGCAGCTGGCGGCTCGGCCTGCCCTCGGGCCAGGACGTCGCCAGAGCGATGAACGTGACGCCGCTGACCGACGATCAGATCATCATCGGCAAGGCCGTCGACGAGCCCGGCGCGGGCGATCCGCAGACCAAGATCGCGACCATCGCCAACGGCGTGTTCGCAGACAATTGCCCGCTCTGGACCTACATCCTGGCCGAGGCCGCGCAGTTCAGGGCCGACGTCCCGATCCCCGTCACCGGCGGCCCCGCCACCGTCAAGACGCCGCAGCTCGGCCCCGTCGGCGGGCGCATCGTCGCCGAGGTCTTCCTCGGCATGATGTTCGGCGACAATTCCTCCGTGCTGTCGCTCGACCCGCAATGGACCCCGGTGACCGGCTCCAACTTCGCGCTGAAGGACCTCGTCGCCAACGCGCTCGGCCAGGGCGATCCGCTGCACTGAGGGCGCGATAGCCGACGACGCAAGGCCGCCCGCGCTCCCGGGCGGCCTTTTGTTCAATGCGCGGCCACCAATCCGCTCTCCGCGAGCCGCTCCGCGAACCAGAGCGACAGCGGCTGATCGACGATGCCGCTGACATAGACCTCCGACATCGTCACATGCTGCTTGTCCAGCACCAGCAGCACGCCGATCCAGAAGGGAAACCAGACATGCACGTCGGTCAGCGCCCTCAGCTTGTGCTGGTCGTGCTCGAGCGGCGTGTGATTGCTCGCCTTGCGGATGTCCACGGCGAGCAGATTGTTCGGAATCTCGCGCTGGTGCACGACGACATCGGGATAGATCGACTTGCCGAGATGATCGTCGGTCGAGATGATGGTGCCGTGCGGCAGGTGCAGCGTGCGTTCGCCGAGCCGGTCGTAATTGCAGTCGACGGCCCAGCCCGAGAACTGCCGCTCCAGATAGACGGCGAAGCGGTGCGTGACCGCGCGCTCGCCGATGTCCTTCTCGAACAGGAATCCTTCGTGGGCGTAGAAGTCCCGGAGCGCCGCGATCACCTTGCTCAGCTCGGTCTGCATTTTGCCTCCGGGCTTCTCGGCGCTCCGTTTCACGTTCGTAAGTAGCCCGGATGGAGCGTAGCGCAATCCGGGTTACAAGAGGGCCGGAATTCGCGGCGCAGCCGGCCAGACTTACATCTGGACTTCGATCAGCCGCGGCCCCGGCTCGGCGACGGCCTCGGCCAGCGCCTTGTTGAACTCCTCGGCATTGGTGACGGCGCGGCCGGGCACGCCCATGCCCTTGGCGAGCGCGACGAAATCCAGCGTCGGGCGGTCGAGGCGGAGCATGTCGTTGGCGCGCTGGCCGGGCTCGCCGGCGCCGACATTGTCGAACTCGCCGCGCAGGATCTGGTAGATGCGGTTGGCGAACACGATGGTGACGATATTGAGGTTCTCGCGGGCCTGGGTCCACAGCGACTGGATCGTGTACATCGCGCTGCCGTCGCCGACCATGGTGATGACCTTGCGGTCGGGGCAGGCGATCGCCGCGCCGATCGAGAGCGGGGTCGAGAAGCCGATCGAGCCGCCCATGTTCTGCAGCCAGTCGTGCGGCGCCGCCGCCGCCGTCGGCGGGAAGAAGCCGCGGCCGGTGGTCAGGGACTCATCCACCATGATCGCGTTCTCGGGGATCGCACAGGCGATCGCCTGCGCGATCGAGGCGAAGGTGAGCGCGCCGGTCGGCTTGACCAGCTCCTGCAGCGCCTGAGGCTTGACGTCCCTGGCGCTCGCCTTCACGGCGCCGGCGAGCGCTTCCAGCGCGGCGACCGAGTTCTCGCCCCAGGAGGTCATGCGATGGACGTCGCAGCCCTCGGGCTTGAGCATGCTCGGCTTGTTCGGATAGGCGAAGAACGCGACGGGATCGTCGGACTCGACCAGCACGATGTGACGGAACTTCGCCAGCATCGGCAGCGCGTTCTCGATGACGTAGTGGATGCGGTCGATCGAGTAGCGGCCGCGGCCGCGCGCCATTTTCGGGCGGAAGGTCGGGCCCATCACGGTGCAGCCGGTCTTGGCGGCGATGCGCTCGGCCAGCGCCAGGCCCTGCTCGCTCAGCGCGCTGCCGGTCATCAAGAGCAGCGTGCCCTCGCCGTCGCCGTGCAGGATCCTGGCGGCCCGCTCGACCGCCTGCGGCGAATAGCTGGCGCGCTGCTGCTCGGCCGGCACCTCGGCGATGCCGTCGGCCTCGTTCCAGGCGGTGTCGGCGGGCAGGATCAGCGTCGCGATCTGCCCCGGCGCGCTCTTGGCGGCGGCGATCGCCGCGGCGCCGTCGGCCGCAACCGATTTGGAGTTCGGCGAGGTCCGGACCCAGGACGACATCGGCCGGGCCAGGCCCTCGATGTCGGAGGTCAGCGGCGCGTTGTAGTCGATGTGGTAGACGGCATGCTGGCCGACGATGTTGACGATGCCGGAATTCGCCTTCTTGGCGTTGTGCAGATTGGCAAGGCCGTTGGCGAGGCCGGGGCCGAGATGCAGCAGGGTCGAGGCCGGCGTGCCCTTCATGCGGTAATAGCCGTCGGCCGCGCCCGTCACCACGCCCTCGAACAGGCCGAGCACGCAGCGCATGCCCGGCACGCGGTCGAGCGCTGCGACAAAATGCATCTCGGAGGTGCCTGGGTTGGTGAAGCAGACGTCCACCCCGCCCTTGACCATCGTCCGCACCAGGCTTTCCGCACCGTTCATTCTGTCTGCTCCCGCAACCGGCGATTTCCAGTGATCCGTCCGATCAATCATTGTTCGCCGCCCCGGTCAAAGCAATAGCGGCCATTGCGGCCCTGCCCCGCAGGACGACACGCTGGTTTGGATAACGCCCCGTTCCGATTGGATCGGAACGGGGCGTTAGATTCCTGTTTTGACGCGTTTTCTTTATGCGAACCGGCATCCACTTCGCTCGAAAACGCTCTGATTGCTTTCCGGCAAATTGGCGCGGTTGCCGATTTGGTAACGGCAATCGTTAAGCATGGCGCCCCTCACGGGGCCGTGGCTTGCGAAAAGCCCGCGAATGTGGCCTCTGGCCGTGTTGAAAGAGATTTTTTGCTGGGGGTTACAATGATCCGGTTTTTTGCCGCACCGATTGCCGCCATCGCGCTCCTGACCGCCACGGCCGGCGGCGCCTTCGCCGAGGAGTTCGACTCCCGCGACATCATGGGCGGTGGCCCGAACTTCTTCCGCGGTGGCTCCAGCCCGATCCCCCGCACCACGGTCATGTACAACGGCAGTTACGCCCCCGGGACGATCGTGGTGAACACCTCGGAGCGTCGCTTGTATCTGGTGCTCCAGAACGGCCAGGCGCTGCGCTACGGCATCGGCGTCGGCCGCGACGGCTTCCGCTGGGGCGGGGTGCACAAGATCACCGCCAAGAAGGAATGGCCGGATTGGACGCCGCCCTCGCAGATGCTGGCCCGGCGGCCCGATTTGCCGCGCCACATGAGGGGCGGCATCGAGAATCCGCTCGGCGCGCGCGCGATGTATCTCGGCTCGACACTCTACCGCATCCACGGCTCCAACGAGCCGGAGACGATCGGCCAGGCGGTCTCGTCCGGCTGCTTCCGCATGACCAACGACGACGTCACCGACCTCTACGGCCGCGTCAGGGTCGGCACCACCGTGGTGGTGCTCAACAACTAGAGCCGCACCGACGGTGCGCTCCCTCCCCCGCGAGCGGGTCGCGACGAGCTTCGCTCGCGCTGGGAGGGTTGGGGAGAGGGTCTCGCCGCAACGGGACAATCCCCCTAGAGGAAAGAACCCTCACCCGCCGCTACGCGGCGACCTCTCCCGCAAGCGGGAGAGGTTGAGCGGACCGCGACAGATGGCAGGAACCCGCAGGGCGCGTGAATATGCGGACTTGTGTGCGCGGCGCGAATACGGCAGCGTTGCGTAACGATGAGCGCATTCAATCCGCCCTCGGCTGCCGTCCGTTTCGCCCTGCTGGCGTTCACCGCGCTCACATGTGTGCCTGACACCGCTACCATCGCCATCGCGGGCGAATTGTCCGCGATCGCCTCGCGCCAGCGTGCCGAGAAGAAGAGCTTCACCGACGGCGAAATCGTCGAGGGTTTTCTCAAGACCGCATTCGGCGCCGAATACCATCTCGCCGGCCGCGTCGACCGCATCCGCAAATTCGACGGGCCGGTGCGCGTGTTCGCCGAGAGCGACCGCGCCGACCGCAAGACCCAATTGGCAAAGGTCGTCGCCGACATCGCCGCCCGCGTGCAGCATCTCGACATCACCATGACCACGACCAGCGAAGCGGCGAACGTGCGGGTCAAGCTGGTGCGCGACCGCGACCTGTTCCGCACCATCGCGAGCTTCTACGGCGTGGACAAGGCGCGCGAGATCCGCACCTCGCTCGATCCGCAATGCCTGTCCGGCTTCCGCAAGAACGACAATTTCGAGATCGAGCATTCCGACGTCATCCTGACCGTCGACAATGGCGATTTCACCTTCCTCGACTGCGCCTATGAGGAGCTGCTGCAATCGCTCGGGCCGATCAACGACACCACGAGCGTGCCGTGGACGATGTTCAACGACAACGTCTCGATGGGCTATTTCGACGTCTACGACCAGTACATCCTCAACCTGCTCTACGACCCCCGCATCAAGCCCGGCATGACCGTGCCGGAGGTCAAGGCCGTGCTGCCCGTCGTGCTCGCGGATGTGCGGGCGTGGGTGAAGCGGGTGAACGATCTGAAGGAATAGGTCGCTCTCCCCTTGTGGGAGCAGGTGGCTCGCTTCCCCGCAACTCTTAAGAATCTTTTCAGAACGGCGCCATGACTTCCCGCCCGCGCGGGCGCAGGCTTGCGGCTATCCGGCTGCGAAAATGCGACCGCCCATTGCGGCCCGCACAGCCGTGACACCAGAAACAATCAGCCACTGACAAGGACACGTGTGATGACACTCGCACTCAACGACATCGCACCGGATTTCGAGGCGCAGACGACTGAGGGCACGATCCGCTTCCACGACTGGATCGGCGACTCCTGGGCGGTGCTGTTCTCGCATCCGAAGGACTTTACGCCGGTTTGCACCACCGAGCTCGGCTACATGGCGAAGATCAAGCCGGAGTTCGACAGGCGCGGCGTCAAGATCATCGGCCTGTCGGTCGATCCGATCGACCGTCACGCCGGCTGGGCCGCCGACATCGCGGAGACGCAAGGCACCGCGCCGAACTTTCCGATGATCGGCGACGTCGATTTCAACGTCTCGAAGCTGTACGGCATGCTGCCGGCCGCGATCTCCGGCGATCCGCTGAAGCGAACGGCGGCCGACAACCAGACCGTCCGCAACGTGTTCGTGATCGGGCCGGACAAGAAGGTGAAGCTGGTCCTGATGTATCCGATGACCACGGGCCGCAACTTCGACGAGGTGCTGCGTGTGATCGACTCGCTGCAGATGACGGCGAAGCACAAGGTGGCGACGCCGGTGAACTGGAAGAACGGCGAGGACGTCATCATCGCCGGCTCGGTGTCCGACGAGGACGCGAAGAAGCAGTATCCGGAAGGCTGGAAGTCGCCCAAGCCCTACATCCGCATCGTGCCGCAGCCGCGCTGAGGCGGCTGCCGCCAAATCCGGGCCGGCTCTCCCCGGGGCCGGCCTGGGTGGTTTTGGCGAGTCGCCGTAGGATGGGTAGAGCGAAAGCGAAACCCATCAGGCTGTATCGACGGCGACGAAGGTGATGGGTTTCGCTGCGCTCTACCCATCCTACCCGTTCATCACCCGTCCTACTGCACGAGATCGGCGACGGTGGACGCGGCCTTCAGCCCCGTGCCGGTGAGGACCGCGACCGTGGTCTCGTTGGCCTTGATGGCCCCGCTGGCCGAGAGTTTCTCGAGCGCCGCGGCCGCGCTGGCGCTGGTGGGCTCGGCGAACAGGCCTTGTCGCGCGAGGCGGCGCAGCGCGGCGACGATCTCGTCCTCGGTGAGCGCGACGGTGCCGCCGCCGCTCTCGCGCAAGGCGGCGATGATCTCGCGCAGGCGCAGCGGGGCCTTGATCGCGGTGCCCTCGGCAATGGTCTTGCTCACCTCGCGCGCGACAGGCGTGTCGACGCCGGCCTTGAAGCTGGCATCGATCGGCGAACAGTTCAGCGGCTGCGCCGCGAACAGGCGCGGCAGCTTTGCGATCTGCCCGGCCTTCAACAACTCGCGGAAGCCGAAGGCGCAACCGAGCAGGCTGCTGCCGGCGCCGACGGGAACGATGACGTTGTCGGGCGCGCGAAAACCGAGGTCTTCCCAGATTTCATAGGCGAACGATTTGGTGCCTTCGAGGAAGAACGGCTGCCAATTGTGGCTGGCATAAAACGTCTGGCTCGACTGGCGGATGGCCTCGGCCTCCGACTCCTCGCGCGGCCCCTCGACGAGCTGCACCTCGGCGCCATAGGCGCGGACCTGCGCGATCTTGGCCGGCGAGGTCGAGGCCGGCGCCAGGATCTTCACGCGCATGCCGCCGGACGCGCCAAGCCCCGCCATGGACGAGCCGCCATTGCCGGACGAGTCCTCCAGGATGGCGTTGACGCCGATCTGCCGGAGGAACGACAGCATCACCGCCGAGCCGCGGTCCTTGAAGCTGCCGGTCGGGTTGAACCATTCGAGCTTGAAGAACGGGCGCAGGTCGCCCCAACCCTGCTGCACCAGCGGCGTGCAGCCGACCCCGAGCGAAATCGGATCCTTGATCTCGACCGGCAGCGCCGCCCGGTAGCGCCAGAGTGACCGCGTCCGGCTATCGATGTCCTCGCGCGAGATCCCGGCCCCCGGTGTCACCAGCAGCGGCGTGCGCTCGTCCGAGCACCAGCGCGGCTGGTCCAGCGGATAGAGCTTTCCATTGCGGGGGTCGATGTAGCTGGCGGCAGGCATTGGGGTTCTCCGGGGTAATCCGTCCGATATGTCCGAATATGCCGGTTTTATCCAGTCGCCTGTTTCGAGGGGATAGAGGCACCCCTTCAAAAATTCAAACGATTACATAGATATAGGGCACATTCCGGCGCCGTTCGTCCATCCGGACGAGCTGGAAGGCGGTCCTGGCCGCCCCGCACGATTAACTTGTCTGTCGTGCCTCGCCGCTACAATATCTTGGATTGAGCTTGCGTCGCCGGTGCTCGGCATTGGCGGTGCAGGTGAGCCAGGCCCGTCCAAGCGGCGGGCCGTTGGCTTTTTGGGAGCCTGGACATGAGCCGCGCGAACCGTACCGACCACATCCGCCTCACCTCCCATCCGGAGCCAGGCCGGAAGGCCGCCTTCCCGATCCATTGGGGCGCCGCGGATGCCCGCGCCCGCGGACCGATCATCGGCACGGTGTCGCGCGCCGGGGATCGCAACGTGATCGGCAGCCATGGCGGCTCGTATGCAATGTACCGGGCACTCGCGGTGTCCGCCGGCGCGCTCGATCCCATCAGGCGCCCCGACCTCACCAACACGTTCCCGGCCGCGACCATCGGCCCGTTCGAGCAGTGGCGCGATCCCGCAAAGATCGTGGCGCTCGATCCCTGGGGCCATCTGGTCGCGGAGAATTTCGGCAAGGACATCGCCGAGGGCGTCGACATCCGCCCGAGCATCGCCGTGACGCGCGCGCGGCTCGATCTGCCTGAGATCCGCGAGGCGCTGGCCGCCAAGCGGCTGCGTGCCGACGGCGAGGTCGTGCATGTCAATGGCAGCGTCTCGGTGGTGAAGATCGCGATCGATCCGGTCTGGTACCTGCCCGGCCTTGCCGAGCGGTTCGGGACCAACGAGAACGAGCTGCGCCGCACGCTGTTCGAGCAGACCGCCGGCATGTTCCCCGAGCTCGTGACCCGGCCGGACCTGAAGGTGTTCCTGCCGCCGATCGGCGGCACCACCGTCTACATGTTCGGCGATGTGACAAAACTGCCGGACCATCGCACCAAGATCACCTGCCGCGTGCACGACGAGTGCAACGGGTCCGACGTGTTCGGCTCCGACATCTGCACCTGCCGGCCGTATCTGATTCACGGCATCGAGGAATCCGCGCGCGGCGCGCAGGAGGGCGGGCTCGGGCTCGTCGTCTACAACCGCAAGGAGGGCCGGGCGCTGGGCGAGGTCACCAAGTTCCTGGTCTACAACGCGCGCAAGCGCCAGGAGGATGGCGATGCCGCTGCCGCCTATTTCGAGCGCACCGAATGCGTCGCCGGCGTCCAGGACGCGCGCTTCCAGCAGCTCATGCCGGATACGATCCACTGGCTCGGCCTGAAGCGCATCGACCGCTTCCTGTCGATGAGCGACATGAAATACGACGCGCTGACCTCGCAGGGCATCGACATCGTCGAGCGCGTGCCGATCCCGCCGGAGTTGATCCCGGCCGACGCCTATGTCGAGATCGCCGCGAAGAAGGCCGCCGGCTATTACTCGACCGACATCGCGCCGGAGAAGGACGTCGACGGCGTGGTCGGGCGTTCGCTGGAAAAATACTGATCGCGCGATGTCGGATTCTTTGGAACAACAGGCCCGCTCCCTGCTCAGCGCAGGAGCGGTGCGCGCGCGCGCCGGCCAGATGCTTCAGATCGGCCTAGCCGGCGGGCTCAACCATTTCACGATCGACCTCGATCGCATGGATGGCGTTGCCGACGCCGTGCTCGCGGTGACGCGAAAGGCCTATCCGACGCTGGACGTTCCCTTCCACGCGCGGTGGCGGCACTTCGTGCTCGGCGACACCGATCGCTGGGCGCGGCTGGCGGATGCTGCATCATGGCCGGATCGCGCGGTGCGGGCGCGCGCGGAGTTCGATCTTGCCATCGTCAGCGTGCTGCTCGATGCCGGCGCGGGTGCCGCGTGGCGTTATCGCGACGCAGTGACGGGACAAGCCATCGGCCGATCCGAGGGGCTGGCGATCGCGAGCCTCGACATGTTTGCGAGCGGCCTCTTCTCCGGCGATGCCCGCGCGCCATTCAGAGTCGATGCGGATGTGCTTACAAAGCTGCCGCTCGCCGCCCTCACCTCCGCGTTTCAAGTCAACGACGCCAATCCGCTGCTCGGCCTTGAGGGACGCACCGACCTGCTGCGACGCCTCGGCAAGCAGGTTGCGGCGCGCCCCGAAATTTTCGGCCTGCACGATACGCCGCGGCCGGGCGGCCTGTTCGACCACATCGCAGCACAGGCCGTAGGCGGCGCGATTCCTGCGCCCGCCATCCTGTCCGCGGTGCTGAATCAGCTCGGACCGATCTGGCCGTCGCGACTTGAGCTTGCGGGCGTCCCGCTTGGCGATTGCTGGCGCTATCCGGCGATCAAGGCTGATGATGCGACCGCCGGCCTCGTGCCGCTGCACAAGCTGTCGCAATGGCTGAGCTACTCGCTGATCGAGCCGCTACAGCGCGCGGGCTTCGCGGTCACAGATATCGACGGCCTCACCGGGCTTGCCGAATACCGCAATGGCGGCCTGTTCGTCGATCACGACGTGCTGCGCCTGCGCGACACTGCTGATGCCGACCGCGCGCATGCGGTGGATTCGCTGCTCGTCGTCGAGTGGCGCGGGCTGACCGTCGCGCTGCTGGATCGCGTTGCCGAACGCGTTCGCGCCAAGCTCGGCCGCACACCGGAGACCTTGCCGCTCGCCAGCATCCTGGAAGGCGGCACCTGGGCCGCCGGCCGGGCCATCGCGTTTTCGCGCCGTCCGGATGGCTCGCCGCCGCTCAAGGTGATCAGCGACGGTACTGTTTTCTAAACCCTCTCCCCTTGTGGGAGAGGGTGCCTCGCGAAAGCGAGGCGGGTGAGGGGTTCTCTCCGCGGACCCATCTCTCAGTGAAGTTCGCGGAGAGAACCCCTCATCCGGCGCTTTGCGCGCCACCGTCTCCCACAAGGGGAGAAGGGAAGAAGCGAGAGCATCCGATCATGGAAGGCGTCACGATCGTCGATCATCCGCTGGTGCAGCACAAGCTGACGCTGGTGCGCGACAAGTCCATCTCGACAAAGTCGTTCCGCGAGCTGATCAAGGAGATCGGCATGCTGCTCTGCTACGAGGTGACGCGCGACTTGCCGCTCACCGACACCGTGATCGAGACGCCGCTCGCAACGATGCACTCGGCCAAGATCGCCGGCAAGAAGCTGGTGTTCGTGCCGATGCTGCGCGCGGGCACGACCTTCGTCGACGGCATGATGGATCTGGTGCCGACCGCGCGCGTCGCCCATATCGGTCTCTACCGCGAGCCCCTGAGTTTTGCCGCGGTCGAATATTTCTTCAAATCGCCGTCCGACCTCAGCGAGCGCCTGGCGATCGTGGTGACGCCTGTGGTCGCGACAGCCAACACGGCCGTCGCCGCGATCGATCGCCTGAAGGAGCGCGGCGCCAAGGACATTCGGCTGGCGTGCCTGATCGCGGCTCCGGAAGGCCTCGAGCGGCTGCGCGGCTTGCATCCTGACGTCCCGATCTGGACGGCCGCGGTCGACGAAGGCCTCGACGAGAACGGCTTCATCCTGCCGGGCCTCGGCGACGCCGGCGACCGCGCTTACGGTACGCGATAACCGGCAAGCCGCCACACCGACCCGCTCTGTCTTGGCGGCGGACAACTTGCAGATGTGTCCTGCTTGATCATGCACACGGGGCAAACCTTCGATCGCCACAATCCGCTCAGATTGTAGTGCCCTTCCTTTGCGCCTGCGATGAAGGTATCCTTCTCGAGGCCGGCAGGCATTATTCCCTATTTTTCGGACGCATTCATAGAATTACATAGAAGCATCAGTCATATGCCCCCATCCGTGCCGGGAGTTCATCGACGCCTAGCGGCAGTCCTCGCAGCCGATGTGGTTGGGTATACCCGATTGATGGAGGCGCATGAGCTGGACACTCACACGCGGCTCATGCGGTTGCGTTCGGAGGTCCTTGACCCTGGTGTCGCCGCGCTCCGCGGGAAGATCGTCAAGAATACCGGCGACGGCTTCCTGGCAACCTTCGATACCGCGCGTGATGCGACGCGTTGCGCCCTTTCGCTGCAGGAATCGGTGGCCGCGAATACCGCGGGGATGCCCGCGGACCAGCGCATCAGCTTTCGCATGGGCTTGAACGCTGCGGACATCATCGTGGAGAAAGATGACGTCTATGGCGACGGCGTCAACATCGCGGCGCGCCTTCAAACTTATGCGCAGGCCGGCGGCATCGTCGTTTCGGGCGCAATCGCGGAGCAGCTCGGCAAGGATTTCGACGTCAACGTCATAGATCTCGGCGATCTGCATCTTCGCAATATGGGGCGACCGGTCCGAGTGTATGCGCTTCACCCGCCCACGCAGCCCGCAAAGCTTGTCGGGGAAGCGCTCGCGGGTCAGGAGCCGCGCCCCTCGATTGCCGTTCTGCCGTTCCGAATGAATCTCTCCAACCCCGACGAGGGCTATTTCGCGGACGGCGTTGTTGACGACATCATCCGCGGCCTTGCCGGGCTCAAGGAGCTGTTCGTCGTATCGAGAGGGGCCAGCCTCGGCTTTGGCGGCCGCAATATCGACGTGCGTGAAATCGGCCGTCAGCTCGGCGTCCGTTACGTCCTTTATGGAGGGGTGCAACGAACAGCGACAACGATCCGCATCGGGACCGAACTCAGTGACGCCGAATCGGGAGAGATCATTCGATCGGATCTGCACGAAGGCGACGTCAGCGAACTGTTTGCCCTTCAGGATCGAATTGCCATCAGTGTCGTAAGGCAGATCGCGCCGCAGGTGCGCGAGCGGGAATTGCTGCGCGCAATGCGCAAGCACCCCCAGAATCTGACCGCTTATGAACTCGTGCTGCAGGCATTCGACCTGTTGTACCGAATGGACTACGATTCGTTTTCGAAGGCTCGGGGTCTGCTCGAGCAGGCGATATCGCACGACCCCAGTTATGCGCTGGCCTATTCCTACGCCGCTCTCTGGTACGTGTTCCGGATCGGAGAAATCGGATCGCCGGATCCGGACGGCGACGCCGTCGCCGGCGCCAAATATGCGGCGGAGGCCATCGCCCGAGGCGGCGACGACGCATTCGCGTTGGCGGTGTATGGCCACGTCCAGTCATTTTTGCTCGGTGATTTTCACAAGGCAAAGATTGCGCTGGAGCGCGCGGTTGCCGCCGGCCCGAGCTCGGCCATGGCCTGGACGATGGCAAGCGCAACGTCGGGCTTTCTGGGTGATGGCCCCACCGCCGTGCGCCAAGGTGAGCAGGGCGTACGGCTCTCCCCGCTCGACGCCCGCTCGTTCTGGCACGAGGGATTGCTGGGGCAGGCTCACTACGTGAATGGCGACTACGAGCAAGCATTGGAGTGGGTGCGCAGCGCGGTGAGCCGCAACGAGCTCATCCGTTTCAATCAGCGCCTTCTCATCGTCACGCTCGGAGCGTTGGGCCGTCAGGAAGAGGCTGCGCAGGCGGCGCATCGCTACCTGCAGATTCAACCGGATTTCTGCATATCATCCTATGCGAAACGCTGCCCATTTCGCGGCGCTGCATTGGAAACCTGGCTCGGGCACCTCCGATCCGCGGGGCTTCCCGACTGATGCCGACTGATGGCGACAACTTTCAAAGAAGGGAAGACGTCATGACAGGTAACACAGGCAATACGGGGAATACCGGAAATACGGGTAATACGGGGAACACGGGCAATACCGGTAACACAGGCAGCATCGGCGGTGTTGGCTGGTTCATTCCCGACCGGGTCGACTTGCCATTCGTCACAAGGCTTGCTCCGGACGGATTAAGCGAGCTTGGCTCCCTGCGCAGGACTCCACCAGGCCATTTCGGCGACCGGCAATGGTCGGCAAACTGGTACGCGTGGCGTGTCTTGCATCAGATGCTGATCAATGTCCCGCATTGGACGGCGACCGTCGATGGCGACCAGGAGCTCATTGACATTCGGAATGCCCTTGTCGCCGACTACAACAGCCAGATTGACAACCTTGTGCTTGCCGCTCGCGACGAACGGCCGGATGCCATGGGACTCATCCTCGCACAGGACGGCGAATTCTTCTCTGATTTCCTGGCCGTCCTGACGATCCGACCGGCAACGCATCCGCAGACCTGGCGCGTATTGAACATCGCCAGTCTGATCGGATCGTTTGTGGCATTGTATTTGAAGGGCGAGTGGGACTTGCCCAGACCAACACAGATCTGCCCCGCATTGCTGCCGCCGATCCCCGTGCCCGGCCACTCATCCTGGCCGAGCGGGCACTCAACGCAGGCGCATCTGATGAAGAACTGCATGCTCAGGATTTTTGCGGCAACGGCGTCAATGCCTGTGGCCGACCAGAACGTGTGGAGCGCCGACTTGACGGTTCTGGCAGACGAGATCGCGCGAAATCGCGAGATTGCCGGCTTGCACTACCCCGCAGATTCCGCGGGCGGGGCCAGGTTGGCGGATTTGATCAATAGCGCGATCCTGACACAAGGCGCCGTGTCAATGTTCGATGACGCCGTGACCGCAGCAGCAGGGGAATGGCAATGAGCTACAAGCAAGGGCTGCACCCCAGATTCGACCTCGGCGCCTTGAGGCAAATCGTCAAAGCTTCGGTAAAGAGCACTCCACCGCCCGCAGGATTCGACCCGTTGACTGCGTCGCAGGACGACCTGAAGAAGTTCGCGTTCCCGGTGCGGCCGGATCGGAAGCGCCAGCCGGCCGAATACGCGTTCTGGCAAAGGATGTTCGCGGAGCAATTGGCGTTCCAAGAATTCGATTTCGATCTATTTCCCCCTATCGTGACTCAGGCGCGCGGATTTTCCGGGCAATCGCCTCGGCGGCAGACCAGTCCCAATTGGTCTGGCGCCTACATCACGCCCAGAGATGGAACGGTATTTTCGGCGATTTGGGCGGAGTTCCAGGTTCCAACGCCGAACCCGCCTCCTGGCGGCGGACCCAGCGACGATGATCGCAGCTCGACATGGATCGGTTTTGACGGTCAGCGTCGATACTACATGTCGACACTTCCGCAGTTTGGCACGGCGCAAGATATCAAGCTGAACGCTGGCGTCCCGGTGAGGTCATTTTACGCGTGGTGGCAATGGTGGGTCAGAGACCTCAATGGCCAGGCGTTCCCCATCAAACTCACTGCACCGGCGATTCATGCCGGCGATCTCATCATGTGCTACATGCAGGTGGCGAGCGATCGCGCGCGGGTCTCGTTCATGATGAAGAATGTCACGACCCGCCGCTTCGTGCACTTCTTTCAGGACCCACCCCAGCCCGGCTGGGGACAGCCGTTCAAGGTTTCAGGAGCGACGGCTGAATGGGTGACGGAGAGACCGGCGATCCCGCCCAATCCCTTCCCGCAGCCGCTGCCGGACTATGGCACGGTCGACTTCCGGGACTGCGGAGCAACGGCGGTCAACATGAGGACCGGTGCGACGGTGGAACGATCCCTCTCCGGGGCCAAGCTCATCGATATGTATGTCGTGAGGCAAAATCCGGAGAGAACCGTAAAGATCTCGATCCCGATGCAGCTCGATACAACGGAATTCCTCACGGAGTTTCAATAGACGCTCGGTCGCATCCACTGATCGAGGAGACCTGCGGCGTGGCAGTCGCCTGCCTTGCTTGCATCAGATCTTGCCGCTGCCGCAGATGCCCTTCAGCGCCCGCCATTCCGTGTCCGTCAACAGCGGCGGGCCGCTGGCGGGACGATCTTCCTTCGTCATGCGCGCGAGTCGGTCCTCGGTGAGCGGATGGCTCGCCAGGATCGTGAAGCCTGATCCACCTTCCTTGCCGGTGATGCGAAACATCAGCTCGGCCGCGGGTTTTGGCGAGCGGCCAAGCTTGTGCATGATCTCGATTGCGAACGTGTCCGCAGCAGTCTCCGCCTCGCGCGAATAGGAAGCCTCGACCACGCTGCGAGAGGCGAAAATCACGGCGGATGAGCCGGTGACGTCGCCGAACAGGAGGCCGATCAGGAACGAGGTGCCACCGTTGTAGATCAGGCCCCGCATGTTGTCGTGATGCTTGAGATGGCCAAGCTCATGGGCGAGGATGCCGGCGAGTTCGTCGGGGCTTTCGGCCTTGTCGATCAGGGCGTTCAGCACGAAGACCTTGCCGCCCGGCAACGCGAACGCATTCGGCACCGAGCTCGGCAGCACGCCCGCCGTCGTGGCGTCGTCGTCGAGGCCGGCGGCATCGCGCAGGCGGTTGACGAGCTTCGTGAACGCGGCCTTGCCCGCGGGGTCTTCGCAGACGCGGCGGCCGAAGATGGTCTTGACCTGGACCTCCGACGCATCGCCGATGCGCCGCTCGATCGGTTTCGGCACCAGCGGCGCGAGACGGTCGGCCGCAAGCGGCACGCCGAACAGCACGACGCAGACGATGGAGACGGCGGCTGCGGCCGACCAGCCGACGATTTTTGCAATACCGCGGCGCGTGGTCTGGTGCTCGTCGAGACGGGTGCAGCGCGCGGTCACCTGCGCGGCCAGCGCGACGTCACGGATCTCGAGCCGCGCCAGCGGCGGCGCCGAGGTCGAGGCGAGACGCAGCACGCCGGCGGGACTGTCGGCGCGGCGGATATCGGCATAGGCCCAGCTGACGGGCGCCCCGCCCTCTTCGGCGATCACGAGCGCATCACTGAGCGTCAGCGCAACCTGCCGCCGGCGGCTCGACACGCCGTCGAAGAAGATCGTCGGCTTTGCGGCCTCTGCCGCCGCCTCGACAGATGTATCGGTCACGACCTAGAACCCTGCGACATCGAGCCCATCGGCAAAGCCTTCGCCAAGCGCGCTGGCGAGATCGCCGCGCCCCTGCACATCCGCCGCCGCACCGATATCATGCACCTGGAGCGTTTCGAGCGCCTTCACCCAGATATCGTGCTGGAGATACATGCGCATCACGACGTTCAGTGCAAGCGCCAGGGCAAGATAGCCGATCACCATCATCACCAGAAGCGGGATGCTCCGCACGATCGCGTCGGGGCCCGTGGCCGGCACGCCGGCTGCCGAGAGCAGCCCGGCCGCACCGGCGATGTAAAGCCCGAACAGAACGCTGAGCAGGATCCACCAGCCGATCACTTTCCAGTAAAGGCCGTAGAACGCGTTGTGCGGCAACTCGGAGGACACGCTGACGCCGCCGATGCGGATGCCGTTGAGCCACCAGCACCACTCGCGCGCCTTGAACTCGGCATAGAAGAACGGGGCGAGCGGGAAGATGAGCAAAGCGATCGGGCTCAGCAGCCACAGCCACCAGCCGCGCTTGAAGAACTCCCAGCCGTCACCTGCGAAGTCGCCGCGCAAATCACCGTAATGGGTGTGCTGCATCTTGTAACGTTCGAGTGAAGCCGCGCGCCACGGCAGCGCCAGGCCGAGGGTCAGGAACACGAGCAGGCCCCACGCCATCGCGCGGAACGAATAGACCCAGCCCGAGCCGTCCATCCAGAACCGCACGCCGCGCCAGACCGTGCGCGTCAGGCGATAGCGCCGCGCGCGAAAAATCGCGAACTGGCCGAAGGCGTAGAAGCTGATGAACAGCGGCGTCGAGGCAAAGCCCTGCCAGCGCTCGAACTCGATGCCGACGAGGAAGTAGGCCAGATAGATCGGCACCAGGATCGCGAGCGCGAACAGAAAGCCGATCAACAGTTCCTTGCCGCGGCCGGTATATTCGGCGGCATCGCCGTCGATGGCGGTGTTCGACCAGAGATGACGGCGGATGTCGGTGACCAGCCAGAACCGGTAGAAGCCGAACGTGACCAGCTCCAGCATGGCACCCTTGGTGACCATCTTGCGGAACACGGAGCGATCGCCGGTGAATTCGACCCGCGTCGGCGGCAGCGGCGGGGGTAAGGGTTCGGAGCCGATGGGGGCCCATTGCATGTCGTTCACGGCGGCAACCTCGGGATGCTGACCTGATCCGATCAAACTATAGATCAGAGGTTAGTCGATCCCCAAGATGAGCGGGTTCGATTCACCTCGATTTCGATCGATTTCTCGCAGGATTCCAGGTCGAACGGCGTGCGGCAGGCCACGCGGTGGTTTCGTAGCCCGGATGGAGCGCAGCGCAATCCGGGACAGCGTCCGCAGCGGCCTCAATCCCGGATTTCGCTTCGCTCCATCCGGGCTACCACGACTCACTTATCTTGTGGCAAAACTGTCGCTTGCTCCGACGCACGTAACGCGTTGTAATTGTAGTCCAATACCGCAGCGCAGAATATCAAACAAACGCGCGCGTTCGTCAGGGAGAACGGTCATGCACGGGACCATCGAGACCGCGGCCAAGCTCGACGCATTGCGCGAGCGCGCATCATCACTATCGCTGGAGCAGTTCGATCCCGGCGATCCTGAGCTGTTCAGGACCGATACGTTCTGGCCCTATTTCGATCGGTTGCGCCGCGAGGATCCCGTGCACTATTGCAAGGATTCGATGTTCGGCCCGTACTGGTCGGTGACGCGCTACAACGACATCATGGAGATCGAGACCAACCATTCGGTGTTCTCCTCGGCCTCCTCGCTCGGCGGCATCACCATCCGCGACATCGATCCGGATCTGCGCCGCGAGAGCTTCATCTCGATGGATCCGCCGCGCCACGCGGCGCAGCGCAAGACCGTCGCGCCGATGTTCACGCCGACGCATCTGGACAATCTCGCCCTCAACATCCGCAAGCGCTCGGCCGAGTGCCTGGACAATCTGCCGCGCGGCGAGGAGTTCGACTGGGTCGACCAGGTCTCGATCGAGTTGACCACGCAGATGCTGGCGGTGCTGTTCGACTTCCCCTGGGAGGACCGCCGCAAGCTGACGCGCTGGTCCGACGTCGCCACCACCATTCCCGGCCCCGGCGGCCTGGTCGCGACCGAGGACGAGCGCCAGGTCGAGCTGACCGAATGCGCGCAGTATTTCGCGCGGCTGTGGAAGGAGCGCATCGCCGAGCCGCCGAAGAGCGATCTGCTCTCGATGATGGCGCATGGCGCCGCCACCCGCGACATGGACGCCAAGAACTTCCTCGGCAATCTCATCCTTTTGATCGTCGGCGGCAACGACACCACCCGCAACACGATGTCGGGATCGCTGCTCGCGCTGAGCCAGCATCCGGAGCAATATCGCAAGCTGCGCGAAAACCCCGCGCTGCTCGACAGTTTCGTGCCGGAAGTGATCCGCTGGCAGACGCCGCTGGCGCACATGCGCCGCACCGCGCTCGCGGACTTCGAGTTCCGCGGCAAACAGATCAAGAAGGGTGACAAGGTCGTGATGTGGTACGTCTCGGGCAACCGCGACGAGGAGGCGATCGAGAAACCGTACGATTTCATCATCGACCGCGCCCGCCCGCGCACGCATCTCTCGTTCGGCTTCGGCATCCACCGCTGCGTCGGCTTGCGGCTTGCCGAACTCCAGCTCAAGATTATCTGGGAAGAGATCCTTAGGCGCTTCGACCATATCGACGTGATCGGCGAACCCAAGCGGGTCTATTCGAGTTTCGTAAAGGGTCTTGAAACCTTGCCGGTCAAGATTGCGGCGTGAAACACCTCCATCTCCCTGCGTTCCGCCTTCGCCAAGGCTTCGGCGGGACAGGGGAGAGACGACGAGACATTGGAGCCAGCACCATGAACATCCAAACGCCGCTCAAAGTGGACAAGGCCGAACGCATGCGCAGGGCCCGCGAGGAGGCCTATGCGACGCCGCTGGCGCAATTCCACCCGGGCGCGCCGCGGCTGTTCCAGGACGACACGCTGTGGCCGTGGTTCGAACGGCTGCGCAAGGAAGAGCCGGTGCATTACTGCACCAATGCGCCGATCGACCCGTACTGGTCGGTGGTGAAGTACAACGACATCATGCATGTCGACACCAATCACGGCATCTTCTCATCGGACTCGACGCTCGGCGGCATCGGCATCCGCGACGTGCCCGAGGGTTACGACTGGCCGAGCTTCATCGCGATGGACCAGCCCAAGCACTCGTCGCAGCGCAAGACGGTGTCGCCGATGTTCACGCCGACGCATCTGGACGAGCTGGCAAAGCTGATCCGGCAGCGCTCGCAGACCGTGCTCGACAATCTGCCGCGCAACGAGACCTTCAACTTCGTCGAGCGCGTCTCGATCGAGCTGACGACCCAGATGCTGGCGACCCTGTTCGACTTCCCCTGGGAGGAGCGCCGCAAGCTGACGCGCTGGTCCGACGTCGCGACCGCGCTGCCCAAGAGCGGCATCGTCGCCTCGGCGGAAGAGCGCCGCCGCGAGATGGACGAGTGCTACGCCTACATGTCCAAGCTCTGGAACGAGCGCGTCAACTCCGCGCCGCGCAACGATCTGCTGTCGCTGATGGCGCACAACGACGCCACGCGCTTCATGGACCCCGACAACCTCATGGGCAACATCATCCTGCTCATCGTCGGCGGCAACGACACCACGCGCAACACCATGACCGGCTCGGTGCTGGCGCTGAACGAGAACCCGGACCAGTACGACAGACTGCGCGCCAATCCGGAGCTTATCGATTCTATGGTGCCCGAGGTGATTCGCTGGCAGACGCCGCTGGCCCATATGCGCCGGACGGCGCTCCAGGACACCGAGATCGGCGGCAAGCACATCAGGAAGGGCGACCGCGTCGTGATGTGGTACGTCTCCGGCAACCGCGACGAGGAGATGTTCGAGAAGCCTGATGACTTCATCATCGACCGCCCACGCCCGCGCACGCATCTCTCCTTCGGCTTCGGCATCCACCGCTGCGTCGGCATGCGCCTCGCCGAGCTGCAGCTCCGGATCGTCTGGGAGGAAATGCTGAAGCGCTTCGACCGCATCGAGGTGGTCGGCGAGCCCAAGCGGATCTATTCGAGCTTCATCAAGGGATATGAGTCGCTGCCGGTGCGGATACCGGGGTAGCGGCTCCCCGCCCCTGCGGGGCGCTCAACTCCATCCCCTCACCCTGAGGAGCGCGCTTTTCGCGCGCGTCTCGAAGGGCGAGGCCACCGACCGGGCCTTCATCCTTCGAGACGCGCGAAGACGCGCTCCTCAGGATGAGGGTCGATACCTTTAGCGCGGATATAAAATTCCGGCATGACAGCTCGCACAACATGCGATGGGCCGCACGCGCCCTTCTGTCCTAAACCGCTACGACACGCATCTAACTCAATTTGATGTCCCAGACCCCTTCCTTGCGGCAGGCGGCGACTTCCTCCCGCAAAAGTGTCGTGACGGCGAGCGAGGCCGTCGAGGCCGGGCGGTCGATCGGAGAGGCGAAAATGAGCTCGCGCGTCATCGGCTTCGAGACTGCGGTGGTTTCCAGCCGCCCGTCCGCGACCTCGCCGTGGACCGACGAGGGCGGCAGCAATGCGAAGCCGAGGCCCTCCTCGACTAGGCTGGTCAGCACGCGGAACGAATCCGCTTCCAGCTGGACGTTGAGCTTGATCTTGCGCTGCGCGGCGGCGTGCTCGATCAGCGCACGGAGGCCGTGGGAGTGACTGGGCAGCACCAGCCGCTGCCGCAGCAGCCAGCCGATATCGACGTTCTTCTTGCGCGCCAACCCGCAGCCGCGCGGGCCGACCGCGACGATGTTGTCGCGGCCGAGACTCTCGACATTGAGATGCAGATCGGCCGAGCGACCGTAGAGAATGGCGAGATCCATCTCGCCGCGATGCAGCCATTCGACGATATGGCCGCTATAGCTCTCGACGATGCGCAGCGAGATACCCGGAAACTTTTCGACGCAGCGCCGCGCGAAGCGCGCCGACAGCACACAGCTCACGGTCGGAACCAGGCCGAGCACGACCTGCCCCGAGGGCGGCCCCTGCGCCGACTGGATGTCGTCGCGGATCTGGTCGATTTGCCGCACGATGCCGGAGGTGCGCGCCAGCAGCAGCCGGCCCGCCTCGGTCAGCACCATGCCGCGGCCGTTGCGGGTGAACAGCTCGGTGCGCAGCTCGTGTTCCAAGAGCTTGATCTGCCTGGAGAGCGCCGGCTGCGCCACGCGCAACGTGTCGGAGGCCTTGGACAGGCTGCCGAGCTCCGCCACGCAACTGAAGGTCCTGAGCTGCCGGAAATCCATGCTTGCCAATCCTGGAAGGCTACTTCATACGCTATAGCAAATGAGCATAGGGGGCTGGCGATGTTTTCACAACGCCAGAGGATCGGCCGGCGTTATCTTAACTGCCGCTAGATACGGGAAACGCCATGAGTGAAGAACACCACACCGAAGATCACGCCGACATCCGCGAAGCCGTCGCAAAGCTCTGCGCGCAGTTTCCCGGCGAATATTGGCGCAAGCTCGATCGCGAGATGGCCTATCCAAAAGCCTTCGTCGACGCGCTGACGCAGGCCGGCTATCTCTCGGTGCTGATCCCGGAAGAGTATGGCGGCGCGGGGCTGAAGCTCTCCGCCGCCGCGGCGATCCTCGAAGAGATCCAGCGCGCGGGGTGCAACGGCGGTGGCTGTCACGCCCAGATGTACACGATGGGCACCGTGCTGCGGCACGGCAATGACGAGCAGAAGGCAAAATACCTGCCGAAGATCGCGAGCGGCGAATTGCGCCTGCAGGCGTTCGGCGTCACCGAGCCGACCAGCGGCACCGACACGTCCTCGCTGAAGACCTTCGCGCGCAAGGAAGGCAACAACAGCTACGTCGTCAACGGCCAGAAGATCTGGACCAGCCGTGCCGAGCATTCCGATCTGATGGTGCTGCTGGCGCGCACCACGCCGAAGGAGCAGGTCAAGAAGCGCACCGATGGTCTGTCAGTGTTCATCGTCGACATGCGCGAGGCCAAGAACAACGGCCTCGAGATCCGCCCGATCCGCACCATGATGAACCACGCCACCACCGAAGTGTTCTTTACCGACATGAAGGTGCCGGCGGAGAATTTGATCGGCGAGGAAGGCAAGGGTTTCCGCTACATCCTCTCCGGCATGAATGCCGAGCGCATTTTGATCGCCGCCGAATGCGTCGGCGACGCGAAGTGGTTCATTGCCAAGGCCACCAACTACGCCAAGGAGCGCGCGGTGTTCGGCCGCCCCATCGGCCAGAACCAGGGCATCCAGTTCCCGATCGCCAAGGCTTACGCCTCGATGCGCGCGGCCGAATTGATGGTGAAGGAAGCCACGCGCAAATACGAGGCCGGGCTCGACTGCGGCGCGGAGGCCAACATGGCCAAGATGCTGGCGGCCGATGCGTCCTGGGAAGCGGCGAATGCCTGCATCCAGACCCATGGCGGCTTCGGCTTCGCCGAGGAATACGACGTCGAGCGCAAATTCCGCGAAACGCGGCTCTATCAGGTCGCGCCGATCTCGACCAACCTCGTGCTGTCCTTCGTCGCCGAGCACGTGCTCGGCATGCCCCGCTCGTACTGAGGCCGCCATCATGGGAGCACTTGACGGGATCAGGGTGATTGCGGTCGAGCAGGCGGTGGCGGCCCCGTTCTGCTCCTCGCGCCTGGCGGATGCCGGCGCGGAGGTGATCAAGATCGAGCGGCCCGAAGGCGACTTCGCCCGCGGCTATGACGCCGCAGCCAAGGGCCAGAGCAGCTATTTCGTGTGGCTCAACCGCGGCAAGCAATCGGCGGTGGTCGATCTCGCCACCAGGGAAGGCTGCGCCGAGCTCGAGAAGCTGATCGCCAGCGCCGACGTGCTCATTCAAAACCTCAAGCCGGGCTCGATGGACAAGCTCGGCTTTTCGCGCGAACGCTTGCTGAAGGACTATCCAAAGCTGATCTCGTGCACGATCACCGGCTATGGCGACGAAGGTCCTTACGCCCATCGCAAGGCCTATGATCTCCTGATCCAGGCCGAGAGCGGGCTCGCCTCGATCACCGGCAATCCCGATGGCGCCTCGCGCGTCGGCATGTCGATCGTCGACGTCGCGACCGGCGCCACCGCGCACGCGGCGATCCTGGAAGCGCTGATCGGGCGCGGGCGCACCGGCAAGGGCTGTGACATCCGCATCTCCATGTTCGACGTGATGGCGGACTGGTGCACCGTGCCGCTGCTCAATTCGGAAGCCGGCAATCCGCCCAAGCGCATGGGCCTGCGACATCCCTCGATCGCGCCCTATGGCGTGTTCACCTCGAGGGACGGCAAGGACATCCTGATCTCGATCCAGAGCGAGCGCGAGTGGAAGACGCTCTGCGTCAAGGTGCTCGACCAGCCGGATCTGCCGGCCGATCCCCGCGTCGCCAACATGGTCGAGCGCGTGCGCAACCGCGACTTCACCGACAAGACCGTGGCAGATGCCTTCGGCAAGATGACGCGCGATGAGCTGCTGAAGCGGCTGTCCGACGCCGACATCGCCTTTGCCGAGGTCAACACCATGGCCGACCTCACCAACCACCCGCATCTACGCCGCATCGAGGTCGATACCCCAAACGGCCGCGTAAGCTATCCCGCACCGGCGCCGATCATCGTCGGCGAGACCCGCGCCTACGGCGCGGTGCCCGCGATCGGCGAAAAGCCGCAATCCAAAAAGTAAGAAGAGCGAGGCGTCATGACCGAGAAGCTCGACATCGATCATCTCAGGCAATGGATCGGCCGCAGCACGGAAGCCACCGACATCGTCACCGCGCAGCTCGTCATGGGCCTGCGCGCGACACTGTTCCAGGAGGTCGGCGAACCCAGGACAGGCGACGCCGCGCCGTTCACGGTGCACTGGTGCCTGGCGCAGCCGGTGTTTCCGATGTCGATGCTGGGGCCCGACGGCCACCCGACCCGCGGCGGCTTCCTGCCGCCGGTACCGCTGCCGCGCCGGATGTGGGCCGGCGGCGAGATCGAGTTTTTGCAGCCGCTGCAGGTCGGCGATGAATCGACCCGGACCTCGCGCATCGCCGACGTGCAGGTGAAGACGGGATCGACCGGCACGCTGTGCTTCGTCTCGGTCGAGCACAGCATCTCCTCGCCGCGCGGCACCGCCATCCGCGAGCGGCAGGACATCGTCTATCGCGAGATGACGAGCAACGCACCGGCGACGGCCAAGGCTCCGCCTCCGCTGCCGAAGGCGCAGCATCGCGAGACCCATGTCTCCGATCCCGTGCTGCTGTTCCGCTATTCCGCGCTGACCTTCAATGGCCACCGCATCCATTACGACCGGGATTACGTAACCAAGGTCGAAGGCTATCCGGGCCTGATCTTTCACGGGCCCTTGCAGGCGGCCTTCATCATCGAGATGGCCGCAAAACTGCGCGGCGGCAAGGCGCCGAAAAAGTTTACCTATCGCGGCGTGCAGCCGCTGTTCGAGGGCTCGGAGTTCTCGATCAACGCCAACGAGACCGAGGCGGGTCTGGAGCTGTGGACCGCAAATGCGGAGGGACAGCCGACGATGAAGGGGACGGCGGTGTGGTGAGCCACCGCCGCCTGTCCGTCGTCGTTGCGAGCGAAGCGGCAATGTAGGAAGCTAGACCCTCACCCTGAGGAGCCGCGTAGCGGCGTCTCGAAGGGCGAGGCCACCAGCCGGGCCTTCATCCTTCGAGACGCTCACTTCGCAAGCTCCTCAGGATGAGGAATGAATGGGGACGGAAACCAATGTCCAAGAACGGCAAGACCGGCAGCAAGTCCGTCACCGTGAAGCAGGCGACCCTCGACCTGCTGCGCTCGTTCGGCATCGACAGGGTGTTCGGCAATCCCGGCTCGACCGAGCTGCCGTTCCTGAGCGACTGGCCCGACGACATCGACTACGTGCTGGCGCTGCAGGAGGCCTCCGCGGTCGGCATGGCCGACGGCTACGCGCAGGCGACGCGCAATGCCGGTTTCGTCAACCTGCATTCGGCGGCCGGCGTCGGCAACGCGCTCGGCAACATCTACACCGCGCATCGCAACCAGACGCCGCTGGTGATCACCGCGGGCCAGCAGGCGCGCTCGATCCTGCCGCTGCAGGCATTCCTCTATGCCGAGCGCGCCTCCGAATTCCCGCGGCCCTATGTGAAGTACAGCGTCGAGCCGGCGCGGCCCGAGGACGTGCCGGCCGCGATCGCGCGGGCCTATTACACCGCGATGCAGCCGCCGTGCGGGCCGACCTTCGTGTCGATCCCGATCGACGACTGGGCGCATGCCTGCGCACCGGTCGAGGCACGCAAGGTCAGCCGCGAGATCGGCCCCGACGCCGATGCGATGAAGGCGCTGGTGGCCGCGCTCGGTTCGGCAAAGCACCCAGCCCTCGTCGTCGGCCCTGGTGTCGACCGCGCCGGCGCAGTGGACCTGATGGTGCGCGTCGCCGAGAAGGCCAAGGCGAGTGTCTGGGTCAGCCCGTTCTCGGCGCGCTGCTCGTTCCCCGAGCGGCATCCGCAATTCGCGGGGTTCCTGCATGCGTCGCCCGCACAGCTCTCCGACGCGCTGCGTGAGCACGACCTCATCGTCGTGATCGGTGCGCCTGTCTTCACCTTCCACGTCGAAGGCCATGCCGCCATCTTCGACGGCGGCGCGACGATCTTCCAGATCACCGATGATGCGGATGCGGCCGCGGTCACACCCGTCGGCACCAGCATCATTGCGACGATGAAGCCGGCGCTGAGCCTGCTGCTCGACATGCTCCCGGAGAGTAAGCGCGCCACGCCAAAGGGCCGCACGCTGCCGCCGGCGCCGCAAGCCGCCGATCCGCTGCCGGTCGAATTCCTGCTGCACTCGCTGTCGCAGGCAATGCCGGATGGCGCCTCGCTGGTCGAGGAAGTGCCCTCGCACCGGCCGGCGATGCAGAAGTTTTTGCCGATGCGCGGCCAGGACAGTTTTTACACCATGGCGAGCGGCGGCCTCGGCTACTCGCTGCCCGCTGCAGTCGGCATGGCGCTCGGCAAGCCGAAGCAGCGCACGGTGTGCCTGATCGGCGACGGTTCGGCGATGTATTCGATCCAGGCGCTGTGGACCGCCGCGCAGCGAAAACTGCCGCTGACCATCGTCGTCATCAACAATTCCGGCTACGGCGCGATGCGCTCGTTCAGCCAGGTGATGCAGGTGCGCAACGTGCCGGGGCTGGAGCTGCCGGGGATCGATTTCGTGCGGCTCGCCGAAGGCATGGGCTGCCATGCGGTGCGGGTGAGCAAGGCGGCGGAGCTCGGTGACGCCCTGAAGCGCGGAATGGCGTATGAGGGCGCGAGCCTGATTGAGGTCGTCGTGGATTCGGCGGTGCCGGTGCTGTACGGGCAGAAGCATTGACGGCGCCGTAGCCCGGATGAGCGCAGCGATATCCGGGGTGCTGTAGCAAAGGCCCCGGATGTCGCTTCGCTCATCCGGGCTACAAGGCTACGAAGCGAGGAATCCTCCATCCGCCGCAAGGACATGCCCGACGACATAGGATGACGCGTCGGACGACAGCCACACCACGGCCTCTGCGACCTCCTCCGGACTGCCCATCCGCCGCAGCGGCAGGCCCGCGCTCACCGTTGCGATATCGCCGACGCCGGCGCGCAGCATCATGTCGGTGACGACGCGGCCGGGCGCGATGGCGTTGATGCGGATGCCGCGCGGTGCGTTCTCCATTGCCGCCGAGCGTGTCAGCGAGATCGCCGCGGCCTTCGACGCCGAGTAGAGCGAGAAGCCGGGATTCGGATTGCGCACGCCGCTGACCGAGGCGTTGACGACGATGCTGCCACGCCCCTGCGCCAGCATCGCTGGAAGCTGGTGGCGCAGGCACAGGAACAGCGCGCGGACGTTGGTATCGAACACGTTGTCGTAGGTCTCCATGCCCTGCTCTTCCAACGGAGCGCGGCGTTCCTGAAAACCGGCATTATTGAAGGCGACGTCGAGCCGGCCGCAACGTTCGACGGCCGTGCGCACCAGTCGCGCGACGTCATCTTCTTTCGTGATGTCGGTCTTGATCGGAATGGCTTCTGCGCCGAGTTTGCGGCATGCCGCGGCGGTGGCCTCGATCTCGGCCTCGCGGCGGCCCGCAACGAGAACCGCCTCGGCGCCTTCAGATGCCATCCGCAGGGCCGTGGCGCGGCCGATGCCGCTGCCGCCGCCCGTGACGAGGCAGACCTTGCCTCTCATCCGCTCGCCGGTCGGCAAGGTTCCGCTCATGGCCCACTCCAAAACGCTTGCGCGCCTCGTTGCGCGCATATAGTTGTATGGTACAACTATATGCCGGGAGTCAAGATGTGGCTGAACTCGCGCTGATCGACGACATCCGTGCCGCCTCGCGGCTGATGGTGCGCGAGCTCGGCTTCATGGATGCGACGGTGGCGGCCTCAGACTATCCGCCCTCGGCCGTGCACACGATTCTGGAGATCGGCATCCGCGGGCCGCTGAGTTCAGGCGAGCTCGGCGATTTCCTGCGGCTGGAGAAATCCAGCGTCAGCCGCATGGTGCGCAAGCTGATCGACTGCGGCGAGCTGCGCGAAACGCAAGATGAGCTCGACGCGCGCAGCAAGCTGCTCTCGCTGACGGCGAAGGGCCGCCGCACGCTGGAGGCGTTGCATGCGTTCGGCCGGCAGCAGGTGCGCGGCGCGCTGGCGGCGTTGACGGAGGCAGAGCAGCGCACGGTACGCGAGGGGATGATGCTCTATGCGCGGGCGCTCAGGCAGAGCCGGGTGGAGGATGGGGCGGAGACGGCGGCATGAGGCTGCCGTAGCCCGGATGGAGCGCAGCGCAATCCGGGGCTCTTGCCACAAGCTCAAGCGGCCCCGGATTACGCTGCGCTCCATCCGGGCTACGGGACCGAGAACGCGGCAACAACGTCCGCCTACTTCCCGAACTCTTCCCGCATCTTCGCCTGGATCTTGGCCATGCCGCCGATCCAGCGGTCGTAGTTCTCGGTCTTCTTGCGCATGTAGCCGAGGACCTGGGGGTGCGGCAGGATCAGGAATGTCTCCTGCTCGAGGCCGGCGAGCACGTCTTTCGCGACCTGCTCGGGCGTGAGATCGCCGTCGCCGGATTGCGGGCCTTTCGGGATCGAGCGCAGCATGTTGGTGTCGACGCCCTGCGGGCAGAGGATCGAGACCTTGATATTGTGCGCCTTGTGCGAGATCGCGAGGTTTTCGGCAAAGCCGACCGCGGCATGCTTGGTCGTCGAATAGGCCGGGCTGCCGACCTGCGACAGCAGGCCTGCGGCCGAGATGGTGTTGAGGAAATAGCCGCCGCCGCGCGTCTTCATGCGGGGGATGAGATGCCGCGCCGCATAGACATGGGCCATGACGTGGATCGCCCAGCTCCGCTGCCACGGCTCGTCGGAGGCGCCGCCGGCGTTGACCGACATCGGATCGAAGCCACCGCCGATGCCTGCATTGGAGCAGAACAATTCGATCGGGCCGAACTGCCGCTCGGTCTCCTCGATGACGTGAGCAATGTCCTTTTCCTGCGCGACGTCGCATTTGAAGGCCGCGCCATCCACCGTGGCCGCGACGGCGCGCGCATTGGCGGCGTCCATGTCGGCGACGACGACCTTGGCCGCACCCGCCTTGTGAAAGGCCTCGCACAGCGCCTTGCCGATGCCGTTTGCGCCGCCCGTGACGACCACGACCTTGCCGGTCACCTGCATGCGACGTCTCCTCTCTTTTATACCGCGCTTCGCGCGTATGCCGCGCAGCCTATGCCGCCGCGCGGAACCTGCTCAGCTCAACACGAGGTCAAGCACCGCGGTATAATGGCATGCCGCGCCGGCCAAGACAAAGCCGTGCCAGATCGCATTCTGGAAGCGCAACCGCCGCCAGGCGTGGAAGATCACGCCAAAGCTGTAGAACAGGCCGCCGGCAAGGATGAAGCCCAGCACCAGCGCCGGCAACGCCCTGACCACGGCGTCGTAGAGCATCACGCCGCTCCAGCCCATCGCAAGATAGATGCCGACCGCGACGCGGTCGAACCGGCCGGGGTAGAACAGCTTCAGCACGATGCCGAGGATGGCGACGCACCAGACGCCGGCGAGCAGCACCAGCGCGAACACACTGTCCTTCACCTCCAGGATGAATGGCGTGTAGGTCGCGGCGATCAGCAGGTAGATCGCGGAATGGTCGAAGCGCCGCAGCAGCCATTTGGCCGGCGAGACCGGCCAGAGATTATAGGTCGCCGACAGCACCAGCATCGAGAGCAGCCCGGCAACATAGATCGAGACGCCGACGATGTCAGTGGCATCGGCATAGATCGCGGTCAGCACCACCAGCACGGTGGCGGCGATGATGCCGGAGAGCACGCCGATGGCGTGGACCACACCGTCGGCGATCAGCTCGGCGCGGTCGTAGTGCCAGCCGACCACGTCGGCCGCGGCGTGGACGGAATGGGAGGCGAGCTGCTTCAATTGGAAGACGGTCATGGCAATCCGCAAAGGCTGAGGCAATGCCCTCTTGTATGGGTCTTTCGCGACCGGCGCGTCCTTCAAACGGCTGATTTGCCGACAAAGGCGGTGGAAGTATGAAGCTTGATTTTCCTCACGCAATTGCCACTTTTGTGAACGGCTCCACTGTTCCGCCCCGCCCCCGGGATCAATCACGTTCATATGGCATTCAGCTTTCAGGATATGGTCGAAGAGGCGCGCCTGTCGGCCCGGGCGCTGATCGACTATGGCGAGCATTTCTTCAATCCGACGGTGCGGCTTGGTGTCACCGGCCTGTCGCGCGCCGGTAAGACCGTATTCATCACCGCGTTGATCCACGGGCTGACGCGCGGCGGCCGCTTTCCGGTGTTCGAGGCCTATGCATCGGGCCGGATCGCGCGGGCGCATCTGGCGCCGCAGCCTGACGACGCCGTGCCGCGCTTTGCCTATGAGAACCATCTGCGCGCGTTGATCGAGGAGCGGCGCTGGCCGAATTCGACGGTCGACATCAGCGAGCTGCGTCTCGTCATCGACTACCAGCGCCCGAACGGCGCCGACCGCACGCTGACGCTCGACATCGTCGACTATCCCGGCGAATGGCTGCTCGACCTGCCGCTGCTGCAAAAGACTTATGAGCAATGGTCCGCAGAAAGCTTAGCGCTGTCGCGCGAAGCGCCGCGCGCGCATCTCGCCGCCGACTGGCACGCGCATCTCGCAACGCTCAAGCCCGAGGCGCGCGAGGACGAACAGGCCACGCTCACGGCCGCAAAGCTGTTCACGGACTATTTGCGCGCCTGCCGCGACGAACGGTTTGCGATGAGCCTGCTGCCGCCCGGCCGCTTCCTGATGCCCGGCAATCTCGCCGATACCCCGGCGCTGACCTTTGCGCCGCTCGACGTACCCGCAGACCGGCAGGCGCCGGAGGGGTCGCTGTGGGCGATGATGGTGCGCCGCTATGAGGCCTACAAGGACATGGTGGTGCGGCCGTTCTTCCGCGATCATTTCGCGCGGCTCGATCGCCAGATCGTGCTCGCCGATGCGCTCGCCGCATTTAACTCCGGCCCCGAGGCGTTGCACGATCTCGAAGCCGCGCTGGCCGGCATTCTCGATTGCTTCAACATCGGCCGCAGCACCTTGCTGTCCAATCTGTTCCGGCCGCGCATCGACCGCATCCTGTTCGCGGCAACCAAGGCCGACCATCTGCATCATTCCAGCCACGACCGGCTCGAGGCTGTGCTGCGCCGTGCAGTCACGCGTGCCGTTGCGCGCGCGGAAGATACCGGCGCGGCGATCGACGTCGTCGCGCTCGCCGCCGTGCGCGCCACGCGCGAGGCGCAGGTCTCGCATGGCCGCGACAGATTGCCGTCGATCCTGGGAACACCGGCCGCCGGCGAAAGCGCCAACGGCGAGTTCTTCGACGGCAACACCGAGGTTGCGACCTTTCCCGGCGACCTGCCGCTCGACCCCGAGCCGCTGTTCAACGGCACCGATGCGTTCCGCGGCCTCTCGACGCAGATTGCCGAGAAGAGCGATTTCCGCTTCCTGCGCTTCCGCCCGCCCAGGCTCGAACGCGAGGGAACGAACGAACCCGTGCTGCCACATATCCGCCTCGACCGTGCCTTGCAGTTCCTGATCGGAGACAAGCTCGCATGAACGACCGATCCCAGCCGCGGCGGCCGGCGACGTTCCGGCTCGACGATCCCGGCGTCGTCGTCACCGAAGCCGACGAGACCAGCCGGCTCAGCCGCGCCACCATCCAGATCACGCCGGAGCACGATCCTCAGGCGCTGCCGGTGCCGATCGAAGCAGCACGCGCCGCACGCCGCGGCTTTCCCTGGGGCACGCTGTTCTGGTCCGGGCTCGGCGGTCTGACGCTGCTAGGCACCGGGCTTGGCGTCGTGCGTCTGATCGAGGATCTGTTCGCACGCAGCGAAACGCTCGGCTTCGTCGGCGTTGCCTTCGCCTTCGTCACCGCACTGGCGCTGGCGGTGGTGATCGGCCGCGAGGCGTTTGGCCTCGCCCGCCTTGCGACCATCGAGAAGCTGCATGAGCGCGCGGCCGCGGTGCTTGCCAGCGACGATCGCAAGGAGAGCCGGGTCATCGTGCAGGACCTGCTCAAGATCGCGCACCAGAACCCGCAGCTCGCGCGCGCCCGCGCCACGCTGGAGAGCCACACCGGCGAGATCATCGACGGCGCCGACATGATCCGCCTCGCCGAGCGCGAGCTGATGTCGCCCCTGGATGCGGAGGCGCGCAGGCTTGTCTCGTCAGCCGCGCAAAAAGTCTCGATCGTGACGGCGGTGAGCCCGCGCGCGGCGATCGACGTGCTGTTCGTGTTCGTGGCCGCACTGCGCCTGATCCGCCAGCTCGCCTATCTCTATGGCGGCCGCCCCGGCGCGCTCGGCATGATCCGCCTGCTCCGTCACGTCATCGCCCATCTCGCCATCACCGGCGGCATGGCCGCGAGCGACAGCCTGGTGCAGCAGATGCTCGGCCACGGCATCGCGGCAAAGCTGTCGCAGCGGCTCGGCGAAGGCGTGCTGAACGGGCTGCTGACGGCGCGGCTGGGATTAGCGGCAATCGATGTCACAAGACCGCTGCCGTTCGCCGCGCTGCCGCCGCCAAAACTGTCGGACCTCGCGACGGATCTGCTGCGGAAGAAAGACGACGAGGAGTAGGCTCTTCGCCTCTCCTCGCTTGCGGGGAGAGGGAGAAGAGGGCCAGCACGCGCCACTGGAACAACGGCGAGCCCTTCGGCGGCGACAGCTCCGGGGTCCAGCCATCGAGCTTTTCGATCACATAGATATCCGTCAGCACGCCGCGCCAGCGGCGTTCGACCTGGCCGAGTTGTTCGCGCTTCGCCGGAATGCTGTCCCACAGCGATGAGCGATTGTCCGGCTCGCGGCCGACATAGATGCCGGCGTGGCCCTTGACCCTGTCCATGCCGGGATCGCGAAAATCCTGGAAGCGGCCGCGCTCGTTGATCTCGATCACGGGGACGCGGCCCCGGAACAGCCAGCGCATCATGGCGTAGGTGCGGTAGTCCGTGGTTGCGATCCAGGTCGCGCCGGTCTCGTCAAGTGCGGCCTGCGCGCGCGCGGCGACCTGCTCATAGCCGGCTTCGGCGCCGATCGGATCGATCTTGCCGAGCAGATTCCAGGGTGCGGCGACGTAGTAGAGGAACACGATGATGACGAAGGCGATGCCCGAGATAACAGCCGTCTTCAGCCAGAACAGGCTCGAGCGGATCAGCCACGCCGGCCATTTTTCGCGTGACAGCATCACGAGGTTGACTGCGGCGGCGGCGAAACCGACCGGCCACATGAACATCGGCCAGGTGTCGCCGACCCGGAGCGTCAGCGACTTGAACAGGAAATAGAGGAACGGCACCAGCACCGCGGTCGACAGCAGGATCGCGACCGGCTCGCGCGTGCGATAGCCGCGCCATGCGGTGATCACGAGGCCCGTGAGCACCACCGGCAGCATGACGAAGCCGACGAGGCCGAATTGCAGGCCGATGTAGTCGCCGATCGTGCGCAGCGAGATGCCGTAATTGGCGGTGGCGCGCACGCCCTGGAAACGGAACGAGGCCCAGTCGTGCTGCGCGTTCCAGATCAGCACCGGCGAGAACGCCGCGATGGCGACCAGCACCGCGAGATACGGATATGGGCTGCGCAACCAGCGCCAGCGCCAATCCGGCACCAGCAGGAAGGCGGCAACTGCGGGTGCGAACATGATCGCGGTGAATTTCGACAGCATCGACAGCCCGGCAAACAGGCCGGCCGCGAGCCACCAGCGGCCGTCGCCGCTCTGCGCGAGCCGCACCAGCGACCACATCATCGCCACCGCAAACGGGATCATGGCGACGTCGGGTGCGACCTTGGCCATCAGCAGGCCGTAATAGAGCGCTGCTTCCGGCATCAGCACCGCGAACACGATCGCGCGAACATCATGGGAGAGGCGGCGGACGATGTCGGCGAGCAGCACTTGCGTCACCAGCATCGCGACGATACCGCCGAAACGAACGCCGAGCGGCGTGTCACCGAAAATCGCGGTGCCGAAGCGGACGAACCAGGCGATCATGGGGGGATGGTCGAGGAAGCTCGGCGCGCCCTCCTTCGACCAGGTCCAGTAATAGGCCTCGTCGGTGCGCAGCTCGATGACCGAAGCGTAGACGATGCGCAGCAGCGTCATCGCGGCAATGACGAGCACGGCGATGACGAGGGGCCGGCGCGCGGCACCGCCGGGGGGCATGGTGATGTCAGGAGCTGTCGTCACGGCCGCGCTTTTCGCCAACCTGGGAGGGGGAGTCAATGCGGGGGGCGTTACGGTCGGTGTCTGCCGTTCCGGCAGACTCGCAGGGTGGGCAAAGGCGCTCTGGCGCCGTGCCCACCACTTCCAATGATGGGCACGCTTCGCTTTGCCCACCCTCATATGGGGATTTGTGAGTCAAGGGCATTCGATTGGCTTGAGTGAGGTTGGCGTGGTTTGAGGGCGGCGCGCGGAGCCATGCGGAGCGCAGCGCGACGACCGTGTTCCGGGG